>Ga0209314_10000385_pt1 | contig 19344 bp, 17 predicted proteins | sample I19B2metaG_FD_184146 | JGI IMG/M metagenome (GOLD analysis project Ga0209314, IMG submission 184146) | Lake sediment bacterial and archeal communities from Gulf of Boni, Indonesia to study Microbial Dark Matter (Phase II) - ​I19B2 metaG... | ecosystem: Environmental > Aquatic > Freshwater >... | reverse complement strand
CCAGAGACGTCCATAACAATAGAATGCCCTTTCTCATCGCTCGCCACAAACCTCAGGCCATCAATCCATTTCACGCTAACCGCGATGGGCAGCGGTTCACGCTTCTCTTCGACTGGTTCGCTCATAGACTGGATCATCTGTTTTTCGAATAACTCAAAACAGACTTAAGACTTGAGGCTAGGACATAAGCCGGGCGGCTGCCAAAACAAGTACACGACAGTTTCTTCTGACAGACGCAAACTCAAGACGCCTTCGGGAACAGTGATGACGTCAGGACCTCTTTCGTCAACCTGCTCTCAATCTCAGCGAATACTCAATAATTCCCGGAGCGCTCGGTCACGCGCGCAGGCAAAGGTTCCAAGTTCAAATCTTCACCCAGGTTGGGCCTTCCCAAGATGCGCTCGCGACTGCCGCAGACTCTGCAACTCAAGGAGCCCACCCTTCGAAGGTCTGAAATGTGATGTAGGTTGACCTTCATGACCAGCCCGTTCTGCGCAACGGCCAGCCCTTACATGCCTTGGCGAAGCCTTTTTCCGCCACTCTAGGAGCAGCCTTGCAGACGTAGCTGCATAGGCGATTGGGTATCTGAAACTCAATGTTCGAAGACCAGTCCGACAGACCGCATGAACAGCAGACCGACCAAAAAGAAGGTGAAGGACAGCACGGACTTCTTCAGGTCAGGCTCTCGGTGAAGCTCAGGGATGAGGTCTGAGCCCGCAATGTAGATGAAGCCACCAGCTGCAAAAGGCAGTATGAGAAGGGGAAGACCCGCAACATAGGGGAAGAGAACGTAACCAGTGATGCCGCCTAGGATCGCCGTCGTCTGGTCTATGAAGTTGAAGAACAACGCCCTAGACCTGCTGAAGCCTCCATAGACCAGTACGCCGAAGTCTCCGAACTCCTGTGGAACCTCATGGGCCATAACTGCGAGGGTTGTGGCGATGCCGAGTGGAAGCCCCGCCATGAAGCTCGCAGCGATTGCAATCCCATCCGTGAAGTTGTGAATTCCATCACCGATCAGGTTCATGTAGGTAAATGTGTGGACGTCACATTCCCCCTTGTGGCAGTGACGCCAGTAGAGGAACTTCTCCATCAGGAAGAAGACCGCGAAGCCAAAGATCACATACGAGAATATGCTCAAGCTTTCCGAATGCTCTAGGGCCTCGGGCAGCATGTGCAGAAAGGCTCCACCCATCAAAGCGCCCGCGGAGAAACCTACAAGCGCGAGTAGAACTCTCTCAAGGAGCTTCCCCCTAACTACGAACGTGGTAACACCTACCAAGGACATCAGGCTGACGAGGAGAGTGCTTCCAAAGATCCATAGCAGCAGATCGGTCACGCTCAACCACTACCGCTCTGTACCCTTCAGTTCAACCCTTAAGTGCTTCTTTACTGTCATCCTCGCCTCCGTAATTGAGACTCCCGCTTCTCCTCAGCCAACTACTCCAGAGGCAGAATCATCCATCATCGAACGCTTCAAGATACGAGTGTGACTCGATTCCAAAGACATCGACCACGCCGCATCGAGGACATGCCCACAGCTCCTTTGGACGAACACGTACTCGAAGAGCCCCAAGCAAAAAGGATATGAAGATTCAAGGACTCAAGCCCGTCTATGAATGTCGGAAGAATCTAAGAATGGGCGCGAAACTCGAGGAGCAATTGAGGGTGAAGATCGCGGACTTCATCGCTCTAAGCCCATCTAACAGACTCAGAGGCGCAAAGAGCGGCCACATATACGAAGAACCACTCGTCGGCTTTGCAAGGGGAGAAGACCCAGTCTTCAAGCAGTACAAGATCATCATCGGGGAGTTCCACCTCACCCCCCTCGAATACCTCGAGAAGCTCGCAAAAGAAGAGAAGAAGCAATTCACCGCCGCCAACGGGTTCGCGAGCGTGGTATCATGGATTCTGCCCTTCTCCGATGCCGTCAAAGAGAGCAACAGAAGACAGACAAGATATCCCTCAGAGGAGTGGGCTCGAGGACGATACTACGGAGAACTCTTCAACGACGAACTCCGAAGGCACGTAACCCAGTTTCTCCAGGATGAAGGATACCTCGCGGGAGCGCCCGTCCTGAGCAAACGCTTCTACGCAAAACGCTTCGAAACAGTCGGATACGCATCAACGTGGTCAGAGAGACACATAGCATATGCAGCGGGCCTGGGAACCTTCAGCCTCAGCGACGGTCTGATCACGCCGAAGGGTAAAGCCATGCGGTGCGGAAGCGTCGTTGTCAACGCCAGACTGGAATCCACGGAGAGAAAGACCACGGGAATACGCGGCAACTGCCTCTACTTCACGAAGGGAATCTGCAAGAGATGCGCGGCCAGATGCCCTGTGGGTGCAATCACAGAGAGAGGACACGACAAGGACAGATGCCGGGGCTACGCCTCAGTCAAGATGAATGAGTACGCGAAGACCCACTACGGGCTCGACACCTATGGATGCGGTCTCTGCCAGACGAATGTGCCCTGCGAATCGGGCATACCCGGAGAGACCAACCTTCAGTGTCTCAACAAAGAGAACGGTTCTGTCCGCGGGTAGGAACGAACGAATCATCCATCACAATCAGACAAGAGACCAATCACTGAGGATCGACGCAAACTTCACGGCATCAATGCTTCCCCCGCTCACAATACAGACCGTTTTGCCGCGCTCCTCGACTGGAGTGGCGAGCGCAGCCGCAACTGATAAAGCCCCAGCACCCTCAACGACGAGTCTGTTGCGAAGCGCCAGCCGCCTGACCGCAGCCTTCACCGACCTCTCTGGAACAAGCACCATATCATCAACGACCTCACGCAGGTTTGAGAACATCTCACCCAAAACCGTACCCGGCCCTACATCAACGCTGGAGGGCACAGAAATGGCCACACCATCACAGATAGTCTCTCCTCCAGCATACGAGATCGGTCCACCGGCCTGAAAAGCCACGTAGTAATGGCAGGAAGTCTCAGGTTGAACACCAACCACACGAACAGACGGCCTCAACGCCTTAATCGCCGCACCCACCCCAGAGACCAACCCACCTCCACCAATCGGCACGTAGACTGTCTCAACCTCGGGCAGATCCTCCAAGATCTCAAGTCCTATCGTGCCATGCCCAGCCATAATCATCCGGTTTGTCCAAGGGTGAATGAAGGTATAGGGTTCTGACAGCTTGGGTCCCTCGAACGTGTAGCGGAAGAGCTCATCGCGTGGCACTATGATCGGAGTCACGCCGTAGTTGCGGATGGCCTCCAGCTTGGAGGCCGGTATCGTCTCAGGCACCACACTCAAGGCGGTCACGCCAAAATATCGAGCAGCCCAGCCGAGGGCCTGGGCACTGTTGCCGCTGCTTGCAGTCTTAAGGCCCCGTTGCCGCTCTTCAGACGTTAGGGATGCAGCCGCATTGAAGAATCCGCGAATCTTGAATGAGGTGACTGGCTGCAGAGTCTCAACCTTCAAGAGGATATCTCGTTTTGTCTCGTAGGAGTGCAGAGGCACAAGCGGAGCATGAACAATCACACTCCGCAGACGCTCTACGGCAGCTTTGATCTCAGCTACATTTGGCAGGGTCATTGGTGGCCGCTCCACCCATTCAGTCTACCCATGCAATCCATGAGAATCGCTCATACGCCGATCCATCCCGTCATATGGCTTTCGGTTCAGCACTCTGGGTCTGAGAAACCCCGTTAATGTTCGATCGAGCCACAAGAAGATCGAAGATAGCGAACTGTTCGATATGCCAGATTATTTGCGCTGCCGTCGAACATACAAGCTCTCAGCAAATCCTCAAGGATCCGGCGGAGTCTCCGCTAAGGGTAGTCTCGACCGATATCATGCAGAGCAACTCTCTTATCGCTATCCATCAGTCATAGCTCCGAGTGCCTGCCATGGTCAAATGCGTCGTCCTATACCACTCCGAGACAGGAAACACGCGCAAGATGGCCGAACTCATCCGGGATGGTTGTCTTAAAGTTCCGGATGTTGATGCCGAACTCATGTCGATCGACCAGATTAACAAGGAAAAGCTGCAGGCTGCAGACGCCATCTTCTTCGGATCTCCCACCTACTATGGCACCATGTCGTGGCAGATGAAGAAGCTCATCGACGACTTTCCCATCGACGCAAAGGACAAGATAGGAGCCGTCTTCGCCTCAGCCAACTGGCCCGGAGGAGGCGGAAGCGAGATGGCGGAGTTCTCAATGATCGCGGGCCTACTGGTAATGGGAATGATCGTCTATTCGGGCGGCACAACCCACGGGCAACCCGGCACACACTTCGGCGCAGTCTCAACCAAAGCGCCTCAGGGAGTAGATGCAGAGCGATGTATCAAGCTGGGAGAGAGGGTTGCAACCTTGGCGAAGAACCTATTCTCTAAAGAGCGGCCCTTATAGGGCCGGGAGCGACCGCGCTCGTCGTCACAGCTTATAGCTTCAGCTCTCGGCAACTAGGATCTTCTGATCGCTGAGTAGGAATGGCCGCAGGACAGCCGGGTAGTTGGAGAGCGGCAAGACATCATCATGCAGCCTTATGCCCAAGACATCAGACATGAAACGCCTTCTCTCCTCTATTCTCTGATAAGTCTCCGGATACTTCTCCTCCAGCCGCGACCGGAGATCCTCGTCCGCAAGCGCTATGCCGTCCTCAAGGTTTGTTCCGAACTTGCCCTTCGGAACACTCGTGATCAGATCAACTTGGATCATCATTCCGGATCTGAGCTTATGCTTCGAGCTTGGAGTGAAGGGCGAGTTCAGCCACTCATCCAGATGGATCAGGTGTCCGGGGTTCAGAGCCAGCTTGAAGGACGCATCTCTCAGAGACTCAGAGACCCTCTTCTCAACCTCTCCCCCAGTCACCCCGATCTTAACCGTCTCATACCAATCCACGATCGCCGAGAAGTAGGGCTTGCAGATCTCCTCGACGTAGTCCCGCTGAATCCCCTTCAAACCTCTCTCATCCTCCACGACGTAGCCTTCCCTGACCGTCAGAGCACCTCTAAGGCCGACAGCAGCCATCAATGGATCCCCATACCTGATCGTCTTCATCGACGGACTGCACATGCCGTACCACGCGCGGTCTCCACTCGAGAGCATAAGATGGCAGGAGAGCGGCATACCGTTGAGCCTCATAGACTGAGCCGCCTCATACTCGGTCATGCCGGGACGTAGTGACGTAATCATGCTGTGAATGTGCTGGGAGCATATGGTCGCAGCGAACTCGAAGACCGCAATCTGATCGACCGAGTTGACGGCGCGCATCCCATGCTCCGGATGCATCAAGAAGTCACCGGAATTTACGACTGGGTTTGAATCACCAACAATCTCTCGGATCGTGCGAGCGATGTATTCGGGTATCTCAAGAGCCCTTTCCGAATTCTTGAAGTCCAGCTCTGTAAAGTATTTCCAGCCACAGGTTCCGACCCTCATTCCTCTCCGCAGCCCAGCACCCTCCAGAGAGTCTTTCAGTTCTGTCATCTGGTTCCGGGGCTGACCCATGAGCGAGAAGCACTGCACTAAGACGCGATCAGCCTCGATCTTCGTGGCATACTCCGAGTAGCCCCAGCCCTCATTCCCAACCATCAGAACTGGCTTTCCTTCCTGCTTGATGATCAGGAGCGCCTCCTCGAAGCGCGGATCATAGCCGGAGAGAAACTCCATATTCGCGGAGTGCTCCCGGTCCCCGTAGACCACAAGAGCGTCTAGACCTCTCTTCCGTAGAAGCTCCTGTGCGCGGCGTATTCTTCCCTGATACTCCTCACGGGACAGGGAGGGCTCCGACTTCGGAAGTGTGAAGGGCGGAAGTTTCACATCTGCAAGCTCAACCTTTCTCATTCAACCACCTTCTTCTCTTCATCAAACGCCGAATGGAATACTCTTCACGCGTCAATCGTCACCACAGGCGTTACGGACACCTTTCCATCCTTCAAGACACTATATGTTCTAAGCCCAGCAAACTCTATCTTGTTCTCCTTGAGCAACTTCTGCGCATCCTTCTCTTTACCTTCAGGGACGTAAAGAAAGAACTTCTTCGTAACCTTGCCCATACCTGTGGACTCCGAGTAGAGACGCCACTTCTTTACCTCATCGGGGCCGACAGAGTCTTCCTTTTCGACCTCGCCCAACTCGCGGATTGCACCGGTATTGTCGACAACGACGATATCTGGATAGAGATATCCTCGACCAGTCTTGATGCCGACCTTCGGAGTAGTTTCATTGGTAATGGTCCTGTGGTTCTTCGGCCAATCCTTCTGCCCAGGAAACGGAAAGCGAGTCGCGGCAATATATCTGACCGCAACATCATGGACTTTCCTACGTTCATCTCGGCTCATATCTGGTCTCCCTAGTCTGCTCTCGCGTTCCATCCGCCCAAAACAAAAGCGTTGTCATACTCTTGGCCTTCAACTTCAAGCGAACTTGCCCGTCATAGCTACTATTCGAGTCCACTTTGTCCATTACTCTCTCTTGGCGAGGCCCCCTCTATAACGAGATGACTCATCGCATACTCAAGAGAGTAAATGGAACGAGTCCTTGTTCACAGGTACTTCGAGATCCTTTTCCTAAGGGTCTTGCAGACTTGTCACCAGCATCAGGTTAGCAACCTTTTTCTCCCTCCGATCAGTCCTCGAATCGAAACAGGGTCGAAGGCTCAGCCTTGAAAGACGGGTCGCCCAGCGAACTCAAACCGACTCTAGGGCTCCTCGATGCCACTGCCATAGGGATAGGCGCCATCATAGGCGGAGGAATATTCGTAGTAACAGGGATAGTCGCCGGACTCGCTGGCCCAGGCCTAGTAGTCTCAATAATCCTCGCAGCCGCCGTGGCAGCGCTGACAGCGCTGAGCTTCGTTGAGCTCACGGCATGGCTTCCAAAGGAGGGCAGCGTCTACGAGTTCGCCCACAGACTCATCTCACCCTTCGCAGGATTCCTCACAGGCTGGATGTGGATCGTCTCAAACACATTCATCGGAGCGGCGGTTGCGCTCGGGTTTTCATACTATTTCGTCGCACTCGTCCCCGCAGTAAACCCCAGACTGATAGCAGCCGCCATGTGCGTGCTGTTCACGCTATTCAACTACGTCGGCGTCAGGCACTCGGCAACACTCAACAACGTTCTCGTCTCAACAAAGGTCCTCATTCTACTTGTCTTCACTTTCTTTGGAGCATTCCACATCAACCAATCCAACTTTGCGCCATTAATTACATCTGGGACAGGCGTGTTGCAAGGCGCATACTTCATCTTCTTCGCCTACGGCGGATTCGGAAGAGTAGCCGTCATAGCAGAGGAGGTCAAAGACGCACGGCGTACTGTCCCAAGATCGATAGTGCTGGCCCTCGCAATATCAACCGCAATATACGTTTTGGTCGGCACAGTTGCAGTGGGACTTGTCGGTGCTCAGAACCTCGCAAGATCAGAATCACCGCTCGCCGAAGCGATAAGCATAGTCGGAAACCAAGCCCTGACTTCGATCGTGTCAATGGGTGGCATGGTGGCGACCGCGACCGTCCTGCTCACGTCGATCTTGGGCGTCTCTCGTATGGCCTTTGCAATGGCCAGAAGAGAGGATCTGCCAAAAGCTGTCAGCAGACTGCATGCACGCTACGGTACTCCACACACATCAATCCTGATCGTCGGCGTCCTCATGACAATTCTCGCACTCTCCGTCGACCTGACTGGTGTCGTCGGCGTTAGCACCTTTGCACTCCTCTTCTACTACGCTCTAGCCAACATCTCAGCTCTGAGACTGGGCAGCGACGCGGCACTCTACCCTAAGGCATTACCCGCCGCTGGACTGGCGACATGCGTGATACTGCTGATCTTCGTAGAACTACCAGCATTGGAGATCGGCGCAGCATGCCTCGCGTTTGGAGCGCTCTACTACACAATAAGAGAGAAAAGGAAGCAGTAACGAGGCGAGAAGAGCCCGAGGTTCATAACCGGATTTCTTTGCGGCCGGTTTCCCGATCCAGTTCCTCCCTTTTGTGTGGTTGCTTCGGGATCGAGCCTACTCTCTCTGCGTTTCCTTCCCGGAGTGCCTGATGTTCCTGATCATCTCCGGGATGGTTCGAACCCATATGGGATAGCAGAAGGCTCCAATGAAGAAGAGCGGGAAGGCGTAGGAGTTCGTCTTGAAGGCCATGGCGAGCGTCGTGAAGATGGTTGAGGGCAGATACGTGACAGCCAAGGTGCGGGATCTCGGCTTCACCCACGCCAGCAGGCGAGCAACACCTCTGAGTATGGCTTTGTCGACGATCTCCATATCTGCATCTATTTCGGCGAGTGATCTCAACAAGCCCTCAAACATTCGGGCGGCCCGAGATAACTCTCAGCCGTATAGTACTTAAGCTGACTCTCGCCCTTGCAATAGCGTTGAGCGTCTTCAGCCAGACGCGGACTCTGGCGTCTACACCTAGGCTAGCCGATAAGAGTATCTCGGCGTATCCTCGATCCCGGCCTCCGGCCTTCTTGCTATGCGCTGGAAAACCCTGCCCTGCTTAACGAGCCGATTCAGAGCCTCGATATACTCTCTAACGATATCGATCCCATCCTTTCTCTGCGCTGCAGACTCATCTGGAGAGATGCCCAAGGCTCTACCCCATCCCTCATTTCCAAGGTCGCGGTCTAACTGACTGAAGTCGCGCTCGTTCTTCCTCTGAAGGATCTGGATGATTTCCTCCCCTAGTACCTCAATATCGACTTTTACTCTGGGAACTCCTCTCATAGGGAGAAGCGACCTGACCTCGACAGAGTTGGGACTCAGAGTGATTAGGGAGTTCTTCGGAGGATAGAAGACCCTGGTGAGTTCGCCCCTCACACCTGTCAAGCCGATCTCATAGCTCGTGAAGAGCGCCTCGCCATCTCCTTGGGCGACGGCCAGAGGCTGATGCCAGTTGGCTATCCACAGCGTTTTTGGGAAGTCCCTGTGGATGACGGCGAGGAGGAAAGTTCCTGAAAATCTGGAACATATTTGCTTCAGCCCTTCGCCGACGCCCTTGCCCCCATCGAGCATTTCCTCAAGCATGTGGGCCGCAATCTCGCTATCCGTGATCGCGGGTCCGTCACTCTCCATTGACCGTGAGCTGAACTTGTGTCCCCTTCCTTCAAGCTCCGCCCAGATCTCCTTGTAGTTGGCGATGTCCCCGTTGTGCATCAGGGCAAATCTCTTCTTGCAGTCAAAGAAGGGATGTGCCTTCTCCTTTGTGTTCAACTCCGGCTTCCAGAAGCCGATGCCATATCTGCTGTGGGCGATCCCGATAGCTCCTTCAAGCGACTCAATTTTCGTCGTCTTCCGAACCCTCGCCACATGACCCTTATCCTTCTCTAAGCAAAGTCCACCATCATTGATGGTGGCGATTCCGGTCGCATGGGCTCCCCAGTAAGGCTCTTGGAGCTCAAGAGCCTCAAGGAGCAAACCCGCAATCTCTCTGCCCTTCGTTCCATCTGAGATGTAACCGGTGAGCATACACATCGGAGCACTCATCCTCTCGGTGCAATACAAGCGGGCTAGTTATATGCTCATTCCCGATTTCGGGCAGAATAGTTCAAGGACTCTAGGAGCCGCTAACTTTTCTCAACGAAACCAGAACCCCACCTTTGATCTCCACTTCAGTTACTGCTCTGCATCTGGGACACTCTATTTCGCCCTTGAAGTTCCAATATGATGAATTGTCCAGATGAATCAACCTTCTGCAATCCTCATTCAGACAGCAGACATGAACCAACCAAGTCTTCCTCCCATCTACCCTATGGGTGTTCCTCCAAGTACCTACCAGCGTCTAAGGCAGCTTTGCATCCCTCTCCGGCAGCCGTTATCGCCTGCCTATACCTCAAATCCTGAACGTCTCCGGCGGCGAATACTCCTTCCACACTCGTCTTCGATCCATCCCGCACAAGAACGTACCCTTTCTCGTCGAGTTCGATCTTCCCTTCGAAGAGCTTGGTGTTAGGCTCCTGGCCAATCGCAATGAATACTCCGTCAGTCTGCAGCTCGGACTCCTCACTGGTCCTAACGTTCTTCAACCGAACACGTTCAACCCGTTCTTGACCTAGGATATCCTTCACCTCAGTATCCAAGATGAAGCTGATCTTCTCGTTCTTGAACGCCCTCTCCTGAATGATCCTCGTCGCTCTGAGCTGACTGCGTCTATGTACCACTTTCACTTCCGAAGCAAACTTCGCAAGGGTTAAGGCCTCATCCAGCGCAGTGTCACCTCCTCCGACAACCACGACTTTCTTCCCTTGGAAAAAGGCGGCGTCGCAGGTCGCGCAGCTCGCCACGCCCTTGCCGATGAGCCTAGCCTCGGACTCCAAGCCGAGCCACCTAGGTGAAGCGCCAGTCGCTACGATGATCGCCTTAGCCTGATAGGTCTGGTTCCTAACGCTCACCTTGAAAGGCCGGGACGATAGGTTCACAGAAGTAGCATCTTCGAAGATGAGCTCGGCCCCGAAGCGCTCAGCCTGCCTACGCATGTCATCCATCAGGTCTGGCCCTAAGACACCCTCCGGGAAGCCTGAAAAGTTCTCAACCTCCGAGGTCAGAACCAGCTGCCCACCCCAGAGAGCGCCCCCAATAACGAGTGTCTTGAAGTTTGCCCTACTCGTGTATATGGCGGAGGTCAGCCCCGCTGGCCCGGATCCGACGATGACGACATCATAGACAGCTTCATTTGCCAATCCCAAACGAAGCCTCCTGACACCCGCGTTATGCCTCTTCCTACTATCCCGCCTTATTGGTGTGTCAAACTTCAAAGACATTTTGGAGGGAGAAGTGGTGTGACTAGGTGAACGCGCGGCTTTGCTCCTCATCGGCTCTCCAAGCTCAACTCTTGAACGCTCATCCGAGCACTTACCCTACGCCGACGTGACGCCAACTCTTATATTAATTCCAAGGCGAAGCAAAAGCCATGGAAGACAAGCGATTAGAGCCCAAACTGATCTTGACGACCATACTCTTGCTGTCAGCTCTAACGCTTTCAAATACGGTAAGGGCGCCGGACGGCGGAGGCGTGACCGTGAACCCTACGGTCACCGCAGACGTGCCTGTAACGCAGGTGGTTCCCGACGCAAACTATGGAGACGACCCTGAACTCCTCGTTCAGAGCTGGGTAGTCGGCACTGCGGGAATGAACTTGCGTGTATTTGTGAGGTTCGACCTAACCGCCATTCCTCCGGGGGCGAAGATACTTGCGTCTGAGCTATCCCTCTACGCCTTCCAAAAGCCATCTGTCTCCAGAACGTATGGTTGCTTCGCGCCATCCGCTTCTTGGGATGAGATGACAATAACGTGGAACAATAAGCCGATCCCATACTGGTTCCCTGCCCCCACCTACCCATCTGCAGCCACTGGGACAGCACCCGACTGGATGAAGTGGGACGTAGAAGAATACGTGCAGCGGTTTGTCGCACGCGACTCCATAAACTACAGGCCAAACTACGGCTGGTTCATTAGAGACCTCATGGAAGACAGCCCCAGCCCCTATCAAACCAGATTCAGATCGCGAGAGTATGTGGATTCGAACTACAGGCCCAAGCTTATGGTGCAATACGAACCGCCCAAACTGACCCTTGTAACGTATGGAACCAGCTTTCTTGCCGGAAACTGGGTCAAGATGACCGTGCAGAGAGAAGACGCGGACGGAAACCCCATAACAAGAGGAGTTCTGAACGTCGACCTCGCATCGACGTCGACCTCGCCAAACAGAAAGTTCGCGCATACGGCTGGAGGAGCCACAACCAGCACTATTACGATAAGCGACGGTGCCGGCTCGAGAGACTTCTGGTACTACGACGAGTTGGTGGGAACCTGGACGATAACAGTGAGTACCGACGACTATCAGTACTATGGAAGCGATTCGGACACTCAACAAGTCAGAGCCGCCACGCCCAGCATACTCATCCTCACCCCTGAGTGTGTGACGATCGCTTCAGGTGGACAATACACATCCTTCACCACCAAGATCACAGACGCCTTTGGCAACCTAGCGATTGCCCCCTCCGCACTGGCGATATCACTCTATACGAGCTCGCCCAGCGGAGAGTTCAGACAGCCCGACTCAACCACAAAGATTACTTCAGTGACGATTCCAGCGAGCCAAAGCTACGCACAATTCGACTACTATGACATCTCAGGCGGAACGTGGACGATTACAGTAATCTCATCCGGAATGACGCCCGACACATCCTCAGTCGAAGTCATACCGGACACCAACCCACCCTCCACCTCTCTCACAGTCGGGACGCCCAACTACACCGACGCCACCACGACCTATGTGAGCGGACTCACCCGACTTACACTTTCAGCATCAGACACAGAGAGCGGTGTGAAAGAGACACGGTACCGAATTGACTCTGGAGGCTGGTCGTTATACTCAGACCCATTCACACTCGCCGCCTACGCACATGGCGCACACACCGTAGGATACTTGAGCACCGATAAGGCGAGCAACGTCGAGACCGAGAAGACCACAATCCTCTTCTTGGACAAGACAGAACCCTCGGTGGACCTTCGGGAACCCAGAGGAACGATCTGGGTCAACTCTCTGGACATCACACTCAACTTCGAGGCAGCTGTGAGTGACATAGGATCCGGCCTTGCAACAGTCATCCTCATCTTGGATGGAGCCGAGAAAGGTGAAATGACCCTGATGGCACTGCCTGCAGGCGGCCCGACATATGGCAAAGTCGTTCCTCTCGCAGAGGGCAATCACACCTGGACAGCTCGAGCTGCGGACAGGGTTGAGAACTCCCAGCAGCCGACCGAGCAGCTCATAACAATCAGAATGGATGCTACGCCGCCCACCATACTGGCCGTCTCGATCTCGCCGACCTCTCCTCTCCACGGCGACATGGTGACCGTTTCAGCAAATGTCATCGACGCAGAATCCGGCGTAGACCAGGTGCTCCTTTGGTATTCGGTCAGCGGCGCAACCTATGATACGGTTCCGATGAGCCACGTCTCAGACAGCCTCTATCATGCAACGATACCCGGCCAAAACGTCTTCTCCAGCGTCAGCTACTACGTTCAGGCGATCGATGGGATGGGAAACTCTCTCTTCAATCCAACCGAATCATACTCCGTGGGGATCCCAATGCTGTGGCTTGCAACTCTCGGCGGAGCGGTCGTGATCGTGATAATAGCGGTCGCAGTTAGGCGGCGAGGTAAGCCAAGCACGCCTCAGGCAGCCCAAGAGACGGGCGCATCGACCAAATGACCTTCAAATGACTGGAAGAAATCACCAAATTCTCATATTTTTGGAATCCTGTCCTTTCAAGGAAGAGCCTATCTGCTTCTGGAATCTGTTGAGTGCCAAGCTTGAGAAGCCGATCTGCGTCAGCAGGTAGACCATTGGAGGGAGAGCTGTCAATGGGCCGAACTGAGCCAGCGCAATCGCCATCGCGATCGAGTTGTTCTTCGAGCCCGTCGCATAGGCCATCGCTATGGCAGATCCTCTGTCGATTCCTAAGAAAAGGCTGGGCACGTAGTATCCAATCAGGAAGCCTGTCGCACTCTGCATTACCACAGATATCACGAGAAGCGCCGAGACGTGTGGGGGCAAGCTCGAAAGGAGAAGCTGCGAAGCGTTCCCCACCACAACGTACCCCAAGAGAATCGCCAGACCTGAGGAGAACGCCATAGGGATCTGCTCGCGATCTCTCGGATGGTACGAAATTTTCGATGCGACAAGTCTAGAGATTGCCAGCGGAAGCAAGATCATCAGGCTGAGATCTGCAAATGTCTTTGCTGGATCGAAGGAAACGTATCGGCCTCCTAGCAGAGACGCCAGCAGAGGCGTCATGAATGGAGTGAGGGCCGTCGACGTGCTGAGGATCGAGATAGCCAAAGGTATATCTCCTCCAGCCAAGGCAGTCCACGTCCCGACAGCATTTCCGCATGCAACTGAGGATGTTAGGACCAGTCCGAAGGCTAGATCCGGACTCTGTGTGAGTAATGTAGAGGCGACTCCTGCCCCCGTCAAGGAGGTTGCGATGAAGGTTAAGGTGAGCCCAGTTAGAAGGGTTGCCGGACGCTCGGCAACTTTTCCGAAGCCTTCTCTGCCGATAACGAGTCCGAGGGAGAAGATTATGCCTGCGACCGCGAACGGCGTGGCCGTCTTCAGGGCGAATGCCGGTTCGGGAAGGAGAAAGCCCACCGCAACGGCGAGTAGGATCAGGTACTTGTAGGATGCGTTGATCCATTTTGAGGCAGAGATCAATGTCGCACTTCTTGCGAATGCAGGACGTAAACAGGCTTTTTCAGAGAAATTTGAGGCGGAATGCCAGATGTATGGACTGTCGTCTCAGATGCGGTCTCTCAGGTACTTGACCGATTTTTTCAGATCCTCCAGTACGATTTCCTCTTGCACCTCGAAGGGGTGAATGATCTCTAAAGCTAAGAGGGTTCTTTTTGCACCGGACGCCTCTATGGCCTCGACGAGCTTGCGCGGTTCAATTATGCCATGCCTGTTGTACTCGTCAGTGAAAGGCCAGTGCCGATCGCCTCTTCCATCAGTCTGCTGAACATGAACAACTGGAGTCACTGCTCCAAGCTCCCTCAGCCAGGCATAGACGTCGAGGTTCTCCCTATGTCTACTTGGCTCTTGGATCAGTTGCCAAGGGCATTGGTGCCCAGTGTCTATGCATAGGTCAATTCTGGTCTCTGCGTCACGATTGGCTCTTTCATGTAATCTCTTCGCTTCAATTATGGTCGCCGGGGGCTCCCTAACTATGGGCATCGGCTCCCAGAGCAGGCTATGCTTCGTCTCCGCGGCTTTTCTGCTAAGCTTCTGCAACGCCGTGACAAGCTGGTCGATCCTCTCCGCTCGCCTCTTCTCGTCGTGGTAATCGCTCTCACTCATAGCTGCAACATGTCCCCCAGTTGCCGATGCACCCAGCTCCGAGGAGACCTCGATCATATTCTCAAAGAGGTGTATCGCGTCATGGCGCGCCGCCTGCCGAGGATCCATGAGAAGGTTGAAGGAGTATATTCCCAGCCCTGTGAAGGTGCTGTGCAGCCTGACTCCACGTTCCTTGCAAGCGTCCTTGATTTCTTTGGCGAGTTCGCTGCGGTGATCTGGTTCGGCTCTCGGATCCAAAAGGTCGAATGATAGCTGGACTGTGTCAAGCTCGAGCGTCGAGGAGACTATCTCGGCCCATTCGCTCGCCTTCGGCCATCTCTTGACTGCAAAGCAGTTGTTTATCCCAAGCTCTATCTGCGTCATCTACTACTTCCTCGCCTTCCTCTCTGCGATCCTCTCTTCTCTCAGTCTATTCACATAGCTTTCGTTAAGGCCGAAGACTGCTTCGTAGACGATCTTGGTAACAGCGACCGCATCCATCTCCCGCCGGGCCTTCAGAAGCCTTTTCCGGTACAGGCCAGGTGGCGATGTCAACTTCTCCGCGAATGAGTCGAGGCAGTCCCAGTTGAGTATGCTCTGCTTGACCGCCTCCACCTGATTTTCGGTGTAAGGAAAGAGATCGAATCCTATTCTCTCCCCGCCAGCGCCATAGTTGCAGAGCCTGAGTTCGATGGCAAGCCCAAGGGTCTGCTCAATGAATGAGGCTCCTACCATGTTGTCGTCGTCGAAGGTTCCCCACCCGCTGTTGGCGTGTTGATGCCCCAAGAGGCCTTTCATGTGTAGCAGCCTCGCGTATTCAGGCAGGTTCTCGCCTCTCATCAAGAGGTGCTGCCAGTCCATGTTTATCTTAACTCTACTGACATCGTAGCCGCGCTCCTTGAACTCGTTGACCATGAAGATCGACATGCCTTGGTCACGCATGAGAATCCTCATCTTCGGCTCGCTGTTCTTGTCCTCTAGGAAGATCGTGACACCCTTATCATGGGCGTGTTGAACGACCTCTCCGACGCCGTCGATGAAGTCGTTCCAGATCTTCTCGTAGTCAGCTTGGTTCGGGTAATTGTACCCTTCATTTCCAGGCCAAATTATGAATCTGGCGTCGAGCACGGAGGCGAGGTCTGCCGCCCGCTTCGCCATCTCCACCGCCTCCTTCCTGAGCTCCTTCTTCGGGTTGACGAAGGAGCCATTAGCGAATCTCGGGATGGAATGCGCGCCGAGGGCTATCGCATAGATGTCATGGTCGTTATCGTGAAGTATGGACTCTATCTTCCTGTGACTCTTCTCATCTATCTCCCCGGGATAGTGGAATTCAAATCCGTCTGCCCATATCCCAAGTCCCTCTGACGCTCTCTTCGCTCTCTCCTCGCTTGATTCCTTCGCATATTCGGGATGGTATCCTTGGGGCATGAAACGTGTAGTGTTTGTTCCGAAGGCCCAAATTCCAACGCTGTTCTTCAGCCGAGCCATGGTAGTTACCTCCAACTTGTTGAAAGCTAGCTACCTGTGAGTAGTGCGATCCAACTGGATAAAACTCTTGGAGTCTAGCCTGTGATCCAAGCGGTTATCATGTCGTCGATCGATTTAGCAGCCCTGTAGCTCGGCAGCCACACCTTCTCGAAGTACTTCCCGTATCGCTGGTGGGATCTCTCGTCCGGCTCTATTGCCTCGGCCTCATCAAGTCTAAGCCACTTCTTGATCATGTTGGCGTTATGAATCTCTTTGCTTGCGAGAGCGGCAATCAAAGCGTCTCCAGTCGGAGCCTCACCGCTCCTAGGAGAGTATAGAACTCGGTAGCCCGTGATGTCGGCTAGGATTCTTCGATAGATCGCGCTCTTTGCCGTCGGGCCCGAGATCAACATCGTCCTTGACAGCTCGATTCCGGCATCTCTTGCAGGCTCGTCATGTCTGAGCAAGTCGAAGGCTACGCTCTCCAGTATGGCTCTGAAGAGTTCTCCTCTGGAGGGAAGTCCGGCGAGGCCAAAGAAGCTTCCGAATCTTGATGGATTCCAGTCGGTTGTTCTCTCTCCCATCATCTGCGGTATGAATACGATTCCCTTCTCGGCGGCCAGCGAAGACGCCGCCTCGACGTCCAACAAACTCTCTCTGACTCCTGTGAGATTCGCAAACCATCTGAAGCAGTGTCCAGTCGTCTTGGATCCTCCAAAGCTTTCGAGCTTGTGGCGCGATTCGACGACGAAGGGGTAGTTGATGAGCTTGGTTGTGAGCTTCCAAGGCCTGACTCTCTTATCTTGGATCATGTTCCAGCAGCCGCTCGTGCCGCACATGAAGTTGTGCTCGCCGTCGTTGAGCGCGCCGCTGCCCAGAGCGCTCGTGGGAGCGTCGTCACCTCCAGCTGCAACCGGTGTCCCCTTTTTCAAACCTGTCAATTCTGCCCCCCGGGAGGTGATCTCACCCACTATCTGGTCACATGGTATCAGGTCAGGTAGCTTCTCCCGTGATATACCCATGTCGCCCAGAAGTTCTTGAGACCAGTCCAGACGGTTGATGTCGAAGATTCCTCCAAGGTTTCCCGCGTAGCAGAGGTCGTAGAGGAGCGTGTCAGTCAGGAGATAGGCCGCAAATCCATTGGGCGTTGCGAACTTGTCGATTTTCTCCCAGACTTTGGGCTCCTTACTCTTCATCCATAGCATCTTCGTGAATCCGAAGTAGGGGTCTGATGTGTTTCCAGTTATCGCGGCGAGCCTGCCAAACCCAATCTTCTCGACGACCTCTCGGGCTTCCTCGACAGCTCTACTGTCGTTCCAGATGATTGCAGGGTAGATTGGTTTCAGCTCCCGGTCAAGCGGTATTCCGCTCCCCGGATTGAGTGCTGAAATGCAGAGGGCTGAGACATCATTCGGAGTCACACCCTTCTGCTCTGAAACTGCGATCGCTCTTCTGATGCTGTCAAAACACGCTCGCATCCACACATCTGCGTCTTGCTGAGACCACTTCAGCCTAGGTGAGTCAGGAGCATATTCGAAGGATGCTGCCGATGCAACGGTATCTCCGGTCTCTACGTCAACCACAACTGTCTTCGTCGTGGTGGTTCCGATGTCCGTTCCAACAACGTATGTCATGAGCGTTGTTCACTCGGATCAGGTTCTTCTTACCTTAGGGTAAGAAGCTTTGCGGAGAAGTTGCGAGGCTTAGGATCCCAAGGGAGTCATCCCACACCAGAGAACTGATGACAATATTGCCTGAAGCAACCTCGAATGCAGGCAGCCGATCGCTCCAAGTGCAGTGAGCTCATCAAACGTGATGATGAACCCGAAATCGGCCACTTTGCGCTTCGCGCTATCACAAAAAAGTGAGGGGATATCTTTCTTCTAGACGCGCTCCTCTCCCGGAGCACCATGGAAGGGCACCGCCGACCAGAGGAGGTCCCACCACTCTTGGTCGGTGATCGTCACACCTCTAACGATTGTATCGAGCACCTTCTTCAGAGTCAGATGATGCCTCCTCTCATCTGCAAGGATAGACTCTAGGAGCAGCTTTGCCTTCTCATCCTTGACCTTGGCCATCGTGGACTTGAAGGCTGCCAACGCTTTCTCCTCATCTGCCACGTGCTTCTTCACAACTCTCTTGAGGTTGTTGAGCTCGTCCTCGGACAACGCAGGATGGCTTGTCTCCAATTCTATGAGCGCTCGGTAGAATGCTGCGTGCTTCTGCGAGTCAAGCGCTATGCCTTTGAGGACGCTTGTGACCACCACGTTCTTGACGCCTTTGAGGGACTTGTTTACGGATCTGACGATCGCCAGCTCAGCTCCGACCTGCTCCTTATAGAAGTCGAGGAGCATCTTCTTCTCAGATTCCAAACCGATTCACCTGAAATTAAGGAATGTTTTCTCCGACTTCTCGAGTGCGATATATTAACCTTGGTTAGGCGCGCACGGCTGCACGGCAGAATGTTTCTCCTGAAACTAGCCATTCGTGGCGAGTAGAAAGTCTTATGAGGATGCTTGCATTGTTGCGCAACTATGCAAGTATTGCTCAGGGCGATGAACAGCGAAACAAGAATGGACGCGCTGAGGCTACTCTTGGAGAAGGACGACTGCGTCTGCCACCTAGCTGAGAAGCTGAGGAAGGACATCTCGACGATGTCACGCCACATCGAGATACTCGAAGGGAGCGGCCTACTCAAGACATGGAAGGAAGGCAGAATGCTCATGTGCCGAATCAAGAGGAAGGACGATCTTCGTCAGATGATCGACCTCATCGAACGACTGGAGGCGACATAGCTTGTCCATTCGGAAGATCCAAATTGAGATCTATGAATCGGACCCATTCACCTGCTCCTGTACGGCGCCGAAGCGCGTCTCAGACAAAGAGGCAGACGCGTTCCGAGACGACCTCATAAAGCGGAGTCGGATCGTCAAGGAGATTCTGAGAGATCGATCCAATGTGGCGATGGTCAGGAGGGACGTCGTGACTACAAGGAGGGCCGAATATCCACCCTATGTTAGAAAAGCCATCGCAGAAGGGAGACCCCTTCCATTCCTATTCAC
>Ga0209314_10000381_pt1 | contig 19486 bp, 17 predicted proteins | sample I19B2metaG_FD_184146 | JGI IMG/M metagenome (GOLD analysis project Ga0209314, IMG submission 184146) | Lake sediment bacterial and archeal communities from Gulf of Boni, Indonesia to study Microbial Dark Matter (Phase II) - ​I19B2 metaG... | ecosystem: Environmental > Aquatic > Freshwater >... | reverse complement strand
CGATGCTCAAAGTGATGCGTGCTTCAGGAAGAAAGTGATAATACATATATTACTTCTTTGATAGCATGTTTAAAAAATTATCCAATTATTGCGAGAGTGATATCTAACGTTTTGAAAGGAACGCTCTGGATTAAAAAACCCCCCTATGCTTTCTATTTGTATACAATTGGTTACAATTAAGCAACAACCTGCTTGTTATTTTTCCGCATAACTTTCTTGTTAATAAAGTTTTTCATTGTAGGCCATGAGCAGTCATATATCTTTGCTAATGATGCTATTCCCACCTCTTTGTCTAATAACTTTTTAATCTCTTCCTCTTTCCCATCTAACTTAGACCTTCCAGGAACTCCTTTAGGTCTTCCTAATTTGAAACCTTCACTTTTCTTCCTCTGTAAAGCCTCTTTCGTTCTCATAGATATCAGTTCTCTCTCGATCTCAGCAGCCATGCACAGAACCATTGTGAGGATTTTAGATTGTATCGAATTATCGACTTTGTGATTACCCTTGATTGCATAGATTTTGATTCCTTTTTCTGAAAGGTCACAGAGTAGGGTCATTATCTCTAACATGCTTCTACCTAAACGTGATAGCTCAGAGACTATCAGAACATCACCCTGAGACAGATTGCTGACCACTTTCCCGAGTTCCCTTTCCTTATACGAGACCCTTCCTGATACTGTCTCCTCAACAAACTGCACCTTCCACCCATGCTCGTTAGCAAGCTTCAAGATGCCGAATTTCTGATTCTCCAGCTCCTGGAGCCCAGTACTGACCCTTAGATAGCCTATGACCTTAGGTTTTGATGCTACCCTTCCTTTTTTCACCTGTATCACCCCCTTTCTGATAAATTAATACAAAAACCTAAAGTGACAATTGAAATTTACTATATAATGGATAAGAAAGTCAACCTAATCTTATTGATGGAGGGAATGAGAATAATGCGTTTTTATTTAATAGATGGGGGGTAAAAGTGAAAGAGGGGTTTAAAAATCTGCACTTCTTCTGCACAACCAAAGTAATTCAACTTGACAAATTATCTATAATTATAATAGTTTAATATATATAAATATAAATATTGGCTCCCGAAAGGAAATATGGGTTTGGAGATGTATAAGAGGCAAAGGCAGAAATGAAAGTATATCGCATAGGTAAATCAATAATTCTTCCCGATGTCCGTTTTGTGATCCTTGACGGTCGTAACGACAGCTTGATGTTTCATTCTCAATTGGTAAGAAATAACGGGAAATATATTTTTGTATTAATGGATTAGTTGCAAGGTAAAAGGGTCAAGGTCTCATGACGCAAATCCGCATCCTAATACTCGAAGATGTTCCCTCCCGTGCTGCGTTGATGAGATTAGAATTACGAAGTACAGAGATTTCTTTTATTTCAAAGACGGTAGAGACAAGAGAAGATTTTGTCAGAGAACTCCATGATTTTGCTCCTGATATTATTCTGTCGTCCTATTATCTCCACGGTTTTACCGGCTTAGAGGCATTAGCTATAGCACAAGAATCTACTGATGTTCCTTTCATTTTAATTATGGGGGAACTGGATAAGGAACATGCGGCCGAAATTCTTAGAAGAGGTGCTACCTACGTTCTTCAGGATGACTTATCAAGACTTCCCTATATAGTCCTTAAAATCCTTCGTGAAGCAGAAGGAAAAAGAAAACGCCTAAAAGACCTGAAAGGATTATCGTAACGGATGGAACATTAGAATACAAAACTGGACATTTTTATCTGATAGACAGGGAAAGTGGAAGAAGGGATGCGGTGAAAGAGGTCTAAGGTATTTGCTACACCTACAAGTGTTGCGTCTGAATGAATCATAGAAGTTGAAGATTTTCGGTTGAAATGTTGAAACAAAAAAGGCAGAGACATTACTGAACCCCTGCCTTCTTATCTTTGACATGATATGAGCTTACGGCTAAGGTGAAAGTACGGAGAGCGGCTTGTAATTGCTCTTCTTGCCGCCTTTTTCTACCCATACGCACCTTGTCTTGCCTCTCCAAGTGTTTGGAGCATTAACTCTCACTTTGATCAGCGTGTCACTCCATAGTGGTATCTTAGTGATCTCTTTACCAAGACCAAGGGTTGAACTATTGGCTGTTGCCTTAGTTCCAATGCGCACGGAATCCCCGGATTCCTTGGTCATTCCGAAGTTTCCTCCATAAATCTTTAACAGAGGATAAGGAGCAGCATCTAGGTCTACAATCTGTTTTGGACTGAGCCTGTTGATACAAGGTTCATTGGTCATCTCGAATTGAACAGGATAGCTATTTATTACCTCAAAAATGATGTCACCTGGGCTAAAATTTCCACTTCCATCTTCATCTCCAAAATATATCACTTTATTCCTTACCTCATAGTCGCCAGTAGGAAACTCGGTAGGGGAAGAAAAAGGCTCATCAATGTCCTGTACGTAATTCCCGTTTCTGTCCTGATAGAAATCCTGTAACCTGACCTTAGCGCACTCAGATCCACATGTCATAAATTTGGTTGCTATCCACGTACCTAAAGCATTAGTAAAGGTCAGTAAACCTTTTTCTCCATGATAGCCATCTTCAAAAATGGTATTACCAAGACTCCAACATGAGCCAAAAACGGCAATCCAGGTGCAATAAGGGCCGCTACTCGGCGAAAGATAAAAATCTCCACCATCCTTAACAGTGAATACTCTCTTATTACTCCTTCCCGCCTCTGTTTTGACTGTCACATCATAATTACCTGGTGCAAAAGCCCAGCAGGGGAGAGACCACTCAATCAGGGTATCAGTCCAGGAAACAATAGGCATGGATTTCCAGGGGTCAGAGGAGTCAGTAGGCCTCAACTCCACAGACCTATCTATGGCTTGTTGGTCAGTAAAGTTTTGTCCTCTAAGTGTCACAATTACATGAAGGGAACCAGCAGGAGGTGAGATAGCCCATAAGTTCATATCAATAGCAGGCTTATACAAAAGTCCCCCTGTGTAATCTTGTACAGTACCGCCATGGCATGCCATACAATTCTCATTGCCTTGGAATGTTCGGTAAAGAGAAGGCTCACCATCTGGATCTGCTACTGCCCCCCATCCATTATTCTCTGACATATGTTCACCGATTGAATGAAGTGAGGCAATAGAATGGCACTCCTCGCAATAACGGATGAGCATAGGGTCATTGCAGGAGAGATTATTGGGATCGCCTAAATGACACGCACTGCACTCAAATCCTATGTGGTGGGTATCCATGTTTTTATTGATAAAAAGCGGGTATTCATAGAATCCAATAAAAGTGCCCCACTGATCATAATGGTCATACGTTGATGGATGGCCTGGATTATCGGGATCTGAATAGCCATCGTTTAGATAATGTTTAGGTGTAATTGTTTGACCCCAGTGGCAGTTCTCACAGCTAAAGGGTGTTGGAAGAAAATCTACCTGTGGTGGATATGTATTGAAGTCCATAAGAGGACTGAGTTCTCCTATAAGGTTGGGATTGTGGCAGGTGGTACATGCATTAGCACTTGTTAAATCAATAGCATGATGCCCGCCATTGACACTGGTATCGTGGCAGCCACTGGTCAGACAGTTTCTATGCAGAGTTATCCCGTTTACGCATTCAGGTTCACCTATCGTGCATTGCATATGGCAGGGGCTACAGAGATGATCCCTTACCACCATCAAGACCCCATGATGCCTGTCTGCAACACTGTAACCGTGGCATTCCCTACAGTCTTTTTCAACCAGGTTACTCGATGAGGTGTCATAAGTACCTTTTTCCTGTGTTACGTAATCCATTAGGGGGGCAGGGCGATAATAGTCGGTACACAATGCCAGGGCCAAACCGGTCATGGCCAAGACAAGAGCAGTGCACAAAAATAAAAGAAATTTATGAGTCTTTAACCTAAAGAACATCTCCCGGCTCCTTTAAGTTTTTTGTAGTTTGCCACTAAGGGCATATTTATCTATTTAAAAAATTCAGCATATTTTAGGCCAAAATTGATTATGAAATAAGCTCTTGATTTTATTCTAAAACTTAAATTACATACCGAATTTATTTGTAGCCTTAACAGAAATCACTGTTTCTTATAGATACATTTTACTGTTTTCATAAAAAGAATAACACGCCGCAATGTATCCTCCATCTAAAGGTCTGCTGAGAGGGTACTCCTGTTGATTTCAGGTTGTTACATTCTATGAGAGAGCAATAGGTGAGAAACAAGATTACAGGAAGGATTATACTGAGGACAAACACCTCGCAGAGCGTTGCTTTCTATGTGAAAGAGCTAATCAAAATACGATCTGGCGTATCTGTAATATCAAATCTTATCTAACTTCTCTCCCTAAGTGCATATGCTTCAATAAGCTGCATCAATTGACTGATAACGAGAGGTCTCTGGATATAGACCTTATCGCCTACCCGGTATTTGAATTCATCTTGCTCTAATAGTATACTTACCTCCGGTCACTATAACGTTTTTATAACAGAACATTGCTGAAAATACAGAAAATATAGAAAATACAGAAACAGATAGAAAATACAGAATGGCAAAAAATTTCATAAAATCGGTAAGTTATTGAAAACAGGCCAAAAGTCCCTGAGTGCCTTATGTCACAACCACTCTGGCACCCCTCCTATTTTAGTATTATAATTAAATAGGGTATATCTTGATAGATACAGGCAAAAGTGCGCATACTGCTCATGATACAATAAAGGGGGTGATAGAGATATGGCGAAAAGCAATGACAGATTAGTAGAATTATCAAACGAGCTTGACGAACATATTATAGCTGTAAAGGGAACGTTAGAACTTGTAGACTCGTCAATAACAGAGGACGAATTACACGACCTTCTTTTGAAAGCGATTGAGAGAATGGACTCCATACAGAGATTGTCTCATGAAATGATTGTAGCTTTGAAAAATTTAATTGACAAGATAGAAGAAATAAAGGGAAAGAAAGAAGATACATAAATGAAACTTTGTATCCTCGCTACTCTCATATTCATATTATCCCTTGCAACTACAGCAGAAACAAGAGAGAACCTCCCGATATACAACCTTTCTGTTTCATTTGATATTAAAAATAGTCTCCTGAATGGCACTGCTCAAATTACTTTTTTAGAAGATGGTGAAAGGTCAATTTCAACGGGAAACCTTCATATGATATCCATAAAGTTTAATGGAAAGCCTCTTGAGCCGAAAATGAAAGAGGGAACATTCACACTGAGAGGAAAGGGCGCACTTGAAATAACATATGAAGGCTCTTTTTCTGAATCGGAAGGAAAGGAAATAGAAACCCTTGAGAATGTAGGTGTTGTTTCAAGAAATATGATAAGCGATAAGGGAATTTCCCTGACAACTGCTTGGTATCCCTCCTTTGAAGGCATGGCTTTCTGGCATCTTAAGGCACTTCTTCCTCAGGGGTTTAAAGCCATATCTGAAGCAGATGAGATTAATACGACGGACACTTCTCATGGCACAGAGTATTCATTTAATTTCCCTTACCCCCTTGGTGAAATTCATCTCGTAGCTGGCCCATATACTGAAAAACATGAAATTCATCAAGGTATTGAGATTTATGCCTACTTCTTTCCTGAGGATGTCTCTCTTGCTGAGACTTATTTAGAATACACAAAAAAATATCTCTCTCTTTATGGAGAGATCCTGGGACCGTATCCTTATAAGCGTTTCTCCATCGTAGAAAACATTTTGCCTACAGGCTATTCAATGCCCACATTCACTCTTTTAGGGCGTGCTGTTGTGAACCTTCCCTTTATTACAGGGACATCACTTGGGCATGAGATTTTACATCAGTGGTTTGGAAATTATGTGTATGTTGACTACAAAAGCGGAAACTGGGTTGAGGGTATTACTTCTTATCTATCAGACCATCTCTATGAAGAACAAAAGGGTGCCGGATGGCAGCACAGGAAGAAGATTCTCACAGACTACCAGAGTTATGTGACCCCCTCGAAGGAAGCTCCACTCAAGGACTTCAAAGAAAGGAAAGACTTTGCATCAGCTGCCATTGGCTATGGGAAAGGTACAATGCTCTTTCATATGCTCAAGAATCTTGTTGGTGAAAACACATTCTACAGTGCATTACGCGGAATCATTGAAGACAAAAGATTTACACGGGCCTCATGGGCAGACGTAGAAGGGGCATTTGAAAAAGCATCGGGTAAAAACCTCGAATGGTTTTTCAGCCAGTGGCTTACAAGGGAGGATATACCTTCACTGCAAATAAAAGATATAAGGGTTGTTGTACTTAAAGGGGTCCCGACGGTGTCTTTTGAGATTCTTCAGAAAGGAAAGCCATATAAGCTTTCCCTGCCGGTCAGGATCGTTACTGAAAAAGGCGAGATAAAGGATACCCTTCAGATTGAAAAAGCAAGGCAGTCCTTTGAGATTCCTGTAAATGAAAGAGCCCTCAGGATAGCTTTTGATGAAGACTACGACCTTATGCGGAGGCTTACGGATAAAGAATTCCCACCTGTTATTGCACGGCTTCTTGGAGATGAGGAAAAGCTCATTGTTTTCCCTGAAAAGGAAAAGGAAAAATATTCTGCATTAATCGATGTCCTTGCAAAAGAGGGATTTATAGCGAAAGAGGAACGAGAAGTGAAAGACGAAGACATCAAAAATTCCTCTCTCCTGGTTTTGGGATTTGAAAGTCCTGTTCTCAAAAGGCTATTCGGGCAAGTCAGCAAACCTGAAGCTGGATTTAGCGTTATTGTAAAACAAAACCCTCTGAACACCGAAAAGGTTGTAGCCTATGCCAATGGTGATTCAAAAGAAGAAATAAACCCTGTAGCAAGAAAATTATTCCGCTACGGTAAATACTCCAGGATACGATTTAAGGCCGGGGAAAATATTGAAAAAGTGACAGAAGAGTCAGAGAGAGGAATTAATTTCAGCCTTTATGAACCTGTGATGGGGATTGACCCAAAAAAGACGGTGAATCTCTCCGAGATAATGAATGCCATCATTGATAAGCCTATTATCTATGTTGGAGAGAGACATACAAATTACGAAGACCATAAGGTTCAACTTGAAGTTATCATGGAGCTTTCCCAAAGGGGCAGGAAGTTTGCTATCGGGATGGAGATGTTCCAGAGACCATTCCAGAAGGCTCTTGACGATTACCTCTCGGAAGTCATCAGTGAAAAGGAATTTTTAAAAGCCTCTGAATATTTCAAAAGGTGGAAATTTGATTATCAGATGTACAGAGAGATTATAGAGTTTGCAAAAGCGAAGGATATCCCGGTAGTAGCCCTCAACCTCAGAGAAGAGATTGTCAAGAAAGTGTCAGAGGGTGGGCTGGATGCTCTTACACAGGAAGAAAAGGAAGAAATCCCTCAGGATATTGATATGCCTGATGAGGAGTACAGAGAGAGGGTAAGAAAGGCTTTTCAACTCCATGAAAAAACACATGTTAAAAACTTCGAATACTTTTTCCAGTCCCAGGTACTCTGGGATGAAACCATGGCCCATTCAATCGCCCAATTCATGGCTGAAAATCCAGACTACCAGATGGTCGTGCTTGCAGGTGGGCAACATATCATATTCAGCTCGGGTATCCCGAAAAGGACATTCCGGCTGAATGGAAAAGATTACGCCACATTAATAAATGGTATCCCTGAAGAACTTGATAAGGATATCGGAAACTTTGTTCTGTTTCCAAATCCTGTTACTCCACCTGCTTCTCCGAAACTTGGGGTCTTCCTCCAGGAGGAGGAAGGAAGAATTAAGGCAGAAGATTTCCTGCATGGGAGTATTGCACTCAAAGCAGGACTTAAAAAAGGCGATGCCTTCATCTCCATCGACGATTGGAAAATAGAATCCATTGAAGACGTAAAAATTGCGATCTTTGACAAAAAACAAGGAGAAACAGTTAATGTTAAGATTTTAAGAAAAAGATTCCTGTTTGGAGAAACTGTGCTTGAATTTCAAATCACCCTATGAAGACAGTTGATAGTGAATAGTGATGAGTAATGAGTGAACAGTGAATAACTATCTATGGTTCTGGAAAAACCTTTTGAGAATTTCTGAGCACTCTTCTTCGAGGATACCTGATACGACCTCTACCTGATGGTTTAGCCTTTTATCTGAAAGAAGCCTGTAGAGACTATCAACAGCGCCTCCCTTTTCATCTCTACATCCATAGACGAGCCTGACGAGTCTTGCATTTACCATTGCACCTGCACACATGATACATGGCTCTTTTGTTACATACAGTGTTGAATCTGTCAGTCTCCAGCTTTCTTCTTCTCTTGAGCCATGTTTGAGTGCAATGATCTCAGCATGTCCTGTCGGATCTTTTGTAGTCTCCCTTTGATTATGTACCTTTGCAATAACCTTACCGTTTTTTACGAGGACGGCTCCTACAGGAACTTCCCCTTCATCAAAGGCAAGACGGGCCTCTTCGAGTGCCAGCTTCATAAAATAAATGTCCTTTTCTTTATGAATCGCCATGATTTCAAATAAATTAAATGGTTTTCTCTGCTGCTGTCAATGCAACCTGCATACCTGCGTTGACAATGTACTAGTAGTTCTGCTAACTTTTATACATGAAAGAAGACAAGCCCTTATTTTATATATACAAGCTTTTGGAAAAACTTATATCTTCCTATGACCTTGAAACAACACTCAATATACTTGCTAAAAACATCGCGGAACTTATGGGTGTCAAAGGCTGCACCGTTAGACTTCTTGATAAAAAGACAATGACTCTCGAGATAGTTGCTGCATATGGTATGAGCCGGTCATATCTTGAAAAAGGCCCTGTCCATTTAGAGGAGCATCCTGTTGATCAGAAGGTATTGTGTGGGGAATGTATAAGTACAAAAGATATATTGGCAGAACCACATGTGCTCTATCGTGAAGACGCAAAAAAGGAAGGCATAAGGTCTGTGATGAGCTGTCCTCTTACTGTGCAGGAGAAGTCAATTGGTGTTATCAGGATTTATATGTCAGAACCTCATGATTTTACAGAGGAAGAGATTCAGAGGTTAAAAGTCCTTGCCTCCCTGGGAGGTATTCTGGTAGATAGGGCAAAGATATGGAAACAGATGCAGACCCTTATAGAGATATCACGATCCATAGGTTCAACCCTTTCCCTGAACGAAGTACTCGCCAAGATCGTTGAACATGCTACAAAGGCTTTCGGTTTTATGGCAGCATCCATAAGGTTGCTCGATGAGGAAAGGAAAACCCTTGAAGTAAAGGAAACGTATGGTCTCAGTGAGGCATATTTAAAGAAAGGGCCTATTGAAGTAGAAAAAAGCCTTATAGACGTGGAATGCATGAAAGGGTGTGTTGTAACTGTTTCCGATGTTTCAAAGGATGGGAGATTACAGTATCCTGAGGAGATAATCAGGGAAGGCATAAGAGCAATACTTTCAGTTCCGTTAAGTATCAGGGGAACAGTTATAGGTGTCCTGAGGGTTTACACATCCAATCCTTATTCCTTTTCCCTGTCAGAAATAGATTTCCTCTCTGCCCTGGCAAGTAGTGGTGCCATAGCAATAGAGAATGCACGCCTCTTTGAACATATCAAGAGTGAGTACGAGGAATTAACGAGAGACGTCTGGAAGTGGTATGACTGGGGAAAGCGCTTTCCGAAGTTCTAACTTTTTAATCCCAAAGGATTCATTCTTTACCTTCATAGATACTCTGAGATCTGAATACCGGGTCTTTGGGCCTGTGAAAGGAATAAATTATACGGTCTTTCGGGAAATATCCTCCTCATCTGATCTCTTCATGGAGTACCAAACAACAATGTTATCACCCGGTAAAATGTTTCTTTACAAGCCCAGGGAGGATATCCTGAAATTCAGGATGGAAGCTCCTCTATCCATCGAGGAGATTGCACCAGAGATTGAAAAACAGGTTATTGTAGGCATTCACTCCTGTGATATCAACGCAATCCTTTATCTGGACAGGACATTCCTCGGAGCCTTTATAGATCCCTTCTACAAAGCGAGGCGGGAAAATACCATCCTGATTGGACTCAACTGTATGCAGGTTTCGGAGAACTGTTTCTGCTCATCTGTGGGTGCAGGTCCTTTTCTCAAGGCTCAATCAGGATATGATGTGGTTTTAACGGATTTTGGTGAGGACTATTTATTAGAGGTAAAAAGTAGCAGGGCTTCCGAGCTATTCAAAATGAAAGGGAAAGAGGCAGGCCCTGATGAATGGAGAATCAAGTCTGAAAAAGAAGAATCAGTCCTTAAGAGTTTCAAAAAGGTTATTAACGTTGACGGGCTTGATGGTCTCTTCATGAAAAATCTCGATCATCCCGTATGGGTAACGACGGCTGATGAAAGATGCCTTTCCTGTTCAAACTGCGTTATGGTCTGTCCTACGTGTTTCTGTTTTGACCTTGTAGATGAAATGAGTATGGATCTCAAGGAGGTAAGAAGGATAAGACAATTGGATGCATGCCAGGATTTGAGGTTTGCAGAGGTTCATGGTGGAAATTTCAGGCTGAGACGGGCGTCTCGACTCAGGCAGTTTGTAATACATAATTTAAACTACACAAATCAGTACAGCGTAATAAAAACTGTTGGTTGTGGCAGATGCATAACATGGTGTCCTACAAAGATTGATCTCACAGAGATGGCAAAAGAGATCCAGAGGAGTTCCATCAAGTGAAAACCTCTCTTTTACCATTAAGGGCAGTTATTACAGGCATACAAAGAGAGACCGAGGATGTTAAGACATACAGTCTTTCCCTTGAGGGTTCTTCATACTGTGCAAAACCGGGACAGTTTAATATGGTTGGATATCCAGGAGTCGGGGAAGCTCCCATATCGTTAAGCTCAACCGTGTCTGAAGGCAGATTCCAGCATACCATCAGAACGGTTGGAAAAGTAACGAAGTTCATCGAAAGGTTCAAGGAAGGGGATGAGATATATCTTCGAGGACCGTATGGTTCATGCTGGCCTTTAGAAGATGCTATGGGAAAAGATATCCTGCTCGTTGCAGGCGGTGTTGGCATTGCACCATTAAGACCTGTGGTGCAAGAAATTTTACAGAGGAGAGATTCTTACGGGAAGGTCACACTGATTTATGGTTCGAGGAGTCCTGATAATATGCTCTTCATGAATGAGTTCGATATGTGGAGAAAAAACATCGAAATATTCTTAACTGTTGATGAAGTTCCTCCTCATATGAAATGGGATTATGATATAGGCCTTGTGACACAAGGCTTAGACAAGGCAAGGCTCAATCCTATAGTGACCCTTGCTTTCATCTGTGGACCTGAGATCATGATGCACTTCATCTCAAGAGGGCTTTTCATAAGAGGATTCCTTCCTTCAAGGGTTTATGTTTCTCTTGAGAGGAGGATGAAATGTGGTATAGCCCAATGTGGCCATTGCCAGCACGGTAGCAAGTTTGTCTGCAAAGATGGGCCTGTTTTCATTTATAGAGATGTAAGCAGATTACCTGACGGTCTTCTTTAAGACGGTATCGAAGAGCTGAACATACCTATTGCGGGCATAATAATTTCCATCGTGTCAATTTTCATGACTAAAATCTATGTCATAGGCATTGGCTACAAATCCCTTGATAAGAGGGAACGTAAAATTATTTATAACTCCGAGATTATCCTTTCCTCCGGCAGACTCTTCGAGGTCTTCAAAAGATATAAAGAGTTCGGGAAAGTAAAAGAGAAAGTACTCGTCATTGACACTGTAGATGAGACAATCGAATTCATAAAGTCTAATATCAGCGAACATGAAGAAAATATTATAACAGTTCTTGCCTCTGGAGACCCTTTATTCTTCGGCATAGGGAGAAGAGTCATTAATGAATTCGGGAAGGACAGGGTGGAGATCATGCCAGATCTTTCGAGTATCCAGATAGCATTTGCGAGGATAAAGGAACCCTGGGATAATGCCTTTCTCATGAGCCTTCACAGAGGTCCAGACCCCGCAAAGAGAAAAAGTCAAAAATATGAAATGAAAGATATTCCTGATTTGCTTGAAAGATACAAGAAAATAGCAATCCTTACTGACAGAGAAAATAATCCTGTTGAGATTTCAAAAGTTCTCATCTCTTCACCTATCACTCGTAACTTATCACCCCGCGTATTTGTCTGTGAGAGACTTGGTTACCCAGATGAAAAAATTACAAAGGGAACTCCCGAAGATATTTCTGCTATGTCTTTTTCAACCCCCAATGTTGTTATTATCGTTTCAGGAGATTAAGAATGACCGAGGATGATTTAATCTTTTTCAAGAGCTGGTTTTCCGATTTCGTTCAATATTTCTATTCACCAAATAAAGAAGATCAAAAGAATATTTCTCTCAAAGAACAACACACCTTTAATGTATGTGAAAACAGTATAGAGATAGGCAGGGAATTGAGTCTCGGCGACAAGGATATGATGTTGGCTGAGGCGATAGCACTTTTCCATGACATTGGAAGATTCCCGCAGTATGCAAAATACAAGACTTTCAGAGATCGTAACTCTGTCAACCATGGGTTTCTTGGAGCTCAGACGCTCCTTGAAGAAAAGACCCTCCAGAATCTTTCTGATAAGGAACAGGAATTGATTATCAAAGCAGTGAGGTTCCACAACGCCTTTTCGATTCCAAAGATGGAGAACGAGAATATAGTATTCTTCATTAAATTAATTAAGGACGCAGACAAACTGGATATATGGCGAGTATTTCTAGAATATTATGAAGCTCCTGAAAAAGAAAGGGCTTCAGCAGTAGGGCTCGGACTTCCGGATACGACAGATTATTCAAAAGGAGTTCTCTCATGTATTCAAAAAGGGCAGATGGCTTCCCTATCACAATTAAAGACCTTGAATGATTTTAAACTTATGCATTTATCATGGGTATATGACCTCAAATTTAAACCCTCTTTTCGATTACTTTCAGAAAGGGATTATATAGACAAAATTATCTCTCATTTACCAAAACAGGAGGAAATAAAGAAAGTGTCTTTAGTCTTAAAGGAATTTGTGAAGGGAAGATTAAAGAATTACTAAAAAGGTCATAAGTATGAAGACATTGATTGTAAAATCCCTCCTATCCTCCCTTTGCCAAAGGGAGGGAAAGTACCCTCTTTGGCAAAGAGGCCTGCGACGAGTTCAGTCGAGTCGGGTGTGGGGAGATTTTTAAATAATGATGTCTTACTTATGCACTCATTAGTAACTGTTAAAAAAACAATGACTGGTAATACTGCTCAATTATTTTAAGGAGGAAGTATGAAATATCAAATCGGTAAGACAGGAAGGGTTGTCATTGCAAGATTTGAAGATAAGGAAGATATTCTGGGAAACATTAATGCAGTTGCAAAAAAGGAAGACATAAGAAATGCCGTATTCTTTCTTCTTGGAGGAATAAGACAGGGAAGGGTTGTCGTTGGTCCTGAGAAAGACGAGCTCCCCCCAACACCTGTATGGAGAGACTTAAAAGAGAGTCATGAAGTCCTTGGTATCGGAACAATATTCTGGGACGAATCAGGACCAAAGGTTCATTTTCATGGTGCATTTGGAAAGAAGGATATGGTTAAGGTCGGCTGCCTCAGAGAGATTTCAGAGACATTTCTTGTCCTTGAAGCTGTTATCATAGAGATGGAAGGAATTAATGCTCAAAGGAGATTTGATCCAGCATCAGGGCTTACGCTGCTGGAGTTATAACAACTATGTCCTGCATAGTTACCTCCTGCAGGTTACTGAAGAGAAGTTCAATTATTTTGACTTAATCTTTTTCAAAGTAATCCTTCAGCTTTTCGATAAGAGAATCAGGCCAAACATCTTCATATAAAATAGCGTCCACTTCCTCCTTAGTGAAGGATTCCTTGATTTCAAGCGGCAGGCTCCTCAAAAGCTGTATCCTTAAAGGATTTGGTTTTCTTTTCGAGGATTTGTTTTCCATAGTGCCTCAGATGAGGATCTTTGTTAGTGTAACATACGGTTACAATATTTCCCAATGTTAAATGATTGTATATACAGATTTTCTATACAAGTCCAAGTCTGTCTTAGGCTGAAAGAGAATCCAGCTTTCCTATCGATTTCGATTGCTGAAAAAAGAAAATTTGTGGTAAGTTTATAAAAGCCTGCCTCGGGGAGAAAGTGAGGTAACGCAATGAGAAAAAAGCATTTATTAAAGGTCCTGCCTCTCATTATCATACCTATACTTCTTACATTGATGTGGAACAGGGCTCAAGCAAACACACCCTCTATCGCGAAGCTTAACATACCTTTTATAACAAATCAGGGCCAGACGAATGAAAAAGTACGATTCTATACAAAGACAATGGGTGGCGCTGTCTTTGTAACTACCGATGGTGAGATCGTCTACTCTCTTCATAAATTTGATAATAGAAAGAACGTAAAAGGATTAGCACTTCAGGAAGAGTTTGTTGATGGGATGGTTAAGGATATAAGAGGTGAAAAAAAGTCTGTTACCAAAGTAAGTTACTTTGCAGGAAAAGACCCATCGAAGTGGAGGAGCAATATCCCAACATATGACCTTGTTGATCTTGGAGAGGTCTATCAAAGGATAGAGCTTAAGCTGAAGGCTTATGGGAATAACATTGAGAAGTTATTCTATGTGAAACATGGTGCCAATCCAGAGAATATAAGAGTGAGGATAAAAGGGGCAAAAGCACTAAAGGTGAGTGAATCTGGAGGGCTTGAGGTAGAGACAGAACTTGGTACAGTCAGGTTCACAAAACCGGTGGCGTATCAGCTAAAGACAGTCAACAATCAGCGGTCAACAGTCAGCAATGACGTGCAAAATAGGCCAGTCCGCCAAGGCGGATTGACTGAAAGCGATAAACAATATATCGATGTTGCTTATATCGTAAAGGGCAATACATATACTTTTAAAGTAGGAGATTATGACAGAACGAGAGAACTTGTGATTGATCCACTACTCGCTTCAACATATTTGGGTGGAATCTCTGACGATTATGCCAATGCTTTAGCTATTGACAGTGAAGGAAATGTATATGTGACCGGAACAACTATCTCAACAGACTTTCCGACAAAAACCGGTGCTTATGATACTTCTTATAATGCCTCTTTTGATGTCTTTATATCAAAATTTGATGGCAATTTAACAACTCTCCTTGCCTCTACCTTTCTTGGTGGAATTAGTAATGAGTCTGCAAATGCTATAGCTATCAACAGCTATGGAAAAGTGTATGTGGCTGGTAAAACTCTCTCAACAGAGTTTCCGACAACATCGGATGCTTATGATACTACTCTTAATTTTTATGACGCCTTTGTAGCAAAGTTTAGTGGAGATTTAACAGACCTTCTTGCCTCGACATATCTCGGTGGCAGAAGTAGTGAATCTGCCACTTCAATAATCATCGGCAGTGATGAGAGTGTATATGTGAGTGGTGAATCCCTTTCAGCAGACTTTCCAACAATACCTGGTGCGTATGATACTTCCTTCAACGGTTCTTATGATGTCTTTGTTTCAAAGCTGGATAGCAAGTTAACAACTCTCCTTGCATCTACCTATCTTGGTGGAAGCAGCATTGATAATCCCTATTCCATAGCCTTAGATACCAATGGAAATATTTATTTGGCTGGCAGTACCATTTCAGCAAACTTTCCGACAACACCAGGAGCATTTGATACGATTTATAACGGTTCTTACGATGTCTTTGTTTCAAAGCTGAATGGGAAATTAACAACGCTCCTTGCTTCTACATATCTCGGTGGAGGTGGAAGTGAAAAAGCTAATTCCATAGCCGTAACGAAAAATGGAGATGTCTTTGTGGCCGGTGAAACTCTTTCACCAAACTTCCCGACAACAACCGGTGCGTATGACACTTCTTATAATGCTTCACTCGATGCCTTTGTATCAAGGTTAAATGGAGACTTAACAACTCTCCTCGCTTGTACATTTCTGGGAGGTTTGGCAAATGATTCTGCCCGCTCAATTACATTAGACTTATGTGGAAATGTCTATGTAACTGGCTATACTGGATCAACAGATTTTCCGACAACTCCTGGTGCTTTTGATACGTCTTATAATGGTGGCTTTACCGATGCCTTTATAACAGCACTAAAAGGAGATCTAACATCACCATTGCTCTACTCTACATTTCTTGGTGGAACGGGTAATGACGCTTTCAGTACAATGACCTGTTTTGATAAATGTTTCTTTGCAGACATCGCGATAGACTCGAGGAGAAATGTATATGTGGCTGGTGAGACAAACTCATCCGATTTTCCAACAACGTCCGGTGCTTTTGATGAGGTCTATAATGGCAGTAGAGATGTCTTTATATCAAAGTTAAGCATAAGCCTGCCAGTTGCCCAATATACTCTTACTGTAAACAAAGACGGTACAGGTTCTGGTATGGTAACGAGTGGCCCTGCTGGTATAGACTGTGGCTCTGTCTGCACAGATACATTCAAAGCATGCACACAGGTAACCCTTAGAGCCGATCCTGATGATGGTTCTACTTTTGCAGGATGGTCAGGTCCGTGCACAGGTGTATCAACAACATGTACTGTAGCGATGAATAAGGATAAGACAGTAAAAGCGACATTTAATACGTGCACTTACTCTATAACACCAAAAAAACAAACTTTCTATGCTTCTGGTGGCAAGGGAACAATAAATGTGACAACACAAAGTGACTGCACTTGGACTGCAGCAAGCAGTGTGGACTGGATAACAATTACTTCTGGCAGTAATGGAACAGGAAATGGGACGGTGAAATATTCAGTTACACCCAACACACTCACGACCTTAAGGACAGGGAATATAACCATAGCTGGAAACACATTCACAGTGACACAGAACGGGGCGATAATCGTCCTTACACCAAATGGGGGAGAAATAATAGCATCAGGCTCTTTTGGTTCTCCCTATCCTATAACTTGGGATGCACCTGTAGAGGCAACAAAATTCGATCTGCTGTTATCGTTTGACAGTGGGCTGACATGGAGACCAATAGCAAACGATGTTGTAGGAACAAGCTATCCATGGACAGTCCCTAAACCACTGGGTAATCAAAAGAAATGCCTTGTAAAAGTTATAGGATATGATGCCTCTGATGTTAAAGTAGGATCAGACAAATCAGATGCACCATTTACCATAGAAGTAGTAAGATTAACAGCACCGAGTGATACGGGAATATCCCTGACATCGGGAGATCCTTATACCATTACTTGGACAACAAATGACACGAAGAGACCTATAGGGAAAGTGAAATTATTCCTCTCAAAGAACGGTGGAGTTACCTGGGAGGTTCCTCCAATAGCCACTTTTATAGGAAGTAATCCCGGAAGTTATGGTTGGACAGTCCCTGATGTGTCAAAGACTAAATCTCAGTGCAAAATTAAGGTTGAGCTAAAAGGTGAAGATGGGATTGTGTTGGGTAAAGATGCGAGTGACAATCCCTTTGCCATTCAGCCCTCACCGTGAATAGTATTTAAAAATTCTTCTACTCCTCTGGAGGGGCCCATATTTCTGAAAGAGAAAGAGGGAGTTCGGCAGCACAGACTGGTCCGATTTTAACTTGCCAGCCCGTCAATTTTTCAATATCTTCCCTGAGAGAAGATGCAAAGCCTGGAATTATCATTTCTCTCTTCTTTGCTTTTTCCTGTATGTCTGTCTCTTTTATTGCTTTATGGATTCTTTCCGCTGTAAGGATCTGATAAATCATTGACATATCAACTGTGCTTCCGTCAGTATCAACAAAGAGAACGAAGAAAGGGCTTATCGTTGTCCCCAAGACAGTCATTAAAACCTGCTCAGTATATTCATTATTGCCTGAAATAAGTACTAAGGATTCAGAGCTTGGACTATTTAATTCCACAAGCCCAACCAAACTTGGCCTTGGGTGAGTGAGGAGTGGAACTTCAGGCCATAAATCTTTAGCCTTCAGGGCCACCTCAAAAGCATAAGTCTCATTTTTACTGAGAAAAGGACAATCCTGGGGTTTCTTTCGTCCCTTATTGAGAGCAACGAGGAATTCCTCACATGATTCAATACCACACTGAGCACAATCAGTTCTCTTGAGGTATTTTAAAAAGTCTACTTTTTCTAAATACAAATCTGCCGAAGCCATCTTTCCTCCCATAGATTATACCTTTATCTTAAATATAGATGTCTATAAATCTCTTTTGGTGTGACAACAAACATTACCTCAATATAATCTTATAACAAATTAGTTCTTGAGACAAATCAAACTCATAGTAAGACAAACACCTACAAAATAAAGAGCCATATTCCTACAAAAAAATCAGACATATACTGATAGTTAATTTATGTCTCATGAGATATGATTTAAATATTATCAGGCTTTCATTTCCGCGAAGACTATGACAGTGAAGAATAGAATGAAAGTAAATATGAAAATGTACCATGAAGGATTATGATGAAATCTATCAGTAAGATGCGAAAAGCAAATATACATCCAGCATTGTTTATCTTTTTAATTATGCTGTTTATTCTCCTTGTCATCTACGGTAAGTGACTACCAGACATTCCGCAGAAAAAATAAAAAACAGGGATCGTGGTAATTTGTGGCACCCAATTGGATATTTTCTTTCTGAGACACGTAATGATAAAAGAGAAAATACTTTAGAGGCAATACGAACAATTGCTGAATATTGGATCTTGCTCTTATCATCTATGATGAGACTACAGCATGGGAACAAGGCTTGAAGGTATTTATGAGGAAGCATTTAAAGAAGCCCTTCATGAACTTTCAGAAATATGTCCTGTATCAATCGAGAATGCAATTATGGGAGATGAATCACATGAAAAAAACTATTAATACCATTATGATTACTCTTATGTCCCTTTTACTCCTTTTAACTACCGTTTCTTCAGCTTATGCAAAGAACTTAAAGACAGAAGAAGTTAAGGCTGATGAGGTAACTGGAACTTTTACCCTTATATTGTATGGAGGAAGACACATTAACGATTTAGAAACCATTGCTATTCTGGACAAGGAGGGGGATCAGTATGAGTTTGAACCTTATGCGCCGGAGTTTGATTACAAGATGAAAAAGGGAGTTTCTGCCGTAGATGCACTGAATGAAGCAAATAAGTTTGTCAGTTTTCACAATGCCTTCTGGCGTTCACAATTAAGCAGGGTTCTTGATGGAAAAGGAAATATCATTGGATTTGAATTGAGGCCTCTGTACCATCCGTTTGTTTATGGCAGAGATGATCTCCTCGAAGCCTACTATAAGGTTAAAGATGGTAAGGTTATTGCTTACATTAAGCTGATACCAGAAGTTTTTAACACACTTTTTTTCGGAGACCTACCAGGTGATTCTATGTGAGGGATGTTGAAACTTTTACACTCCTGGAATCTTAAGAGGTGGTTCTTCGGGGATTAACCCTGATTATTCATAAATCTTTGTGTTTGCAAGATGATAGAGCATTGTCGCTCATTCTCGGTCGTTCCGACCTCCGAGGCTTTTGCCTCTTTATTTCCACACTGTATTTGACTATCGGCATAAGAATCCGCTCCAATACTCTATCATCTGTTAGTTC
>Ga0209314_10000379_pt1 | contig 19538 bp, 18 predicted proteins | sample I19B2metaG_FD_184146 | JGI IMG/M metagenome (GOLD analysis project Ga0209314, IMG submission 184146) | Lake sediment bacterial and archeal communities from Gulf of Boni, Indonesia to study Microbial Dark Matter (Phase II) - ​I19B2 metaG... | ecosystem: Environmental > Aquatic > Freshwater >... | reverse complement strand
GTTCTAAGACGCCTACTAGGACCTTGAGTGTGCTGGTTTTGCCGGCGCCGTTGGGGCCGAGTAAGCCGTAGATTTCTCCGCTTTTGACTTTGAAGGATAGGTTGTCGACCGCTACGAAGGCTCCATATTTGACGGTGAGCCCTTCCACGGTGACGGCCAGCTGTTCCATGTTGAAACCTCTAGGTTATGATTCACTCTAGCGCCTTAATATGTTTCTCTAGGAGTGATTATGTTTTGTGATGTTGGAGCGCGCGTATACACATACTTTTCATCGCTGTTCTTGTTTGGCTTTGCAGAACGGACATTTTTCCGAGGCTATTGGGATTTCTTTGTCGAACATAACGCATTTTCAAGGGCATGGTTCGGCTGTTCGCTTTTAGTTCCAATTTTCCGAATCTATTTACATCCCAGTGCCTTGATGGGACTACTTTTATTCGTGGATGTTGCCATATTCTGGTTTTCAGTTTAGATTGCGCTAATGTGTTTTGTGAATGTTTATGGACAAGGTTTATATATCGCGCGCGATATCAGGTGCGATATCACCTGTGATCTCATGTTGAAAAATTCCCATCCGTCAAGACATTGGCTAAAATATACAGCCAGCGTCCCAAAGGGTTTCTTAAGGTATCATGTTCTTAAACTCCTAAAAGTGAAACCTATGTCCGGTTCTGAAATAATAAAGGAAATCGAAAAGCAAACGGCTGGACGATGGACACCAAGTCCGGGATCGGTTTATCCTCTCCTAGCATGGTTTAAGGACAATAGTTACACCAAAGAAGTGCCAACGGAAGAAATTGAAATAAAACGTTACACGCTTACCGAAAAAGGTGAAAAATTTTTTGAGGAACAAACAATACTAAAAGAAAAACTGCAGAAAAAGTTAGAATTCTTTGCACCCCCATTCCTCAGCGGATTCTGGTTTAGTTCTAACGGTGAGAAACTAAGTGAACTTCATGAACCTGCTAGACGATTCGTCAGATCTCTTTTCGGTCTTAGAATGACATTGGAGGAAAATCCGACGGACGAAATGTTAGAAGAAGTCAGAGAACTCTTGAACAATACTGCTGAAAAAATTGAGAAAATAAGCAAGAAAAAGAAACAAAACAAGATGGCTGAAGATTGTGATAAACATTTTGCTGGTGGAAATGTATGGATGAGTTAGTGGTTACAGAAGATTTGTGGAAGATATATAAAATTGGAAGGGTTGAATATCCGGCTCTAAGAGGTTTGGACGCAACCTTTTACAGAGGTGAATTCGTCGCAGTGGTAGGGCCTTCAGGTTCGGGTAAGTCAACATTATTACACATCATTGGAGGTTTAGATAAGCCAACTAGGGGAAAAGTAAAAGTAGACGGTTTTGACCTTTCCACATTTAGTAGCAACAAACTTGCAGAATACCGCAACAAAAAGGTTGGTTTCGTCTTCCAATTCTTCAACCTAATTCCCCACCTGACCGCGGCTGAGAATGTGGGGCTTTCCATGTCTATAGCAGGCATAGACCCCAAGTCTCGTAAGGCTAAAGCCATGGAGTTCCTTGAGATGTTTGGTCTTAAAGATAAGGCGTCAAAGAAGCCTACTGAACTCAGTGGCGGCGAACAGCAGAGGGTTGCAATAGCCCGTGCGCTCGTCAATGAGCCAGATCTTATACTTGCAGATGAACCTACAGGAAACGTAGATAGTGTATCTGCCATGGTTATTGTGGATGCGTTTAAACGGCTTACTTCAGAAAAGGGAGTTTCTCTAATCATGGTTACGCATAACCTTGAACTCGCGAAGCTTTGCGATCGGATTGTTGAGTTGAAGGATGGACGTTTGGAGAAGGTGGAGGTAATTACCGGATGAAGAAGCTTGGATTGTGCCTTGTCATTTCAATTCTTATCGTATCCTTAACTTCCATAGTGCCCGCACAAGCAGAAGTAACACTTTCCAGCTTTGAGATTATTGACGTTTACTGGGGAACCGATCAACCAGCGGAAGTTTCTCCGGGTGATGTGGAAACACTGACGGTAGTCCTGAGGTACGAGTCAAGCTGGAGCTTCACGAACTTTAAGGCTGATCTATACTTACCAGATGGCTTTAAAGTCGTAGGAGGTGACAATAAAGCCACGACCTACTATACCGGAGCGGTATCTTTCGGATCTATAGTGAAGCTATCATTTCCAATATTCATAGGTCCAGATGTGGAAAAAGGCAGCTATGCGGCCAATCTAAGACTTGAGTACATCTATTTGAACTTGCTTGCACAAGAGAAATTGGAAGTCGTATTTGAGGTTACAGGGAAACCTACCATAAGTGTCAAGGTGTTAAATGATACTCTCTACGAGGGAAAACAACAAGTTTTGATTGCAACATATAACGATGGTGACGAATCCGCAAAAAATGTCAAGATAGTAAAGGTTTCATCAGTCAGTGCAATAGTAGAACTATTGGATGCTGAGGTTCTTGGCGACCTTGAGCCTGGGGGCCATATCCTTATTCCTTTAAGCCTATTTGTGCCACTTGGTATGACCGGAAAAATCCTGCCTTTAGCTGTAGAAGTTAATTATTTAGGTCCTCGAAATGTGGTCTACACATTCTCTGAAACTCTCCAACTGCCTGTGAAACTCTCCAGCTTGATACCACCACTAAGTATAAGTTTGAATGCTAACGAGTTGAGCATAGGTGCCACTGCAGAAGTGAACATAGATCTGATTAACCGTGGCAGTTATAGCCTTTCTGAAATCGAACTGACGCTGTCACCTGATAATACCCTAAAGCTATTTGGACCAAGTGTTTTGTACATTGGCACTCTAGATTCTGGAGATAACAAGCAAATCCAGACTGAAGTCTACGTCCCTTCCGCAACAGTAGCTCAGACCGCCTCACTAACTATAACAGCAAAATATTTTGATGAGGATTTACGGCTGTCTCAGAGCGAGGCCCGTCAATTTAGCATGTTCTTAAGACCTTCTAATCCGATGTCTCCATTAAAAGTGGATTTGATTCCCAGAGAACTGAGTATAGGCAAAAGTAGTAAATTATACGTAGACCTAGAGAACATTGATGATCATAATCTTTCAGACATAAGGCTTACCCTATCGCCAGATAATATCCTGCAAATTTTTGGACCAACTGTTTTGTACATTGATACGCTAGTTCCCGAAGAGAGTAAGCGAATTGAAACTGAGGTTTATGTCCCTTCAACAACAGCGACTCCGACGGCTTCACTCACAGTGGCAATAACATACGTAAATGAAAAATTCTGGTTATCCCAAAGTGAAAGCTACAAGCTGAGTATACTCCTCAGAGGTTTGATTGAGATTTCTTTAACGGATGCAGTAGTTATCCCGGCGACACCGAGTTCTGGAAGTCCGTTCTCAGTAACAGTCACTGTTACTAATATTGGGACTTCAACAGCTTATGCTGTTTATGCTATACCCTCTTTGGAAGATCTTCCATTGAATCCTTTTGGGCCACGGTCAACATATATCGGAAACGTAGAAGTTAATCTGCCTACAACCTTCACGGTTAATCTTCAAGTAGGAAATACCACCAGTAAAAGCATAACCTTGCCAATAACTCTAAGTTACATGGACAACCTAAGGTCACTGCACAATATTACCTTCAACATACCAATTAATGTAGCACTTCAAACAAGCCCTTCATCTCAAGCGTCCCAGCAACGCGGATATCCACTAGAATTAATCTTGGTCATAGGGATTGTGACAGTTGTTGTTATAACCGCAATAATCATAGTAGTTAAAAAACGGCGGAAAACGAGATGAAAGCCTCAGATATTTTAGTTCTTTCATTGAGGCAGCTAAAAGAGCGTAAGCTTAGGAGTATTCTAACTATCTTGGCTATTGCTGTAGGCGTGACGAGTATAATTGCTCTCTCTGCACAGGTGGAAGGAGTCAGTCAGTCAATAACTGGAGAGCTAGAGAAGTTGGGGCCTGACACCGTGATGGTCACCGTGCGAGGAACCACACTTTTCACCGATGCTGATGTTATAAGATTGAAAGAGCTTGAAGGTGTATCTGAAGTAACGCCAATTTTAGGTACGCGCGTTAGTGTTACTGGTATTGACGATCCCGTAAGTTTGGTAGGAGTAGCTTCATCGGATCTTGTTAGCTTGCTGGGCGAGGTGAAGTTGCTGGACGGCAGTATGTATTTTGATGCTCCTGCCCCTCAAGCCTTAATAGGTTACAGTGTAGCAAAAGATGAAATAGGACAGACCAGATATGAAGTTGGACAGCCAATTTTGGTTCAGATGGGTCAAAGACCGATCATGATGACCGTTGTCGGTGTATTAGATACTTATGGGGCTTTACTAACGATTCAACCAGATGACGCAATCTTCATACCCATAGACTATGTTAAGACTCTTTCAAGTAGTGGCACATACACAATTATTATGGTTCAAGCAGAAAGCACAGAGAAGGTAGATCTTATAGTTGAACTTATTGGATACATCTTCGGCGGAAGAGCCAGCGTCACATCAATAAAACAGATAACAGGGACGGTTATTAGCATTACGTCACAGATTAACCTACTTCTCATAGGAATCGCGGGCATTTCCTTCATAGCCGCAGGCTTAGGAACCTTTAACATCATGATGATCTCCGTCCTTGAACGGGTAAGAGAGATAGGAATCCTCAAAGCCCTTGGAATGAAAGATAAAGGAGTTCTAGCCCTTTACCTAACTCAAGGGTTGCTGGCAGGTTTGTTCGGAAGTCTTGCAGGTCTCGGCTTAGGGGCTATAGTGGCATATGCCATCCCGATCATTTTGGGAGGGTTGATGGCTGGAGCTGGACCTGAAAACTCAATAGGAGCTAATGATGGGCAATCTATGGGAGCTGGATTTAGAAACATTCGGCTAAGTTACACCCCAGCCATAAGTTTGACATATTTGGGAATAGCCACCGCCATGTCTATAGCTGTTACGTTGCTTTCAAGTGCTTATCCAGCCTGGAAGGCTTCAAGGCTGAATCCCGTTGAAGCGTTAAGATACGAATAATAACTTCATGCATACCCATTTTAATTCTCGAGTGGACTCTGGAGCAGCTTTTCAGCTTTCTTGAATTCTACTTCTCCACACCGTTCTCTGGAGCAATCGCTGAAATGCTGACAAGCACAATCAGAGCTTGCGTCGCGCGCGCTGTTGTTTTCAGAACTCTGGCTACCTCATGAGCTAGCGCGCGCGGTCTGATATGACGCCAAAGTTTCGCCTAAGAATCTGCGCGCTGCAGTTAACATATACTGAAGAAAAATGGGGTTTGCCCGCTTAATCTTCTCTAAAAATCAGAGTATGCGTTTCAATGTCTAGCATTTGACGTTTAGAATCTTTGCTAATCGTTTTAGGTCGTAATCGCCCATCCATTCGGTTTTGAGATATTCGCAGATTCTTTCATCGCTTAGCCCTATTCTTTTGGCCTCCTCAACTGCGTAACGATAGGCTTCAATTTCAGTCGGTCTTTCACTGTAGCCATATTGGGTGTCAAAGAGCTTTTTTCCTTCCATGAACTGCTTCACGTGAACGAGTTCGTGGATTACGTCGAGGTATATGTCAACTCTGTCACCGTTGTTCAGATAGCGGGGATTAACAATGATGTGCCCATCTCTGTCGCTGACCCCCATATAGCCTCCAATAAAAGTAAACTCAACCTTCAGGTCTTGAAGCACCCCTTCTGTCTTTTCGCCGAAGAGTTGTCTAACAGCCCTAACTTTCTCGAAACCCTTGAAGCAGTCAATGAATGAGTACGTTGACGATCCGGAGTGAGGAATGCTATCTATGTGAAGCATCCTGAAAATTCGCAGTATCTTGAGTAATAGTAGTTCACGTGGGTCTATGGCCGCCATTGCCTCCACACAGACTATATTTTCGGATAACGCTCGTCACTTTCTTTCAATTAGTTCAATCATGGTCCCATCTGGGTCTTCTATGAAGGCTATCACTGGACCCGCCGGCCCAAGCTTAAAAGGCTCATCAGCTATCGTGACTTTTTCACTTCGCATCACAGCGATGGTCTCTTTCATATCCTTGACTTCAAAAGCAAGATGATCGAACAGTCGATCTTCGTAATCAGCTTGAATAAACTTCTTCTGTTTCCGGTAGAAAGTCAACTCGAGTTTGGCTCCCTTCCCCTCAGGATCCTGCAGGAATGCAATTTCGGCATTATTCTGCGGTATCTCTTGTCGGCCTAGAAGTTCAAGACCCATTAACTTAGTGTAGAAGTCAATCGATTTATCCATATTACTCGTTCGAACGCTGGTGTGAACAAACATTAACTTTCTTCACCTGTTTACGTGCTCTATCTTTCTGATATGAATCATCGCTATATAGAAGTAGTGGTTGATAGCGCGCGCTTCGTAAGCTCGCGATATGGGCATGAAGGCGATTATAGTTAACAAAAGTAACTGTAGTGCGGATAGCTTTGTTTACAGTAACATTCCTATTTTTTTGTTCGCTGCCATCAGCGGATACGCGTAAATACATAGAAATGTTAAGTCCTATGTGGTTGTTGGTGGATGGTTAAATATCGAGTAGGCATAGACATCGGCGGAACATTCACCGACATTGTTGCCCAAGAAGAGGAAAGCGGCGAAATTGTGAACGTGAAAGTGCATTCAACCCCAAGCGAACCAGCAGAAGCCGTTATCCAAGCATTTCAGGAGTTTCTCAGGAAAAAAAGCAATGCAAAAATATCAATAGCTATTCATGCCACAACAATAGCTACAAACGCCCTGCTCGGACAACTGAACCTAGCGTTGCCTAAAACAGCCCTCATAGCAACGAAGGGTTTTCGCGACATAATCGAAATCGGTAGACAACGCCGCCACCAACTTTATGACCTTTTTATTCAAAAACCGCGCGCCCTAATTCCACGAAGACTGCGCTTTGAAATTGAAGAGCGCATAGGATCACATGGCGAAATCATCGTACCCCTAGACAATGATCAACTCAAAAGCTTGGTGCTGAGCTTGGAAAGAGAAAATATCAGCTCTGTAGCGGTTACTTTACTCTTCTCTTACATAAACCAAAAGCATGAGCGCGAAATCGGAAAGATGTTAAAAAAATCGCTGCCGCAAACTCACATTTCTCTTTCTTCAGAAATCACACCAGAATATAGAGAGTATGAACGGACAAGCACAGCTGCTCTTAATGCAGTTTTAATGCCAATAGTATCTGGCTACCTCAGTGAATTGCAGAGAAAAATCAAAGGTTTAGGAGTTAAGGGTACGCTATACGTAATGCAATCAGATGGAGGAATAGCCACCAGAAATCTTGTTTCAAAGAAGCCTGTAAGCATGGTTGAATCTGGCCCAGCAGCTGGGGTCCTAGCTTCTGCTTTTTATGGAAAACTCCTCGGTATAGAGACTATCCTAAGCTTTGACATGGGTGGGACAACAGCTAAGGCTGGAGCGATAAGAGATGCAAAACCAGAAATCGTAAGCGAATATGAAGTTGCTGGCAAAGTCCACAGCGGAAGAATAGTGAAGGGAAGCGGTTACCCCGTAAGATACTCCTTCATTGACTTAGCTGAATGCAGTGCAGGGGGAGGAACAATGGCTTGGGTGGATACAGGCGGGGCATTACAGGTAGGCCCCGTAAGTGCAGGGGCAGAACCAGGCCCTGCATGTTACGGAAAGGGAGGATTGCATCCGACAGTAACCGATGCTAATGTCTTGTTAGGAAGACTAAATCCTAACTATCTGCTTGGAGGCGAGATGAAGATTTATCCGAAACTTTCGGAAAAGGCGATTTCGAAGGAAATTTGCCAAAAAACTCGACTGGAATTGACTGAAGCTGCAAATGGCGTCGTTAAAATCACGAATTCGGCCATGGCAAAAATCTTAAGAATAGTATCTGTTGAACGAGGGCATGACCCGAGAGAGTTCGTTTTGATGTGCTTTGGCGGAGCAGGACCAATGCACGGATGTGCGTTGGCTGAAGAGCTGAGCATAAAAAAGATAATTGTTCCTCAGAATCCTGGTTTGTTCTCTGCTTATGGGTTGTTGGCCACCGACTTCAAGAATACTCTTGTGAAGGCAGTTATGAGGCTGACGGATGAAGTTAACGTGAGGAATGTTGAAGCAGACTTCCAAAATCTAGAGTTTAAGGGAGCGCGGTTGCTGGAAAGACAGCATGTTTCGAAACCAAATATGCATTTTCTCCGTCAAATGGATTTGAGTTATTTTGGACAAAGCTATGAGCTAACCGTTCCAACACAGAAACCGCTGAATGAAGATGTTCTTAGCCAAACCGTTGAAAACTTTCACAAAAAACACATGGCAATTTACGGTTATGCGGTGAAAGATGAACCAGTAGAGTTAGTGAATATAAGACTCGATTCAATTGGGCTTGTTGATAAGCCACCCATCAAGAAAAAGCCTCGATGCGGAGAAAAACCATTGACAGATGCCTTGATTGCGAAGCGAAACGTCTTCTTTGAAAAGACAGATGGCTACGTTGAAACTTCAGTTTATAGACGGGAGAAACTGAGGTCGGGAAACATTCTCGAAGGCCCTGTAGTCATTGAACAGTTCGATGCTACGACTGTCGTCTATCCAGATTGGACAGCCTTTGTCAATGAATTCGAATACGTTGTTCTTTCAAAAAAGAAAGGAGGCAACTGAATTGACAATAGATCCGATAACAATTGAGGTCATTAAAGGAGCGCTCATATACGCGGCGGAGGAAATGGGAATAATCCTGCGAAACTCTGCATACTCTCCTAACATTAAAGAGCGCATGGACTTTTCATGTACAATTTTCGATGACAAAAAACGTTTGGTTGCGCAAGCCGAGCATATTCCTGTTCATTTGGGTTCAATGCAGCTGGCAGTTCAGAAAGGTCTGGAGAAGTTTAAGGGAGAACTTGAAGATGGCGATATGATATTATTCAACGATCCATACATTAGCGGAACCCACCTGCCTGATATAACGCTAATATGCCCAATTTTTCACAAAGGTCAAATTGTTGCATACTCAGCGAACAAAGCGCATCACTCTGATGTTGGAGGGAAAACTCCTGGCAGCATGGCTGGAGATGCCACTGAGATTTATCAAGAAGGCATTATTATTCCGCCAGTAAAGTTTATCAAAAATAACGCTATTGACAAAGAAGTTGCAAGCATTTTACTAAGCAACATTAGAACGCCAGAAATTAGGATGGGCGATTTGAGGGCTCAAATGGCTTCGGCCATCTTGGGCAAAAGGCGCGTTCTAGAACTTGTAACCAAATATGGCATAAAAACCTTGCATGAAGCCATGGAAGCAATCATGAATTATTCCGAAAGACTAACACGCATTGAAATAAGTAAGATGCCTAGTGGAAGCTGGACCGCAAAGGATTACCTTGAAAATACTGGGGTAAGCAACGAAAGAGTCAAGATAATGGTCACAATGACGACTAGGAAGAACCAATTGCTTGTCGACTATTCGGGAACAGACATGCAGGTTAACGGTCCAGTCAACGCCGTTCTCGGAGTCACCTTATCTGGAGTGTACTACGTCTTAAGGTGCATGATAGACCCAACTATACCAATGAACAACGGATGCTACAGACCCGTGAAGGTTAATGTGCCCCAAGGCACGCTAATGAATCCAACTCCACCAGCACCAGTAGCCGGAGGAAATGTGGAAACTTCTCAAAGAAACGTAGATGTGCTACTGAAAGCTTTTGCCCAGATGCTCCCGGAAAAAGTCTGTGCGGCATGCCAGGGAACAATGAATAACGTTACGATGGGTGGAATAAACCCGGAGACTTCTAAACCGTGGACTTTTTATGAAACGATAGCAGGAGGATTCGGAGGTAGAAAAGGAATGGACGGGCTGGATGCGGTGCATTCCCACATGACAAACACTATGAATACGCCTATCGAAGCAATTGAGACAATTTATCCAATACGTTTTCTCAAATATGAACTACGTGGAGACAGCGGAGGCCCGGGAAAATGGAGAGGTGGAGTAGGTCTAGAAAGAAGCTGGATGTTGCTGGCCCCCTCTGCTACCCTATCTGTACTTGCTGAAAGAACAGAGATGCCACCATGGGGGTTATACGCTGGAAAACCTGGAGCTAAAGGCGAATACTACATAATAAAACAAAACGGAGAACGAATAAAGCTGAAGTCCAAATGCACAGTCAAAGTTGACAAAGGCGACATTTTTGTTACAAGGACACCCGGTGGAGGAGGTTACGGAAATCCCTTAGAAAGAAACTCTGAACTTGTGCAACGCGACGTTCTTGACGGGTTGGTTTCACTGGACGCAGCCAAAAGACACTATGGTGTAGTGATAAATTCCGCGACGACGGAAATTGATTGTAAATCCACTGAGCAGCTTAGATTGACAAAAAGGACAGATTCAAAAGCGAGGCGCAGGGAAAGGATCGCCGTGAATTCCTGTTAACCAATCGAGGGACAGAGTTGATTGGGAAGAAGAAATTTAGGTGCGCGCGCTCCCAAGCGCGTCAGTTCTAGAAGACTGTTTCACAATCTTTTTTAAAGCGCGTGCATTTAGGTTTCCTTTCAAAGGTGACATTAAATCTTGGGCGGCAAAAATGTCAGGATTTCACCATCAATCTTAAATGATTTGAAGGTCCTTCTTTTGAGCGAAGGTTTTCATAATACTCGATGGCAAAGATGGGAACACGGACAAGTTTTTGGACTTGTTAAAAGACTTTCCTTCAAAAAACAGTTGCACATCAGAGCTTTCATGGATGGAACTCTAAAGGCAGAAGAGGAAATATGGAGATTTCTGTTTCCTTTACACTTCATAGTCCGCCCAAACTTTGAAACTGCGACAAAGAGGCTTCGGGCATTATTGAAGAAGCGCGCGCCATTCTTATTCCTCAAACTTTAAAGATGTCAATGCTGTTTCCATCGCTTCATCTTCTTTACTGTCAAAGGATGGCCAACAAAAGAAGAGGCAACTTGTTTCAGAGGTAAAGGTGGCGTATACTTTTTTTATCTACTCAAAGACTTGGCTAAAGACAGCATTTTTCCGTTAAGCAGTTGATTGTATAGTTGTTATGGCAAGCTTCAAGGAAGGAGAGAGCGAAGAGTTAATGGAGGAACGGAAAGAATCAAAACGCTGCAATTCAACCTTTTGTACACAATCTTAAATATGCTATTAGAATTTCCCTTGACAATCGAAGCGCGCACTAATACAAAGTAAATATGGAAAAGATGTAGTTTGATTTCATAAATGCTTTATTTTTAAAAGACTGAAGCGAATAGCGGTGTTTGATGGTGTACAGACGGCTCTCATCCAAAGAGTTTCTCATAATTTTCAATCTGCTATGGCAAAGAGGGCCATTGGTACAATATCGAACTCCAGACGCTTGGCGCGGGCCATAAGTCAGCCCATGCTTTTGTGACTTGTTTTATAGCTGATACTTAACCAAATCTTCTTTAATCTTAAGCAATCGAGTCTTCGCGAATTACAGGCTTTTTGAGCTTGGCGAATCTGCCTTCACGCAACATAAAATATAAGTGCTTTCTTTCGGGCCTACAAAAACTTGGTAGAAGGAGAAGGGTAACCCTATGGAAGCCGTGAATTTCGTTTTGTGAAAGCAAGTCTCGCCAAGCCAAGATTCCCGTTTCGGTGTAGGTAATTTAAAAGGGCAACGGCGGAGCAACATTCGCGTGCTGGGGAGAGTAGGGTGAAAGTGGAGTTGGCGCGCGTGCGCTATTTGAATTCGCGTTCAAGTATCTTGCGCAAGAAATCGCTGGTAGATCTGTATCTGCCGTTTATTGCGCGCCTCATTATCCTTCTTTTCAAGTCTTTCCTCACTCGAACGCTCAATACGACGTTTTCCATTTGTCCCACCTCTTTTATTCAGTTACTACTAACGCTTTCGACGCGCACCTTTAGTTTTGCTGGAAAAAGTATGCGGCTAAAGGCTCAAAAGTCTTGAGAAGCCAGAATAAGTATTTGCCATCTATGTTTAGCCCGCGCTTTCTGTAGTAAAACTTGTGGCTTGATGTACATGCCTAAAAATCGCACAGTGGGGCGCGCGTTGCCCCAGTTCTGAGCCTTTGTTCAAATTTGGGAATATTTCAAAAACGGTAATCTGGAAAATAAATGACGGTGAGGTCAGTAAGTATAGGCATGAAAAATGGAAAGATATGCGCTTAAACATAAAACCTTTCCATGTCTAGCACTGGTTTCGATGGGGTGCCTAGATTTGTTGACAACCATAATAGGCATACTCTATTTTGGAGCGGCGGAATTTAATCCTTGGTTTGCAGAAATGACGAGAACAAATCTTTCGGCTTATATTGTCATACGACTTTCGTTAGCCATATTTCCAGCACTTCTGTTCTATCAGACAGAAAAAATCTTCGAAGAAGCCCTAGTTGAAAAAGCTAGGCTCTTAATCAACGCTGCATATTTGATATCGGTAGTGGTACTTGCCGCTATAGTCGCAAATAATATTATGGTAATGGCTAAAGTTGTATGAGCCGCTTTGTTTTAGCCTGATCATATAGCGCGCGCTAGAAGTTGGGATAAAACTTTCAAGTCGGCTTTGCCAGATTTCTTCAGGTGCATATGGTAAACGGTATCTATCTCCTAGCCATCTCAGTAAACGAAAATATTGAGCTAAATGTGGGTGCTCTGGGTAACATGTTTTTTGAGAAAGGAATATACGCTTATGTGGGCTCTGCCCAGAGTAGTTTGGAAAAGCGAATAGAACGGCATCTCAGGAAGAGGAAAAAGAAATTCTGGCATATTGACTATCTGCTCAGCAACGAGTTCGTAGAGGTTGAGGAAGTGTTTTACAAAGAGGCAGAAAGATCCGAGGAGTGTAACATTGCAAGAAAATTGGGCGAGCGGAATATTCCGATGAAAGGCTTCGGCTGCTCCGGCTGCCACTGCAGAAGCCACCTGTTTCTTTTGGAGGATCCTAGCTACTAGGCACTTTAGGACAATTAGCTGAGCCTTGCTCAAGACGTGATGCGAAAATAAGACATGAAGAATCCAGCAAGTTGTAATTATACACTCAAAACGACTGCAGGTTCAAGACGATAACTGCAAAGTTTGAGTTCTATCCATTTTTTCCTTTAGTTTCTGTAAGAATCTTTCATGGTGGACGATGACTCTTTCATGTTGTCCTTCTCCTATAACCTCGTTTTGCCATTCGGCTTTCACTTTGAACGCCAGTTTCCTTTCATCTATTCCTGTTAGCTGTGCTGTTACCCTGATTTCTTCTCCCACTGGTACTGGACTCAAATGTTTCACATCTACTCTGAAACCCACGGTTATGAATCCCTTTGGCAACTTCTCTTGTACGCAATGTAGCGCTGTGTTCTCCATAAAGGCTATCATCGCTGGGGTGGAGAGAACTTCTACCTCTCCTGAACCCACAGCCTTAGCAGCATGCTCGTTTTTGACAGTATATTTTGCGGTTAATGTTAACCCAATCTTGAGGTTCTGTTCCATTTGCGTTTCCTCAAATTGAAATTTCTAATTAAAAGGAACTTCCCGCGCGCTGTAATGTCTATTTTTTAGGCTTTCTAAATTAGGCTTTTGCCTTTACACTCGAAGATTTGTACAAAACCCATTTCGATTAATTCTTATCTTTATATGCGATACAAATAGTCTATAAGTAGCTTTTAGCAATTTGAAAGTCTCCAGTTCACATGGTGCCTGTGATGAGCGTAGCCAAGCCGATTCTTGAATACGTTAGGGCAATTAAGATTCAAACGGATGTTCCTCGGTCCATGAAGGCTTTCAAGAGGCTTCTTAGATATCATAGGCCATATCTTTATCTTTTCATTTTCATAATAGTGTTGGCTGCTTTAAGATCCTACCTGTTCACGCTTGAGCCTTTGTACACTGCTCAGATCATTGACAAGGTTATTGTGGAGGGAAATCATGATCTGCTTTTGAGCTTGGTATTGAACATAGTGATTGCAACGGTAGCCTTCGGAGTAACTAATTTTATCATAACATATGTAAATGGATACGCGGCGCAGTTGGTGATACGAGATGTGAGAAGTGACTATTACTCTTCCCTCCAAGGTAAGTCGTTCAAATTTTTTGACTCCACCACTGTTGGAGACCTCATTTCGCGGGCTACAGTGGATCTGCAGGCCGTTGACATGTTCCTTAGGACATGGGTTGGGGTTCTGACCAACGCTATCTTCGCAGTTGTAATGGTGTTCGCGGTGATGTATTCGATAAATCCGGCTATGAGCTTGATAGCAATTATGCCTATGCCCCTCATATTCTACTTTACAACTAAGCTCTGGACAACGACTATGCCACTTTTTAGGAAGATGATGCTGATCCTAGGCAGACTCGGAGCCTATGTGCAACAGAACATTCTGGGAATGAAGAATGTTCGAATCTTCAGTAAGGAGGAGGAGATGGAGGAGGGATTTAAAGAAGTTGAAGAAATTTTCGTGGACACGGCGATCACAGCAGGTCGAATTCAGTCTAGGTATATGCCTTCTGCCCAGGCTATTCTGACTCTGGGGATCACGTTGGTATACATTTACGGTGGGAACTTGATAGCAGCACCATCATCTATTTTCACAATAGGGATGCTCACGCTCTTCGCTAGGTATATGATGAGGTTGAGCTTCCCTCTTCGTGACTTGAGCCTGCTTTCGGGTACTTGGATAAATGCGTCAGCTGGAATTGAGAGAATTTACGAAGTCATCGATATACCTGGAGATGTTAAGATGATGCCCGATGCCGCGGCGGTCAGAATAGATGGAGGCGAGGTTGAATTCAGAAATGTGACTTTTGGATACGTTAAGGATAGGCCTGTTCTGAGGAATGTGAGCTTCAAAGTGAATTCAGGTGAGAAGATCGCTATTCTCGGGGCCACAGGCTCGGGGAAATCATCCCTGATTTACCTTATTCCGAGATTTTATGACGTTGACTCAGGAAGCATACTGATCGACGGTGTAGATGTTAGAGATTTTAAGCTTTCATCCTTGAGGAGGCAAATTGGCTTGGTGCTGCAAGACGTATTCATATTCTCAGGCACGGTTAAGAGCAACATTGTTTTCGGAAGAACAGATGCTTCTATGGATGAAATTATATCCGCAGCTAAACTGGCGAGGATACATGACTTCGTTGAGATGCTTCCTCAAGGATACAACACTCTCGTAGGTGAGAGAGGAGTAACCCTATCGGGCGGACAGAGACAGAGAATAACTATCGCCAGAGCACTATTGACAGATCCGAAAATCCTGATCCTCGATGACTCGCTCTCATTTGTGGATGCTAAGACTGAGCAGAAGATCCAGGAGGCTATTGACGAAGCCATGAAGGGTAGAACCTGCTTCATAATCGCTCAAAGACTTTCAACGATAAAGGGTGCTGACAGAATAATGGTTCTGGATAACGGTGAAATCGCTGAATTCGGAACTCACAGCCAACTCATGTCTGGGGGAAATATATACAAGAGGATTTACGAGACGCAGTTCCTTGAGAAGGCTCCGGAAGGAATCTTGGAGGTTGGTCGGGCGTAGATGTCCAGCGCTTACGGTACTTTTTCTACTGCAGCTGAGGAGTCTAGGCAAAGAGCTGTTTCTGATAGGGCTTTAATAGCGAGACTTTACAAGTATGCTAAGCCTTACCGAAGGAACCTTGCCATAGCTGTGAGCGCTATTCTATTAAGTGCAGTGACAGGACTGCTTTCACCTTACCTCCATAAGGTTGCGATAGACCAGATAATTACGCCTAAGAATCTTTCAGGATTCATCTGGTGGCTTCCCGTCTTCATATCTGTGACTTTAGGCAACTACATTTTACAGTATATTGAGATTTTCCAGATGAGGATCGTCGGAGAAAAACTTGTGGCTAAAATGAGAGAGGAGATGATGACTAGGATACAGGAAATCTCCCTCAGATATTTCTCTGAAGGCGAAGTTGGAAGGATAATGTCAAGGCCGACAACGGACGCAAATCTGGTCAGAATCTTCTTGAGAATGGGGTTAACAACAATCATCATGGATACAGCATCAATCATAGGCGCCTTTGCAGTAATATTCTTTCTAAACACGAAGCTTGCTTTGACAGCTGTTGCAGTACTTCCCTTCGCGGTGGTCTTAGCATGGTTCCTAGGCAAACTCTCCAGAAAAGCCTATAGAAGATCTCTCTCAAGTCTTGCAGGCCTAACGGCTAAGATGCAGGAGAACCTCTCAGGCATGAAGGTGATAAAGTCTTTTGTGCGGGAGGGAGAGGCTGCTAATGAATTTGAGATGGTTCAAGATAAGGCTGTTAAAGCCAACATCAACACAGTCAAGGTCTCATCTTCATACCAGCCCCTCATAATGTACATGAGGATTATTGGGACAGCCCTGATACTTTGGTTCGGCGCACTGATGGTCGTAAATGGGGAGGTCACAATAGGAATACTTGTAGCATTCATTGAATACCAGTTCTTATACTTCATGCCACTTATGGAGTTGACAACTGCTTATGATCAGTATCAGTCAGCCATGGCTGCAGTTGAAAGAATGTTTGACCTCATAGATACAGGAGTTGAGGTAAAGGACCCGCCCGTAGATAAAGCTGTTGAAATCGAGACGATAGAAGAAGTGAGATTTGAGGGCGTTTCTTTCGGATATGATCCGAAGGTTCCAGTAATTGAAGATATAAGCTTCAACCTTGAGGGAACGAAGAAACTGGCTATAGTCGGAGCTACAGGAGCTGGGAAGAGCACGGTAATAAACCTTTTAGCGCGTTTCTATGACCCTCTTAATGGAAGAATAGTTGTTAACGGCAATGACGTTAAAGATATTACAATTGCGTCTCTCCGCAGGCAGATGAGCATCGTTCTTCAGGACTCTTTCCTCTTTCCCATGAGCGTGAAGGACAACATAAGGTTTGGAAGGCCTGCAGCCTCTGACGAGGAGATTGTCAAGGCAGCTAAGACTGTTGGTGCGCACGAATTCATAATGAAACTTCCAGGAGGATACGACTACATCGTACAGGAGGGCTCATCGAATATTTCAATTGGGCAAAGACAACTCATAAGCTTCGCAAGGACTCTTTTGATGAATCCTAAGCTTCTGATTTTAGACGAGGCTACTTCAAGCATTGATCCATATACTGAGCTGGTGATACAAAATGCGTTGAAAAAGCTTCTTGAAAATAGATTAGTCATAATCATAGCTCATAGGCTCTCAACCATAAGGCTGTGTGATGAGATAATAGTTTTGGATCAGGGAAGAATAGGGGAGAAAGGAACACATTTGGACCTCATGGAAAAGGGCGGGATTTACAGCGCATTCTATAAGCTGCAGTTCAGAGAAGAGGAAGGCATTGCGGAGCGCGCGAGCTAATTTACAGTGCATATGACCTTTTGTAGCTTTTCAAATCCGGAAAATTTGGTTGTCAAAGATAAAGCTGCACAGAGAGGCCTTAATCTATATGTTTACCCCAAATAGCTTCAGTGCTTCATTTTTGGCAGGCGAGTGTAACTCGGCAGAGTTACAGTAGCTATTTATTTTTTGCAGGTGAATAGTATCTGTAGATGATTCATGGAAGGCGGCGTCGAAAAACTCCAGAAGCTTGGGCTTACAGAATATGAGGCCAAGGCGTATCTTAGTCTACTCAACGATCACTTGGCAACGGCCGCGAAGCTTTCGGAAAAATCGAGTGTTCCAAGAACAAAGATCTACTCTGTGCTTGAAACTCTGGCGCATAAAGGTTGGATAAAGATCTATTCAGGTGTTCCGCTGTTGTTCAAGGCCGTGGATCCCAAAGAGGTTTTCGAGAAGATTAAAAGGGAATATGCCGATTTTCTGGAGTCTGCTCAGACGGCGCTCTACAGAGAGGTGAATGAAGTGAAAGAGAAATTTGTAATAAAGAAGTTTGATTTGGGGTTAGAAGCTCTCAAAGAAGAGTTGAGAAAAGCCAAGACTATACAGATAAGCAATGCAACCGCGGATTTTCTGAGAAAGGTGAGCAAGGCATTTAGCAAAGATGCAGGTGTGAAGGTTCTGCTTTTTCCGGGCGAGAGAAAGATTGGTGATGGAAACGTTGAGTATAGGGAGGCAGAGGTCAAGATCGTTTGTATGATAAAGGGGAAGGAAGTGCCTTCGATATCCGTTATCCTCGACGAAAGCAGAACTTTTACGGTGATTGAAGACCCTGTCGATCATCATTACATTGTGGATGAAATGCTGTATGATGACTGCTCGAAATGCTTCGAAGAGTGGTATAATTTAGGCTGGAATGCTGCTGAGGAAAGGTGAGGGAAAGAATGCCAATAGTTGAGGGAAGATACGAAGCTAAACTTTCAACCACCTTTGAAACCGTTGAGGAAGGAATAGGCGAGATTAAGAGGAAGATTCAGAGATCGAGGAGGATAAGAATCAGCAACATTCCCATGAATTTACTCAAACAGTTGATGCCTTTACTTGGCGAAAAAGATTTGAAGATAGTTCTACCACTTGGAGAGAAACCCGCTGAAGAGCTCTTCAAACTAGGCGAAATCGCCACAACCAAGGCAAGGATTTACGTTGAATTTAAGGGCAAAGAGGCAAACACGGGATCGGTTAGCTTTTCAGATAAGATCTTCAACATCGTGTGGCTGAATGGTCAGATACTTGAAGTTTCGGCGATGGAATACAGTAAATGTGTCAAATGCCTTCTAGACACTTTTGAAGCTAGCTGGCGGTACTCGCAGAAGTGGAAGAAAACCTGAACTTGAAGTAACGTGTCACGATTGATGAGGATTAGAAAGAATGAAGAAAGACATTGCCAAGGGAGCAACAGGAAATATCGATTTGCCAGAGGCCCTCTTTGCTGGGCTCTCTTCGGAGAACCCGAAGGTAAAATTTGGATCTGCGAAGACCCTGAGAACGATTAGTGAGAAAAATCCTAATGCGCTTTATCCCAGAATGGAATTTTTTGTCGGCCTTCTCGAAAGTAAGAATACCATCCTCAAGTGGATTGCAATAGATATAATTGCTAACCTCACAGCCGTCGACACTGAGAACGCGTTTAACAGGCTGTTCGATAAATTCTACGGTTACCTCTACGAAGGAAGCCTTATCACCGCTGGCCATGTTGTTGACGGTTCAGGCAAGATAGCCCTGTCTAAACCTGAACTGCAAGATCAGGTCACAGAGAAGCTTTTGAAAGTGGAAGAAGTCCCTCTTCCAACGGCTGAATGTAGAAATATTCTCATAGGCAAAACGATAAACGCCTTTGGAGCCTACTACGAAAAGATTCGCGACAAAGGAAGAGTTATATCATTCGTGGAACGGCAACTAAACAACTCCAGAAATGTAACGAAGATTAAAGCGGAGAGGTTCTTGAAAAAGTTCGGCGAGAACTGAGGAGAAAAACATCAAAATTGATGGTGAGAAAGCTATAACTATGTCTCTGGGCCGGCCGGAAAAGAGGATGAGAGTGCTATGCATAAAACCTACAAAGCTAAGCGCGTTCTCAATGTTCACAAGCATTGTGATGGCGGCTGGTTTTGGATAAAGTATTCGGCTTCTCCTTACGCCGGTTGCCAATACGGATGCGAATACTGCTATTCACGAGAAGAAAAGTACAACCCTCACCGGATGACGAGAGA
>Ga0209314_10000378_pt1 | contig 19584 bp, 32 predicted proteins | sample I19B2metaG_FD_184146 | JGI IMG/M metagenome (GOLD analysis project Ga0209314, IMG submission 184146) | Lake sediment bacterial and archeal communities from Gulf of Boni, Indonesia to study Microbial Dark Matter (Phase II) - ​I19B2 metaG... | ecosystem: Environmental > Aquatic > Freshwater >... | reverse complement strand
GGCCGGCAGGACTAGTGGGGGGGGAACCGGCAATGGAGGGACCGGCACCCCCACGTTGACATTTACGTTGACCTCTGCGGAGGCAGACTGGACCAGGGGCAACCCCAGCATGGCCAGACAAGCAACTGCTACTGCAATGCGCTTCATGAAAGCTCCTTTCTGCATAACGGGATGTGACAAGGTAAGGGGGATCTCCCCTCCTGCCTTTTCTTCACACCCGGCCTTTATGCCAGTTCAAAACACAAAAAAGCCGGGTGCCAGATATCATGATGATATTTCGGCAACCCGGCTGTCTGCGTGAGACCCGTGGGCTTTCCGCCCCACCCTCGCGGATGGTTTAGTATTGTCGTCTATCCAGAAGCCTATTTTTCCACTTTAAATACTCCAACAGGCTGCAACAGTCAAGTTATTCCCTCGCCATGCTGGACATGCCGGCTGGCTTGGTCTACTATTTCCCAACGTATACGGCTCAATAATGCTCTCCAGAAGGGGGGACGATGCCACGAGCAGACTCCTGCCAGTCACGGTCACTCTATATACCCAGGGATGCGACGATCCTCTCCGTCACGGAGCTTACCTCGCGGGAAAAGCTGTTTCGCTTGCGACTCTCAGACGGAAGCGAGCTTAAACATCTTCCCGGCCAATTCATCCAGCTCTCCATTCTTGGCTATGGAGAAGCCCCCATCTCCGTGGCATCCCCCCCCACGCGCCAGGGATACTTCGAGCTTGGTATTCGCCGGGTTGGAAGCCTGACCACGGCCATGCATGCCCTAAAGAGAGGTGACAAGGTCGGCATCAGGGGCCCCTACGGCACCCCCTTTGATCTGGGCTCCATGGGGGGGAAGGATCTGCTCCTCATCTCCGGCGGCTGCGGCCTGGCCCCCATGAGGTCCCTCATCCAGTACGCAGCTGACAGGAAAAGCGAGTTTGGCAGGGTGACCATCCTCTATGGGGCAAGGAGCCCAGACCAGCTCCTTTTCAGGGAAGATCTCGACAAGTGGGAGACAATCTCCGGCTTCGCCTGCAGCTATACGGTCGACAGCCGGGAGGGTGATGGTTGCTACAGCGGCAGTACCGGTTTGATCACCGACCTTATCCGTCCCATTGAATTGAGTCCCGCGGAAACCGAGGCGGTCATCGTAGGCCCGCCTGCCATGTACACCCCGGTAATCGCCGCCCTGAAGGAGAAAGGGCTGTCTTCGCAGCAGATCAGCCTCTCTCTCGAAAGACAGATGCGCTGCGGAGTGGGCAAATGCGGCCACTGCTCAATCGAGCATCTCTACTGCTGCCAGGACGGCCCCGTATTCAGGCTGAACGTAATCGAGCATCTGCACGGAGCGTTGTAGCAAGAGGAGTTGCCAGAAGGTGAATTTATTGTGGGAGAAGAGCGGATGCAAAGAGCCCTGACAGTCTGCCCCTACTGCGGAACCGGCTGTATGCTCCACCTTGTCAGCGACAGTGGCCGGCTGGTGGGTGTCGAGCCAAGCGCGACCCATCCGGTGAACCGCGGCTCGCTCTGCATCAAGGGGTGGAATGCATTCGCCTTTGTGGCTCACCCCGAACGGCTGACCAGGCCGCTGATACGCAAAAACGGCGCCCTTGTCCCGGCCGGCTGGGATGAGGCCCTGGAAAGGGTGGTGACAGGGATCAGGGCCGTTCAGGGGACAAGCGGAAAGGACAGTGTGATGTTCGCCGCCTCCGCCAAGGCGACTAACGAGGAGAACTTCCTCCTCATGAAACTTGCGCGGAGGGTATTCGGAACCAACAACATCGACCACTGCGCCAGGCTCTGCCACTCCTCAACGGTCACCGGGCTGGTACAGATGTTCGGCTCCGGGGCAATGACCAACTCCATCGACTGCTTCGACAAGAGCGACCTCATCTTCGTAATCGGCTCCAACACTACTGAACAGCACCCACTGATCGGCACGCGCATCATGAACGCGGTCCGCAGGGGGACAAAACTGATAGTAGCAGACAACCGCTGCATACGCCTGTCGCGCCATGCGGACCTGCACCTGCGCCATAAAAACGGCAGCGACGTCCCCCTCCTCTCGGCAATGATGCAGACCATAGTCTCGGAAGGGCTAGCCGACACGGAGTTCATCTCCGCAAGGACAGAAAACTATGGGGCATTGGTAGAATCCCTGGCAGGATGGAGTCCGGAAATGGCCGCTTCCATCACCGGGCTTGCCGCAGAGGAGATTGTCCAGGCTGCCAGGATGTTTGCCGGCGCAAGATCGGCGATGATAGTCTACGCCATGGGGATCACCCAGCACAGCCATGGAGTTGACAATGTCAGGTGCTGCGCCAACCTGGCGATGCTTACAGGCAACATTGGCAGGCCGGGCACGGGAGTGAATCCTCTCAGGGGGCAGAACAATGTCCAGGGGGCATGCGACATGGGGGCCCTGCCGGACATGTACAGCGGCTACCAGAGGGCTGCAGACCCGGATGTCAGGAGCAAGTTTGCCCTTGCATGGGGGGGAGAGCCACTCCCCGATACTCCCGGGCTTCCCCTCACATTGGCGATGAACGCCGCCCATTCAGGGAGCATACGCGCCATGTTCATAATGGGAGAGAATCCAATCCTCTCCGATCCTGACCAGGGACACGCCAGAGCTGCCCTCGAAAGGCTGGATCTGCTCGTGGTTCAGGACATTTTTCTCACGGAAACGGCAAGAATGGCTGATGTGGTGCTGCCGGCGGCCTGCTATGCGGAGAAAGACGGCACATTCACCAGTACGGAACGACGCGTGCAGCTTCTGCGCAAGGCTTGCGATCCTCCGGGGGATGCACGGCCTGACTGGCAGATAATAGCTGCCCTGGCAAAGTCGGCAGGGTATAGCGGAATGGAGTACAACGGCACGGCTGAGATCATGGAGGAGATATCCCGCCTCTCCCCAATTTATGGCGGCATATCCCATGACAGGCTCACTCCTTATGGCCTGCAGTGGCCCTGCCCGGACCATAACCATCCCGGCACCCCCATCCTGCATGTAAAAGGGTTCAGCCGTGGAGTTGGCCGATTCATGCCGGTAGCCTACCGGGGACCGGCGGAAATTCCGGACAAGGAGTATCCCCTGACACTCACCACAGGGCGCACGTACTTCCACTGGCATACTGGGAGCATGACAAGGCGCAGCCACCTGCTGGAGAGGGAGGAGCGGGAGGGTTTCGTCGAGGTAAATCCAGCCGATGCAGGACGAATCAACCTGCGAGATGGGGAATCTGTAGTGGTCAGCAGTCGCCGAGGAAAGGTGTTTGTACGCGCGCGCCTGACCGAAATAGTCCCGGAAGGGGTTCTTTTCATGCCGTTCCATTTTGCCGAAAACGCTGCCAACGCCCTCACCAACAATGTTCTCGACCAAGAATCCCACATCCCCGAATTCAAGATATGCGCGGTACGGATGGAAAGGGTGCCATGAAACGGTTAACCCAGGATGAACTACTGCAGTTTCTCAAGAGCTGGGAAACATGCTACGACCTGCGAGTACCCATACTGCTGCCAGACGGCGGACGCGCCATCTGCAGGCTAGCCGATGGACCACTTGCCATGCATGGCGGCAGCGTGCCGGCAAAACCCACATCACTTTTTTTCCCCCAGGACGGGCTCGTCTTCGCTGCGGGGGCAAATGGTTATCTTGAGAGGGTTGATACGGAAAAGAGGCTCTTCATAATCGGCCTTACCCCAACGGACCTGCAATGCCTTAGGTTCATCGACCGCTTTTTTTCAACTGGCGAGCGCGACGACCTGTACTTCGCCAGTCGAGACAAAGCCATTATAGCCGTAGTTTCCGGATATTGCGGCAGAGATGGAGAGTTCATCCCCCCATCTTCAGGCAGTTGCGACCTTGAGCTCTACCATGATGGCATTGACTGGCTACTAATGCCATATAGCGATGAAGGCAGGGAACTTGCGGCGTCATTTAATGCGGGCGACGAGGTCGTTTCTCTTGAATCAGTGCATGGCAAAGCGGTGCATCCACCTTCTGCGGAACAGGAGGTTGTACTGGCAGCAGCGGCGATACTTCAAGAAACAGAGCTCCCCGATGCATTCTGGGACGAGATTGGCGAGCACTGCATACAGTGCAGCGGCTGTAACCTGACCTGCCCTACTTGTACCTGCTTTGGCGTGCAAGACTGGTGCTACGGGGAACATACTGAAAGACGCAGAGTCTGGGACTCTTGCCAGCTGGCAGGCTTCATGAGGGAGGCTGGTGGGCACAATCCGCTGGCTACAGCAGGGCAGAGGTCTAGGCGGAGGATACATCACAAACTTGTAGCAGACATGGCGAGATGGGGAGAGATAGGTTGCTTCGTCTGTGGCAGGTGCGACCTGGCTTGCCCCACCGGAATCGGAATCATTGCCGTCTCAAGGGAGATCGTTACCCGTTTTGGCATGCCTGATGATAACAGCAAGAGAGATTGAACCGGAATGATCTCAGGTGCGGCAGATGTTTAACAGGCAGCAGCCAGAGAATCTCCACGACAAGATGACATTTTTGGCAATTTACAAAAAAAGGGCATGAAGCCTGGCTTCATGCCCTTTTCAATTGCTATTACGGTGCTATTAATCCTCGGATGCCTCACATACGGCATCAGGATCTGCAATATTTGTCTGCGCTGCCTCTACTACTTCCTCAGCAGCAACAGCTGCTGCAACCGGTTGTGACACGGGCTTTGCTGCCGGCGCCTTCTTAGGCTTCGGATTACAGGGCTCGCTTACCAGCTCGATAATGGAGAGGGATGCATTGTCACCCGGACGAAGTCCAAGCTTGACAATGCGAGTGTATCCACCCTGGCGATCGGCATAACGGGGAGCAATTTCAGTGAAAAGCTTAGTGACGACGCTCTTTTCGCGGATGAAAGAAGCTGCTTGCCTCATGGCATGCAGATCGCCACGCTTACCGAGAGTAATCATTTTTTCAGCAATGGAGCGCAACTCCTTGGCCTTGGCGTCGGTAGTCGTGATTCTCTCGTGATTCAGGAATGATGTAACCATATTGCGGAACATGGCTACACGATGACTTGTGGTTCTACCCAATCTTCTTCCGGCTTTATTATGACGCATTTTCCGATCCTTTCTTACTTATGCAACTAATCTTCTTCTTTACGGTCACCACGCAGGCGAGCGATTATTTGAGGATCGGGAAATCCCTCAAGCTTCATGCCGAGAGTTAGCCCCATATCACCAAGAATATCTTTAATTTCATTCAAAGATTTACGTCCGAAATTCTGTGTTTTCAGCATTTCGGATTCGCTCTTGGAAACCAGCTCACCAATCAGTTTAATACCTGCATTCTTGAGACAGTTTGCCGAACGGACGGAAAGCTCCAACTCGTCAACGGACCTATAGAGGTTCTCATTGACCTTCTCCATCTCCTCCTCAGACTCTGCCTCTGCAAAAGTTTCCGACTCCTCGTCGAAATTTATGAATATCGTAAGTTGCTCTTTGAGAATTTTCGCGGCATAGGCCAATGCATCATCGGGCTTTACGCTGCCGTCAGTCCATATCTCCAGAGTCAGCTTGTCATAATCCGTAATTTGACCGACGCGCGCATGAGCAACGGTAAAATTGACCTTTTGAATGGGAGAGAAAATCGCATCAATGGGTATTGTCCCCACAGGTGCCTTTTCATCGCGGTTTCTGTCTGCGGGTACATAACCTCTACCCAACTTAACACTCATCTCGATCTCAAGATTTGCATCCTTGGAGCAAGTTGCGATGTGATGATCAGGGTTCAGTATCTCCACGTTTGCATCGGCAAGAATCATTCCCGCTGTTACAACACCCTCGCCTTTGTGAATGATGCGAATCATTCGTGGTTCAGAACCGTGCAGCTTGAGACGAACACCTTTGAGGTTGAGGATGATATCAGTTACATCTTCAGTTACACCAGGGACAGCAGAGAATTCATGCAATACTCCCTTGATGCGAACAGAGGTAATTGCCGCCCCTTGCAATGAAGAGAGAAGTATGCGCCGCAGTGAATTGCCTAATGTGGTTCCAAAACCACGCTCAAAGGGCTCAGCAAAAAATTTGCCATAAGTATTTGTAAGCGAGTCTGCTTCAACCTGAACCTTCTTAGGCTTGATCAGATCGCGCCAGTTTTTATACATGTATTCCTCCCGCAAAGTGGTTAACTGTTACTATTTGGAGTAGAGTTCGACCACAAGCTGCTCCTGGATCGGCAGAGTAATGTCCTCACGCTGGGGGAGAGCTTTCACAACACCTTTGCAGGCATCCTTATTCAGTTCAAGCCACTGGGGAAGGCCACGACGAACAACAGCTTCCATAGAGTCGTTGACACAGGCGATCTTCCTGCTCTTTTCACGAAGTTCTATTACGTCACCCACCTTACACTGAATAGAAGGTATATTTACCTTGCGACCGTTCAGGGTGAAGTGACAGTGACGTACCAAAATGCGGGCTTCTGTCCTGGATGCGGCGAAACCTAGCCTGTAGACGACATTGTCCAGACGACGCTCGAGAAGAGAGAGGAGGTTCTCGCCGGTAACACCGCGCATACGGTCTGCTTCCTCGAAATAGCCGCGGAACTGCTTCTCAAGGATGCCGTAGATGCGCCTTACCTTCTGCTTCTCACGCAGCTGCACACCGTAATCGCTCAGCTTGGTGCGAAGCTGGCCATGCTGGCCCGGCGGGTAATTTCTACGCTTGATTGCACATTTATCGGTATAGCAACGCTCACCCTTCAGGTAGAGCTCCATGTTCTGTCTTCTGCACAAACGGCAGGATGGACCTGTATATCTAGCCAATTACAGCCTCCTTCAATATATTTGTTCTAGGTTACACTCTTCTCCGCTTGGGAGGACGACAACCGTTGTGTGGGATAGGAGTTACATCACGAATGAATGTGATATTCAGACCTACTGACTGCAAAGCACGCAGAGCTGATTCACGACCCGACCCCGGCCCCTTGACGAAGACTTCGATGGAGCGCATACCGTGCTCCTGTGCCTTCTTGGCACACTCTTCGCTGGCAATCTGAGCAGCGAAAGGTGTACTTTTACGCGAACCCTTGAACCCCTTTGAACCGGCGCTGGACCAGGCCACCACGTTGCCGACAGGATCTGTAATGGTGATTATGGTATTATTAAAAGTCGCCTGTATATGGGCTACACCATTGGGGATGTTCTTTTTCTCTTTCTTTTTCCTAACGACCTTCTTAGCAGGACTCGCCATCTTTCCTCCGGAAATTATCTATGACTATTTCTTCTTGCCTGCAACGGTTCTAGCAGGGCCTTTACGTGTACGAGCATTTGTTTTGGTTCTTTGGCCACGTACGGGAAGCCCCTTACGATGCCGGAGGCCGCGGTAACAACCAAGATCCATAAGGCGCTTGATATCCATAGAGATTTCACGACGGAGATCACCCTCTACCTTATAATTCTTGTCAATAACTTCCCTGATGCGTGCGATTTCAGCTTCGGTAAGCTTCTCAGTCCTCGTGTTGAAATCAACATTAGACTCAAGAAGAATCTTCTGCGCAGTTGACCTGCCGATACCGTATATATAAGTCAATGCAATTTCTATATGCTTGTTTTTAGGTATATCTATGCCAGATATGCGTGCCAATGTTAACTCCCTCCCGATTCTTTCTCTTAACCCTGACGTTGTGAGTGCTTAGGCGTGTCACAGATTACTCTGACAATACCTTTTCTTTTAACAATCTTACATTTGTCGCAGATTTTTTTAACAGATGCCCGTACCTTCATTTTCAATCCCTTCAAGTCGTATTCAGATGCTTGTCAATATTTCTGGACCATTATCCGTAATAGCTACCGTATGCTCGAAATGCGCTGACAGTGAACCGTCCACAGTAACAGCTGTCCAGCCATCTTCAAGCACCTTTACCTCATATGACTTCTCGTTGACCATCGGCTCTATTGCCAACACCATGCCCGATTTCAGTTTTGGCCCTCTGCCGAACACGCCGTAATTGGGAACCTGTGGCGCCTCATGCAGCTTTCTACCTATGCCATGTCCGACAAAATCTCGAACAACAGAGTAGCCGTTGGCCTCCACATGCCTCTGAACTGCTGAAGAGATGTCACCCAACCTGCCATTCACAACGGCAGACTCTACAGCTTGCCTGAGCGACTCCTCGGTAACAGATATCAACCGCAGTACTGATGCTGACACAGTGCCAACAGGGAGCGTGACGGCCGCGTCGCCGTAGAAGCCATCATAATATGCTCCGAAATCCAAGCTGAGCAGATCACCTTCCTTAAGAGGCGAGGCAACCGGAAAACCGTGAACAACCTGGTCATTCAAAGAGCAACACAAGGAGTATGGGTAACCGCTGTACCCCTTGAAAGCAGGCTTTGCCTTGCGCTTCAGCACCTCGGCCTCTGCCATACGGTCAAGCTCAAGAGTTGTTACACCTGGCCTCACAGCCGCCGCAACAGCCTGCAGGACTTCGGCTACCATACTGCAGACTACCCTCATCCTCTTTATCTCTGCCGGAGACTTAAGGACTATCAAAAACTAACCTGCCAGCACAGAGCTTATTGCAGACTGGATTTCCTGAATCGAACCGACTCCATGTATCGGACGAAGCAAACCCTTTGCAGCGTAATACTCTATGAGAGGAGCCGTCTGGGCAGCATATGCATCAAGTCTGGAACGCATGGTCTCCTCGCGGTCGTCCTCACGCTGATAAAGATCAGCAGAACAGACATCGCAAACCGATGCTGTTTTTGGCGGATCAAACTTGAGGTGATACCCCCGACCACACCCCCTGCAGGTCAACCGGCCAACGACCCTCTCCACCAACTCGTCCACAGACACCGTAATGGAAACAACATGATCTATTGCCATTGAAGCGCCAGACAGCATAACCGCCAGAGCATCAGCCTGGGCTACCGTACGAGGGAAACCGTCCAGAATAAAGCCTTTCGCTGCATCACCCCAGGTCAGCCTGTCACGAATGATAGACACTACCAGATCATCTGGCACAAGAGCACCTGACTCCATGTATGCCTGAGCCTTAAGACCGAGCTCCGAGCGCTCCTTTACGGCATGGCGCAAAATATCGCCAGTTGATATTTGCGGAATACCGTATTTCTCAACTATGAATTTTGCCTGGGTACCCTTACCGGCCCCCGGAGGCCCCAAAAGAATAAGATTCAAAACACACCCGCCTAGGATCTGCCCTTGATTTTCACACCCTTCATGAACCCCTCGTAACTCCTGGTTATCAAATGGGACTCAATCTGGGCAACGGTGTCCATACCCACACCAATGGCAATAAGTAGTGCAGTGCCACCAAAATAGAAAGGCAGATTAAACTTGCCTATCAAAATGGACGGCAGAACACATATGAGAGAAATATATATTGCCCCGGCAAAAGTTAGCTTAGTTAGAACACTATCCAGATAAGCGGATGTCTCCTGCCCGGGACGAACGCCTGGTATATACCCACCATGGCGCTTGATATTTTCAGCCACATCGATAGGGTTAAAAGTAACAGCCGTGTAGAAATAGCAAAAAAAGACTATGAATGCAACAAAAATAACATTATAGACCCAGTTGCCAGGCATCAGGTACTTAGCAGATCCCTTTACCCACGGGACATCGACAAAGTTTGCAATCGTTGCCGGGAACATGATGATAGAAGATGCGAAAATTGGAGGTATGACACCGGCCATGTTCACTTTCAGCGGCAGATGGGATGATTGTGCAGCCATGGTCTGTAAACCAACAACACGCTTCGCATAGTGGATAGGGATACGCCGTTGACCTCTCTCGACAAAAACAATTCCGGCTATTACCAGGAACATTACTGCGAAAACGAATATCAACACAAAAAGTGAAAGCTGACCCGTTTTCAGCAGCTTCAAGGTATTGCCTATTGCAGATGGGATTCTTGCGACAATACCCGCAAAAATTATCAAGGAGATGCCGTTGCCAATGCCGCGCTCGGACATCTGCTCGCCGAGCCACATGATGAAGGCAGTCCCTGCGGTCAAGGTTATTACCGTCAGCAACCTGAAAGACCAACCGGGATTAGGTACAACCAACTCACCGGCAGGACCACGCATAGCTTCCAGGCCAATGCTGATCCCCATTGCCTGGACCACGCTGAGGACTACAGTGCCGTAGCGAGTATACTGAATGATTTTTTTGCGGCCTGACTCGCCTTCCTTGGACAATTTTTCAATCGCCGGGACGACAACGGTCAATAATTGAAAAATAATAGAAGATGAAATGTATGGCATGATTCCGAGAGCAAACACTGTGAGCTTTTCCAATGCTCCACCGGAAAACATGTCAAACATTCCAAGCAGGGTGCCCTGAGCTTGCTTGAAGAAATGAGATAGCGCTACACCATCAATACCTGGAGTGGGGATATGACAACCAACCCGGTACACAAATAGCATCCCGAGTGAAAACATAACCCTTTTTTTTAGTTCTGGGATCTTGAAGATGTTCTGCAGGGCTTCGAACAAGTTATATCTCCTCTATTGTACCACCTGCGGCTACAATCTGATCCTTGGCAGATGCGCTGAATCTGTGTGCCTTGACTGTAAGAGCCTTTGTGATAGATCCTTTGGCAAGAATTTTGATGCCGTCACGTATATTGCTGACAAGCCCTTTTGCTACAATTGCGGCAGGATCAACTACAGAACCGGCTTCAAACATGTTAAGCTGCTCTATATTGATCGCCACAAACTCTTTTCTGCTAAGAGGCTCAAAGCCACGCTTAGGCAGACGACGCTGCATAGGCATCTGACCACCCTCGAAACCAGGCTTTATACTTCCGCCGGAACGAGCTTTTTGCCCTTTGTGACCTTTAGTTGCTGTTTTGCCATGCCCTGATCCTGGGCCTCTGCCGATTCTTTTCCTATTTTTGGCAGCACCTATTGCTGGCTTTATAGAATTCAGTTGCATATCTATCTCCAGAGATAATTAATCGGTTACTTTTAGAAGATGGGAGACCTTGTTGATCATCCCTCTAACCTGTGCGGTGTCATCCAGGGTCACGCTTTTATTTAACTTGTTCAAGCCTAACCCTTGCAGAACCAGTTTATGTTTTTCGGGTTTTCCGATTGGACTCTTTACCAATGTAATCGTCAGCTTTTCAGCCATTTTCTGCTCCTGAACTTATATTATTCAACAATACCACGACGAGCAATTATCTCTTCAGGACTGCGAAGCTGCTTCAAACCGTCGAAAGCAGCCTTGATCACGTTATGAGGATTGTTCGAACCGAGACATTTAGCGAGAATGTTCTGAATGCCGGCAGATTCGAATACAGCACGGGCAGCACCGCCTGCGATCACACCGGTACCAGCTGATGCAGGCATCATGAGTACACGACCAGCACCAAAATGACCCTTTACGTCATAAGGGATAGTATGCCCTTCTACCATAGGTACGCGGATAAGATTCTTCTTGGCCTGCTCCACGCCTTTTCTAATAGCCTCAGGCACTTCATTTGCTTTGCCCAGACCATAGCCAACCACCCCGTTGCCGTCGCCGACAACGACAAGCGCGGAGAAGCTGAAACGACGGCCACCCTTAACTACCTTGGCAACACGGCTGATGTGGACAACACGATCAGTAAGATTCAGTTCACTTATGTTCAGCTTTAACAAGGACAACCTCCTATATACCTTTAGAACGAAAGACCATTTTCACGTGCGGCTTCCGCCAAAGCTTTTACCCTGCCGTGGTACAAGAACCCGTTTCTGTCAAAAACGACAGTTTTGATGTCATTTTCAAGAGCTTTTTTTGCAATAGCAGCACCCACAGCCTTGGCAGCCTCAACATTACCCGTATAATCAAGAGCAGTTTTGACATCTGCTGCAATTGTAGATGCTGACACCAGAGTTGTGCCTGTCGTATCATCAATTATCTGAGCATGTATGTGCCTTGAGCTCTTAAAAACATTCAGGCGGGGACGCTCGGATGTACCCCTGACCTTTTTGCGAACTCGCATTTGTCTTTTCAGGCGGGCATCATTTTTTGATTTATTATTGCTCACCGTGCTTCTCCTTAGGATTTACCTATTTTTTACCGGTTTTGCCGGCCTTACGCAGAATGACTTCATCAGCATACTTCACACCCTTGCCTTTATAGGGCTCCGGCCCCCTGAAGTCTCTGATTTTAGCGGCAGTCTGGCCAACAAGCTCCTTGTCAATACCCTTCACAACAAGCTTGGTCATTTTATCCACTTCTACTGTGATCCCTTTTGGCAACTGATAGTTAATGGGATGCGAATATCCAAGGCTCATAGCAAGCACGTCACCTTTGATCTCTGCACGATAACCAACGCCATTAATTTCGAGAGCTTTTTCAAAACCTTTTGTTACGCCGGTAACCATGTTGTTGATCAGCGTTCTCGTCAAGCCGTGAGCAGATCTAGACTTTATGCTGTCATCTGTCCTGTTGACCGTAAGATACTTGTCTGTAAGATCCACTGACACAACATCAAGTATATTGCGGGAAAGAGTTCCTTTAGGGCCGTTGACAGTAACAAGAAGATTATCAACTGTAACTTTAACGCCACTCGGAATTTCTATGGGTTGTTTTCCAATCCTTGACATCCTTCATCTCCTTAGAGCTTGTTACCATACTGTGCAGATAAGCTCGCCGCCAACTCCAGCTTCCCTAGCAACCTTATCAGTTAATAATCCCTTTGATGTAGAAAGAATTGCCACGCCAAGACCATGCTTTACCTTGGGGATCTCGCTGCTTTTTACATAACGGCGACCACCTGGTTTGCTGACGCGCTTGATTTCTGTAATAACAGATTCATTCTCATTGATATACTTAAGGTATATACGCAGAACTCCCTGCTTTTGATCGGATATTACCTTGTAGTTCTTTATGAAACCTTCGTTCTTCAGGACATTAACTATCCCCACCTTCATGTTGGACGAAGGAATATCCACTTTCTGGAGTTTGGCCATGGCGCCATTTCTAATCCTAGTAAGCAGGTCTGCTATCGGATCTGTCATGCTCATTTATTCTTACTCCTCTAGACCTTTGTCATTGTTACCAGCTGGATTTGATAACGCCAGGCAACTGGCCAGCTGATGCTAATTTACGCAGACATATGCGACACATGTCGAATTTGCGGTAGTATGCTCTAGGACGACCACAGAGTGGGCAACGGTTATACTCGCGAACCTTGAACTTATTACCACGCTTAGCCTTGATAATCATCGATGTTTTAGCCACAAAATCCTCCGAATGCCTTAATTCCTGAATGGCATGCCCATATACTTGAGAAGAGCCCGACCTTCTTCGTCTGTCTTGGCTGTTGTCACTATAGTTATGTTCATCCCTTTGATTTTGTCGATTTTATCGTAATTGATCTCCGGGAAGATAAGCTGCTCTTTGACACCAAGGGAGTAGTTTCCCTTACCGTCAAATGCCTTAGCAGACACACCCTTGAAATCTCGTACACGGGGGAGTGATATATTCATAAGCCTGTCAAGGAACTCATACATCCGCTCCTTGCGAAGTGTAACCATTGCGCCGATAGGCATCCCTTCACGCAGCTTGAAGGTTGCAATGGATTTTTTCGCCTTAGTGATAACTGCTTTCTGACCAGTAATCAGACCAAGTTCCTCTACGGCAGAATCCAATATCTTCACATTCTGGATAGCTTCGCCAAGCCCCATGTTAAGAACGACTTTTTCAATCCTGGGAACTTCCATTATGGATTCATAATTGAAGTCCTTCATAAGTTTTGGAACTATTTCTTTTATATAAATGTCCTTAAGCCTGGCCATCTATTCCTCCTGTTAATTATCGAACGATTCTCCGCACTTTTTGCAAAGACGAACTTTCTTGCCATCTTCAAGCACGGAAATCTTTGCACGAACCGGTTTCTGGCACTTTGCACAAAAGAGCATTACATTGGACAGGTGTACCAGTGCTTCCTTCTCGACTATGCCTCCAGGCTGATTGCCGCGAGCACGGTTGTGCCTCTTGACAACATTTACACCTTCAACGATAACGCCGTTTTTACCAGCGTCCACCTTTAACAGCTTGCCAGTCTTATTCCTGTCCTTGCCTGTTGTTACAAAGACAATGTCACCGCGTTTGACATGAATTTTCTTTGTTTGCATGATAGTTCCTTACGATTAAAGTACTTCAGGAGCCAGAGAAATTATTTTCATAAATTTCTTAGCCCTTAACTCGCGGGCGACAGGGCCAAAAATACGAGTACCAACGGGCTCTTGCTGGTTGTTGATAACAACTGCAGAGTTACCATCGAACCTTATATAGGATCCGTCTACCCTACCGATTTCCTTGGCAGTCCTTACTATGACTGCCTTAACTACATCACCCTTTTTCACCTTCGAATTTGGGAGGGCTTCTTTAACCGAGGCAACAATAATATCTCCGATGCTTGCATATTTGCGCTTTGATCCGCCAAGCACTTTTATACAAAAAAGCTTCTTGGCACCGGAATTATCTGCTACATCGAGCAGCGTCTGCATCTGTATCATTGCATACTCCTACGTTATTTTCGTGCTTATAGTATCTGGCTGACTTTCCAGCACTTGTCCTTGCTCAAAGGCCTAGAGGCAATTATTTGTACCCGATCACCCTCTTTACATCTGTTCTCTTCGTCGTGCGCCTTATACTTGGCAGAGCGCTTGATGTATTTGTTGTAAACGGGATGCTTGATGATGCGGTCTACTTTAACTACGACTGTCTTATCCATCTTGTCGCTTACGACCACACCTATCTGAGTTTTTCTATGACCACGCTCACGCATCAGTTACCCCTTTAAGCCTGTTTTTCTGATATTAATGTTTTGACTTGAGAAATCTGCTTACGCACTGCACTCATTTTTGCAGTATTCTCAAGACGACCGGTATGAAGCTGAAACTTAAGATTGAAAAGTTCCTTTTCCAGCTCGACTGTCTTGGCAGCCAGATCCTCTTGACTCAACTTACGCAGTTCACTAACCTTCATTGGACTCGTCCCTCGTCACAAATTTAGTCCCCATAGGGAGCTTATGGGCTGCAAGACGGAATGCTTCCCTTGCGACTTCCTCGGTTACACCTTCCATTTCATAGAGGATACGCCCAGGCTTTATAACGCACACCCAGGAGTCGGGAGACCCCTTGCCCTTTCCCATACGGGTTTCAGCCGGCTTAGCAGTCAGGGGTTTATCTGGGAATACACGTATCCAGATTTTGCCGCCCCGCTTGATGTAACGTGTCATGGCAATACGAGCTGCCTCAATCTGACGCGAATCCAACCAAGAACACTCTGTTGCCTGAAGTCCGAATTGACCGAAAGAAAGGGATACACCGCGATCCGGAGAACCGGTCATCCTACCCTTCATCTGTTTTCTATGTTTTACTCTTTTCGGCATCAACATAATGAAAAGCTCCTGTTTCTATTGCCCGGGGAGAACTTCTCCCTTGAATATCAGCACTTTAACTCCAATTATCCCATAAGTGGTCTTTGCTTCTGCAAAACCATAGTCAATGTCTGCCCTCAGTGTGTGAAGGGGTACGCGACCTTCCCTATACCACTCAGTCCTGGACATTTCAGCACCACCAAGACGTCCGGAGCAGGTAATCCTGATCCCCTTTGCGCCGAACTTCAGCGCAGAAGTAACGCTTTTCTTCATAGCGCGACGAAATGCGATACGTCTTTCAAGCTGAAGAGCGACGCTTTCTGCAACAAGCTGAGCATCAAGCTCCGGCTTCCTAACTTCCTGTATATTCAAGAAGATCTCTTTATCTGTTAATTTAGCAAGATCTTTCTTCAGGGTTTCTACTTCAGACCCCTTCTTACCGATGATCAAGCCGGGGCGTGCTGTAAATATGTTGATTTTTGCCTTGTTTGCAGCCCGCTCAATTTCAATCTTAGAAACACCGGAATGGTGCAAACGTTTCTTCAGGAATTCACGCAACTTAAGATCTTCATGAAGAAGGGCCGAATAACCTGCCTTTGCGTACCATTTCGAATCCCAGGTTTTAATTACTCCGAGTCTGAAACTGACCGGATTTACTTTCTGACCCAAACTACACCTCCAGCTAGCGGTAATTTATTATCTTTTATCGGAAAGGACTACTGTTATATGGCTAGTCGGCTTGCGAATCTTGCTTGCCCTACCCTGGGCACGTGGTACAAACCTTTTGAGGACAGCGCCACCATCGACAAAAATGGTTTTTACATAAAGCGAATCTACATCCGAAAGGCCTTTCTGCTCAGCATTGGCTACTGCCGACTTCAGCAGTGTTGCAACTATCTTCGCAGATGGCTTCGGGGAGAAATTCAATATATTGAGTGCGTTCTGAATATTCAGGCCGCGAACCATATCAACAATGAGACGTGTTTTCCTGGGGGACAGCCTCACTGATTTGAGTTTAGCTTGAGCTTCCATTTATCTGCTCCTTTCAACCTTACTTCTTTTTTAGCTTGCTTTTCTTGTCAGCGGCATGTCCGTGAAAAGTCCTGGTAGGTGAGAATTCACCGAGTTTGTGCCCTACCATGTTCTCCGTAACGAATACCGGTATGAATTTCTTGCCGTTGTGCACGGCAAATGAAAGTCCAATGAAATCAGGAGTTATGGTGGACCTGCGAGACCAAGTCTTTATTAGCCCCTTGGAAGTTGCGGGGTCGGACACCTTCTTCTGCAAATGATCATCTACAAATGGGCCCTTTTTTACTGACCGTGCCATTTATTAACCCTCTTAATATTTATTTTGTGCGTGGTTTAACGATAAACCGAGTAGAAACTTTATTCTTACGGGTCTTGTAACCCTTGGTCGGAATACCCCAAGGTGTCACAGGATGACGACCGCCTGAAGTCCTACCCTCACCACCACCATGGGGGTGATCGACAGGGTTCATTGCCACACCGCGAACCTTGGGTCTGCGGCCTAGCCATCTTGATCTGCCCGCCTTGCCTATGGAAACCTTTTCATGGTCTAGATTACCAACTTGACCAATGGTTGCCATGCAATCCTGAAGGATCATTCTAACTTCACCAGAGGGAAGCTTAACCTGGACATACTTGCCGTCTTTGGCCATCAACTGGGCAAACACTCCGGCGCTCCTCACGAGCTGGGCTCCCTTGCCAATCTTCATTTCCACATTGTGGATGATCGTACCAAGTGGGATCGCCTTGAGAGGCAGTGCATTACCGGGCTTGATGTCTGCATTGACACCGGACATAACAATACTACCTACGGCCAGCTCAGAAGGAGCAAGAATGTAGCGTTTCTCTCCATCAACATAGTTGATGAGCGCGATTCTGGCTGAACGATAGGGATCGTACTCGATCGAAGCAACTTTGCCAGGGATATCTACCTTGTCGCGCTTAAAATCGATTATCCTGTACTTTTGCTTGTGACCGCCGCCTATGTGGCGGGCCGTTATTCTACCGAAGCTGTTCCTACCACCAGTCTTCTTCAAGGAGACCAGAAGTGACCTCTGCGGTTTAGCGGTAGTAATCTCGTCGAATGTTGAACATGTCTGATGTCTACGTCCGGCAGAAGTGGGCTTATATGTCTTTATTGCCATAGCTAGTTACTCCAGTGGTTGTTTACAGTTCAAAAAAATCTATATTGCTGCCTGCATTCAGGGTAATGTAGGCCTTTTTCCAGTTTGACCTTTTACCTATATTCCTGCCGACCCTCTTCACTTTGCCAGCTACATTCACTGTCCTGACAAATTTGACTTCCACATTGAAGAGCTTTTCTGCGGCTTCCTTAATCTGAATCTTGTTTGCTGACGGATTTACAGATACGGTAACAACATTGCGAGCATCTTTTTCAAGAGTGGACTTTTCGGTTATTACCGGTTTTTTTATAACGTCATAGATGTTCATACAGTCAACGCTCCTTCAACTTTCTTAACTGCATCCTGAGTCATCATGATGTGCTGATATTTCATTACATCAAAGATGTTCAGAGCATCAGCCTTAAGAACCTTGACATTTTTTATATTGCGCGCGGACAGTTCAAGGTTTCTGTTCTCTGAACCGATGACAAGAAGAGCCTTTGCAAGTTCAAACTTGCTCAGAACGCCGGCGAAAGATTTTGTGGATATCTTTTCAAGGTCAAAGTTATTGACCACAGTGATCCTGTCACCCTTGTAAAGCAGAGAGAGAGCAGACCTTATGGCAACCTTCCTGGCCTTCTTGTTCATTGAGAGGTTGTAGACTTTAGGCTGAGGCCCGAATGCAACACCACCACCTGGGTAATGGGGAGCCCGGATACAACCCTGACGTGCCTGACCAGTTCCCTTCTGGCGATAGGGCTTCTTGCCCCCCCCGGATACAGCGGCCCTGTTTTTAACGGCAACAGTCCCTGCTCTTCTATTTGCAAGCTGTATTTTTACTGCTTCATGGATCAGATATTCACGAACGTCAGTGTTGAACACATCGTCACTGATGCTCATTTCATCGACCTTGGATTTATTCAGATCAAAAACATCTATTGTTGCCATCTTCATCTCCAATTAGGGAGTTGTTTAACCCTTTTTCTTTACACTGTCCTTGAGAACGACCAGACCGTTTTTGGCCCCCGGCAACGCGCCCTTGACGAGGATGAGATTGTCCGCGGCATCTACCCTGACAACGGTAAGCTTCTGCACAGTTACCTTCTCGTTGCCAAGCTGACCCGGCATCTTCTTGTTCTTGAAAACGCGGGACGGAGTTGCAGAACAGCCAATGGAGCCAGGAGCACGATGGAAGGTAGAACCGTGGCTTGAGCGGCCCCCTTTGAATCCCCAGCGTTTTACAACACCCTGGAAGCCCTTACCGATGCTCACACCGGTTACGTCGATTATGTCACCTGCAGTAAAGAGCTCTGCACTGATGACATCCCCCACTGCATAATCATCGCAGTTATCGAGTTTGAACTCTCTCAGATACCTGAAAGTACCCTTGCCTGCGGCCTTAGCATGACCTACTGCCGGTCTGTTTGCCTTGACAGATTCTACTGCCATGAAGCCCACCTGAACGGCATTGTAGCCATCCTTCTCGGCAGTTTTCTTCTGCAGTACAACGCAAGGGCCTGCTTCAACAACCGTAACAGGAATGCGACGGCCATCTTCTGCAAAGATTTGCGTCATTCCTAATTTTTTGCCTATAAGTCCCTTCTTCATGGTCAATAAATCCTATTCTTGTGAGTTCTTCGATCAAAGCTTGATTTCAACATCCACACCAGCGGAGAGGTCGAGCTTCATGAGCGAATCGACAGTCTGCTGGGTTGGATCCAGAATATCGATCAGTCGCTTGTGAGTACGTATTTCGAACTGCTCACGGGACTTCTTGTCAACATGAGGTCCACGGAGTACACAGTACTTGTTGATCACTGTCGGCAGAGGGATCGGCCCGGCAATGCGTGCCCCTGTCCTCTTCGCTGTATCAACAATTTCTGTTACTGACTGATCGAGGAGCCTGTGATCGTAGGCCTTGAGACGAATTCTTATCTTCTGTGCTTGCATTGACTTCCTCTTATTCAATCAATTATTCGATGATCGCGCTGACAACGCCTGCGCCAACAGTACGGCCACCCTCGCGGATTGCGAAACGGAGACCTTCGTCCATGGCGATCGGGGTGATCAGG
>Ga0209314_10000375_pt1 | contig 19706 bp, 13 predicted proteins | sample I19B2metaG_FD_184146 | JGI IMG/M metagenome (GOLD analysis project Ga0209314, IMG submission 184146) | Lake sediment bacterial and archeal communities from Gulf of Boni, Indonesia to study Microbial Dark Matter (Phase II) - ​I19B2 metaG... | ecosystem: Environmental > Aquatic > Freshwater >... | reverse complement strand
GTAACCGCTGATCACGGCATGATACCCAACGCGCGCAATGTTCGAGGCGCCCTGATTCGAGGTGCAGTAGAGAAGACTGGAACAACAGCTATCGCAGGAGGAGAGTATGTCTACCTGAAGGATCAGACTAGAAGCAAGCAAGCTGCAGACAACCTAGCCTCGACGAACATTACTGGTGTCGATGCTGCATACTACAAGGCACATGAGGCAGGCAGTTATCGCTATGAACCGGCAGCTCTCACCGTAGCCAAGATAAGCCGAGACCTAGATGCGGCATACAGGTATCTGCTTTCCAGCTACGCTGGCCCAACAAGCCCGGACGTGACAGCAGTCCTAGACGAGAATACTATGGTAGGAGAACAGGCCCTGAATAGTCGTGGAACCCACGGAGGCCTTTCCTGGAACGTGCAGCATATTCCGCTCATCCTGGCGGGGCCAGGTGTGAAGAAGGGCTATGCCTCCGAGATGCCTGCAAGACTCGTTGATGTCGCACCGACAGCTCTCTCAGTTATGGGCATACCAAGTCGAAGAATGGATGGGATTGTTCTTGCTGACGCTATTGAGAGCGGCTCGCCGAGCCAGCTGAACTCACAAGCAGATCTAGCTAGGACATTGAGGCCGCTTCAAGATGCGTTGATCACGAAATCTCAGCAAGACCTCGCCAAGATCAGAGGACAAAGCCAAGTTACAATAGAATTAGATTTCTCAAAAATCACGGGCAGGATTAGGTCTCTTCAAGGCGTGAATGCGGGGCCGCTTCCACAAAGGCCTGGTGAAGCACAGCTCCACAACCAGTACAGACAGCTTGGAGTGGACTACGTGAGAACACATGATGTCCGAGGAGCTTTCGACATAAACGTTGTCTTTCCGAACATGGAGGCCGATCCGATGAAAGAGTCGAGCTACGACTTCAAGTCAACTGATCTACAGGTCGAAGCCATAAGATCTGTGGGCGCTAAGGTCTTCTATCGGCTTGGGTACAGCTGGGGCGGCCCTAGCGACGTTCCTGCAGATTACGGGAAGTTCGCGGAGATTTGCAAGCACATAGTCATGCACTACAATGATGGGTGGGCGAATGGCTTCAGGTACGGGATCCGGTACTGGGAGATATGGAACGAACCAGATATCAAGATCTTCTGGAAAGGAACACCTGAACAATACTTCAAGCTCTACGAAAATACGGCAAATGCGATCAAGACACTGGATCAGAGCCTCAAAGTTGGTGGACCCGCTCTGGCAGGGAACAGAGCCTTCCTGACGAACTTTCTGCGGTTCTGCAAAACCAGCAATTCACCAATCGACTTTGTTTCGTGGCACATCTACACTCAGGGAAAGGCACCGAATCTTGTCCCAGAGGCTGCGAGAGAGATTCAAGGATTGATGAAGCAATATGGGTTCGAGAAGGCTGAGAACATTCTTAGCGAATGGAACATATATGCGGATTCCGCTGATCATGATGAGTTTTGGAATGCGAGAGGCGCAGCATGGACCACATCGGTGCTCATTTACCTTCAAGATACGCCTGTCACAGTGTCGCTTCGGTATAGAGGAAACGGTGGCGAGAGAGGGGGAAGGGGATTCGGACTCTTCTACAACAATGGAGAATTCAAGAAGACTGCGTACTCCTTCCTCGCCATGAAGCACATGCTCGAGACGCCTCTCAGGCCAGCATCCAATGCGTCAAACGATTTGGGATTCTGTACTCTGGCAGGTATGTCGGAGGAGGGAAATCTAGTCAGAATCCTGGTCAGCGACTACGATTCAACTTGTAGTGGACTCGTGCTTACTGTCAAGAACGTTCCTTGGCAAAGCAGGGCCGTAAGACTTGAGGTACATCTGATCGACGCAAAGAGTAATTTGACACTGGTTGACAAATCGGAGCAAACACGGGTTGAACCTATCACTGTTTCTCGTCAGATGGTACCGTCCTCAGTTTATTTGATCACGTTGCGACCAGGAGAAGAACGGGTACAGACGACCACGACAACCCAGAAGGAGCAAGGAGGACGTTTCATCTCGCTGGCCATAGGATCTGTAGCCCTGATCGCGATTACTGTAACGGTTCTTGTGATCCTCAGAAAGATCAGGCTGAACAGACCTTAGAAGGAGCCTTGGTTCAGGCGGGCGCTATCTTCTCTGCACCCCCAATTCCTTGGAGAAATCAGTTTCAAAATACTCGTTCTGAGCTCTGGCCTCTCGTTTTCTCTGCTCTGATTCCTCTGTCCTGAGTTCAGCTCTCCTGATCTTTCCGCTTATCGTCTTCGGGAGCTCTTCCATGAACTGCAGTATTCTCGGCCGCCGGTAAGGAGCAATCTTCTCTCTTGTAAACCTGAAAATGTCGAGCGCCAGATCTTTTGAGGGAGCCGTTCCCGGCTTAAGCATTAGGAAGGCTTTCGGCACGAAACCTCTCATCGGATCCGGGCTTGCAACTATCGCCACCTCAGCCACCGCCGGATGAACCATAAGTTCGCTCTCGAGTTCAAAGGGGCTTATCCGGTAGTCTGAGCTCTTGAAGACATCATCCGACCTTCCCACGAACCAGAAGTATCCGTCCTTGTCGCGATAGGCAACATCTCCTGTGAGATACCAGTCTCCCACGAAAACCTCTACATTTTTCCCGGGCGGATCTACATACCCAGCCATCAAGCCAACAGGCCTCTCAGGCTTCACTCTTATCGCGATGGAGCCCTCGGTATCCTGAGGTGCCGGCTGATTCCTCTCATCTAGAACATTCATATGGAAACCTGGGGCCTCCACCCCCATTGATCCTGGCTTAACATTCATGCCGGGAAAGGTCCCTATCTGCAAAGAAGTCTCAGTCTGACCATAGCCCTCTCGTATCGTTAGCCCGGTAGCGCTCTTTACCTTCTGTATTATCTCAGGGTTCAGGGGTTCCCCGGCACTAACCATTTCCCTTAAAGAGAAACTGTACTTTCCCACATCCTCGAGAAGGAGAAATCTCCACACCGTTGGAGGAGCACACAGCGTCCTGATCTCGTACTCCTCAATAAGCTTCAGTACCTTCTTGTGGTCGAATCTCCCGCCGTAATTGTACACAAAGCTTGTGGCCTCAGCATTCCATGGAGAGAATATCGTGCTCCAAGCATGTTTGGCCCATCCGGGGGCACTGATGTTATAGTGTCGATCACCCTTTCGCAGACCGATCCAGTACATTGTTGTCAGGTGTCCTATCGGGTAGCTTCCGCATGTGTGAGAAACCAGCTTCGGTTTAGCGGTGGTTCCAGAAGTGAAATACGTAATGAGTTCATCGTGCAGACTTCGATCTTGCTCTGTTCTGAAGGTTGAGGACTGTGAGTCTGCTTCCGCGTAGTCCACCCAGCCTTGCTGTGCGCCGCCGATACTTACTTTGCTGGCAAAGGTTCCCGACAGAGAGACACCAGCGTCAACCTTCTCCGCGAACTCCTTATCGGCAACGATGCACCTGATCTTTCCTCTGACAATCCTGTCTCTGATGTCCTCTGAGGTGAGCAGCGTTGAAGCAGGGACGATTACGCAGCCAGCTTTGATGGCTCCCAGAAAACTCTCAAAGAGTTCCACACAGTTGCCCATCATGAACATGACCCGATCCCCCACTGTCAGCTCCATGCTTCTGAAAAGATTGGCCACCTTTGCAGATCGTTCCTTCAACACCTGAAACGTGATTAGTCTCGACTCGCCACCATCGTCAACATGTACTAGTGCCGGATTTGTGCATCTCTCAGCCAAGCCGTCGAAATAGTCTATGGCCCAATTAAACCGAGATGGCTGCGGCCAGGCGAACCCGGCCTTTGCCTCTTGGTAGGTCTTTGCGTTGAGAAGGAAGTCGCGTGCTCTCAGAAACTCCTTTACCGCAGACAACTCTTACCGTTCCCCAATTTCCTTGGAATTTCTATAAACCTTTCCGGCCAGGGCTCGGCTAGGTGCTCGATTCCCAAACCTCATATAGAACTACAAGAACAGAACTTGTGTGTTTCTTTGGCATATGTTTGTGAGCTGAGTTTGGAGGAGGTGAATGTCCATATCTGAAAAGAAAGGGATTGGTCAAGGTGGAAATCTGAAGTTGATTCTCGGCATTGTTCTTGTCGCTGTTGTTGCTGGAGCCGGCTATTATGCCTACCAAGCCACGCAGACCCCGCAGGTTCAGCCCACGACTGCAGTGAGCACGCCTACTACTAGACAGACTCAACCCACGACTCAAGTTACCACCACTAGGACGGCGAGTATCATTGTCAAGTGGCTGGGGCATTCAAGTTTCATGATAAAGGCCGCTGGAAAGACGATTTACACGGATCCATATGTGGGCGAGTATGTGGATAAGGCGGACCTGATCTTGGTGAGCCATTCACACTCCGATCACATGAACACCACCTACATCAACAAGGTTAGGCGGGATGACACAGTGATCATTGCTCCGGCTGACTGCGCCGCAAAGATTGGAGGAACCATCAAATCGCTCAAACCCGGCGAAAAGACAACAGTCGGCGAGATTGTTGTGGAGGCCGTGGAGGCGTACAACTTCAAGAGGTTCCGATCCCCAGGCAACCCCTATCACCCAAAGGGCTTCGGAGTAGGCTACCTGCTGACGATTGGCGGAAAGATCATCTACCACGCCGGAGACACGGACTTCATCGACGAAATGAAGACGTTGAAAGGTATCCATCTGGCGTTGCTTCCAAGCGGTGGAACATACACCATGGATAATCCTGAGGTAGTGGAGGCGACATTGGCCATCAAACCCAAGTTCTTGATACCCATGCACAGATGGGATACTGATCCGAGCAGTATCAAGAAGGAAGTGGAGGCGAAGCCAGACACCAAGGTGCTGCTGCTGAAACCAGGGGAACAGTTCGAGATCGAATGAAACCGTGAGAATACGCTCCTTTCGTATCGTCGGCGCGAATCATGGCACACGCCTCTCCAAGAGGCTACGAGAAACTGAAAAAACGTAGCTCAGCTTTGGCTGGGACTATGCACATGGCTCCATTGCAGCGGATTCTGTTACGGTGACACAGTTGGTCACATAAGGCCAGAAGCTATATTGAAAGTGACGCAATATAGCGAGGAAGTGATCGCATTTGGCTGTCTCCAAGATAGCAGTTCTAGGCGCAGGCCTGATGGGGCATGGGATTGCTCAGGTGGCTGCTCAGTTTGCGAAGGTCGAAGTCTACCTCACCGACTCCGATCAAGAGCTCCTTGACAGAGGAGTGAAGATGATTGAAAGCAGCTTGGAGAGATTCGTTAAGAGTGGAGATCTTTCTCCTGACGAGTCAGCCCACATCAGAGACAGAATACACCCTGTGATTTCTCTCTGCGACGCCGTGCGTGATGTAGACCTTGTTATTGAAGCTGTTCCTGAAGACATGGCGCTGAAACGCCGCCTCTTATCTGAAGTTGAAAAGAAGATTCGGAAAGACACAATCATTGTTTCCAACACGTCTTCCCTCAGCATAACTATGCTCGCTAAAGCCACAAAGAGACCGGAGAAGTTCTGTGGGATGCATTTCTTCAACCCCCCTCAACTCATGAAACTGGTCGAGGTGGTCAGAGGAGCCCAGACCTCAGATGTAACAGTGCAAGTGGTCAAAGAGCTTGCTGAAAGGATGGGAAAGGACGCCGTGGTAGTAAGGAAGGATGCTCCAGGTTTCATTGTGAACAGGATTCTTGTTCCCGCTCTAAGCGAGGCCATAGCCCTAGTTCAGGAAGGAGTCGCAGACCCGGAGGACATTGACAAGGCGATCAAACTGGGGCTCAATTGGCCGATGGGGCCGCTTGAGCTAAGCGACTATATTGGGCTTGACACGGTGTTGGCAATGTCCAGGGTTGTTTCGAAGGCAACGAAAAAGAGGGCGCGCGGTACCAGCCTACTCAGAAAAATGATCAAATCAGGCTCACTTGGAAGGAAGGCTGGGAAGGGATTCTTCGACTGGTCAGAGAAGAGATGACTAGGCCCGGGTTGGATGCTTCCTCAAGAAGCGGGAGCGCTGAGATCGTAATAGGGCCAGATACTGCCCTAGGGCCGAATTGACGGGCGAAATCCAAGGTCAGCGCGGATACGATTCCTCGATCTAGAAGACCAAGGTGACACCCTTAGGCACTGTGCCCTGCGGGCTGCATCATCCCCGATTTAAACTCAGCAAGAAAACAGGAAGGGAAATGGCTTTTTATTAATGCATAGATCTCATTGTTATATAACAGACTGATCTTGATATATTGGTCAGAGGACGCGCTTGTCTCATGAGTAATATACCCCCGGATCGTGAAAAATGGGAAGAGTTCGCGAAACGTAGCGGAGGGCTAATGGAAGAGTATGAGAAGCTTCGCAAGACAATGGAAGAGTATGATCAGCTTCACAAGAAGGTCAAGGACCTCGAAGCAGCAAAGACAGCTCTCGAAGAGCAACTGACTGAGAGTGAGGCACGGAAGGAAGAGTTGCATCAGAAGCTATCTTCGATAGTCAATGGGATTTTACGCGAATTGACGCCGCTGGAGGAACGGGCGACTGTAGACTCCAAGTCGGTCACAGAAATCAAAGACCTTCGTTCCTCGATAAGCCGTCTGCTAAGATATTCGGAGACGTAAGGCCTTGACTGAAAAGGCAGCGCCAAAGCGACAGAACATTGTTCTGCCTAAGGCTGAGTACGATGCCTTAATGGACGACGTAAGGAAGTTGGTTACTGCAGACGAACAGCTTCTGAACGCATACGCCCAACTATTGAACGCATATGAGGAACTTGCGAGAAGGAGCAAAGACCTGAGAAGGTTCGAGGGACAGCCAGCTAGGCGGGGATTTCGGAATATCTTTCGAAGAAGGCGGACATCTGAGATGCCTGTCTATGTGGAAGGAGTTCCTATGGAAACTGCTCGGGCTGTGCCAGGAGTCACGGGTCAAGTGTGCTTGAATTGTGGCGCCGATCTTGACCCTAATGACAAGTTCTGCCGAGTGTGCGGTAGAGGATTTTAAGCATTCGCCGGCGGCTCCGGGCAGGAATTTGTGCCATCAGAAATCAGCAGATAAGAACCGCAATCTCCGTGTGCAGTGAAGCGCAAATCTTCTCCGACAGGCATCCATCAACTGGATACGCCTGTGCTACGGCGGTAGGCGTCTACCCTCGGATATTATGCGAACTTGCCTGCCTCTGGGCATGCCTATGAACACGATTGCGCTCACGACAGCGATCAAGATCACAACCACGAGCACCACGGGCCATATCTCCACTGTTCCAGCTCTCACCAGAACCGTTATGTTGATGGTCTTCGTGGAGAAACCAGTGTTCGCTAAGATGGCCAGATCATAGGTTCCAGGTTGGGTCTCTGCTTGTGCGCTCAATGTCAACACTATGGTGATAGGAGTCTCCTGCTGAACCGTTGCGCTTGTTGTGCTGAGAGTTGCTCTCAGCCCAGGTGGAAGATTTGTCACGGAAAAATCAATCGTGGCTCTGAAGTCGCCTTGAGGTATGATTGTTAGCGTGACCGACCTTGATTCCCCTCTTGCGTTTAGCGATACAGTTGCTTGGTCAAGTCTCATGCTGTAGTCTCCTGATGGCCGCAGATTGAGTGATGCGTTAGCGATTCTGCTGACTCCCATGGTTGTGGCAGAAACTCGAATGGGGAAGATCCCGGGTTTTGATGTAGAGGGCGCATTAAGGAGAATGTTCGTGGACAGAGCTTCTTTTCCTCTGGGAATAAGGGTGTCTCTCTCAAAGCTCGCAACGATTCCGGATGGAATTCCTTCCACAGTTAGCGCTATGGGTTGACTCAGTCCTCTGCTTACAGGAGTGACAACAACCTGCAGTTTCTGGTCTGCGCCTCCGATGTAGACGTCCAGAATTGAAGGCCTTATCGCCACGTTGAAAAACGGGGGAATGACGATCGTTAGAATGGCTGTTTTTGTTACGAAAATGTCCTGATAGGTGCTGGCGCCTAACATTGTTCCCGTTACGAGACCACTCACTCCAACCACTAGTCTGTGCGTTCCACTCTTCTCCAGAAATTCCGGCGTCATCAAAAGGTTGGCTGTGACCATTGAAGTTTGGCCCGCTCTTATGTCAAGCGAGACTGGATCGAACGAGACATATAGGCCACTTGGCAGATCATAGAATTGAGGCGTCGTGGTGAAGAGGAGTTCGCCTGGGCTTACAGCATATTTTGGTATTAGGGACATTCGAATAATCTGACTCTTTCCTTGCGATATGTCTCCAGTTGTCAGAATTGTATCTGGTGACAGATTCACCTTCACGTCTGTCCGTTCGACACTGGCTGCCGCACCATATATGACATCAGCAATGACCGACACACGCCTTACCATACCGCCTACAGTCGCTGCAGTCGCCGTGATCTTGAAGTCCACGGTAGCCAAGTTGGCGTATGAGTAATAGTACTGAGAATACTCATACATCGCCGTCATTGTCAGCACGGAGTACACCTCTGAGTCCATCGCCAATTGTACAATGGAGGGCTGGAAAGAAAACGATGTGCGAGCTCCTGACGCACTTAGATCCGCAATGTCCAACTTGATTGAGCCGGCAAATCCGTTGATTGAATTGATTCTAATTGAAAAGCGTCCAATACCATCTGTGCCGATTGTAAGACGAGAGGGGGACACACTAACTAGAAAGTCACCTACCTGCTGTCCACTCGCGGCCGTGAGTGATCCTCCTAGAACTAGGCTGACCGTTGCGACCGCTACCAGCAGCGAAGCTGGAATCTTACCATAGGATCGGACACCATACAATCTCATAAACTTCTTTCCGCTCCACATCTCGGGCATATTGTTTCCCCTCCTTGCAACATGGTACCACATCTGAAGCAATAGCGTCCCCGCGTCACCGCAGGTAGACGCCTTATCGGCGCCTGTCTGTAGGGCAATGCAAATCTCTCCCCACGGGATATTACCTCTGTCGTCGTATATTCTGCGTATTTCCTAATGGATGCAGACTCGGAGTAAAGGAATCGTAGGCCGACTAAGCCCCCTGCAATTCCAAAAGCGAACAGCCACACAATGACACCATATAGCACCACTGAGTACGCTAAGCCCGGTAGATTGTATGCTGAGTACACAGCCAGCGCCACTCCAAGAGCAGACCAGATCACTGAGATTCCGGCCACTCGCTTCGCCACATCCAGGCTCCATCTAGTCCCACTGATGATTCCTGTAGCCACAATAAACATGGCTCCACCCAGGGCGGTTAGAGCAACGCCTTGAGCAATCAAAAGGAATTGTATGTCGAAGAATCTCTCAAAGAAACCTTGATTGATGGCAAGTGTGCCGAGGCTTATGCCTGCTAGGCCGCCCACCCAGTATAGAACAACGAAAATCCTCGTTCCAAGAGGCATGAATACCTCTAACATACTGAGATCTCTGGCTTCTGCTGGCCTACTTTGTTCTGGCTGTTCTGGTTGTTCTCCCAATTGATTTCTCCACGCGAGGACACGCTTTGGTCAGTCTACGTTGGGTGGGGATTTAAGTATTCTCTTGAAAAGTGCACGCATTTTTCCCCCTTAGGTCGTTTGCTTTTTGACCAAACCGTGTAGTCTCCGGAGGGAGGTACTTCTGGCCCCTTTCTATGTGCGCCCTCAAACGCTCCCCCTTCCCTCTCACTTTAGGACAGAACCTACTAATCGGACGAACTCGCCCACTATCGCAGGGATCAAGGAAGCTCTGGCAGAGGACACGGGGCGCGGGCTAGCCAATTACGTATGCCTCCGATGAGTCTGTGCTACTGGTTGGGAAGACGGAGCATATCGGTCGGATATACGTAGTGGAGTGCTTCTTGGCAGACACAAGTCTGTTTCTAGATAGAAGCTGCCTTAACTTGCTCAGTCTCTTGACATCTACTCAACGGTTCCGTCGGATGAGTCTCTGGATTAGCTTCAACAGTAGCAGAGGAGAAAGAATCATTGTGGAAAGAACCAGGGTGCCTGATGAAACCATGGCGATAAAGTCTGAGAAGAAAACTTCGCCTGAATAATGCATTAGTATGGACAGAGTAAGAGCGAACAATGATCCTATCCAAATCAGAGCCAGATACTTCAACGACATTCCGCGTCTTCTTCGTTCCTCACCAGTCTTCACAGCACTTACAGCTAAGATAGGCGACGCATAGAGGAGGCCGATCAGAGAACTCGAGATGAGCCCGGCCATGAGAATCTTGCCGTCGGATTGCGGCATCAGGATCCCGGCCAAGGTCTGTCCAATCTGAAGAGACACTATCAATGGCGAGATCAGTGCGCGTGTCAGGGCCAGTGTGGGGCTGGTTGTGGAGATGAACTCGGCCAATGCTGGGCTGAAGGAGTAGTAGAAAGCGTTGAACGCCTTCATGAACTGTGCACCTGCGAAGGTGTTGAGGGTTTCTTGGTCTCTGAAGTCTCTCAGATATTGGACTGGGGGAGCGAGGTCTGAGCCGTAGGCTGCGGATGCGATGATGCATCTTCTTGCTGTTGTAGTGTGTTCGGCCGTTGCAGTTGTCGTGGTGGTTACCGTGGTTGATGTGGTGGATGTGCTTGTCGAGGTAACGGTTGTGGTCATTGTTGTGCTGGTGGATGAGGTGCTGTAGAACATGACAGTGCTTGTGCTCGACACGGTCCAGGGATAGCTTGTGTAGGTTGCGAAGAATGTTGTGATGACCCAACCCCACGTAACGGTAGTCGAATTAGTTATAGTGCGCGTGGTGCTAGTGGTCACAGTGGCGATCGTGCTGAAGCTTGTCACAGGTATTACGGTTGTAGTTGCTGACCATGTTGAAATTGTGGATGTAACCGTTGTTTTGTACGCGGTGGACGTGCCGGTTGCGGTCGTTCCGATCGTTGTCGTAGAAACGATGAATAACACTGGGCCCATTAGCGGAAAGCCATCCTTTATTCCGCGCCACCGCGGGTAGAGCCAAAATGGGTCGTCGCCGATTCCGTTGTTGTCTTTGTCCACACTTGAGTAGTTCCCCCAATAGTTGCCTCTCGATCCATCATCCCATGTGTTGGTTGTTGTTCCAGGGGCTGATCCAAGATCTGAGGCTTCTGCCCAACGGTTGTTCCGGATATCGTTTCGATACGTCCGAATGAATGTGGTCTGGGCGTTGGGTACTGGCGGCCCCGCGGTTACGACCCCAACCGCGTCGTTCAGGTAGATGTCGTTGTAGGTTATCACCACTTGGGTAGCATGCTGTATGTACAGGCCGGTTCCGTTGTTGCTGGCTGAATGAATTCTGTTGTTGGTGATCGTCACATCTTTGTTCGAGTATTCGAAGCTAGACGCCTCATATGCGAGTAGAATGTTTCCTCCGATGGAAGTGGTTGGGTTACGCCAGTTATTGTAGATCAGGTTACCACTGATCTCGAGTGTTTGAAGCACACTTACTCGTATGCCTGCTTGATGGTTGTTGTAGATCGTGTTGTCCTTGATGAAGTTGTTCACATTCTGGGTAGTGGACCCACCGGCGATTACTATCCCGTTTCCATCGATCTTGTAGATGGTGTTTTTGGAGATGTCGGTTTTCTGGCAGCCGCGTTGCAGTCGTATGCCGTATTCAGTGGTGTCGTAGATCTCGTTGTTTTGGATCACGTTTCCTTCGGCGGTGTCGACGAGAATCCCAGCTGTGTTGTATCGGATCGTGTTGTATGTTATCGTATTGTAGGTTGATCCGGAACAGTTGAGTGCAACTAATGCGTTGTTTATTGTGCAGTAGCTGATGGTGCTGGGATTGGTGGCGCTGAAGAGAGTAATACCCTTCCAGTCCGATCTGCCGGTCCCCCCGCCAGAATATGCGAAGGTTATTCGGTTGCCATACGTCCCTACGGCCACGATCTTGCCGTAAACCCAGAGCTTGAAGCTTCCTGCGAAGTAAACGAAAACGCCGGGCTCTATGGTGAGGCTTTCTCCTGTCAGAACATCGATGTCTCTTTGAACGTAGACTGGACTGTCGCTCACCCTCCATATTCCGTTGACATGACCGTCAACAGGATTCACGATTATTCCTCGAACATGTTCGGCATAGCGAGGAATAGACGAGAAAACGAATAGGACAGCGAGTATCAGCATCACTAGCCTCTTGCTTGCCATCAGGTCATTCCTTCGTGCAACCGGACAGTTTCAATTGATCCTGCAGTCGGCAGATCACTTTCTCTTTCTCAGAAATCGCAACACTGCTACGAATGGTGTTCCGTACACAAACCCAATAGCAGCGCTGCTAAACAGACCTGCCACGATCACTCCTATTTCTGGGGCGAATGCAAAGGCACGAGAAACCGCTGACGATACCTGGAGAACACCCACCAATGGATAAATGGCCAACCGGACCGGAGCTGCGACAAGCTGTGACGATGCCACAACTGATGCCACGGCCGGACTGAATGAGTAGTAGAACGAGTTGAATGCCTTCATGAATTCCCCTCCTGCGAAGGTGGATCTGACCTCATAGTCCCTGAACTCTCTCAAGGTCTGGACTGGTTCTGCAAGCTCTGATCCATAGGCGGCGGAGGCAATGATACATGGTCGGAGTCCTATCCCCAGAGGAAAGGCCGTTGTTACGGTTGTGGTCGTGGATGTCAAGGTCACAGTCGGCGAATATGTCGTTGTGGTGGTGAGGAGCGTGGAGGTTGTGGTTGTTGTAGATCCAACGGAGGTGGTTGAGGTCATAGTCACTGTTGGAGAGTAGGCTGTTATGTTGCCGCCAGTTCTGACCGTGGCCGGAATCGTCACTGTTGGTGAATAGATTGTGGAGATCTGTGTTATGGTAGCGGTGGTTGATGTTGTCTGCGTGATGTATGATATCGATTGATAGGTTGCTGTTGAAAGAATTGTGAGACCTTCCCAAGTTGTGGAGACTGAGGTTGCTGTCACTGAAGTTGTCGTTGATGTTGTGAGCACTGTGACGTATGTTAGCTGATAGGTTGACGTTGTAGTGCTGTATGATGTGCTCGTCGTGAAGGTGTAGGTGTAGATTCCGTAGGTCGGCGACGTCTTGATCAGGCTAATCGTATCAACTAGAGTGGAGCTTGCTGTTGAAGCTGTTGTCGTTGTGACCACTGGTGTAGAGAAGGCGGCGTTGGGAATGTTGACAGCCGATGCGGTTGTTGGTGATGTTGAAACCGTCAGTATTGTGGATGATGTGGACACGGCTGAGGAGATGGACCATACGGTTGTGGACACTGTTGGTCCTTCAGGCTGCCTCAACCTTCCTATTCTTCTCCCGCCATATTCTGCAAACCAAACATTGACCACTCCGCCAGACTCGTACAAGGCGAGACCTTGAGGCTTTGAGATTGGCATCAGAACCAGGTACTCGGAGAATACGTTATGCATAGGAACGTATTTTCCGATCTTGCTTGCTTGATCAGAAAACTCTGTGAACCATACATTGCCTCGGCTATCGATCTCCAGCTCATGAACTTCACTGTTAGGCGTTGGAACTCTGAATATGTTGAACGCCCACCTGGACTGCAGCGCGGACTCCTTCTCCTGCCTCGCCGAGTCTATTCTACCGATTATGTTCTCATCGGTGCCTACCCGTTGCGCCGTAAACCAGACAAACCCGTCAGCATCGAGCGCAACATCCCACGGGCTGAATGGGTAGACGGAGTATTCTCTCATTTCTCCTGTCTCTGGGAGGAATCTGATTATGCTTTTCCTTCCGAAGTCTGCTATCCAGATATATCGTTGGGTTGAAGATGGGCCAATCGGATCCAATGCAAGACCGATTGGATTTGACTGGATTGGGAGGGATAGCCCTCCGGGGAGCTTGTACTCAATAAACCTGCCGGTCCAGCCTGGAGGTGTCGGAATATCGAACCTTCCTATTTGTCCTGCCGCGTATTCCGTGAACCATGTGCAGTTTCGAACTGAATCGAATATTATCTTTCTTGGGCCGCTGCCTGAGGTGGGGATTACATATTCAGCCACATATCTTGTTCCGTTGCTGGCTGAGCTGACGATTCCTATCCGGTTTCCGTAGCTTTCTGTGAAAATGGCGCCTGTTCCCAGCCAGCCGCTCGGGATCGTTATTCCCCAAGGTTGACTGTTGAGTGTTGGAACCGGAATCTGTCGGACCGTGCTGTCGCCGTAGTTCAGGTATCCCACATTGTTGGCGCCGCTTTCAGTAAACCATACAATGCTGCTTGCACCGTTGATGCTAAGATCCCACAGGCCAGGGTTTCCGGGAACCGAGTATTCTGTAATTGTTGTCGCCTGAGTAGGTGTAAGGATAAGTCCTGCGAGCAGCATTACCGACAGAGCCGCCGTGGTGCCTCGAAGAATATGTCTGATCGATATGCCCCCGAATGGCCTGTGATGAACGAGCAACGCAGCAAGTAGGCACATTGTGAAACTCATTAACAAAAGCACAGGGGTCAAGGCAGTAACCTCCTCGTCAACTTCGTCTTCTTGCTAAGAATCATTCGCGCAGCCACTATGGGGGGCATGTAAATTGCTCCTATCAGGCTGCTTGCGAGAATTCCGCTCAGTACTGTTGCGAATTCTAGGTTTATCGGGTGAAGTAGCTCGAAGACCGAGGCTGCTGAATGTAACGCGACCAGAAGCGGATACATGGTTAATCGAACGGTCGCCGATAAGACCGGGTTAGGTGCCACTGCTCCTGCAATGGAAGGGCTGAACGAGTAGTAGAACCCGTTGAATGCTCTCATGAACTGGCCTCCTGCAAACGTGGATATGACGGATCTGTCTCGAAACTCTCTGAGGAATTGTACCTGTGGGGCAAGTTCTGATCCATAAGCCGCAGAGGCGATAATGCATGGACGAGTAACTGCGACTGTCGTGGTCGTGGTTGTGCTGGATGTGAGCGTTGAAGTCACGATCGTAGTGGTTGGAATGAGTGATGTTTGTAGTGACGTGACCGTGACCGTGGGCGAGTAGGTTGTTGTCGGCAGATATGACGTGTTGGCCACCGTGACTGTGAGGGTGGGATACATCGATGTAGATGTCGCGGTTACGGTTGTGGAAGTAAGAGAGGTTGATGTTCCAACCGAGGTGACTGTTATCGAGGTCTGGAGAGTGGATGTTTGAGCGATGATTGAAACGGAGGTAGCCGTAGTGGTTGTGCTGGCGCTTAGTGTTGACACAGTTATCATGGTCTGCGTTGCGGTTGTCGTTGTGCTACTTGTCGTGTAGGATGTTGTGTAGGAGGTTAGTGTGTAGCTGAAGATTGATGTGCTGGTCACGTACAGCTGGCTGATCGTGAGGGTTTGGGTTGCCGTCACAACTGTTACGGGAGGGGCAGTTGAGGTGACTGAGGATGTAATCGCGGCAGTGGTGGATGCTTGGACTGGGCCTGCAGTTCCGCGCGCAGTCACTACAGTTGTGCTGGTCGTGGTTGCGGATGTGATCGTCCCCACAGTTGTGTATGTTACGAAGGGATCTGATTGGTACAGGAGTCCGATCTTCTGCGCAAACGGCTCTGTGAAGCACACCGATCCTCCCGGGCCGCTGATGACAATGCCGTGAGGCCTGGACCCAGCGGTGATAACTGGGTATTCAAAGAAGACATTCAATGTAGGTGAGTACTTGCCGATCTTGTCTGAGTTGTACTCAGTAAACCAGACATTGATGAGGTTGTATGGGGGGGTTGTGTATGCTTCCAAGGCTATGCCGTGAGGCTCGGCATTTGCGGTTGGGATCGCGAATGTTACATACTCTCCCGTTACGGGGTTGAGTTTTCCTATGCAGCTGGCCTTCCCTACCTGTGCTGCGCTCTCCGCAACCCATACAAAGCCGTTCGGGTCCACTCCGATCCCCCAGGGTTTGCTTCCAGACCAGCTGGTGTCATAGTGTTTTATGATCGCATTTCCATTGTCCAAAATCTTGACGGAGCCAATCTTTCCCGTTCCGTACTCGGTGAACCATACAGAGTAGTCTATCGGGCTCATCGCGATGCTCAAAGGCTGCGAACCTCCAGGTAGACCGTAGAAGCTGAACTGCGCAACTGGATTACCGGGGACGGTCTCGTCTAGATACAGGTATCCAATTCTGTCCGTTCCAAACTCTGTGAACCATATCGAATTTGCTGGGATCTTCCCTGTCGATAGCTTTGTTATGTTCATGCAGATTCCTCTTGGTCGGCCAGTCGCAGAGTCAGGTAGAGTCCATTCCTGAAAGGTTCCATCAACAGGATTGAATCGTGCAACCTTTCCAGCGGTTTCTTCTGTGAACCATATGTAGGCGTGATCTTTGCTGCCAGTTATCCCCCATGGAACACAGCCCGGTGTTGGAATCAGCCATTCATAGGGGCCTGATAGTTTTGCTATCTTGTTTGCGCTCTGTTCAGTGAACCATACGACGCCATCCTTGTCAAAGGTGATCTCCCAAGGAACAGGTGTGCCAACCAATCCATACTCGTAGATTATTGCTGCTTTGGTTGGCGCCAGCATCAGGCCTGCAAGGCACAGAATAGAGAATACGACCAGAGCTTTTGAAACTCTCGGAGGTTGTTTGACTCGCTTAGAGAGAAAGAGGAGGAAGATCACTGCTGCGCTGACTAGTACTGGCCAAGTCTCCGCCCACAATCAAACCACGCGCACAATCCATCCGTTCGCCCTAATGTTTTCTCCTAGACTTCACTACGCCTGCAATAGCCACGACAGGCGTTAGGTAGGCAATTCCGACCAGCGCTGACGCAATCAGCCCTGAGGCGACCACGGCGAATTCCGGTGCGAAGCCAAGTGTCTCGAATCCGGTCGATGCGGTCCGCAGTGCTCCGATCAATGGGTAGAGGAGCAGTTTCACGGTTTCCTGTAGGATTGGGTGCTCTGTGACGACTGACGCTACTGGTGAGCTGAAGGAGTAATAGAATGCGTTGAATGCGTTCATGAAGGATGTGCCTGCGAACGTTGCTTGGACATTGAGGTCACGGAACATTCTCAGGAACTGTACATCCGGTGCGAGCTCCGAGCCGTAGGCTGCTGATGCGACTATGCATCGCCTTACTGCAGTAGGCGATGTGGTCACTGTGGTCAGGTAGGTTGTGTACACTGTCTGCGTCGTTGTGACTGTTGTTTGGGATCCTACGACGAACGTGCTTGTGGACGTTGAGGTCATTGATATGACGCTAAGGCTTGTTATGGTCGGCGAGTATGTCGTTGTCGGATAGGTGACTGTGGTCGTCGAGGATTCCGTCGATGTGGTTGTTGACGTGCCGGTCGTCGTCGTGGTCGTTGTTGTGGTGGATGTCTCAGTTGTGGTAGATGTCCGAGTGGTAGTCGTTGAGGTCGATGTCGTAGTTACTGTTGTGCTTGTCGATGTCTGAGTACTTGTCGTCGTCGAGCTCGTGTACAGAATTGACCAAGTCTCAGTGATTGTTGATTGGGTTGTAGACCAGACACTTTCTGTGGAGGATGTGAAGGCAGTCGTCATCGTCACTTCTGTTGATGTTCTGGTTGTTGTGGCGCAGACAGTTGACGCAGCGGTTGTCGAAGTGGACGCGTGGCTAACCCAGTTCACCGTCGTGGTCTTAGTGTCACCGCCACCTACGTTTGCGGGCTGATAGAGCCTCCCAATCCTATTGGTTTGAGCCTCGGTAAAGACTATGTTCCCAGGGGAGTGCATGCAGATTCCATATGGCTGGCTTCCAGAGCTAGGCGTCGGGTATTCGTAGAAGTCCCCGGTTCCAGGAACGAATTTGCCTATCTTAGCCGACGCGAACTCCGTGAAGAACACATTGTAATCCTGATCAACTATTAGCTGAGCCGGGCTGCATCCGCTGGTTGGTACCTGCCAGCACTGTGTCTCATTCTTCCACCAGTTGAGTCGACAGATGGACCATGTGCCGATCGATGTGAACCAGACAAATCCGTCCTTGTCCAGAGTTATGCCGTTCGGGTTCGAGGGGACTTTGTACATTGTGAATTCTCCTCCTGCTCCCCCGCCTTTGAACGGGTTGAATCGGCCGACCTCGTTTGATCCTGGGGCGGTGAACCACACGATTCCATCTTGGTCTACAGCTATGTGATGCGGGTTGCTGGAGCCGGCGGGAAGCGGGTACTCCGTCATTCTCCAACCTGTCCCAGCGACATACACCAACTTTCCAATCCTGTTTGCTATGAACTCTGTGAAGTACACAATGAGTCTCGGTCTATCAATTGCGATGTCGTGGGGTTCGGATGCGGGAGGCGTAGCCGGGTTGGTGCGTATCGTCTCCCATTCCACGAACTCGCCAGTGATCGGGTTCAGCCTGCCGATCCTGCTTCGCGCAGCCTCAGTAAACCAGACAAATGTTCCTTGATCTGTGGCTATCTCAGGTCCGAGAGTGATACCCCATGGGTTTGAGCCTTCTGTCGGGATCGGCCATTCTATGAATTTGCTGGATCCCCATTGCACAACTCCTATGCGGTTGCTCATCTGTGCTGTGTAGAATGCCTGATTGTTCGAGATATCGCATGCGACCTCCCATGGTCTGGCAGGGTTAGGTCCATACCAGTACTCCGTGATCATCGCTGCCATGACTGGGGTCACCAGTAGGCCGATCAGAAATGTTGCGGAAATGGCGAGGCCTATTCCTCTCATCCAGAACCTCGTTCTTCGGCGTTTCAGCTGGGTAGCGGCAAACAACACTAGAAGCATGCACAGGTTGAATCCTACGAATCCTACCATCGTATCCAAATCAATTACCTCCTGAATCCTTAACTCTTCTACGAATCATTCCCAGCACAATCGCAGCCGGCGAAAGGTAAACCACACCAATCAAGCCACTCGCGACGACACCGCTGACTATGATCGACAACACCGAACCTTGGGGACATAGCCTGTAGACTTCTGCTGCAAGGCGAAGTGCTCCAATCAGTGGGTAGATGATGACTCTCGTCGTTGCTTGAAGGATCGGGCTCGCTGCAGTCACTTGGGCGATCTTCGGGCTGAATGAGTAGTAGAAGGCATTGAAGATACCCATGAACTGGGCTCCTGCAAATGTCGACATCACAGTTCCATCTCTGAACTCTCTCAAGAACTGGGCCTGCGGAGCCAACTCTGAGCCATACGCGGCCGATGCTATGACGCAGGCTCTGCCAGGCGTAGCAGATGTGGTCACAACAGTTGCGGTTGTGGCAACCGTGGTTGTTAGCCATACTTGCTGCGTCTGTATGCCGGTATAGGTTGTGGTGGTTGTCGTTGTTGTTGTGCATGTTGACAGCAGGGCTACAGTCGTGGTCGACGTGTATGTGGGAGAGTAGCTTGTAGAAGTGAAGGTCGTGCTTGACGTTGTGGTTGTGGTTGTTGTGGAGGATTCAGTCGATGTCGAAGTTGAGCTTATTGTTGTTGTTGTTGGAGAGGTTGAGGTCGTTGTGCTGGATGATGTGCTCGTCGAAGTTGTTGTTGTGACGAGAGTTGACGTTGTTGTCTTGGTCCATGTGCTCGTTGTTGATGTCTGTAGAACCCGGACCGTGTCAACCAGAGTAGTCGTAAAGTTTCCGGCAGTAAGACTGGATGGCGCCACAGCCACAACCGAGCTCCAAGCTGTGCTGTTCGTCGTTATTGTGGTCGCGGTTGTTGTCACAGTTGTTGCTGAGCTGGTGGTCGTGCTCGCCGAGGAAATATATCCGACGGTTGTGGTTGACGTCCATGGACCCGAAGGCAGAATTATCTTCCCAATCTTGTTCCCAACTTCCTCAGTGAAGAAAACGTCCATCTTTCCATAGAAGGAGGGGTCAACACCTGGACCCACGATTGATGGAAAGAGTCTAAGTGTTATGGCCAGCCCGTGTGGCTTCGACGC
>Ga0209314_10000374_pt1 | contig 19706 bp, 22 predicted proteins | sample I19B2metaG_FD_184146 | JGI IMG/M metagenome (GOLD analysis project Ga0209314, IMG submission 184146) | Lake sediment bacterial and archeal communities from Gulf of Boni, Indonesia to study Microbial Dark Matter (Phase II) - ​I19B2 metaG... | ecosystem: Environmental > Aquatic > Freshwater >... | reverse complement strand
AAGCTCTCGACCTAACATCTCCTCTAAGACTTCATAATTGGCTGAGATGGTCTTTTGGACAGTGGCCTTAGCGAGATAGAAGATCTCATCATTTTGGCGCAGTTTCACGTACAACAAGTCTGGATGGACTGCAGCAGCGACATTCGAGGACAAAGTCCAAGGTGTAGTGGTCCACACCAACAGAGACTCTTTCCTTCGACTCTTTAGCGGGAACCTGATTGTGAGCGCATCATGAATGAGTTGTCTGTAGCCTTCTGTAGCTATTTCATGCTCGGATATAGCGGTGGAGCATCTTGGACACCAAGGCAGCACATCGGTTCCTTTGTATATCCATCCTTTGTCATGGCACTTTTTCAGTGCGCCCCAGATAGTGTAGTTGTTCTCGTCGGATAGGGTGAAATACGATCCTCCAATCTCGGGCATTCCTAGGCGTCCGATCAGTTGCTCTGCGGTTTCGGTTAGCAGGCCTTTCTTTCCTTCGATTGATATGATCTTCATTGGTTCATCAAGGGCATCCGCTAGCTTTCGGAGTAGGTTCGGATCATCCCAATCCATCCAGTACCCAAGCCTGATCGACTGTTCAACCTGAGTTGCAGCGAATTTCAGTGCGCGTTGTTTGCAGCACTTCACGAACTCTGACACGCCGTATGCTTCGATCTCTCGTTTGGATTTGAATCCCAGCTCCTTCTCCACTTCTACCTCGATCCAGAGTCCTTGACAATCGAAGCCGTTCCTATACTGAAGTTCATGCCCCCTCATCGCTTGATAACGTTGGAAAAGATCCTTGTAGGTTCGGCCCCAAGCATGGTGAACCCCCATGGGATTATTCGCCGTTATGGGGCCGTCAATGAACGACCACGGCTCTCTACCTTTGTTGAGAGCTACCCGTTTCTCGAATGCCTTAGTTTCCTTCCAAAACTCCAGTATTTCATGTTCTAGTTGTGGAAGCTCAAGATTGCTAGGTACTTCTTTGAACGTTGGTCACACCATCCTGAGTGTTCTGTTGGCAGAACCTAACCTTGCATTGATCCGGCTGTCAGGAGCCTTAGTAGAAGGAGTAGGCTGTAAAGAGGATTTTGTGATCCCTCATGTCCTTCCACGCAACGACGTGGTTGTTTCCTATGAGATATATTAGGTTTCTTCGCTTGGAGTCCTTTTGTTTAGGAGATCCCTCTACTTGGAGGGGTGTATACACCCGCTTCGCCCCCTAGGGGGCTGTATACACCTGTCATCCCTATGCCCAGCACTTTTTGGCTGAGATGAGGTCTAAAGGCTCGGACTGAACCCCGAACGCTGAATCCTTAACGATTTCGTATTCATCTCGGGAGCCGTGCCGTCAGGCGAGGCAGTGGGTGGCACCATCGTCGTCACCTCCCGCTTCAATTCATTGAAAGCCAAGACTTTGACATGCTATTGTCGTATGCAGGAAAGGCTGAAGGAATCAAGAGTTCTTCCTCAAGTTGTCATCCTAGCTGCAAGTGGCTGGATGTCCAGTTCCAACTACCACGAGTTCATTTTCTATAGATCGTGTTCGCTGCGAGTCCAATGTCGGTTTCGCGGAGATCTGGCTATCTTCGATACTCTCACAGGCTGATTCAGACAATGTTGAACGTGCTCGGGTGGTGGATATGCTTCGGGAAGTGAGATGTCTCTGTTCAGGTCGATGAGGGATTGAGGGCGTCGGTTGAAAAGATGGAAGAACGGGTTTCACTGTGCGTGTGCGTGGCGCAGAGTGCGTATTATTTATAAGGATCTTGGCTAATCATGGTCGAGATTCGACGCGTGTATCACCATGCCACTTGTATCTGACTTAGGTGGAAAGATCAAGGACTCGATAAAGGATAGGCTTCGCAGAGAGGTTATTGTGTCAAGGATTCGGGCGGCAGTAGGGTACCTCTCTGAACTCTCCAAGGCTCAGATCGCAGGGGTCACAGCATTCATTTTCATAATCTGCGTTGCAGCCTTGCTGAGGCTGATGCCGTTAAGGTGGGGCTTTTTCCTTTCTGAGTTTGATCCGTATTTCCAGTATCGGATTGCTGACTATGTGGTCAAGAATGGATATGCTGCCTGGTTCAAGTGGCATGACAACATGAGCTGGTATCCCTTTGGTCGAGATGTGTACACGTCAGCCTTCCCGGCCTTAGGCTTCACTGCAGCAGCCCTCTTCCAAGTTCTCAGAATGATGGGGCTCGATGTCACACTTATGCAGGTCTGCATAGTGTTTCCAGTCGTTATGGGAGTTCTAACAGTTGTCATGGTCTATCTGTTGGGAAAAGACCTTTGGAGCAGAAGTGTAGGGCTCTTTGCATCCCTTTTCATTGCCATAAGTGGAGCGCACATAAGCAGGACTTCTCTGGGTTTCTTTGACGATGAGACAATTGGCGTCTTCTCCCTGGTTCTGGTCTTCTTGCTGTATTTGAGAGCCATTTCGCCTCATCGGACAATGAGGTCTAGTGTTGCCTATGGGATCGTGTCGGGCCTATTTCTGGCGTACTTGAGCTGGGGATGGGGCGCGTTCAGATATCCAATGGCGCTGCTGTATCTCTTCACAACTGTCCTAGTTCTGCTTAGGCGGTACAACACTAGAATGCTGGTGGCCTTCACCGCCACGTACGGCATTCAGCTTGCGACAGCCGCTCAGCTGCCGTATCTTGGTGTGCGCTTCTTGAGAGAGTGGTCTACCTTGGCTGTATTTGGAGTCTTGGCGCTTCTCGTTTCGGTCGAACTGTCGAAACGTATGAGCACAACGAGAATGAAGATTCTCGCGTTTGTTGGAATGGGTGGAGTGGCCGCCGTTGCTTTCCTTATTCTCTGGTATCAGGGCGTTGCAACTCCATTGGTTGCGAAGTTTTTGGCGGTGATGGATCCCGGGAGAAGACTTGATATGCCGCTAGTGGAATCAGTGGCTGAGCATCGTCCGGCTACCTGGGCATCATTCTTCCACGAGTCTGGAATACTTCTGTTCCTTGGCATATTCGGGTTCTTCTTTGTGGCTCAGAGAGCGAGAGACAACGATGTCTTTCTGATACTTTTCGGTTTGTCAGCTGTTTATTTCGCAGGATCCTTGGTGAGGCTTACTTTGGTTCTGGCACCTGCCTTGTCTATTCTAGCGGCGATCGCAATGGTTGAACTGAGTAAGCCCGCAGTGGACATAGTACGTGAGGCCCTGATATTTCCGCGAAGAAAGATTCGATTTACCACAAGGGTCGGAAGGGAATTTGGAGCAGCAATACTTCTGGTGCTGATCTTGATCATCTTGCCGACGTTTGTGAGAGTCACAAAGGAAGCCTATTCCCCTGTGACCATAGCCACATCCAGCTTCCCCACGGTTCCGAAAGATGGGGAAGAATTGAACTACCAGGATTGGCCGGAGACACTGTCATGGATGAAAGAGAATCTGCCGAAGGATGCAGTGGTCTTCTGTTGGTGGGACTATGGTTACTGGGTCACAACTCTGGCTGAGAAGCGTACATTGGCCGACAATGGTACAATCAACTCGACTCAGATCGCAACGATTGCGCGGGCATTCATACTCAACGAAACCATGTCGATTCCCATCATGAAACAGTACAATGTGTCTCATGTGGCAATATACGCGGCATGGGAAAGAACACAGCAGCAGCAAAATCAGTTCTACGGTGTCGGAGAAGACAGTAAATGGTATTGGATGGCAAAGATATGCAACGGAACAACTTACCGAGGACAGAGGATTCTAATCACAGAGAATAGAACTGAGTCAGACACGACCTACTACCGGAAAGTAATTCAAGATGGAAAAGTGATTTCTACAGACCTGATTTCAGACAAGCAAGGAGTCAAACCGGTCACGGTTGTGGGCTATCTCCTGTACAGAGCCATAGGCATCGAGTACACGGAATCCCAGTACTTTGCACCAGTCTTCAATTCAAAGAAGAGCTGGGTAACAGTGTTTTCAGTCATCTATCCAGAACCCACAGCACTGGAGCTTTCCATGAATCCCAAGAAGATCGTCTACAATGAATCATTCGTTGAACTGGCAGGCCGAATTTCATCAAGAGACAAAGGACTGGCCGACATGACGGTCAGTCTAGAGTATTCGACTGATGGGGGGCAGAAGTGGAATGCGATAACCACGACACGTTCAGATGCCAAGGGTGCATACAAATACGCTTGGTCTCCCAACGCAGGCTCATACCTTGTTAGATCAAAGTGGGACGGGATCCCGAAGAAGTTCTCTGGTGCAAAGACTTCAAACATTGAGCTGGTCGTAGATAAGGTGCAGGCTGCGCTGTTCGTTGAGCCCTCCTCCTTGGACGTAGCGGCGAAACAGAACATGACCTTCACCTGCAAGCTATCCAAGCCGCTATCGGCAGGAACAGTCACCGTAGACTACTCTCTGGACAATAAGACTTGGACGACAGCGGGCTATGGAAATGTCAAGAATGGTGCATATATTCTGGGCTGGGCGCCTCCTCAGCCAGGCAAGTACTACATTCGAGTAGTGTGGGTCGCAGATCAGAACTATGTGGAAGTTCCAGCCAAGCTTCTTGTCGTTACAGTGCGATGAGAGAAGGGAGCCTCTCACCCTATGTATATGGTCTGATCTTTCTTCATTGTGGCTGTGAGTTTCTTCTCGATCTCTTCGACTTTTCTTTCGATAGCATGCGTTTTTGTTATCTGCTTCTCAAGGCCTGTAAGGTCCACCTTCAGTTTCAACGCCTTTGCCAAGACTTCGAGGACTCTTCTTGCGGCCGCAGGATCGGGTCCGAGACCGGTGGTCTGTCCTAGGAGGCATATGGCGTCAAGGCGGCTCATTTTGGCGAGAGCTATCATTAATCCTGCAACCCCAACTATGGGAATTCCTGTTCTTTCCACCTTGGCTCCGGCGGAGACCATCTTTGACACAAGTTCGTTGCTTGTGGCCCCGCTTATGACTAGGGTTCTGTCTTCTTGAACGGAGACAAATCCGCCTATGCTGACTATCTGTGAGGCGCTTAGTCCAGCTGCGTATTGGATTATCTTGGAAGCCACCTCATATTGTCCGTAGTTGGACTGGGGTTGACAGTCGCCAGTTATCATCACGAACTGTTCTCCGTCTTGGACGGAATAGTAGAATTCGTTTCGTGGTAGGCGAACCAATCCTCTTGAATCCACGATGGCTTGGTAGGGGAAGTGTGGAGAGTAAAGTTCTGCGATCTTTCTGGCGTTCAGTTGGTCGATGAGCAAGGATACTGTGAGTCTTCCTATTGATCCGAGCCCTGGCAACCCCTCGATAATTGTGGGTTTCTGCGGCTTGGGCCCCCATTCTTTGATTGTCGTGTCCACTAGGAACGTTCACTCCTGTATCTGGCATATTTGTCTTGAGGAGAGAATCTCGCGGGGTGCGGGGTTACTGTTTCTGTGCCGCAGATAGGGCAGGTCTGTCTAAGAGTGTACCTCTTGCATTTCGGACATTTCCTGATTTGCCATTTCAACTGATCTGGCGCCCCTCGCCCCCCTCGGTCTTGATGGTCGAGATCGCTTCTTCCACGGCCTCCTTGAGAACTGTTTCAGCATCTGAGAAATCTGAGGCGGTGACCTCAAATCGGTATCGCGGTGCTCCTATCGTATAGATCTTGATGTCCGTTCCCTTGGGCTGCGTTTTCTCAGCATTGAGCAGCGCGGTTCTTATGCCGATTATTCCGTCAGGCTTGGGTGATGTGAGTTCAACTGTTCCTGTCAGGGTTGTTCTCTTCACTTTGATTTTGGATCGTGCATTGTCAGTGAGAGCCTTAGTCCATTCCGGGGCTATTCCTAGCTTTGTAAAGACTTCTTCTCCTTGATCGATTGCCTTCTCGAGTGCCTCGTAGACAGAGTCGTAATGTTGGAGGACCAAATCTCTGATGTTGCTCAGCATGGTCTCATCGGCTGAGAGCTTCTCCATTGTGCTCTTCAGTATAGCGTCAGCCTTCTTGCTTTTCTTCCAGTCAAGCATCTTCTCGGCTTTTTCGCGTCCAGTAACTCTTCTGAGTGAGAGGTCTACCTCTCCTCTTTGTCTGTTGACTCTGAGAACTTTCAGGACAAGTTTCTGGCCTTCTCTTGCGTGATCTTTGATATTCCTTACCCAAGTTGTCGAGATCTCCGAAACGGGTATGAGTCCTTCTCTTCCATATTCATCCAGAGTGACATAGGCACCGTACGACACTATGCTTTTGACTGTGGCAACAACCAGCTCGCCTATCTCTGGAAATGTGTCTTCTACAGTAGCCAATTTCTCACGTGCCCAATGGTTCCAGAATTTCTGATTTGATTTCTGCTTTGCCTCCGCGGGACTCCAGAAGGAACTCTTCGCAAACGTTGCATCTTACCGATATTGAACTTCTGTCGAAAACTACTTGTTCGTTTCCGCATTTCTGGCATTTGACCTTGAGGAAGTTGCTTCGTGGCTGTGGGATTAGTTCTCTTTGGGGCAAGGGCCTGCTTAGCCTCCTATCTCCATTTTCCTTAGTCTAGTTCTGTATCTGAATCCAGCATATCCGCAGGTCTTGCACTCGACTTTGGCAGTGAGCTTTTTTGTTGTCTTTGCGGTTCTCTTCAGTTCTGGGTATTTCTGTCCACCGTAGCCATGTTGTCTTCTTTCCATTCGTCTTGCTCCCCAAGATAGTGACCTTTGTTTTCCCGCCTTGTATAGCGAGACAGTATGTTCCATGTGCTTCTTGCACTTGGGGCAGTATGTTGTTATCGTCTTCGGAATATTCACTTTTACTCGACCTCTACCTTGACCGCTACCCGTTGATGCATCAATGCTTGAGCATTCTCGGTGGGCAGCGATGCTATGTCCTCGGGTTTGAAGGGCCCGTAGGTCCTCAGGTCTACCCCGATTATGGCCGGGACGTCACAAGCAAATCGCACTAATATTCGTTGCGGCAAATCCCTAGGTAATGATGCGGCTGATTCTGCCTGTTTTCCCTCTAGGACATTTCTTTTCAGCTTCGAATATTGGCCGGTAGCTTCGTACAGTGTCTGGTAGAGCATTTCCTCTTGGGTAGTCAGGAACTCAGTAGAAATCGGTTTTTGATCCGTGAGAAGGCACTCAAACATCTTTCTGAACCTGATGGCCAATATCTCAGATGACAGCCTCTTGGTGTTTTCGTGCTCTTGTTTGAGTAGCCTGGCCTTCATCGTCTTCATGTCTATCATTCTTTGGTTTTCTTTCAGTTTTCTCGCATAATCTGTTGCTCTTTCAAAGAAGTCCTTTGGAAGAGGTTGGAGATCTTTTGATAGTTTCTCTCTTCGCCATATGTCGTACAGTTCTTGGTACATTTCACTCCCTCTTGGACACAGCTTTTCCTTTGGCTATGAGAAGTGTCGCTGCCGCGGTGGGCACGGTGACAGTCTGGTTTGTGTAGGGTCCAAAGGTTTGATTTCCTATTCTGAATTGCGGGGCATCTGTAGCATATACGGTTTCCTCTCCCTCGAAGGCGATGGCATCTTTGAATGGGTCAAAGCTCTCAATGTTTACCTCCACGGCTTTGAGTCCCGTCTTTGCATTCAGAGTTTCTGGTAAACGTATCAGTCTATGAATATCTGTTGTCACCACAGTGTCGACTTTCGCAGATTCTCTTTCCATCGCTTTCTGAGCAATCGTTTTCCATGTCGTTGGTCCAACACCTTCCAAGCGTCTGCTCTTTGCCTCTCCTATCCAAGCTGAGGCGAGTTCATCTCTTCTGCTAGCTATCGCCTTGGCTATCCTGCGGTTTATGCCCCAGTTCACGAGCTCGTTTTCTGAGGTCTCGGTGAGAATCTCATATGCACCTCTGCGGATCCTGCCCAGCCAGCCACGGTGTTCCTGACTGTACTCTCCGAGGGTGAGTCTCTCATCTAGTAGACCTGAGTAACTATTCGAATCGAAGCCCAGGCCCATGATGTAGTCAACGATCTCCTTGCGCTCATCGCTACCCAGGTCTTTTGCTTCATCATTCCTCAAATGGACATGGTAACCTCTATGTCCCGAGAAGCAAACAGTCATCTCCCTTCGAGAGAAGCCGAAGTCTTCTGTCAGAAAATCCATGAGCTTGATTACCTCTTCCCTGGCTCTCTCCAAGCAAATCTCACACAACCAGACTTCTTCATCCATTCTCTCCCCTCGACATTTCGGGCATGTGTCGGGGCAAGGTCCTTTTCCTTGAGTTCCGCAGCTTTTGCAGGTCCATTTGTCGTGGATATATTTGCAGGCGGTGGCTATGTGGTCAGCGTCAACATCGAAGGCCAGATCTGCGCCTTGCCAGCCTTTCTTATCCATCTCCTTGTCTGGGTCGACATAGTACGCGGTTGAATTGTACACATGGGCAGGTGTAGTTGTCCTAACAAATGAATGCAGATCAGCAATGGTCTTGAATGCCTTATGTCTTATCATGACTCCTTCTCGAAACAGCAGGAATCCGAATTCTCTGTTCTCTATTTTGGGAGGTGGCCTTATTCTCTGCGCGTTTTTCTCGTAGTATTGCTTGAACTTTCTTTCTACGTACTCTTCAGCTTCTTGCATGTTGTCGATCCTTTTCGAAGACCGAGCGAATCTTTCTTCTGTAGTAGGATAATGGGTGGGCGATCGAGTTACAGAGTATGTCTGGGGATATGCACAGGCCGTGAGTTTTCAGAGTGGTGCATTTTGGTGGAGTGTAGCGCGTCTTTCTGCCCTTGGATCCGGCAATATGTTCAACTTGATAGCGTGTTTTTCTCTCGTCAAAGTCTGCTGCGGTTTTGAATAATTTCAGAACATCCTCTTCGCTTGCTCCAACGTTTACTAGAAAACAGGTCAAGGCGAAGCGTCCAACGTGAGGTATATGCCTGCCTGACTGCACCGAGTCGTAGAGGTAACGAATACATGGTGGCATAGCTGCAAACACAACGGTTCTCGGCAGTTCCAGGAAAGCTCCGGTTCCTTTCCTTTGCATAACGAGTTTTCTCAGTCTTTCTATTCTTTCTTCTAGAAAACTTGGTTCCTCGACTCGTTCTCCTATTCTGCTGAGTATTCTTGACTGTATTTCTTCTTCGAGAAGTCTCGAGGCTTCTTCTTTGCTTACCTGCACAAATCCATCGATGAGTTGACGGTTTATCAACTTCCATTTTGGCTCTCTGATTCTAACGGCGTTTCTCACATAGTTCTTGAAGCCTATTCTGAGGCCAGATGTTGTTCTGCTCTCTTCTTTGTGAGGAGGCTGGATTTTCCAGTCAAAGGTTCTTGACGCTATCTCCACGATTCTTTCAGCATCCTCACTGATTAGGAAACGTGAGGCTCTTCTAGATTCGGCGAGCGCAAAACGTCTTCTGACCCAATCGTCCTGAAGTATTGTTGTGAGGTACACTGCCACTGGAAATGATAGGATCTCCACACCGTCATCTCGCCATTCGGATGAAACAGAGCCGGTTTCTATGGCTTGTCTAAGTCTTTCTTCGGCTCTGTCAAGAATTGCAGTGTAGCTGCGATCCGCCAGTTCGTCTATCGTTAGCCCTCTTGCTCTTACGAATTCCACGGCTTCGGGGACAACTGGATACTTAGCTTGGTCAGTTTTGCTCAGCATCTGTTTTCTTATTCCGCCTCTATCCTGGGGGCGAGATAGTACTGGAGCCGACCCTGTTGTGGCATTTCAAACTGAACTCGGACAGGCATATTTGTGGAGTATTCAACTGTGACGACTTCCGAGGCGGCAGAACCGGCCTTTATTATCTCGGCAAGGTAGTTCAGATTGAATGTTGCCTTAGATGATTCCTTCACTTCAAGATCAAGCAGAGGCTCGCTACCTTTCTCCAGCTCAATTGTGGCGCTGCTTAGTTCTCCTGAGGCGTTGACCACAAATTTGTCGGAGCTCGATTCAAGTTTCACGTTGTCACTTATTGCTTGAGAATCCTCTATCATGTCTCTCAGACTTGCCGCTATCATCTTGACTCGAGTATTGAAGGCGAGTTTTGGAGTAGGGACCTCCTCTTCTGCCGGCTCTAGGGTGGGCATCGTGAACTTCCTCGTCATCTTTCCCTTCAGAGTCATCTCAATCTTCTTGGTTGCTTCATCATAGACTATTTCCAGGTGCTCGTCCGACCCAGTTCTTCTAAGTAGCTTAAGCATTGAACTCATGTTCACTCTAATCTTCAAAGGTGTAGGGCATGAATAGCTCTCAAACGCTGAACTTTGAAGCTCAAAATCCACCATCGCGACATGCGATGGATCCATGGAGCGAACTCTCATTGCGTCTGTTGCTATCTCAAAGTCGGCCTCTTCAATCAAAGTAGAGATTGCTGTCAGCAGATTCTTCCATATCCTAGCATCTGCAAATGCTGCTTTGAACATACACTTTCTCCACCGATACGATTACTCATCCTCAACAGTTCGACAGTATCCTCTGATAGGCATCCCAATTTAAAAGACTAGAGGATGGGCCGTGGTCAAACTAGGCGCTTTCTCTCCAAGTTGTCTGGCATTTGGTGCATCGGAAGAACTGTGTGGATGATTCGTCTGCGCCTCTGGTTTGAACCAGCCAATAGAAAGCCTCATTGTGGCCACACTTGGGACATTCCGCTCTCGTCTTTGGTAGAGTCCGAATCTTCTGCGCTTCCTTTCCGATTACAACTATCTTCTCGGAGTCTTGCTGCATCATGCTCAGGTTCTTCTGACCCTTTCTTGTTTCGTACCCGCACTTCGGACAACTCAATACAACTTTCTTCTCCTTCTTCTGAGGTGTAAGAGTTGTCCCACATTTCGGGCAGAATTGCATTTAGCCTTCAACTGCAGCCGGATGTGTCCCTGCGCATGATTTAATCTTTTTGGGCATTGGCAGCTGATGCGATAAGGCCAGCAACCCTCACAGGCTCAGGCAAGCTTCCTCTTACGCAGGTTATACCAAAGACCTCCATGGCCCTCTCTCTACTAACATCCAAACAAAGCACTGAAAAGTCAGCCAACTTGAAGTTAACAGCGTTTCTTCGCCTTTCCGCTATATGGTCAAATCTCCTGTTCCTTCTCTGTTCAAGAATGGCAATGGTCGGCAATCTTGTTATGGTGTTGAACTCCAGTGGAAGAGAGGGTCTCGCGGACTCGAGCATTGATCCATGCAAGATGGCATACCTCAGTTCCTTGTAGAATTTCGAAGCAGTAACCATTCTTCCCAGAATTCGCCCTACCGGGGAGAGTGAGACATCAACAAAAGTGCTTACGACGCCGTCCAGCCAGAGACCACCTCTGAAGACGGCTCCGACAACGATTCTTCTCTTTCGCCGCGTGCCTCCGTCATCTACTCCGATTACCCTGGTTTCAGCCTTCAACACTGTCACTTTTGTCGATCAGTTCACTGAGGATTTTCTTCAGAAGGACCTTAAAAGAGTCATGCGGCTGATCTCCTTGTACCTCAAGGATTGATGAAATCTCATCTATCGTCATGTGTTTCTGGAGCCAGACATATACAATGAGGGATTCAACCGCATTTGAGACGTGGTCTCTAGTCGTTCTCTTTGGGAGAAGTGGTCTGATGCCCACCTCCTGTGCCGCTCTAGCGAGAACTTTGTCGCTGACCTTGATTCCGACCGGCTCCCCAGTGCTTCGCGTAAGAGCAAGCGAATAGACAAAGTTGACGAAGGCATCTCCCAGTCGAGCCAGTTTCTTATCTAAAAGAATCTGCATAAGCTCTTCTCTTTTCATTGGATGTGAACCTTATCAGGAATGAGTTTAGGCGACTCCCCCCTGGTCTTCTGGCGGGGTATTTCAGGATGCTATGGCTTTCTCGAATTCTTTCAAGAACTCGTTGCTTGTTTGTTCAATCCGCTCCAATGCTTTCAGCATGATCCTTTCCGGTGATCGTCCCTCTTTGGTCCTCAACTGGAATATGGGTTTCCCCACCAAGGGGTGTGGAATATCATATCCAGCCATTTCCACGGATTTGTCCTCTAGAAGCGCATGCTGCAAGAGATTGCAGAAGGTGTGTCCCTCTCCTTCAATCTCAATCTTCAATTCGTTCTTTGTCTTCTTCAAAATGTTGAGCTTCAACCTCAGCACCCTTTAGTAGTTATCCCTTCCATAGTCTTCTGCCATTTTCCTGCGTTCGATTGCTTCGCAGGATGGGCACTGCAAGAGTCTATTCCGCAAGATGAGTGTTTGCCCGCATTGAGAGCAGTAGGCCTTCACCACGCCTAATCCTCTGCCGATGGTTGTCAGTTCGAGGATGCCGTTGTTTGTGCTCACGACCTTTGCTCGAACAACATCCCCCGTCTTGCAGACCTCCTTCATTGTTCTCGCATATCGTGGGCTAGATGAGGAGATGTGGAGAATGCCTGAGAAAGGTGTTCCGACCCGCGCCTGGTCGATTGAGGTGATTCTTACTTGAGCGATTTTCTCTTGTGAATTGATGACTGTGCTGATTACCGTCGAACCTTCTTCGGGAAGTAGTGGCTTCTTCACTTTTCTTTGGATTTGAACGGTCTTGTTCACTGTGTCAATTTCCGCAAGGCCTGTGGTGTCGGAGTATATGATTCCGTTTTCTTCATGTGTGTCGTGGCCTGGGATGAATTCTTCTATGACGCCTAGTCTCTCTCCTGGGACAACGAACTGCTTGCTCTGTCCGCTCTTTCTAGACATTACTTATCATCCTGAAGAGATCAACTTTTGTCAAATGCTTTCTTTTGTGGTGAAATCGAAACATGTGTGGAATCTCAAACTTGAGCTGATACACGTCAGTGATGGTGCCTCCATGCCTTTCAGCTAGCCTTTTTATAAAGGCTCTGTTGTCGCCTCCGCTTTTATGAAGTGAGTAGACAGCTTGCCCAATTTCCAGTGCTTTGGTTATGAACTGTTGATCGGCGCCTCTTCGTAGTACCCCGAAGGGCGGATTCTGAACTACTGTGTCGAATCTGCCAACAATCGCTGTCACATCGGATAATACCCATTGGGTTCTACTCTCTTGGCGAGATGATATTGCGTTAGTTTTGGCGGTTTCAATCGCCTTCCTGTCTAGGTCAATGCCTACTGCGGTCTGCGCTCCCAGATAGACGCTACCCAACGCAAGTCTTCCACTTCCACAGCCCAGATCTGCGACATTCTTGCCGCTTAAGTCTCCGTGTCGGTACTCTGCGATCAACAGCATTTCTGCCGCTGTGTCAGGTGGAATTGTGTACTGTTCGAGTGCAGGTTTTGGCTCAGGAAGCGGTTTGAGTGATTGGATGAAGAGTTCAAGTTCCTTTCGAGGAATTATCCTCTTTTGCATAGTCCTCCCAACGGCTCACTCCTAGAGCTATCATCACTTCTTCCGGGTTCAGAACCGGTCTCCTAAATCGCTCTTGGTCATCCCATGCAATTCTTGGACAACCCGTATTGACGAAGCCCTCAATATCGGAGAAGTTTTCCAAGATTATAGGATCCATTTCTCTTAGCGCGAGCATTGCGCATTCGTACCCCCGCTTCTCCAGAATATGTCTCATCTCCTCCGCTCGGATCAGTCGGAATTGGCCCGTCTTGAGGCCTATTAGGATGCCAACTCTTCTTATCTGTCTGAAGGACTCTATATTGGCATACCTCACTCTGAAAAAGCTCTTCGCCAATTCTTCCATGTCTCTAGCTTGGTTTTGGAATGGGTCACACACAATCGTTCTTTTTCCCGTGGCTACTCGAACACCAAGCCCGTGAAAGGTTCCTCCAGCAAGGATCACAAAAGCGTCGACTTCAGAGGCGATGGATTTGACAGTTTCGAACTGGCAACCCAGAATCTGTCCATCATATTTCAGCTCCGTTGTCCGCTTTCCGATCACAACGGTCCTTCCAGATTCTTCCAGAATCCGCTTCGCTTTTTCCAGTTCGCTGATGTGTTGGATAACCGAGGCGAGTCCGATAGTTCTCTCGCTTCTAAGTTCTATTGCTGCCTGCCTCACAACATCCGCTACGTCAACTGAAGATCGAGCCTCTATGAACAGATATTTCTCACCTTTCGGCGTGAATGCCTCCGAATGTCCGAGGTGTACGACCAGGTCCGCGCCCAATAGTGATGCTTCATTCGCAGCTAGGTCACAGGAGCCATAGCAAGGATCGGCTGAGATTATGGTCTTGGCGGAGGTGTCCTTTTCGATTTGACGGGCCAGCCTGAATGCTTGAGGCCTGAGGCCCTCTGGCACCTGTAACAGAATTTGTTTGGCCTTTCTTTCGGCTATTTCGCGTATTATCTTCTCTTGATCCAGATCCAACAATTCGCTTTGGATCCTTGGCACGTGCTCCATGAATGATCTTATGTGTGTCTAGCGCGCGCAGAAGCTTCTATTTCTTCAGGTAAGTTTCTCCACGGATATCCGGCATGTCGTCGGCAGTTTTCCTGCGCTTATCTTCAAGGCGTTCTTGGCGTATTCCAGAGCGTTTTCGTTCACATCAATGGACAGAATGGCTTGATCAGCTTTTACCCGGGCGGCTCTGCTTGAAGGCTTTCCGAAGGATCTTCGCATTCCTTCCTGGAGCCTATCCGCTCCGGCTGTGGCGATCATTCTGTTTTCTCTCAAAATCACGTGTGGATATACGAGGAGATTGAGGACGTAGCCGGTTTCTCCTAATCTATCGGCGAGAACTTTGTTTGCTGCGACGCGCGCAGCTTCCAATGCGTTGTGTCGAATCTGAACAGCGTTGTCACTCAGAAGGGAGACTCTCTGGCCGTATTTTGTCTTCGTGTCGCCCATAGTGAATCGGCTAATCTTCAGTGAAGGTGATCCATGAATGTACTGCCCTTTGGTGTAGGCTTGTCCTTTTGGTCGTCTGTAGTTGCGTCCTCTCAATGTGATCGATTCCTGTGGCGGCTCAGCATACCGTTTCCTGAGGGATATTTAAGGGTTCAGCGCCTTTGAGCCACCCAATTCCTGCAACTGGCAGTATGCGCGGCGAATAATCCCTACCAGAAGAAGGGTTTCTCTCTTTGTCGGTAGGCCTCGAGAAAGAAGATTTCTGAAAGCCCTCACAGCCAATCTTCTCCTGTGTTCCGGCGTCCCCACTCGGCGTGCAAGCCTTTCGAAGTACTCGATCAAGCGGCCAGTGGCTTGAGAGTCTGAGCGTTGAAGGGGTTCCGGCATGGCATGGGTGTGCTTATGCAGCTCGTAGAGTACCACTGTGCAGGCCATCGCCATGTTCAGGGTTCTGTATTTGGCACTCGCTGGAATTGTGATCAGTGCGTCACATTTGTCCAGTTCCACATTGGACAGCCCTAGACTTTCCCTGCCAAGCATGAGACCAACCTTGTCCTTGAGTGATCCGGCCAAACGTGCATATCTCTCCGGTGAAAGTGTAGTTCTTAGAACATTGGAGGGTCTGCGGCCGGAAATAGCGGTGGTCCCTACCACATGACCGCAGTCCTCAAGGGCTTCGTCTACGGTCCCAACTATTCTTGATCGTTCCAGGATGTCTTGGGAGTGGGAGGCATAGGCCTTCGCTTCTGAACTTATCTCTGTTTTTGGGTTGACAATGCAGAGTTCGTCGAATCCGAAGTTTTTCATGGCCCTTGCTACTGAACCTATGTTTCCTTCATGTTCTGGTTCCACCAGAATGACCTTCAGGCGCATGGGTCCTCATTTGTTGAGCTGTGTGAGTATTTTGCGTTGTGGATAGAGGAGATTTGAGAGATGTTCGAACTCCTGGGTCGTAAGCTGGAAGATCCTTCTCTCAAGAAGATCCTTTGGTTCAATAATCTCCTCCAAAGCCTCCTTGGCAGTGCTTTCCGTGGCGCGCCTTAAAACGCCCCCCAGAGTCCTTCTTCTCTGGGAGAATAGGTACCGCATCATTTGGTGGAGAAAAACCTCGCTTACGGGGACAATTCTCGCCTTAGGGACTATTCTGACAATTTGCGAATCGACTTCTGGAATTGGTCGGAAGGCTGTTCTTGGCACTAGGTCGAGAAGTTCGACATTTGCCTTATGGTTCACGGCTACGGTCAGTCTCCCATAGTCTGCTGATCCTGCTTCTGCGCCTAGTCTCGATGCAAACTCCTTCTGGAGCACCATGGTCATCGAACTGAACTTCTTCTCCAAGAGAAGGAAGATCAGCTTTGACGAAATGTTGTATGGGGGGCTGGCAACCACCTTATCGAAGGCCGGTAAGGCAATCTTCAGGATATCGCCCTCGATTATCTCGACATTATCGTCGCCGCGGAACCTGTTCCGTAGTATTCCCACGAGTCTGTGATCTTTCTCGACCGCGATGACTTTGTTTGTGTGCTGCTTAATTGCGGCAGTGAGGTTACCGGTTCCAGCTCCCACCTCAAGAACTGTCTCGCCGCTTCTTAGTGCAGCATGGTTAACGATTCTCTGAAGCATTGTGTCGTCGGTCAAGAAATTCTGACCGTAGCGTCGGGGATTAACGATTCGTCCGGTGTTCCTTACTGGCATGAGGCCCTACATGGTCCTTGTGAAGAGTCTATACTTTGAATCCTCTGTTAATTCCTCAACTATCCTCTTCGCAATGGTCTTCACTGGGTCAGAGATGCTGGTTCTCTTCTGTATGTCTACGAAATTCTCAAACGACTTCCGATCACGCTGGTCTACTATCTGCCACATTGATTTCTTGCCTATTCCAGGTAGAATCTCCAGAGCGTGCATTCTTGGTGTTACTGCTTGGGCACTATTGAAGAAACTCACAAATCTCTGCTCTTGGCTTGTGATCATCTTCTCCAAGACCACGGGCAGTTCTGCCTTGGCTGAAGCAGTAAGTTCCTGATAGCCTATTCTTCCCAGTATACGGTTCACCTTCTCCCTTCTCTCTCTTCCTACATAGATTCTCTCAGAAGGCTCAACGACTGTTCCTGGTTTGAGTTCAGCCTCAAGCATTGTGAAGTAGTCTTCACCTAGGACTTGTGCCGTTGGTGCCGCCACATATCTTGACTTGTCGGGGGAAGATCGGCCTGTTGGCAGGAAATCCATAACATAGGCATATTCTTCGTAGAGTCGCTTAGGTTCAAGACTCGTGTCTCTCTCAGGTGGTCTGTCTACTTGAGTCAAGAATGAACGCTCTCCCTAGGCCCTGCTAACTATTCTCTCTCCTTACCAAGCACCACAGAGTCCGCCGTCAAGAATACGGGCCTCTTTTGTTCCAAAACCGCTCTTTAAAGGCCTTGGAATTTTGCGTTATAAATCTTGCCTAGCTTGAACGGTTTCCATGATGCTGCCTTGTGAACCATTCGGGTGGCAATGCCGAGGTGACCGTTTCATACCTAGCTCAGGAGGCTATTTGGTCCCTGCAATACGAGAAAGCATCTTGAGTATTTCCTCGAGCTGCTCGGTCGCGACAACCTTGCCCTTTGTCACCAGCATTGTTCGAAGCTCCTCTTTGCTTTCCGGCATGCAGTTCACCACTTCAATTGCTTGACCCTGATCTAGCTTGTATCTTTCTACGAGTTCTCTTACGGTCTTCTCAGCCTTGGCCGGGCTGGCTTTGCTGAATTTTGTTGCATATCCCAGGGTCCTTCTTTGAAACTCTCCTAGCTCTTCTTCGTTGAATCGCTCTAGGATGCGCTTTGCTTCTGGTGTGGTAACATCCTTCTGCTCCAATATCTTCCTAGGCATTGTCTCAGTCCCCTCTCCCTTCAAGGTGCTCAGGCCTGACCAGGACCATGGAGGTCGTTCTCCCTGTGGCGATGGTAACGATATAGCTTCTGCCTCTCTTTCCGCGTATTATCCCCGTTCTTCCGTAGTATCGCGAGTGAGGCATTCCTTTGTGGACACTGGGATCGGTCTTAATACAGACCTTATCGCCGATGTTGTATGTTCGCAGAAGTTTGCTTATCCTGATCTTTCCTTTCTCTCTAGGTTCCTTTCTGAGCAGTGATCTCGTCCTTGAGCGATATCCCTTCGACCTTCTAACCATGAGTTTCACCGTGATGCTAGGCTTAGGCGGCTCATTCTCCTGTTCTCCTTCATATACATGTTTCTCTATGACTTCATGGGAAACATTCCTTTTCGGAATATCACGTGTTGCCTACGTCTCATCATCTTCATCATCTTTTTCATATTCGAGTATTGACTAACCAGTTCCTTCACTTCTTTCTCGCTTCGGCCTGACCCTCTCGCAATTCGCCTTGCCCTGGAGGAATCCACGACCGTAGGCTCTTGGATCTCTTCCTGAGTCATTGACTGTATTATGACTCTCCACGCATCGAGCTTCTGTTCCGCGGTGTCCAATGCGTCCTCAGGTATGTTGAAGCTTCCCGGGAGCATCCTGAACACCTTCTTGAGCGGACCCATTTTTCTCAGCGTCTCCATCTGATCAAACATGTCTTTCAGCGAGAACCTTCCCTCCAAGAAGACTCTCGCTTTCTCCTTTGACACCCCTGTTTCGGCTTCCTCAACCTTCTCCACAAGGCCTTTGATGTCGCCCATTCCCAGAAGTCTGCCCACGAAAGCTGATGGAACGAATTCCTCCAAGTCATCTATTCTCTCTCCAGCTCCTATGAATTTGATTTTGGCTCCGGTGGCTGCGACAGCTGATAGTGCGCCTCCGCCTCTCGCTGAACCGTCTAGTTTCGTTACAAGTATTGAGCCAATAGAAGTGGCTTCTGCGAATGCTTTGGCTTGAGTCATGGCCTGTTGTCCGATTGTTCCGTCTACAGCAAGCACGATCTCGTCTGGGTGTATTGCTTCCGCGAGTTGTCTCATCTCGTCCATGAGATCTTTCTCGTTCCGATGTCTTCCAGCCGTGTCAACGATGACAACATCAAATCGCTCCTTTCTGAAATGCTCTAATCCGTTCTCAGCGATCTTTCTCGGAGCCTTTTCGCCCGATTCCCCATAGACGGGTGCCTCAATTCTATCGGCAAGTTGTTTCAATTGCTCATATGCACCTGGCCTGAAGGTGTCAGCACATACCAGCCCCGTCTTGAGTCCTCTTTTCTGGTAGAATTTCGCGATCTTCACGGCGCTGGTAGTCTTTCCAGATCCCTGAATTCCGACAAGCATTATGAGGAACATTTTCCCTTTCTGGATCGATGTCTTTGAGGGTTCCTCTCCGAGGAACTTGGCCAGTTCTTCGTAGAGGACTTTGATCACGTGCTCCCTTCTCGATACTCCCGGAGGCAGCGCTTCATCAATTGCTCTCTTCTGTATCCTGGAAGAGAGCTGAAGGACCAGATCAACATTCACATCGGCCTGAAGTAGTGCCCGTTGAAGATCTCTAGCAAGTTCCTTGATGGCTGCCTCGTCAACCAAGGGAAGTCTGAGAAGTTTTCTCAATGCCTCGTTGAGAGACTTGCCAATGTTCTCCAGTGCACTCAGTTTACAATCTCCGCCTTTTCAGTTGGGCGTCTTCAACCTGTTAGCCGACAGTAATCAGTCTCCTCTCTTAAACATTAGCGGCAGTACTGTGGCTGATTTCGAAATTTGATCAGCGGACAAGCACATCAACTATCTCTTTCCTGCTGCCCTTTCGAGTGCAGATGTGACGATGAGGGGGAAGCAGATGGTAGCATCTCCTATTACAGTCACATACTTGCTTTTCCGGCGGATCTTGCCCCAGCTTATGGCCTCTTCTAGGTATGCTCCACTCAGTCCCCCAGCTTCCGGCCGATCCATCGTGATCTGAACTGCCAAGTCAACCCCTTCTCTTAGAATGTTCGCCATTAACACATGGTGTTTTGGCAGGCCGCCTCCCAGAATTATGGCACCGGATCTTTTTGCGTCAAGTCCGAGTTGCATAAGGCGCTTCAGGTCCTGAAGTGGGTCAATTGTTAGGCTTTTGGTTTGATTATAGGTCC
>Ga0209314_10000372_pt1 | contig 19764 bp, 19 predicted proteins | sample I19B2metaG_FD_184146 | JGI IMG/M metagenome (GOLD analysis project Ga0209314, IMG submission 184146) | Lake sediment bacterial and archeal communities from Gulf of Boni, Indonesia to study Microbial Dark Matter (Phase II) - ​I19B2 metaG... | ecosystem: Environmental > Aquatic > Freshwater >... | reverse complement strand
GCCTAACCCTTGATCCTTCGAACCTTTTACTACGTTTCTGACTTCAGACAGGTCAGCGGGAAGGACTTGGGGCCATGCCATCGAATCTCCAAATGTAATTACATTACAACTTTCTGTCAAAGGAGGTGACATATCATCGCTCCTGGAGCCGCGCTTCCCAGTGTGGAAAGGCTGAAGTCCGACGGCATACCCCTTCACTACCAGATCAAGCAGCAGATACGTGACCTGATCGACAGCAATACATGGCAGCATGGGATGCAGATTCCTACGGAACTGGAGCTGTGCGAAAGCTTCGGGGTCAGCCGGACAACCATTCGCCAGGCGTTGCAGACGCTGGTTAACGACGGCCTGCTCGAGCGCCATCGGGGGAAAGGAACCTTTGTGTGCCGGCCCAAGCTGGAGCAGCCAATGACCAACGTTTACAGCCTGCACCGCTTCCTACTCTCCCGAGGCCTGACACCTGAGACCCGTGTGCTGGAATTAAAGCATGCGATTGCCCGGAGCCACACCGCCAGCTCGCTGCGGGTAGATGCGGGCGCGCCGGTGTGGAAGCTCACGCGCCTGCGCCTTGGAAGCGGCAGGCCCATGGCCATTGATACAAGCTGGCTGCCTACCAGCATATGGCCGCAGTTCGACCTGCAGGACCTCGAAGGACGTTCGCTTTACGACATTCTCTTCACCCGGCATGGACGGCGCGTGAAGCGGGCTCAGGAAGTATGGGAACCTGTACTCCTTGACTCGTATGAAGCTGAGATTTTGGAGAGTAAGCAGGGATCTCCAGCTTTCCTCATTGAACGCACCACCTACGACGAAGCCGACACGCCCGTGGAGTTCACCAAGACCATCGTCCCTGGGGATCGCATGCGATTCAGCGTCAACCTTGAAGAGGATACCGTGACCCGTAAGGAACAGGCCTAAAGCGTGCTTGGGGAAAACCCATTCCTGCAGAGGAGGACGTTCATGAGCCGCACCAGTAAGTCCATCGTTGCAGCGGCAATGGTCCTGATTATGGTTGGAGCACTGCTGAGCGGATGCTCCAAAAGCGTCACGGAGCCCGGCGCAAGCGGTACTCCGGAGAAGGTAACCCTGCGGTTTATCGGTATGGAGCAGGCCGGAATGACCGTTGATGAGCAGAAGGCGGTCGCCAAGGAATTCGAGGACAAGCACCCCGGCGTAACGGTGGAGACCACCTTCGTCTCCTACGACGCCCTCCACGATAAGCTGGCCACCGCCCTGGCCGGCGGCGGCACAGCCTTCGACGTACTGGTTGTGGACAACACCTGGATGGCCGAATTCGCGGCTGCGGGCTGGCTGATGGACGTGACGGACAAGATCACGCCCGAGATGAAGCAGCAGACCGTGGACCAGGACGTTACCTGGCGCATCGTCACGTACAATGGCCGCCTCTACGGCATGCCCTGGATGCTGGATCAGAAGTACTTCTACTACAACGAAGACATGCTGAAGCAGGCCGGTTTCGACGCCCCGCCCAAGACCTGGGAAGAGATGGTCAAGATGGCCCGGGGCATGAAGCAGAAGGGGATCGTTGAGTACCCCATCATCTGGAGCTGGGCGCAGAAGGAAGCCTCCAACGTGGACTTCGTCACCCTGCTCTATGGTTTCGGCGGTCAGCTTGAGAGCGCGCCGGGCGTCGCTTCCTTCAATGACGACGGTGCTAAGAAGGCCCTGCAGTTCATGGTTGACACGCTGAAGGAAGGCATCTCCAACCCGGCCTCGACCGTTTCGGTGGAAGAGGACGTCCGCAACACGTTCTCAGCCGGGAAGGCCGCGTTCGCCATCAACTGGCTCTACATGTATGACCTGGCCAATGACCCCAAGGAGTCCAAGGTGGCGGGCAAGGTCAAGCTGGCCATGATGCCGGTCTCCGAGGCCGTGCTGGCGAAGGGCATCCCCAGCGCCACTTCCAACGACTCCATGGGCATGGCGGTCTCCGCGGGCTCCAAGAACAAGGAACTGGCCTGGGAGTTCCTCCATTACTTCACCAGCCCTGAGGTCCAGAAGCGGTACGCCGCTCACCAGCTGCCGATCTGGAAGGAAGCTTTCTCCGATCCGGAACTGCTCAAGGCGCAGCCTGTGACCACCAAGATGTTCATGGAGCAGTTCCCCTACGGCCACGTCAAGGTGCACGTGCCCTACTACATGGAGTACTCGAAGATCATGCAGCTCTCCATGCAGTACGCCTTCTCCGGGCAGAAGACCCCGGCGCAGTCGCTGGACGAGGCGGTTGGCCAGGTCAACAAGCTGGCCCAGCAGTATAAGCAGTAAGCGAGGCGACCAGACGGGTACAAGCAATAGCCACCGGGAGGGGCCCGCCCCTCCCGGTGTTACTGGAGAGCTGCAGCATGAGAGACAGCCGCTGGCAGGAGTACCGGTTCGCCTATCTCCTTATCATCCCTAGCCTTGTCCTGCTATCGGGGATCATCCTCTACCCGATTCTGGACAACTTCGTTATCAGCCTCTACAAATACGATCTCACCAAGCCCTGGTTTCGTCCCTTCGTGGCGCTGGGCAACTACCAGGACCTGATCCACAACCCGGAGTTCTGGGCCTCTGTGGGGAGGGCTGCCTACTTTACCGCGGCATCCGTCAGCCTGGAGGTCATCCTTGGGCTGGCCATCGCGCTCTTTCTCAACATGCAATTCCCGGGGCGCGGTATTCTCAAGACTCTTGTCATCCTGCCCTGGGCCGTTCCCACGGTGGTCAGCGCCATCATGTGGAAGTGGATCTTTGATGCCAACTATGGCGCCCTGAACGGGCTGCTGCTGCAGCTGGGCGTTATCAACCAGTATCAGGCCTGGCTGACGCGCCCCATAACAGCCATGAACCTGATTGTGGCTGCCGATGTCTGGCATCAGACGCCGTTTGTGGTCTTCATCTTCCTGGCCGCCCTCACCACGATTCCCGATGCCCTGTACGAAGCGGCCAGGGTGGATGGAGCCGGCGCGCTGCGCAGTTTTCAGCGCATTACTCTTCCCCTGTTGAGACCGGCCTTTCTGATCGTGTTCGTAGTCCGCACCATGGAAGCCTTCCGCGTCTTTGACCTGATCTACGTCATGACCGGCGGCGGCCCGGCGAATGCGACGCAGGTGGTCACGTACTACACCTACGTCAGCACGTTCAGCTACCTCCACCTGGGGGACGGCGCGGCTCAGTCCTTCCTGGTGTCGGCGTTCATCCTGGTTCTTTCGGTCGCCTATATCAAGCTGCTGGGCAGCCAGGTGGAGTACTAGGAGGGATCATCCTGAAGCGCAAACCTGCTAACATTCTGCGATCGGCTCTGATCTTGCTGGCCTCCGTCGTACTGGTTGCCTTCATCATCGGGCCCTACCTGTGGCTGATCATCTCGAGCATATCCAGCACGTCTGAGCTGACCTCGGTCCCGCCGCACTGGATTCCGACCCAGCCGACCCTGGCCAAGTTCCAGCAGTTGATTACGCCTGACATCACCGGTCTCTCCGAAACAGCGCAGATGTTCAAATTCGCCATGCTCAACAGCGCCATTGTTTCGGTCACCGTTACGGTCATCACGCTGGTCGTGGGGGCCCTGTCGGCCTACGCCTTCGCCCGACTGAACTTCCCGGGCCGCAGCCAGATTCTCATGGGGATTATCGCCACGCGCATGCTGCCGGCCATCTCCACCATGATCTCTCTGTACGTGGTGCTGAAGAAGCTGAACCTGCTGGACACACGGGCTGGACTGGTGGCGCTTTACCTGAGTTTCACACTGCCGTTCGCCATTTGGATTCTCAGCGGGTTCTTTCAGACCATCCCCAAGGAGCTGGAAGAGGCGGCCCGAATTGACGGCACGTCGCACCTCGGCGCGCTCTTCCGCGTCGTCCTGCCCCTGTCGGCTCCGGGCCTGGTCTCGGCGGGCATCTTCATCTTCATGGCAGCGTGGGATGAGTTCTTCTTCCCCCTCATCTTCACCAGCACCTATGCGGCGAAGCCCGTCCCGGTGGCAATCTCCGAGTTTGCGGGGCGCCATGCCATCGACTATGCGGCCATGGCCGCGGGAGGCGTAGTAGCCAGCATTCCACCGGTGCTTCTGGCCTTCATATTCCAGCGCTACATCATCACCGGCCTGACGTCCGGCGGCGTAAAGGGTTGAGCCACAACGTGAACACATCCGACTTCCGCCCACCGTCTCCATCGGAGATGACTCCAGGGGTCGCCGTGGTCGGCAACTACAACATTGACCTGGTCATGGCCCATCTTGCGGAAATGCCCGCCTGGGGCACGGAAAGCATCGTACAGCACATGGAGCCGCGAACCGCGGGAGCGGCCGGCTACTCCTCGATGACCCTGGCCCGACTTGGCGCCAGACCGCTGTGTCTGGGCAACGTTGGCGATGACGCCTACGGCCGCCAGATCCGCGAGGATCTCCGGGCCCACGGGGCGGACGTCCAGGGCCTCCTGGCGATGCCCGCGGTGCAGACCAGTGTAGACGTAGCCCTTGTGAGACCCGATGGGCAGCGGGCCTTCGTCAGCTATACGGGTCATCTGGACCTGCTCACAGAAGACGCCGTCCTCGCAGCCGAGGCAAGCAGCCCCCACATGGCCAGAGCCCGCTATGTTCTGCTTACGGGATACTTTCTGCTTCCGGCGCTGGGCTATCGGGCGACTAGCAGCCTCTTTCGCCACTGGAAGTCGCAAGGGCTGAGCGTCTGTCTTGATACTGGATGGGACCCGGCGGGTTGGCCGCAATCGACTCGAGATGAAATCCTGAGCCTTCTCAAGTGGGTGGACATCTTTCTGCCCAACGAAGATGAGGGTCGGGCTCTGACCGGAGAGTCTGATCCCGTCGCCATTGCCCAGACCCTTGCGAGCCATGGCCCGCCTGTCGTGGCCTTGAAGTTGGGCGGCGATGGGTCACTGGTGTGGACCAGTGGCACTGTCCACCGGGAGAAGGGTTTCACTGTCGATGTCTTTGATACCACGGGGGCCGGCGATTCGTTCAATGCAGGAATGATCTATGGGCTCCTCCAGGGGTGGCCATGGCCACGGGTCCTTCGCTTTGCCAACGCCGTGGGAGCTATCGTAGTCAGCCGGCAGACGGATAGGCATCCGGACATCGCAAGCGTCGAACACCTCTTACAACAGCAAGGAGTATGAACATGACGGACCAGATTCTGACCGAAATCCTTGAGGAGCCCGAGGCTGTACGCAGAAGCATCGCCCTTGGGCGTCAGACGTACCACAGCGTCGCCGAGCGATTGGCGGCGAGCGGCTGCAACCGCATCTACGCGGTGGGCTGCGGGTCCTCGTACTTCGCCGGCATCCTCGCCAGGTATGCCCTGGAACAGTTCACCCACATCCCCACCATCGCCACCTCAGCCGTCGATTTCAGTACCTACTCTCTGGACAGTGTTGACGAGCGGGCCGCCGTCATCGGCATCTCTCAGTCCGGTGAGAGCTTTGAAACCGTTGAAGCTCTTGAGAAGTGCAGGGGCCGCGCGGGCCTTCTGATCGCCCTGACCAACAATCGTGACAGCCGGCTGGCCCGCAGCGCGGACATCAGCATACTCACCGACGCCGGACCGGAGAAGGCGTCGGGCACCAAGACCGTGCTCACCCAGATGCTGGCCGCGTACCAGTTCGCGCTGTCTCTCGCGGATGTGCTCGGGAGCCATCCCAAAGACGAGTTGGATCGCCTGCAGCATGAGCTGGAAGAGGCCCACACGTTAACCGCCCAACTTCAGTCAGACACGGGTGCCATTCAGGCTGCGGCCGATTACCTGAAGACCGTGGACAACCTGTACGTGGTCGCAGCGGGCCCCTTCTTCCCCCTGGCCCTGCAGATGACCAACACGGCCCGGGAGATCGCGCGGGTGCACTGCCAGGCATTTGATGTCACCGAGTTCCGCCACGGCCCTCTGGAGATTCTCCGGCCAGGCACCTACTTGATGCTACTTAGCAACTCCGCCTCGCCCCTGGCATCCAACATGGCCCAGCTTGGCGAACTGGCGCGCAAGGCAGGCGCCTCCGTGAGTGTCGTGACAGACCCACAGGACGAGGCCCTTCGCAGCCTGGCAGATCACTATTACCCTGTGCCCGAGGCCAGCGAGCACCTGGGTTCGATCCTGTATCTGGCCGGACTTCACCTGGTTCTATACCATTGGTCCCGGGCCAAGGGACTTGACCCCAACCACTTCGAGAATATCGTCAAGACCTGGACTCAGGCCTTGTAGGATCGACCATTGAAGGATGGTGAAGACATGCGCCCGCTGGACGTAATAGCTGTTGGCGAACTGAACGCAGACTTGATCCTGACCGCTCTGAAGATCAAGCCTGAGTTCGGCCACGACAAGCCGCTCGACGACTATGCCCTCACGCTCGGCAGTTCCACCGCTCTCTTTGCGCACGGGCTGGCCCGTCTGGGAGCCCGGGTGGGCTTCATTGGTGTGGGCGGGCAGGACGCTTTTGGCGAACTGGCTGTCCGCTATCTCTTGGATGCGGGTGTCGACGTATCGAGAACTCAGCTGCGCCAGGGACTTCGAACAGGCCTCACAGTCTCTCTCTCTGAGCCCGGGGACCGGGCTCTCCTCACGTACCCCGGCAGCATTGCAGAACTGCGCCTGACCGACATCGACTGGGAGTATCTTCGAACCTTCCGGCATTTGCACCTGGCTTCCTACTTTATCCTGACGGCCTTGCGCCCCGATATTCCCGCTCTGTTCCGACGTGCGAAGGAGTACGGACTGACGACCTCGCTGGACACCGGGTGGGATGAGGCCGGGGCCTTCGGCACCAACCTCGAAGACACCCTCCCTTATGTCGACGTCTTCCTGCCCAACGCCGAAGAAGCACGCACCATCACTGGACTCCAGGATGTACGTGCGGCACTGGCTGCCCTGGCGCAGCGCATCCCCACGGTCGCCATCAAGCTGGGATCTCAGGGGGCCATTGCCCAACGCGGTACGGAATTTGCCCAGGCATCTGGCTTCACCGTAGAAGTCCGAGACACCACAGGCTGCGGCGACGGCTTCGACGCCGGCTTCCTGTTCGGGCTGCTGCAGGGGCTCCCTCTTCCCCGGTGCCTCACGTTGGGAAACGCGTGCGGCGCACTTGTGGCCACGGAACTCGGCGGGGCAGCGGGCTTCCCGACCCACGGAGAACTGACCCAGTTCTTGCGCGAGCGAGGCGAAGCGGTGACGTTTCCCGATACATCCCCGAAAGGAGACCTCAGTTGAACTACAAAGCTTACGAAGACATCTTCCGGCAGCCGGAAAGCCTGCTTCAGACCCTCTCCGCTCTCAAGCAGGCCCGTGAGAACCTGACCACCTTCTATAACTGGGTCAAGCCGAAAACCATCACCCTGATCGGGTGTGGTTCAAGCTTTTACACCTCCCACTCCGTCGCCGCTGCCATGCAGCGCCGCCTGAACATCCCGGTTCAGGCCGTGGTAGGAGGCGACATCATGCGCCACCTTGCCCAGTTTGAACCCGTGCTGCGCGACGGCCTGATGATCACCCTGTCACGCTCCGGCAGCACCTCCGAGACCCTTTATGCGGTGCAGCACGCCAAGGAACGGCTGGGCACTCCTCTTCTCTCCATCGACTGTGCCCCGGGTTCTCCGCTTAACCAGGCAGCCGACCTGGCTGTCTCACTCCCCTGGGCCCGCGAAGAGGGCGTCTGCCAGACCCGTGCCGTCACCAACCTCCTCACTGCCGGCATTCTTGCTGGTGCCTACTGGGCGGGAGACACCACCCAGGAGGACGAGTTGGACCGGGCCGCTGCGGCGGCTGCGTCATTCCTGAAGAGCCAGGTCTGGAAGGAGCGCGTTTCTAAGAAGTGGCAGGACGTGGTCCTTCTCGGAGATGGTGAGCTTTACGGCACCGCAAGCGAGGGCGGGCTTATCCTGCTGGAGATGTCTCAGACACCCGTCAGCTATTACTCGCTGCTGGACGTGCGCCATGGGCCTACGGTCATGATCAGCGACAAAACCCTGGTGGTGCTGATGGCATCTCGCGAGGGAGCCAACTGGGAGGCCGATCTGATCGCCGACCTCAAGCGCCACGGCGCCGAGGTGCTGGTGGTGAGCGCGGAAGCACGCCCCTATGCCCCGGCGGGCATCAACTTCGGTGCACCTTTCAGCGACTCCGCGCTGGCGGTCCTGGCCAGCATGGTGCCGCAGGTTCTGGCCTACGAGCGGGCGGTTGACAAGGGGCTGAACCCGGACCAGCCACCGGATCTGACGCCGTGGATCAAGCTTGAACCTCAGGCCTGAGGCTCGCAGAGTCGGATCCTGGAGTCCATAGGGTCAGCGTTGGTACTGGAAGGAGAATATCAGCTTGCTGGTAACCGGCAGAGAGATTCTGGAAGCAGCAGACAGGGGCGGGTACGGAGTCGGCGCGTTCAACATCCACACCCTGGAGATGCTCGGCCCCGTGCTGGAAGTGGCCGAGGAACTGAAATCCCCCATCCTGCTTCAGTTCACGTATGGCAGCATCGAGTTCATCGGCGCTGAGGCCATCGGCGTCCTGGGCGGTCATCTGGCGCGCCGCAGCCCGGTGCCGGTGGCGATTCACCTTGACCACGGGGCAGGGTTTGAGCAGTCTGTGACCGCCATCCGCAGCGGTTTCACCTCTGTCATGATCGACGCCTCAAGGCTCCCCCTGGAGGAGAACATCGCGGCGACACGGCGTGTCGTGGAACTGGCCCACACCGCGGGCGTCTCCGTGGAAGCCGAAATAGGCCGGGTAGGCGGAACGGAAGATCACGTGACGGTGAACGAGTGGGAGGCATCGCTTACACTTCCGGAGGAAGCGGAACGGTTTGCCGCGGAAACCGGTGTGGACTACCTGGCGGTGGCCTTCGGTACGGCCCACGGTTTCTATAAGGGGGAACCGAGGCTGGACCTTGACCGACTGGCTGAGGTGGATCGCCGGGTCAGCGTGCCCCTTGTGATGCACGGCGGATCCGGCGTTCCGCATACACTGGTGCGCCAGGCCATTGAGCGGGGCGTCCGCAAGGTCAACGTCGCCACAGAGCTGAAGGACGCCTGGGCGCGGGCTGTCCGCGAGATCCTGGCGGTCCAGCCGGAGGAAATTGACCCCCGCAAGCTGCTGGCCCCAGCCCGGGAAGCAGTCAAGCATGTTGTACGGCAGAAGATCCAGGTTGTTGGATCAGCCGGCCGGGGGTAAGCGCAATGATCCTCACAGTAACCCTCAACCCGTCGGTGGACAAAACCTACGTTATTCCACGACTTGATCCCGGCGGGATCAATGTAGTGCAGGATACCCATGCCGCAGCGGGCGGCAAGGGCAACAACGTGGCGCGCGTGCTGCGGGTCCTTGGGCGCCCTGTGAGAGCCACCGGCTTTCTGGCCGGTGACGCGGGCCGCTGGATTCACCGGGCTCTGGTAGCCGAAGGGGTGGACAGCCGCTTCGTAACCGTTCCGGGAGAGACGCGCACCTGCCTGGCTCTGATCGATCCCGAGGCGGGAAGAGTCGGAGAGATCCGGGAGCCGGGCCCGACCATCGCCAGGGCGGATCAGGAAAGACTGCTCGCTGAGCTCCCCGGGCTGGCCACGGCCTGCAGCTTTGCCGTGGTCTCCGGCAGTCTTCCGGCAGGCGTTGCCCCTTCCTATCTGGCGGCGGTGGTGCGCACCCTGCGAGCAGCCGGCCTGTCTGTGCTTCTGGATGCCAAGGGCCCCGCCCTGGAGGCTGCACTGCAGGCCGGTCCGTCGCTGGCGAAACCGAACCTGGAGGAGCTATCCGGTTTGCTGGGGCGCCCCCTCGCGCCTGAGGAAGCACCGGCAGCAGCCCGGGAGGCGGCAAAAACGTGGGGCGTGCCCATGGTCGTTTCCCTCGGCCCGGACGGGGCGGTTGCAGCCGATCCGGACGGGTCTCTGTTCATCGCCACGGCACCGAGCGTAACGGCCATCAACACAGTCGGGGCGGGAGACTCCATGTCTGCCGGACTGGCTTCTGCGTTGGCCGAAGGGGCGGGGCTTGCCGAAGCGCTGCGCGTGGGCGTTGCCTGCGGTACGGCCAGCGTCCTCACCGAGGGCATCGGGATAGTGCGGCTGCCGGACGTGGACGATTTGCTCTCACGGGTCGTCCTTCACAGTGAGCCTGGCCCGCGCATGGCACAGGACTGAGCGCCCAGGTTTGGGGGGGCGTGATCGTGAGACTGGGGCCCGACCAATGGCTGGGCCCCTTGCGACGCGCTCCGTTCTTGTCAGTACACGATGCCGCTCTTGTTGGTACTCACAAGGCCGATGCTGATGTGGCTGATGGAGGAGCCGTTCAGTCCCAAGGCGATGAACAGATGGCTTCGCACGAACCTCGCATGGCCGCCGCTTGCCTCCGATACGGACCACCCGCTGCGGATCAACACGGCCCCGGCCAGCTATCTACAACTTATGTCTCCTAGTCACCGACTGGTAACCTGAAAGGCCTGTCCTCTTTCCTTTGCCAACTCTGAGGGGGAGAATTGCTGTGGGAAAGCTGAAGGTCTATATCCTTGAGGACGACCCTATGGTGCTTTCAATCAACAAGCAATTCACCGAGCGCCTCCCCGGCTTTGCCGTAGTCGGCGCCGGCATGAACGGCGCGGGCGCTGTGGAGCAGATCAGGCGCGCCGCACCTGATCTGGTGCTGGTGGACATCTACCTGCCGGAGCAGGACGGGCTGGAGGTCATCCGACAGGTCCGCGGGTTGGGGCTTGATTTGGACGTCATCTTCGTCACAGCGGCCCGCGACTCCGGAACCATCACCGAAGCCCTTCGCTGCGGGGCCATCGACTATCTGATCAAGCCGTTCGACTTCGAGCGGTTCCGCGAAGCCCTGGAAGGCTACGCGCGCCTGCGGGCAAAGCTGCGGCCGGCGGAGGATCTGGCGCAGGCCCAGGTGGACCGGCTGCGGGGAGTGAATGGCGGGAATGCCGGTGCCGCAGGAGGGGCGGGCGCCGGGCTGCCGCCCAAAGGCATCGATGTCAACACCCTTCAGCTGATTGCCGGCTACCTGATGCAGGCACAACGCGCCTTGTCCGCCGAGGAAGTCGCCGCCGGGCTGGGCATCTCGCGGATCACGGCCCGCCGCTACCTGGAGCACCTGGCCGGCCTGGGCAAGGTCATGGTTGAGCAAGTTTACGGCTCTGTGGGGCGACCGTTGAAACGCTACATCATGGACCAGGCGGGGTAGGTCGCAAACGCATGAAGAGGCCCCGGCCGCATGGCCTGTTTGATCACCATCTGAGGTAGCCGAAAGGACCCCTGCTGTGCCAGGGGTCCCTTTGGTACATCCTATTGCTGCGGGAACATGTGCTTCCACTTCTCGGCGATCACGACTGGTCGCCGCTTGCCGGTGATCTTCTCCACAGTGATCTCATAGACCGTGGTCGCATCAAGGAGAGGCCAAACGTTGGGCCGTTCCCAGGCCGGGTCGGAATACTTGGTCATGAACCGCTCAAAGAAGGCAATTTTCTCTTCCCGCTCTTCGACAACCCGGCATGTACCGAACAGGACCACACTTTCAAACCCCACGCTCGTCTCACACGGGGCTTCATCGCCGTACGGGAACACAAAACCCGGCTCATCCATTTCGAAGCAGACCCTCGGGTTTGCGTCAATGTTCGCCCGAGTGTGGCCCTTGGCCGCGGTGTTGTGGAAGAAGACTTTGCCCCTATGGGCCACAAAGAGCTGTGGAACAACATAGGGCCAGCCATCGGCATCGACGGTCCCAAGGGAGCCCGAGAACGCCGTTTCAAGGAACTCCCACGCCTCCTCGCTGCTCATTTCCCGGTCCTTACGGCGTAGTTCGCCACGCTGCATGACAAGACCCCTCCATTTGGTTGGATTCAAGGCTATACTCGTTCTGCTCCCGGCGGGTCTGGGGTTGACCACAACGCCACCGTAGTCCCTGTTGTAACTAAAGTATAAGAGTGCATGAGGCTCCCAGTCTCCCGCCAATTGGTGGTGCAGAATTCCATCCAATTGTGTTAGGGTCGAAGTGGGAGGTGTCGACGTTGGACGGCAGGCGTTCCCTGTCAAAGTACCGAGAAATCCTGGCTGAGTTTGCCGAACGCATTCATCGCGGCGATCTCCCGCCAGGCGCGCGGCTCCCCACCGAGCGGCAGCTTGCGGAACAGCGTGGGGTCAACCGTAGTACGGTTGTAGCCGCCTACGTGGAACTCCAGGCAGCAGGTCTTGTTGAGCGTCGTCAGGGAAGCGGTACGTTCGTGCGCGGGGATCTCTGGGGCCTGGCCCCCGACTGGTCGCGCTACATCATGGGCGGAGCCTTTGAGCCGACCCGGCCTCTTTACCAGCGCATCCGTGCAGCACGGGCGACCTCCGGGGTCATCGACTTGTCGGAAGGAATTCTCAGTGAGGAGCTAATGCCCCGCGCTCTGATCGAAATGATGCTTGGATCCCTCGAATTACCCCCTGTCCTCGGCTATCCCCAAGCGCTGGGGGATCGGCGCCTTCGAGAGGTGATCGCCACCCAGCTTTACGATACCCATGGAATCTCAGCTGATCCGGAATCAATTCTCATCACGGACGGCTCCCAACAGGCGATCTATTTGATCACCCGCGCCTTGCTGAGTCCGGGGGATGCGATTGCCATCGAACAGCCGTCGTATTACTATGCCCTGTCGGTCTTCCAGTCGTCGGGCATCCGCTTACTCCCTGTGCCAATGGACGACGATGGTCTGGATCCGAAGGCCATACGTCCCCTTTTTCAGCGACATCGTATCCGGCTTGTCCTTACCAACCCCACGTATCATAACCCGACCACCACGACCATGCCGGTTGCCCGGAGGGAGGAACTGCTTGCAATATGCCGGACCTTAAACATCCCTGTGGTCGAGGATGATGTGTACGGGGAGCTGACGATAGAAGGTACAGTACCGCCCCCGCTTAAGGCCCTGGATCGTGAAAATCGGGTTCTCTACTTGGGAACGCTCTCAAAAACAGGTACGCCCGCCCTTCGACTGGGGTGGATCATCGGTCCGAAGCCAGTCATTGACCGTCTGGCCGACGTCAAGCACCAGATGGACTTTGGGACGAACACCCTCGTACAGTGGCTGGCAGCTGAACTTCTGATCTCACCAGGATGGAACGAACACCTGCGTCACCTGCGCTTGGCCCTTCGCGCCCGGCGGGATGCCCTAATTCGTTACCTCACCTCCCTGTTCGGATCATCAGTGAGTTTCCGGCGGCCGGCAGGGGGGCTCCACCTGTGGGTCCGCTGGGATGATTCCGTTGACGACCGACAGCGGCTTGAAGCCGCCATCAAGGCCGGTGTCGTGTTTGCTCCGGGCCGCCTCTACGGGATGCCGGACGGGTATGCCCGCGTGACCTATGGCAAGGTATCCGAGAAAGACATAGCGGAAGGCGTTCGGCGCCTGGGAAAGGCCCTCAAGAACGCAGGCCACAGTTTGGGACTTTGATCCCAACCTGTGGCCTTACACGTTAAGCTATCGGTGGTAGTCTCAGAACACTCAATGGTAGCTGTAAAGTCGCGCCTCCGCACCAGGTATTGAATGAAGACACGCCGGAGGCGCATTTCGTTAAGGACGCCTTACTCCAACAGGCTGCTTGGGATAGAAAATGAGGCGGCGGTTTTCTTGATGTACTCATCCAACTGATCTGCAGGCTGGAATACCGGCCCGCCATGGCAGACTTCCAAGCGCTGAGGGTTCAACCGCCGCACGATGGCACTGCTTCGCAACGCTTCAGTCATATCCGCAGTGAACATGGGCATGGGTCTATGGAGCTTCCCCCGTTTTGATGTAAACAAGTCCCCAGCGAGCAGCACCTGATCTTGCTCGTGGTGGTACACGACATGCCCAGGTGAATGCCCTGGGGTCAAATAGGGCTTCAATCCGGCCACTCTTTCGAGATTGGCATCCTGGTCTTCGTAGAGTGGCTGCGCGAATCCTTTGACCACATTGTATTCCGGTCTCTTGCGGCGAGGATAAGGGAGTTCCCCTTCCATGTAGGGAAGTTCAATGCGGTGGGCATACACCGGAACCGACTTGTGTTTCACAATGTCGCCGACCGAGCCAACATGATCGGAATGCCCATGGGTCAGCAAGATTCTCTGTAACGGACCCGCATGCAAGCGGTCAATGAACGCTCGAATGCCTCTTGCCATGAAGGGAAGCCCGGCATCCACCAAGGTTACCCCATCACCATCGACAACCACCCAGACGTGTACGGGAATCAAGATCCACGCCTCTAGACTCCAGATATGTTCCGAGACCTGTTCAAATTTCATTTCCGTTCTGCTCCCTTGTTTACGGTCTGTCTGAATCCGGCCAGCATGACTTCCACTGCGAGATCGAAAGTCGAAGCGAGCCTCTCCATGAGCGCGTCCAGCGGTTCGTCGGAACTCGTGTACGTGCCAACGATCCCGTGCAAGGTGAAGAAGCAGATGCGGGCGTATGCCAAGGACAGGTCGCCTGCTTGCCCCAGTTGCAAATAGTCTTGAATCGCTTGCCTGAGCAGCTCAAACAACTGGTTCCGTAACTTCTGAACCTCCAATGCCGGTTCTGCTATATCGACTCGCGTGGCTCTCGCCATGAAGAAGACGGTATACATAGTCCGATTCGAGAGACCAAAATGGAGAAATACCCTACTGGCGAGTTGCAGCCTGTTGTCAGGAGGTAGCGCCTTGTTGAGGAGCACAGATTCCATTTGTTCCCGCAGCGATTGGAGCGGTCCTATGGAGAGTTGGTGAAGCAGCGCCTCTTTGTCCTTGAAGTAAATGTAGATGGTCGTATGGGAGCATCCGGCCGCTTTTGCAATCTCCCGCATCGTCACGGCATCGAATCCACGTTCCGCAAACAGTTGTCCAGCCGCTGCCAAAATGGCTTGTTTGGTTTCTTCGGAATGGATTTCCTGTCTGCTTGGCATGTTTGGCAACTTCTCCTTTGTCATGAGGCAACCGAGGTAACCGCCGGTAACTAACCAGTGGTCATACTATAACCATTGGTTACTAACGTTGTCAAGGGTATACGGACCAGGAGCCTCCTTTGACCCCTCCACCCTGCCTACAGGGCGACGGCCTCTTGAGCGGCCGGAGGAGGCGCCAGGAGAATTCGCCCGGTCTGGCCGCAAAACCGTGCTATGGCATGCACCGGCGCCCAAACCAGCCTTACCTCATATTGCGGCATAATAGCGGCAATGATAAACTGACGGTAGGCCAAAGTGGAAGGGGTTGGCGCAGCATGTACAAGCCTCGCTACAGCATTAGCAACGAAATAGCCCAGAACCTCATGGTGATGCAGCGGTCTGCTTCAACCGTCGAGTATCTTCCGCTACCGGCTTCGGTGCTCAAGGAGCTCCAAAGGGAGTCGCGGGAGACGACGGTCATCCTTTCAACCAAGCTGGAAGGGAACGACCTGGATGAGCGGGAGAAACGGGAGGCGCTTTACGCCAAGAAGGCAAGCGCACAGGCCCAGGAAGTCTACAACCTCATGCGGGCAGCCGAAGTATTGGACGACTGGGACGAAAGACAGCTACCTATTACGGAAGAACTCATTAAGAAGCTTCACGCCATCATTCGCGTAATTCCGTACGGTCGGCGGCCTCAGCTGAGTCAGTATCGAACCCAGCAGAATCAGGTGGGAACTCGCAACCAGCCGGGCTTTTATCTGCCTCCCATGTGGAAGGACGTGCCTCGCCTGATGGAGGATCTGGTGGCATGGGTAAACTCCCCTGCAACCTTGGCCGTCCCCGCTCCGCTGCGAGCCGGGGTTTTTATGTACCAGTTCCTCTGCATTCACCCCTACATGGATGGCAATGGCCGTACGGCGCGGATGCTCGCAACGTATATCTTACGGCGAGCCGGGCTTGGCCTAAAAGGGTTGTTTTCTCTGGAGTCGTACTACGACCGCAACCTAAAAGGGTATTACGCTAACCTTCAGATGGGCCTGCCGCACAACTACTACGATGGCCGCAACGACGCTGATCTCACGCCCTGGCTCGAATTCTCCGTCGCCGGACTCTCAGAGGTCTTCCAAGAGGCGGCGGCGGTGGTTGAAACTCGTAGCCTGCAATACATGAGCGTAGAGCCAGAACCCCTGAAGAGCCTTGACCCACAGCAGCGAATGGTATTCGCTCAGTTGGCCTTTAAGTACAATTGGATGACCACCACGGACTTGCGGAGTCTGCTCGGCCTGTCGGACCGAACCATTCGAGGCAAGATCAAGCGTTGGATCGATGAAGGCTTCATCAGCCCGAGGGACGAGCACTCGGAGAGAATCCGGTCAGTCACTTTGGCCAAAGGTTACCGTGACCTGGCGGAAACAATGCGGAAGGAACCGCAACGTTATCGCTATCTACTCAAGTAGCCCGATCGGGCCGACAGCGCAGACCCCTCCGTTGAATGGCAAACCGGGCTAGCTGAACTCCCGCATGTCCAACACCATCTTCACGGTGGCCAGCTCGTTTACGACCTGGGCAATGCGGATGTCCCCCAGGACGCTGACGGCCCGGTAGGCAATCTCGAAGGGAACACCGCGGACCGCCATCACAAATTCGACGGCGTCCCGCATGGCGGTCTGGATTGCGTCGTTAATGTCCTTTGCGCTGGCGATGAAGTACAGGTGGTGGTCGCGCTCCAGCACTGGTCGTCGCACCGGCCATGAACGCCCGCCGTGGGGCAGTCCTTCCACCACGGTCACCCGGCAGAGGCATTCCCCGCCGGTCTCGATCCCGTTCCCGCCCAGTTCACCATCTCCGCTCCGGCCGTGGATGTCCCCCAGACAGAGTCCGGCGCCGGGTGCAAACACAGGCAGATAAAGGGTTGTGCCGGGCCTCATCTCGCGCAGGTCCATGTTCCCGCCGTGGTCGCCGGGGAAGACCGTCCGAACCGGCCCCTGGGCCGGGGCCACCCCAATCACGCCGATCAGAGGCGCCAGTGGGGCCTCAATCCCGCCAGGAAACCGCACATGCCCATCGGCGATGTCGAGGATTAAAGTGGACTCCTCGGTCACCTGGGACCCCAGGATCCCTAGGCCCGGGCTCAAGGGCATCAGGCCCTTCGGCTCCGGTTCAAGCTTCAGAATCTCCACAGCCAGGCATTGGCCCGGTTGGGCGCCGGCGATCTCCACGGGGCCCGTGGCGGGATTGATCCTGGACCCATCGATCAGGGAGCGCAGGTCATCCCTTGAGTGGATCTGGCGGTCGTAGCAGTCGCGGATGGCGAACAGAACCGTCTCACCAGAGCTCATGCGTGCCGCGGGCGGGGTCGAGGGATCGAACTCCCAGACCACGTGCTCTGCACTCACCTGGACGGCGGGAATGCTCTTCATGGAGGGCCCCCCTTTCCTCACTCGGAGCAGAACCGGGTTGCCAGGTTGAGGTAGTACGCAATCCCAACAGGCATCGCCTCTTCGTCGGCGACAAAGAGCTTCGGGTGATGAGCCGGATAGCGTTGTGGCGCCCCCGGGAGACCGACTCCAAGGTTGCCGAAGCAGCCGGGGCGTTCCTGGGCGTAGTAGGCGAAGTCCTCGCCGTACATGCCCGGCTCCGCCCGCCTCACCGCCTCCGTCCCCACCGCGGCGGCCGCCGCCTCCCGGGCCAGTTCCGTCATCGCCAGGTCGTTGACCAGAACCGGGTAGCCGAAGGTGTAGTCGAGGCTGAAGGTGGCGCCATATGCGGCGCAGACGCCGGACACCACCCGCTCGATCAGCCCCTTGACCCGCTCGCGCAAGGCCGGGCTGGTGGTGCGGACGGTCCCCTCTAACCGGGCCTCCGCCGCCAGCACGTTACGGGCGGTGCCCGCCTGGAACCGGCCGACGGTGATCACCAGGGGCTCGAACGGGTTGACCATGCGGCTGTGGATCGACTGCAGGGCGCTGACCACCTGGGCGCCAACCACCACCGCATCGATGCCCTGGTGGGGCGCCGCGCCGTGGCCTCCTCTGCCGCGAATCACGAGGTCGAAGCTGTCCGGCGCCGCATTCACCGGGCCGGCTGCGAACGAGAGCTCCCCTGCCGGCAGAAAGGGATCCACGTGCAGCCCAAAGACGGCGTCGACATGCGGGTCCTCCAGGGCGCCGGCGCGCACCAGCTCGCGGGCACCGCCTGGCGGAACCTCCTCGGCCGGTTGGAAGATGAACACCACGTTGCCCGCCAATTCCGCGGCCATCGGCTTCAACGCCCGGGCGGCGGCCAACAGCGTCGCCGTATGCACGTCGTGGCCGCAGGCGTGCATTACCCCCGGCGTCTCGGAGGCGTAGGGCAGGCCCGTTTCCTCCTGGATGGGGAGGGCGTCGATATCCGCCCGGAGAGCGATGGTCCTCCCCGGCCGCCCCCCGTAAAGCACCGCCTTGACACTGTAGACGCCGCCGATGCCAGTCTCAGGGTCATAGCCCATCTCGCGCAGCTGACGGGCGACGAACGCCGCCGTCTCCTGTTCCTGAAAGCTCAGTTCCGGATGGCGGTGCAGCCAACGGCGAACCTCAACGCCATACGTTGCGGCATCGCGAACCATGTCTGGTGTCCAATTCATCAGCCCTATCACCCCACCCCACATCATAGTTGACCAGCACCATGCAGGCAACGGCGCGCCTCGCGGCGAAGCCCAGGCGACATCGATGCACCCTATTACCCGCGGCAGACTTGGCCGGTATCTCGAAGTTGACAAGGAGGAAGCATGCGTGACTGAGGACCTGAACCAGGCTGTTCGTGATGCATGGGATGCAATTGCGCCTTGGTGGGACGAACGTTTTGGTGAGGGAAACGCCTTTCAGAACCAACTCATTGGCCCGGCTACCGAGCGGCTGCTGTCGTTGCAGCCGGAAGAGATCGTGCTCGACGTGGCCTGTGGCAACGGAGCCTTCGCCCGACGGCTGGCGTCCCTCGGCGCCCGCGTCGTTGCGGTCGACTTCAGCCAACAGTTCCTGGAACTCGCCCGCAAACGTACGGTGGAGAACGCGGAACGTATTGAATACCGGCTCTTGGATGCGACAGATGAGGAACAACTCAAGGCCCTTGGTCATCAGCGGTTCGACGCTATCGTTTGCACCATGGCAATGATGGACATGGCGACAATTGAGCCGCTGGCGCGGAGCCTGCCAAAGCTTCTCAAGAACGGCGGAAGGTTTGTCTTCTCCGTGTTGCACCCGTGCTTCAACAATTCGAATTCAAGGCTCGTCGTGGAGGAAGAGAATCATGACGGCGAGCTCGTTCAGGTCTTCTCTGTTAAGGTCAGCCGGTACAGCCGTCCTTGGGTCGAGCGCGCGGCTGGTATGCGGGGGCAGCCACATGCCCATCTCTACATCAACCGTCCGCTTAACGCGCTGTTCGCCCCGCTCTTTGCTGCCGGCCTGGCGCTGGATGGGTTAGAGGAACCGACCTTTGAAAGGGCCGACTCGCCTGGCCCCCTCAACTGGCAGCAGTTGCATGACCTCCCCCCGGTTCTCGTTGCGCGCTTCCGATTGCACTAGGCTGCACGTGCATGCGCAGCCGAAGCGCTTCGACGTCACTCAGGGAATGAACCATTGGCACCACCTCATGGGCTCCCTCACCGTTCGATGATTCTCCATCCACGCCTGAGAGCCACGCGACGCAGGTGGCGGTCCGGGCAGACGGCCACAGGCTGCGGGCTGAGTTCCAGCATGGGCACATCGGCCAGTGTGTCCCCGTACGCCGCCCAGAGCGATCGTCCTGCCAACAGTCGGAGCAACCGTCTTACCTTTTCCGACCCGGTATTCACCGGCAGAGCCACCGACACGGTCCCACGGTCTGGCTGCACCTCCAAGGGAGTGCCGACGGCTTCGGCGCCA
>Ga0209314_10000370_pt1 | contig 19767 bp, 14 predicted proteins | sample I19B2metaG_FD_184146 | JGI IMG/M metagenome (GOLD analysis project Ga0209314, IMG submission 184146) | Lake sediment bacterial and archeal communities from Gulf of Boni, Indonesia to study Microbial Dark Matter (Phase II) - ​I19B2 metaG... | ecosystem: Environmental > Aquatic > Freshwater >... | reverse complement strand
ACAAACCAAGGATACAGCCGTGAAGATGCCGTAAAGAAAGCTGTCCCTCATGGGGTAGGAATGCTGAGAGAAAGCATAGGCGACATAATCAACATAGAAGAAGCTGAGACCGTTCTTCGAGACATTGCACAAGCTTACATAGCCTTAGCCGACTTGCTTAGACAGACCCGCCAGGGAAGCAACTCAAGCGGAGCTATCTACGAGCGTATCTGAAAGGCAACAAATCTCTGAGGTGGATCTCATGCCAATAGTGATAGCTGAAAAACTTTCTGTTGAAGAAGACAAGTGTCTCATAAACATCAGCACATTGGACAGCAGTTACCCCCAGTTCTGCAAGAACGCAATAAAACTCCGCTGCCTCATTAACAGAATATTCAATGCAGAACGAAAGGTTACGGGTCAGCCCAGGGAGATCCAGACCTTTGCCATATTGAAGCCTACGTCCTACAGCACAACTAAACTAGATCTGTCGCCGTTTGCCCTTTTCGCCGGGATACCTCAGGGATACTACATCGAGATCTTGGCAATCAATTTTCTCTATAGCTACAAGGGAGCTGATTATGAATTCCCAATATTTCCAGGCGAGATTTTGACTTCCGCGAGCGATTACCAAATTAAGGCAGTCGTCCAAGAAGACATGGAGACGCTTAAGAAGGTAGGATTTGCATTTGAAACAATTGGGCTTCTATATCAAAGTAAACTTGAAGCCATAGCCAGTGACTTAAGGGAAGGTCTGCTCAGAATAGAAAAGAATGACCCAGAAGGATCAATAAAGTTTTTCAGGAAAGTTGTAGAGGGCTTCAAAATCTACATTAAGGACAAGACTATTCATAGTGCAAATAGGACAGACAGACTGAGCCGATTCTTTGGTGCGGCATTTGACCTTGCGTCGAATTTCGGAGAGCATGCCGGCACGCATGGCTGGACTGATGAAGCAATCTTCTGCCGTGATCTATCCGTGGCAATTTCGAGATATATGGTAAGGACTCTAAAATAGTTCTCTTTACATTCGGCTTATGATTCAACACCTTCTATTGTATAGCCCTCGTTATCCTCTGTTCTTCTCTCCAACTCGATAGCGGTGAAGCTTGGACTTTCGAGAAAGGCTATCCGGTCCATCTTTCATGCAGGGAAGGCGTAAGAACGCATGCCTAGCTCTACAAAACCTATAGCTTATTGTATCCTGTAACTGAAGCTAGCCTTCTCGGGTTCTGTTTCCACAACAGGGACCATATGCGGGAGGCTTCCCTGAGCCTCGTCAAACAGAAAAATAAAAAAAACTCGGTTAGAAGAAGGCTTAGAAGGCTAAAACCTCGCAAGAGCAAAAGCATGAGGTTATGCGAAAAAGGTGCAAGGCCGGACAAGGACCTGCAAGTCTTTCTGCCCAAATTGCAAAGCTTGAATACAAGGCTTCTGGCGCATAAAGACGGGGCTCGCATTCAAGAACTCTTGAAGGCCCATGATGCACCTGTTATGTTCACCTACCTTTATAGATTAGTTTTAAAATACCAACAGACAAACTATGTATGGTTGAAGAACTTCTATTAAAGGGGTAGGCGATCTCTGACGAGCAAGATCTCGCAGGTCAAGAGTAGACTGGAGCTCCAGATGGTCTACGACAAGCTCTACACCGCAAGGACTAAAAGACCTTTGCTGAAATCCTTGATCTTGCTTTCCGACGAGTCGCCTGAAGATCTTCACAGGCTTGTGGCCCTAAGAAAACAGTTGAAGAAAAGTTACGAATTGAAAGTAGACTCGCTTCAGGACAATATGTTTCTTGTGCAAATTCAGAAAGAAGTGTGGGGTAAGCCAGTCAGTGGGCATGTCATAATTGATCAAGGAACGAGAGGATGTTGGATAGCTTATACAGATGAGAGCGGATATTTCGTAAAGAGAGTCCTGGAGCCTTTCTTCAACGGATTGTACCCGGATGTAGCGAGGGTCTACTTCAATTACCTGCAGATCCAGAAATTCCTAGAAACTATTAGAGAGGCTTATCAGGGATCGAGCGTTGTTACCTATGTTGCTTACAAGCGTCAACCTCGTGAGGGGAAGGAGCAGCCCAAGGGAACACGCCTGCTTTGGGAACTAGGCGCTGAGGAGAACCTCCGAAAAGACGCGCGGCAATACCGAATATGGATTGACAGTCTCACTTTTCAGGTAAAAGATCAGACTGGAATGACCTTACTCGAGGCCTCATTGACAGGAAGAGGCATCGCACGACTAAGGTTTGGAGCATTCTCAGATTTCTATCACAACGTCATCCAGCTCTACATTGGACTCGCCACTAGGTGGAAGACCTTTTATAGTGAGAGAGAGCGGCGAATTGAGGAGGGAAAGGTTAAGCTCAGACCTTATCTACTTCAATATCCGTTCGATCTGGAAAAGACTCAAATTGAGGAGTTAATTGCCAACCTCACAGGATCGTATTCGCACTCGATACTATTCGGAGGAAACCCTTACTTCGTTGCAAATCTGACCGATAACCAAGATGGGTCATCCTTCTACCTCACCATTCTTGGCAAGAAAGTCACAATCACCCCCATGCTGAGATCCACGCCTTATGCCCTTTGGAGGATAGCAAGTAGAGTCCAACGCGTTGTAGGTGACGGCGAGATTCTGGATGCCTCAAGGGGCCTTCAGGCGTGAGAGGCTTTGTCTGCGGATCCCGCACGCAGTTGCGTAGCGGATTTTCGCAAGTATGCTAACACCGTGATGGTTTCCGCAGCCATCTCCCATCTCTTTGAGACACATGTGCAACTGGGGCGCTTCATCGGGGTTGAACACAAGCTAGTTGCACTGCGTCCTGACGATATATTGACTCCAGACATCACAACTGTTTACGACAATGACTCGAAAGGGCTCCTCTTCGAACTAAAATATTCATTACCTAGCGATGTACGATCCGTCAAGGATGAGTTGATGAAGCTTGCAAAGTATAGTGGGGCAAAGAGCGGTTGGGGTACTAAAGGCGTCGTTCAGACTGTCGACTTTGTCTTGGTCTGTCACATAGATGATGTGAAACGAGCGGTAGACGCAGTAGAACAGATCTTCGCCGAAACGCAGAATCCTTTCTTTGATCCTACGAGTTTCTCGATATGGTTCTGGGCCACTACTGTTGCTCGGGAAGACGAAACAAAGGAAGAGATGCGACTTCAAAACGCGTATGGAGCTACACGAAATGCTCCACTACAGCAGATGATCAAAGAGCCAGGGGGCATACTTGTAGCTGAGGAAGTTCTAACGATGCTGCGCTTCCTTTACGCATTTATCCGTCAAAAGCCACCAGTGCAGTATACGATCGTTCTACTCATACAGAATATCTTTTCAGCTCTTCCCCCTCCCCTTCGGGCAGGAAGACAATACTATGAAGTGAATCTTGATCTAGTCTACCAGAAGACGAATATTCTCTTTCCACCATGGTGGGAAAACGATATTCAAACCATCCAAGTCAAACGTGGCTGGATCAAGGAGGCCCTTGACACACTCGCAAGACTCAAACTGGTAGAAGAGATCTCTGGCAAGCCAGATTCATACTCTGTTCCAATCCCCACGTTGATAACCAGAAAACCGCTACCCCTCACCATATGCAAAAGACTGGTTGCCATGCAAAGGAAGATGCGCAGACCGCTAGGTCGCCTACCAGTCATCCGGGGCGTTCCGAAGAGAAGACCCCCGGGAGTCAAGCAAATAACCGAATTCCTAGGAAATCGTCAATAGTCATGCTCATCTATCCTGTCAAGATCCTCAGGCACCTCAAGAGCGACCATAGACCTCTGTATAACGTCATGCAATAACGCCATAATCACTTTGTTCGACAACTCAATCATGCTCTTGATCAATGTTTGGCAAAAGCCACGATATTAACAGATAGGCGGTCAAGTTTGGAAAACGCTTATCAACGGCTCGAATAGCTGCTTTGACCGTTCTGGAATACGCTATCTTCTCTCGATCCAGTAGTGTCCGCAGTCTTTGCATTGAAACTTCCTGTGAATCCGACCATACTTGGTCTTCTTCGGCTTGGTGACATGACGAACATTCATGCCGTGGCATTTAGGACAGATTATGGGCATAGTCGTAACAAAACCTCTGATGACATACCCTCTGCCGGAACTCGTATTCAACCTATATCGTATCTAGCTTCGGAAATCTTGGTCAGCAAAGTCTCTTCGTCCTGCTCTGCAAGTAATCCATTGTTAACTCAGCGCCGAACTTTTCCAGAATCTCTAGCATTATTTTGTCCCTTGTTACTGCAGGGCATACCTGCGGAAACCGATTCAGAACTAGGAGATATACTACATCCATTACCTTGTGTGTTAAATTCTCGCATTGCGTAAAAAGTTCGTCATCAAAGGTTGGAGTTACCCTAAAATCCACCTTGCCTCGTCGGATTGAGATCTCCAACTCTTTGTATGAGCTATGCGAGTATTTTGAGAGTAGAGAGTATAATTGTTTGATCTTGTCTTTATGCTGTATGGGAAGTCTTTCAATCAGCCTTGCCCCAAAGGCTTCTTTTTCGATCTCCTTGACAATTTCCAATTTGCAGTAGATGTCTACTTCCGGATGCTCCATATCGAGATAGTATGCTTGCATCATTGAATCGAGAATGAAACGGAGCTCGCGAATCACCTGATGGTATGCCGCGTAATAAATGACATTGGTCAATATCCAAAAGAGCTGATTATTCAGCTCTATGAGACGAACTATCACCATGGAATTCATCTGCTCTTCCTTCGATGTACTCTTTAGAACTGGTTGAATAATATCTATCCAATTGTTGTAGTGCTCTGACCATGTGAAAATTCTCTTACCGACCTTCGCTCGCGTCTCTTTACCAACTTCATCTTGCATATCTCTTATGAACTTGAATACATCTTCACTCAAATTTCGCACCTGACTTGGCATCAAAAAGTTAAGTCTACTTCATTATCCTACCGTTCTATTTGACCACAAAACAGATCCAGGTAATCGATCTCCCTCATAATAAGAAGCTTTAAGTTCCTATTAATAGGCTCAAGCGTCTTGAGATGCCTTTCTTCAAACGCATGTAAAGGCTCCTCCCCTTCCTCTAAGTCCTTCTCTTATCTTTCTCCACATACTGATATATTGGCCTCGGGAGGGCAAAGAGGTGCGGTCGTAGGAGCTGAATTAGACTATGCGCTCATTTTCCTTTTCAGATGACTTTACTGGAATACAAACCGGCTTTCGAACTAGGGTTGAAAGGACTCGAGCGAACTTCCCATCACTGGTAAAGGTATGTAGTGAGGTTATAGCATTTCAATGGAAAATAAGAAATTTGTTCAGCATGCGGGTCAAAGAGCCTGGAAGTGGCGAATCGCCCCCGCATCAACAATTCATCATGATATATTTTGCCAGAAACGCAATTTACCTAAGAGCCGCCTTTACTCTTGCACAAGAAGGATCAACGAGCCCATGTTACGACGTACTGCGAACAGTTTTTGAAACCATACTCAGAGGCTATCTATTTGCCCTCGCACCAGATGAAGCAAAACTGATGTATGGCTACATCAAGAATGCACTAACTTCCGAGCAGCAAAAAGACCTAAAACGAAAAGCTTTCTTCAATTTTGATTACAATCTTAAACGGCTTTGGGATGACAAGGACATAGATAAAATCAACCAAGTTTATCGACAACTATGCAGATTCTCTCACCCTAGCGTCCTAGGAGCCGAGCTAGACTGGAGGTATTCAAAGAATAGCGTCAAAGACTGTCTAAGAATGACAAGTTCCCTATCCTTTGGAAACATCCAAGTTCTAATGGAGGGTTTCCCCGAGTATATTAAAGGTGAAGCGCGAGACATATGTAGAGACGCGCTGGTAATGGTGAGAAATAAGCTAGGCTTTTCACCTCTGTTCACTCCTTCTTCTTCAGAATTTCAACCAAGGATGGAAATCCAACCATCTGACATAATATTTGACGGGAAGAGTTTGCTCAAAAAAAGAAGTCAAACCTTTTCGAACGCATCTAGAGCAGCCAAGATTCGATAACTCATTTCTATCGCGTCCAATGCATCGTAGGCTCTTCGATCATACCATGGCGGCCCTCTTGGATACTTCATGAGATCCCGTAGAAAACTGGCTGCGCCTATACCCCTTCTTCTGAGCAGTAGCTGCGCGGTCCCGTGTAACCCTTGATTCCGCTGCAATGATTTTGACGACTGTGTTAAGGTAACGGCGAAAAATCAGACGTAATGAACCCTGTACCAGATCCGATAGAAAAGGAAAGGTCTTCTATGAGAAGTTGAGAGGGAATAGGTTAAGAGGAGTTGCAAAGCTTATTGGCGCATCAAGTCCAGCTCGAACAAAGGAAGAAGTGGATACAAGAATTTGACGCTGCACAATCCGAGATCAGAGCCAAGCGCATAGTTGAGATAGAGAGCCCTGAACTAGTTGGTAAAGGATATCCTCCTCCACTAGATCCGGGCAAAGTGCCCTCAGAGATCAGAGAAGCATACTTCGGTTTTGAAAGTTCGATAAACAGGATCTGGACACAGGCAAGAATGAACTACGTCTACGGGTTCTTTCAAAGCTGTACATTCTTGATAGGCGCATTGCTTGAACTGCTCATCAAACAGTTCCTACTCCTGCGACGATCTCTATCAGACTGCGAATCTAAATTTCCCAAAAAGCGCCGCTGGCTTGGAACACTCATCGAATTCTGTGAGGATCAAGGGCTTCTTGATCAAACAATCCTAAATGACGCTTATGAGATCAATGAACTTCGAATAATGGCGGTTCATATGGAAACTGAGATGAAAGAAACAGCTACCTCACCGGACGAGCACCCTCTGGCTGAATACGAAGAGACTTCAGAGTTAACTTCAGAGGGAGAACAGATTATCGTCGGAGCCCAAGCGCTACTAGAGGAGAGTCTGATACTCGATATTTCCGATCCTACAAAACCTGTGTGGAAGCTTGTGTCGGTGTACAGACCTCAGGCAAGAAAGGCGTTCAAGCTGCTGTCAAAGACACTCTGGTCTCTAAGATATGGTCAAGACCACGCGTAGATTTCGTTCGCCCCAACCTTCTGAAACTAGGACCGAAAGCCTTGCTATTAAAACCTAATATGGCTTAAAACTGCCAAAAGATTATACTCGAGTAGTTGAAACTTCTACTTGAAATAGAGAGACTAGTCTAGAGGGTTGCAAGCGGATTTGTTTGATGAATACACCGTTAGAAACTTTCTTTCAACAATGGGTGATCTGTGCAAGAATTGGTCTCGTTCAGATCTTGAGGCCAAGTTTCCTCGCTCAATATGGTTTAGAGGATCAGGTGGAGAGGCAAAAGGTACCTTCGATTGGTTGATTTTCACCCTATTTGCAGAGAAGGAAGCAAATATTCATGAGCTTTATTCAAGAGTTGTATCGTTATTTGACGAGTGGGCTACATCAAAAGATATTCAACACAAATTTGATACAAGCTTGGTTAGGAAGTTGATACCTGTTACAACGACGAAAAACGTGTCTGTGAAGATAGATTGTTGGGAAAGGATCGATAAGAGCCGGGTCAACATTCCAAAAGTGGGCCCCATAGAACTTGACGTGTTTCGAAAAATGGATGAGATTTTTGAAGGTTCAGACGTAACAACGGAGGCATATCAATGTAGATGTAATAGGCTTTTTGTAATTTCCAAGGACAAGCTAGGGGAGGTTCCTAAGGACGAAAATGGGCTTCCTTTATGCAACGTTTGCGCTCGTACAGAGATCCCTCAAGACGCTTTTCGACAAAAATTCGACAAGTTTGCCGAAATTACAAAGCATCTTTTGGCTTTTGAATTGAGTTCAGACAATGAAAAGAAAGAAAATCTCACAAAACTACAGAACGCCTGCAAGGGGTGGATTCTAACAGGAGATCTGAAGGAACTCTACGTTCATTACTACGAGATGCTGAATGAGCTTCGTAAAGATCCAGCCTCTAAAGAGGCAGCTCTGCATGGTTTGGACAAAGAAGCTGCTCAGCTCATAGATCAGCTATTTGACAACGCCAAGCAATCCAACCCTACAGAATTCAAAAAGATGTTGTTTTCACTCGACTTTCGAGAAATCAAGGAGATCGATGATACAATCAACGAAGCAATGATTTCCTTCGCAAGGTTGGAAAAGGACTATTATCTTCTTAAGATGACGAATTATCCTATCTTCGTATCAGAATTGACTAAACAGGAACTTGAGCGTAATAGGATTAGAATCAAGCTGTTGACCTACTCACACTTAGTAGAATTGGGATCTATCTATGACATCGTTCTGAATTTGATTCAGATTGAAAAAGGAAAACGGTTCGAGCCCGAGCCTTTCGAGGCATACGGCGTTCTAGGCAGAGAGTACGATCATCCTCTGGATAAGATAAAAATAATAGAAGGTGTTAGCCCGTCTGGGTCTGCCATAGGTAGAGTATTTAGATCATTCTATGACAACCACATTCGAAATGCCTTTGCTCACTCACAATACATACTGTATGCAGAAGGTGCATATTTGACACGTTATAAGACCAAGATTTCAAGAACAGATCTGGAAGACAAGCTCAATATGCTGAAATCTTTTTGGAACTACATAGAGGACAGAATTGCTTTTGAGGAAGTAGAGGTGTATCGCAAGATTAGAACGTAGAAAGACCCGCGCTTAAGAGTTCGGATAATCTTCGCTATCTAAGAGAGTTGCCGTTCTTTAGGTGCTAGGAAAGTGTCTTTCTACAAGGCCAAACAGGCTCAATGCGTTAGTACTCGTAAAGCATCTATTCAGAAGACCCAGACTTAACTGGAACAAGTTCGCGCGAGTCTCTTTCGTAAGCTTATGATCCATGCCCCATCCTTCTTCAAAATCCAAACAATCAATGACCGCTCTGCACCAGCTCAATGTGCTTTCAACCGTTATGGGATTGCTCTCTCCCATTTCGAACCCTATGCAAGCCAGTGTTGTCGTTAAAGCTATTCTGTTAGCCTGAAGACGGTCATCTGAATATTTCATTACTTTTAATAATTCTTCGGGCGTTGCAGGTCTCTTTAACCAGCGAATATTGTTGACAATACTTCTTAAATCGCTTGATGTAACTCTTGTCAATCCTTCTCTCGCTCTCTAGTTACATTAAAGATAATTTCGCGCCTTCTTGCTCTAAAACCATTATTCTTGTACTCTAAGTCAGCGGGGATGAAAAGTTGTCAACAATTGAAGCTGCAGCTTTGGCTACAGACCGTTTGGTTGATATGATAGCATCTCCAAAGAATTCTCTATTGGGGTCAGCGGTGGAATGGACTTGGCGTTCCTATAGATTCAACAGATGTACAGTGTTTGCAACAGTCCTTGTCGTTGCAGGAATACTGGCAACAGTGCTCTTTTTACCGTTTTTCTTTGTATCTCTTTTGGGCGTCGGACTATGGTACTATGATTGGAGTAGGCAACGTACATTCTGGTTGGAAAGGCATTTTTCATGCGGCTTCCGGGATCTACAGATACGTGTCATCGTAGATGCAAAAGGGACTTGTCAAGAATTGCAGCGAGGAAACTATTATTCTGATGCGCTCTTATCAGGCAGACCCTACAAATGCAAGTTTTGCGAGTTTAGGACATTCGTGCCAGCGGTAGAACTCTCATAGTTTTGCGTCTGTGTTCACAGACATCTTTGCCAGGCTATTCCAGTCGTTTCCATAGCATTCCTATCTAGGCTGGGGGCGGCTCTTCTTCATTACCTGCACCACAGGTCTATGAAGAATCTTACTCGAATTTCGTTCACCTCCAATCTATAGCTCATGAGCCCAAATAGGGGTTGAAGCAAAATTCGAGATCGGGCCACTAACGCGTGTTAAACTACTTTATGGTTTACTTCGATATATTTTCAAACATACTGCAACCAATATCAAGATAAAAAAGAGGGGATTTGCGGGGGACATCGCCACTCCGCGTCGTTATAGCCTTAATCATTCATTTTTTCGTATAATTGTTTACTTTGGGGTTACTTCCGCTTCCGGAATAGCTTGCACTCATCTATATCTGTGACGTATTCGAAGCCAGCTTCAACAAGCTTCCGAGCTTCCTCTAAGCTCTTGGCTACAGCTGAGCTGTATTCATCGCTTTCAAAGTTGATCAGCTGCGTGTAAAGCATAGGTCTTGACGGCTTTTTTACTGGCGCTAAGTCATATCGTTCGACTGGTCCATCTCCGCGAATCATAATCATAGACGCATTCTCGGTTACGGTTATATCCTGCTCGGTCACGCTCATACTTACATGTGCGTATGGCTGGACAGGTTTTTTATGAATAGTCATAGTTCGTTTTGTATTCAAAAGCTGCATCTTATCATCAAGCCTCATCCCGTCTTGTTGAACACGATACCAATCAACGAATCCGGGAGCTTTGTCGAATTCTTCATGCATGATCATAGTCACACTTCGAAAAGCAGCCAAAAAAGCACTGAGATTGTATCTGAAGATATCGCGCCTATCTTCGCGCTCAATCATGCGATCGAGAAAATACTTCTTGCTGCATAAACTGCGATTCCTACAGCAAGAACCACCCAGCCTCTGTAGGCAAACTAATCTTATAGCCTATGAATAGCAGGCCGATCAATATCAGCCAAAGAGCAATAAATACTGCGGAAATGCATAAGATAAGAGTAGAACCTGTAGGAATTTCGATTTTCCAAAGCATAGCCGGCTTTCTTCTTGTATCAATTATCATTCTATTTTCAATCTCCTTCACTCTATCTGTAGCGCTTTCAGCTATTTTTTTAAGTCTATAAATGTGGCAAAACAACTCAACGCTAACAGCAAGGCCCAATATCGATAATATATATACCGCTATATGCAGGGTCACTTTAAATACCAAAAAAAGCAATCCACTGATTAATACCATCATAATGTTGGCATGGGTTTCTAGAAGATTATCTACAAGGTGTATCTCCTTTAAAAGAACTTTATGCGCTATCTTGTCCTTTGCGCTAATCGCAACAAATACTCCGCATGCATCGCAGAATTTGGCCTGGTAAGGTAGTTCCCTTCCACATCTATAGCAGAACGGCATTACCGTTCGCCGAACCCAGTTCTCTAGCTAAACATATTTCTACATAGACGTAGATATTCTTGGCGATTGCAAGCTTCCAGATGAAGCCTCGTTGGATGGCAGGATCAGAATCATGAAATACGTTTCATGGTCTTATCGATACGCGGAGCAGATTCTGAACAGCAAACTCGCCCTGGTAGTCTCTTGGTGGATCTTGAGAGACGCCATCTACATGTTTAATTTTTAGTTTACCGCAAGGAAGCATGAATACCTTCTTTTCGTTGCTAACGAAGAAAACGTCTAACCTTAAGATCTTTCTTATCCTTTGACGTATTCTCCTTTTTGCGACTTTGCTATAGAACTTGGTATAAGGGAAAGCTACACCATATCTGTTCCTTAGAACGCGAGTTTATTCACTATTCTCATATGAGCAATCTTCTGACCATTATAACTAGCAATGCGAGCTGGGAGCAAGCGTTCAAGTTCTTTTCCTCCTTAACAAAGAAGGAAGCTATAATTAGGCTCAATAAGGTTAGAAGGGGCGAATGACAAGACGTAGTAAACGAAGAACCGAATTAGAGGGCAATAGCCTTGGATCGATTGGGTAATAAGCTTAAAAGAATTTTTCTCGATATGCAACTTTGTGACGATCAGCCGGACGTCCTATCGGAATATGATGCCTCCAGTATTGTAGATGTTCTGAGTAAGGCTGGAACTGAAGTCCTGACTGTATGGTTCAAGGACCATTGGGGCAATGCGTATTATCCTACGAAAGTAGGCAAGATGCACGCATTTCTTCGGGGAAGAGATCTGGACGGTGAGATAGTGAGGGTATGCAAAGGCAAAGGTATAAGCGTGATTGCCTATTATAGCGTTGGAGTTGACGCGTATATAGGACGGAGCCATCCTGAATGGGTGGCCGTCAATTTTGAGGGAAAGAAAGAAGAAGGAACTTGGGTCCAAATCTGCCTCAACTCTCCATATCGCGACTATGTCATGAATCAACTCAAAGAAATTGCAAGCTGGTACGATGTTGATGGTTTCTGGCTCGATATGCTCTTCTATGGAAGCTATGGACACCATTGGGCCATGAACTGCTATTGCCAATATTGCCAAGACAAGTATCAAAGAGATATGGGCAAAGAGATCCCAACCGATATGAAAAGAACAAACAAGGAATTCCAGCAATGGCTAAGATGGCGTCGTAATGTTTGGTTAGAATTTCTCAGCGAAGTACGAGATCTGCTTAAGAGAATACGTCCTCAAACAATGATCACGGGGAACTATTTCGGTCACACCTATGTCGGGTGGGTCTTCGGATACTCATGGAAACAAAGCGAGTACTTCGACTATCTTTCAGCAGAAGCTTATCACGGAAATCATGGTCAACTCGCCGTCAGCCTCGTTCCTTCTTTCTTGAAGGCGAGATCGAATAATAAAGCCTTTGAAGTCTTGATAACTAGATACACAAGACTATGGGATTGGGGATTCAAATCGTTAGAGCAACTAATGTGCGAAGCGATGACTATAATTGGTCATGGCGGTGCTGTGGCGGTAGATGATCATCTCCATCCAAGGGGATACCTGAGCCCTACAGTCTATAGAAGAATCAAAAATGTATTCGATAGAATAGATGAGGTCAGGGAATTTGCTGTAAACCTTGAACCAATTCGCTACGCCGCCTTAGTATATTCAGAAGACACCAAAGATATCTATGCAGGAAACGACCTTGAGGAATACGCGTCGAGCTTTCACGGTGCCTTTAAAGCTCTTCTAGAAGGCCATATTCCGCTAGATATCTTATACGTTGATCAATTGAAGCCGGAAATAGTGTCAAGATACAAAGTCCTTGTCCTTCCGAACTTGGCAATAATGCAAAACGACACCGCTGATATGATAGACAGCTACTTTCGAAGAGGCGGAGGTATAGTTGCGACTTATGAAACATCCCTCTATACCGAGGAGCTTGAGATTAGAGATAACTATCGCATAAACTCTCTTGGGGCTCGGTACCACGGCAGAATTCCATATAGACATACGTTCTTGCAATTTAAGGAGGAGGACCCAATAATAATCGGAATAGAAAGAGATTTCCCTATTGCGACGAAGGAATCCTCTCTTAAAGCCACCGCTTTGGGCAGAGGGATAGGCGAGATCGTATATCCTATGATGGAATACGAAGCTGATAGATACCCCTACTCACGTCACATTACTCATCCACCATATCCGCCTCCCGGACCAGAGTCTGAATATCCAGCGGTGATAGTAAATGACCGAGAGGGAAGATCTGTTTACTTCCCACAGAAGATCGATACCAGCTACGCATACTACAGCACAAGAGATTGCGCCAAACTGCTCAGAAATGCAGTTAGTTGGGCTGGCGGCCCTCCTCCAATATTTGTTAACGCTCCCACATGCGTTGAAGCTACTTTCAATACGCAAGTAAACAAAAACAGGGCCATCATTCATCTAATCAATTTTAGTACTGAGTCAGGCCGACACTGCGTTACGCCCAAAGTCAACTTCCAATGGATTGAAAACCTTCATTTGGTGAACGAAATAAATCCTGTACATGGTGTTGAGCTATTCGTAAAGAAGGATTACTGGGATAAACAAGGCTTTTCGCAGATGCAAACATACAAACGAGAGCCTCTTCGAGTTTTAGAAGAGGGCGAATTCCTGAAAAGTAACCTGTCCAGACTTGACATCCACGAAGTGATAGTCATAAGTTAGACGATTAGCATCGAACTATCGATGATGAATGGGCACACCTTTTTCTTCGTTGACCTAAGGTGATCTCCTCCGACTGTTTGGTTCTTTGTTTTCTTAGATCAGTCAATAAATGCCACTTTCGAAATAGAATTTCGCAGATTCTTGCATTTCAAGATCTCTCATGAACAAGGAGTTCGCAATGTCCGCCTCTACGCAGTAGGCTGCGGATATTCCGACATCCCGCGTTTCCATACAAACGTAGAATCTATTTATTAACTTGGCTAGAAATATGAGTTCAAGGTTGTAGAGCTTTGAGACCAAACCTTGGGTACAAATGGGTTATTTTGGACTACCACTTCTCAGAGTATCCACATAATGTGCTGGTAAATGCTGATTCAAATGCAGAGGCCTATGTGAAGGCCGCAATCGACGCAGGTGTAGACATCTATAATGTCTACGCGAAAGATCACTGGGGAAATGTGTACTACGATAGTAAATTTGGCCACAAGCATAAGAACGTCAAGTCTGATCTTCTCGGAAGGATTCTGAAAGAAGCCAAAAAAAGAGGTTTGAAGACCGCCGTTTTCTTCAGTGTTTGCTGGGACGAATATAATTCTAGACTGAATCCAGATTGGGTGGCTCTAGACGAAGAGGGTAAACCTAGAAGATGGTATCCGACTGGTTGGACGTTCCTTTGCATAAACAGCCCATACAGAGACTACACCTTTAATCAAATGAATGAACTTGTTCAAAACTACGACTTCGACGCCATATTCTTGGATGACTTCAACAATCAGCTTGGAGTGAATACGCCATGCTACTGCAGGCATTGCCAAAAACTATGGAAAGCCGAGTATGGATACGATCTTCCTAAGAACCTTGTTGGCATCGAAAAAGCCAAATATCTTGATTTCAGAGACACCTTCTTTCGAAGATATCTGAATGAAATATCGTCGGTGATCAAGTCATCTGGCAAGAATATTCAATTCTCACATATCTTCGGAACAGTCTTCGATTTCGATGACTACATAATAACATTCAATGCGCCAATGGGCAGAGACTATTTCTTGATAAGCAGTCAAGCAAAGATCTACAGAGCCTATGGGAAAGGAAGACCCGTCCTCTGCTGCATTCTACGATTCAATGATGCCATCCGAGATTGGGATTTTACAGTGAAGCCAAAAGAACTGATGATGTGGGAGGCGATCACAATCCTCGGAAACAACGCGATGATTCAGATAACTGACCAGCCAGACATAACTGGTAAACTTGAACCGAAAGCTTGGGAGCTCATCAAATACGCTTTTTCAGAAGCAAAGAAGGTTGAAGCGCGGGTTTCCGGAGGCGTTCCTTACGCAGAAATGGCGCTCTTGTATAGCGGTAGAGACGAAGAGCTTACGCAAGGTCCACCATACTCGCCTCATGAGGCACAGATATGCGTCCGAACGCCCGATTTCGCCGGCGCTTTCAAGCTACTCACCGAGGCACATCTACCATTTGATGTAGTGGTTTCAGAAAATATGACCCTTGATGGGTTGAAGAAGTACAAGGAAGTCGTCATACCTAACATAATCCACCTATCCCAAACTGAAGTCAAGAACATCCAAACCTACGTTGAACAAGGCGGAACTATACTGTTTACGCATAACACTGCCACTAGAGACGAGTACACTCGGAGATTGCCGGAAAATCTGCAGCTCTTCGGATTGATAAGTTTCGACATGGAAACTCCTTATACCGTTAAATTCATCAAACCAAGAATCGACTTGGAAACTGCATTCTTAAGGGTGAATGGTGAAAGCTGCTATGTTACACCTAAAACTGAAGTGGACATTCTTGGAGAGATAACGCTTCCAGCCTTTGAATGTACGCCTGACAAATGGGTTTCCCATAACATCCAACCCGGTGATACAACCGTTAACCCGGCCATAGTTGTAGGCAAGTACGGTAAAGGCTCATACGCATATTTTGCCTTCAGAGCATTCAAGGAGTACATAGAACAAGACTATAGGCCGTATCGTCAAATAATTCTGAAAGTGTTAAGTGCGTTGTATGAGCCATCGCTGTGGGTGGAAGCGCCTAGAGTAGTAGAAGCTAACTATCTGAGGCGGGAAGAATTGATAGAGATCATTCTGACGAATGGAATAACTGGAAAACCAGCTGGGAGATATGACCTAGGAACAACGCCGTGTGCCTATCATATCAATTTGGATGAAGTCGTACCTGTCTCTGATGTTGAGGTGAAAAGCAAGAGGGCGATTCTCGAAGCGTTCAATCTTGAAGGAGAAAAACTCGAAGTCAAGAAAGGCCGAAATACTTACGACGCCATACTTCCCACTGTAAAACTATACGATGTGGTTTCCCTGAAACTCGGCTAGCCTTTAACTGCGCCAAGCGTCAGACCTCTTACTAGAAACTTTTGTGTGAAAAGTGAGAAGGCGAGTACAGGCACAGTAAAGAGGATTGAAGCTGCTGACATTGGTCCCCACGCTATCGCATATGAGGTTACCATCTCGGCTATGCCTACTGGAGCAGTTTTTGAAGCTGCAGTCTGCGTTAGAACTACCGCGAATGGAAACTCGTTCCATGGATATATAAGTTCAAGAATAGTTGTGGCTGCTAGCCCCGGAGCCGCTAGCCTCAACGTGACTCTCCAAAAAACTCCAAGTCTGCTTGATCCGTCGATCAACGCCGCTTCTTCGACTTCCCGTGGAACCTCGCTAAAGAACGCTTGCATCATCCAGATTACAAACGGTAGGCTATATGTCGTGTACACAATCACGAGAGCTATGTAAGTATCTAGGAGCGTGAAAGCCTTCATGATCAAGAATAGAGGGACTATCAACGATATCGTTGGAAACATACGTGTCACCAGAACGACAATCATTAACTTGCTGGACAAACGAGATTTGAATCTCGAAAAACCGTATGCAGCAAGAGACCCTATTCCTATTGAAAGAACTGTGGATGCGACGGATACAACGACTGTATTCTTGAAGTAGTTTAGGAAAGGGCCTTCAAGAACTTCCCGGTAGAATAGCAGGTTTGGATGAGCCGGAAACCAAATGATCGGGATCGAGAATAGTTCCTTGTAGCTCTTGATTGAAGTAAGGAAGATCCAAAGAAACGGAAAGAGATCGACCGCCATAATCATGATTACCAGTAGGAAGATAGCTGCGGAGAACAGAAATCTGACCTTGCTCATAGCACCTTCATCTTTGAGTTTCTCTTGGAAAAATCCTTATTAGAAAAAGGCCAACAGCGACTATCGTGAGCAAGACAATGAAAGAGGCTGCTGAAGATCTCCCGAAATCGAGGAAACTAAATCTTCTGTAGATGTATACCGCAACTGTGTTAGTTGCTCCAGCTGGACCTCCACCTGTCATAATGTACACGATGTCGAATATCCTGAATGCGTCCATAGATCTGATCAATAGCACAACTAAGATAGAGGGCACAAGATGTGGCAGAGTGATGTGTCTAAACACTCGCAATGAACCAGCTCCGTCAAGGGCCGCAGCCTCATACTGATCCTGCGGCACTCCTTGCAATGCTGCAAGCATCACCAGAAAATCAAAGGGAGTCGCCTGCCAAAGATCTGCGATGATTATGGACCACATAGCGACTAGCGGGTCTCCAAGCCAAGAGGGCCCCACGAACCCGAGATCTCTAATAATACTGTTGACGGGACCAGTGGGGTCCATAAGCAACCATCGCCACTGTAGCCCTATGACCACAGGTGCGACCATTAGAGGTAGCGTAAGTAAAGCTCTGAAGATGCTTCTTCCTCTGAATTGAGTATTTAGCATCAGAGCTAGACAGAGGCCTATTACCAGTTCAAGACTAACAGCTACGGATGTAAAGAACAAGGTGTTCACCCAGGAGCTCCAAAACTCTGCGTCGTGGAAAAGACTGTCGTAGTTCCTTGTGCCTTGAAAAGTTCTTGCTCCTGTCGCCAAGTCTACGGATTCCAAACTCAAATCTAAAGCCAAGATAGCTGGATAGATTATAAACATCGAAATTAGCAACAGCGCAGGGAGGAGTAAAAGCAAACCGAATTGGCGATCGCTTAACCTCAAAAATATTTCCTCGGGCTGTTAAAAAAGAAGGGGCTCAAGAAGGCTGACTCTAAGCCTTCTTGGGAGGAAGCAGTGTCTTTATCCTGTCGGCTGCCATGTCCAAAGCCTCCTTCGCTGTGAGTTTCCCAGTCATAGCGAGCTCAATTGCAACGGCCCAAGCGTCCATAATCTCTGACCAGTTCTTGATTGGCGGGTAGGCGATTGCTGAATCAAGTATCTTAAGCAGGGCGTCGAAATATGGTAAAGCTTTGCGTACAGATGCGTCATCATACACAGATCGCCTTGTAGGCGCAGGTATGTATTTGACTGTCCGGTAGACCTGTCGATCCGTATCAGTTATAAAGTGGGCGAATTTGTACGCGGCGTCCTTATATTTTGAGGCTTTGTTCACGACTATCACCCATCCGCCTGGCCAGACTGCGTGAACCTTGTCTTTCGCCATTTGAGTTATGTCAAACTTTCCCGCGACTTGGGATTGGGAGGCGTCATTCCCGACCGAGTACATGTAAAGCCAGTTTGATGCCATCAGTAGTTTCCCTGAAGTAAAGAGAGGAAGCGCATCAACTGTCCACAGGCTGTTTGGGTTAGGTGGAGTAACCTTGTATTTGTTCACAAGATCTGTTAGAAACTGAACCGTTCTCACACCTGCGTCGTTGTTAATTGTCACATCATAGTTCTCGTCAAATACTCTCCCTCCTGCCTGATGCAGATATGACAAGTTCATGTGCGGGGTTTCCTCGACTCTTTTCGACCAAATCATATAACCGTATGTCCCTTCTGAAGGGTTGGTCAACGCCTTCGCTACTGAGACTAAATCATCCCAGGTCTCAGGTGGTCTGAGTCCTTTGTCTTTGAAAACATCGGTTCTGTAGAAAAGTGCGGGGACAGCTATCGAGAACGGCAGTGCATAGACTTTTCCTTCAACTGTACAGCCATTCAAGATGCCTGGTAGGAAGTCAGTTTTGTCTTCTGCGGTCAAGTAATCATTCAAAGGCTCCAAATACGGGTACAGGTCTCCAAGCCTTTCATAGGAACCTACAAGCACATCATACTTTCCGGTCCCGCTCGCGAGTTCAATGAACGTCTTCTCAACCATCGCTTCTTGAGGGACTTCCGAATAGCTCACTTTGATCCCGGTCTGACTTGCAAATTCGTCTAACTTGTCCTTCATGTACGCTGTCTCAGCGGTCGTTACTGACAAAAGTGAAATGCTTGGTACGGCTGTTGGCGTAGGCGTTGGTGTAGGCGTGGGCGTAGGGGTAGGGGTAGGCGTAGGTGTCGCCGGAGGAGGCTTCGTCGCCTCGTATATTCCGTATCCTGCAGCAGCCACAACAGCGACGACAACGATGCCGCCGACATACTTCACATAGCCACGTCTTGAAACTTTCGCTTCTTCACTCAAAACGTATCACCATATTTTCGAAGACCCTTTTTGGAGTTCAACGTCTATTTATCTCTTCCTATCTCCAATGCACAAGATGGATCCTCCCAAGTCTAAACAACAGCTTCTTTCCTTTCTTATGATCCTTCCACTGTAAACTGCCGATCTACATCACGTATATTTGTCGGCTCTATTTGCGCCTTCATCAGTAAAGCCGGTTGCGCCTGATATCAGGCTCAAGTATGGCAAGCCCTTCAAGCATCATTCTTGATCAAGATAAAAGGAGGGGATTTGCGGGAGACATCGCCAATATACTAGGGGTTCAAATCCCACCCCCGCACTTCTGCATGAACCCCCTCCTTTTTAGGGGATTCATCTACGTTTTCTTAAGACCCGAAGGTTCTCAGGCTTTGGGCAACGAGATTACATTCGGAGTCTACCGCGTCTCGAGAGAGCTTCGACATAGAGAAGGGCGACTTCGAGGCTTAACCGGATTGTTCTTTGAATTTTCTCGCATAGCAGAGGCTATCTTGAGGAGAGATATCGGTTGACATGTTTAAATTGGTGATGGTTCTGTAAACTT
>Ga0209314_10000367_pt1 | contig 19845 bp, 9 predicted proteins | sample I19B2metaG_FD_184146 | JGI IMG/M metagenome (GOLD analysis project Ga0209314, IMG submission 184146) | Lake sediment bacterial and archeal communities from Gulf of Boni, Indonesia to study Microbial Dark Matter (Phase II) - ​I19B2 metaG... | ecosystem: Environmental > Aquatic > Freshwater > Lake... | reverse complement strand
CCGGTATAAATGATTAACGATTACTGATTACCTATTACATCAAATCAACTCCCTTTCCAGGGCAAACCTGATCAACTCGGCAGTATTCTTCGTTCCTGTCTTCTGAAGCAGATTCTTACGGTGTGAAATTATTGTATGTACTGAAATATTAAGCTGCCTTGCAATCCTTGTTGCACTGTGACCACCCGCAAGCCTGGCAAGGACTTCTTTCTCCCTCCTTGTAATATTCAGGTTATTGTTGTATTTTCTGATGAGATCATCAAAGTAGTGATCGAATTTACCGTTCCCAAACCACGAGAATGTCATATGATCGTTTTTCTTCAGGTGTGAAATGTCAGTAAACATCACCAGGGCATATACCATATTCCCTTCACTATCAGTTTTAAAACAGCAGGTATGCCTGTTTAACCTTATATATTTTCCGTCCTTACATTTTAACCTGAAATCAACCAAGAAGGATGCAAAATAGGGGTCATTCAGTAATTCCTTTTTATATTCCCTCGTAAGGGCGATGGTCCTTTTTGAGAATTCATAGGTATAATCATGGTCATCGGGATGTGTAATAGAAAACGCAAATCCGAATTCCCTGAAATTCTCAACCGGATATCCGGTGATGGCCTCAGTATTCGGATGCACATATACATTGCATCCTTCCGTATAATCATTGATCCAGAAAAACTGATTCCTTAGTATAAGGCTGTCATCGAGCCTGCTCCAGTCGATCAGTTTATCCTTATAACTCTTAAGGTTGAGGTCAAACTCCATCTGGCTGCAGAAAGCTCTGAAATCGTCGGGAACGTTCATAGGATCGGAGAGTTGGGCAGTTGGCAATAAGCAGTTGGCAATAAAAAAAATTAAAGTTCCTTTAAAAATTGCTGTAATATCCTGTTAAACAAATCAGGTTGTTCAAGCTGGGGTGAATGACCTGAATTGTGAATTAACTGTAAACCATTTTTCCAAAGACCCGGAACAGGAAACTCATTGAAATACTCCGTGTTAACAAACTGATCATTCTCTCCATGCAGCAGTGCAAAAGGCTTTTTAAATTCTGATATCTTCCTGTTTTCATCAGGAGCCTCCCCTCCCATCAAAGCCTTTCCTATATAAAACCTCACAAGTGGATCTGCCTTACCAATGCTTTCAGATATCTCAGCAGGGATATCGCTCCCGTGTTTTACAAAACCCGAAGCCAGTAAAGCAGTTTCATCTTCTGAAAGGTCGTGTTTAAAAGCAAATGCCAGGACCGGGCCCTGAATGAATGCCCTGTCCATCCGTGGAGGATTTGTCAGAGGAGGTGTCCCAAAAATCATTGCACCTTTCAATCCCGGCAGGTATTCCAGAGCACTAATAACCAGGTGACCACCGAGTGAATGGCCAACAAGGACGCCATCAGCGGCATCCAGCATATGGCATAACTCAATAATCAGTTTAATATATATGAAGGGAGAATAAACTTTTTCCGGATTTTTCATTCTGCCGGTATCGCCGTGGCCGGGCAGATCAGGTGCTATTAACCTGAATCCGTTGAAATGCGGATCATTAAACTGGTTTACAAATGTGGATGCCGACAGCGAATTACCATGGACAAAAAAAACAGGGAACCCATCATCCCTGTTCTGCTGAACTGCTATTTGTCCAAAACTGGTTTCAACAAATTTTCTGTTCATATTGAGATATTGACTTCACTCAAATATATAAATAAAAATCTTTTACTGTTACTAAAATAACAGAAAAAATCCCCCAATTGGGGGATTGACTATTTTGCGCACAGACAATAATTTTATAACGTATTTAAAAAGATAGCTATATGAAAAGAGTTTCAATTTCTGCGAAGCATATACCAATTGTAAAAAGCTATGTTTTGTTAGTGCTGTTTTGTTCATTTTTAACATCCTGTGGTAAAAAGGGAGCATGGGAATATTTTACATGGCGATATGAATTGGGCAAGAGTACATATCATTATTCCTGTGACAACGGGAAGGCAAATGACTATCAACAGGATGAAGATAATATTTTTTGGGAAGGAATGACATGCCAGGAACTTGGTTATACTATTAGTCTTCCAAAAAGTGAACGTGTATGGGGTCAGTATGTCGCAACCAACGATGGTAGTTATCCAGGTGCAAATGGCAAATGGGGAACAAATTCCTCTTCTTCCGGCGATCCATGCTCATTAAGCAATTATAAAGGGCCGACCTCTGATGTACAATCAGCGTCTTTCTGTCAGACTGCATTTGTTTATAAGTGTAAAGGTAATGCTGCAGGCGTTAAAAGTTCATGTGCCACCTATACACAATTCAGACAAGTCAACTCCAAACTTCCTGCCTGCCCTTATTGCAATTAAAATCAATGAAATATTTTGAACATTTCTTTAAAGGTACACTTCTGATTCTGATTTCAATAATTCTATTTTATATTATTCGTCTTGTCGGGTATGTCGACCAGATAGGATTAATGATCTATAGAAATTCAACCCTTGGCAAAAGCAATATTGAGTTGCCAAAACCTGTTGGTGGGAGTTTACTGAGCGGCTCAGATTCTGCAAAAGTAAAGATTACAGTATTTATTGATTATCAATGTACCTATTGCAAACAGTTTTTCAATGAGGTTGTAACAAAGATTGAAGAAAGGTTTGTTGATAGTGGGGTTGCATCTATATATATTAAGCATCTCCCTCTTAATCATATTCATCAAATTGCAGAACTCCTTGCAAAAGGAGCTGAGTATTCAAAAGCTAATGGATTGATCAGGGATTATACTTTTAAAGTATTTGCCTTCGACTCACAATTGGATACTACAACATTAAACCAAATAATGTATTCACTCAATATTGACACAATTGCTTTCCGGGAAAGTTTGAATACCGAAAGTTTTTATACTTCCATTGAAAAGGATCTTATTGAGGCCCGTGGATACAATATAAACGGTACCCCGACTACAGTTATAAATCAGAAAGTAATCCTTGGTCTCAGGGATTTCAGATACTTTGAGAATATAATTGAAAATGAATTAGTCTCTGGATCAGGATCAAATTGCCAATAAAATGGTTCTTAATAAATGTGGGATTTCAAAATCGTTATATCAATTCCACTATAATATAGTACTTATTATATAGTTCAAATATTAGAGTGTCTCAAAACTTTCTTATAACCGCAAAGGTTGCAAAGTAAAAATACTGAAAGACAATTCTTTGTGTTCTTTGCGTAAATTCTTTGCGACCTCTGCGGTTAATGGATTTTACTTTTAAAATACTGTCATTTAATATAATGAATGATGTGGTAAAATTTAGTTCAGCATAAATTCTAGAATAAGAATGTTATTACAGAAAAAAATTATAAATTAGATTACTATCTGAAAACCTGAACTGTATGAGTAAGTCTGCAATGCTTTTAGTCTGTGGCCTGTTCTTGTTTCTAAACATTTCACAGGCACAGGAATTAATAATAGGGAAAGAACATCTAAATGCTCTCGATTTCCCGATAAGCCCGGCAAATTTCATTAATTTCCAGTACAACCAGTTCATTTATAAACAGCAATGGATCCATTCCAGTGGCACAATAAATAAAATTGCATATTATTTTAATGGAAACTCTACTGAATCATACGATGTAAAGATATTTATGGGACACACATCCCGGACAAGCTTTTCCGGGAGGGACTGGATCTCCCTACAACAGCTTACCCTGGTATATGACGGACCTTTTAACTTCCCGGGAAATGATGGCTGGCTTGAAATAAACCTTCAAACTCCATTCACTTATAACAATACTGATAACCTTGTAATTGCTATCGATAAAAACTCTGTCGACCCTGAGGGAGGCAACGGATGGTTCTCAAATTCAATTCTCGATGATGAGCATCCATCAATGTATACCAGAGACAAGTTTTATAATATTGACCCGGCAAATCCGCAAGGGGAATTTGAAGCCTTTCAGCATATTCCAAATATCAAGATTTCCGGCTCACTGACAGAAACTCCTTATTTATATCTTTACGGACCTGCAAACAGAGATGTCTCAACAGATCCAAACAGCACGGTTACTGTTAATATTGAAACCAACCTGCCAGATTATACAGTAAATACACTTCCTTCATGGATCTCTTCAACCAAAGATCTTATCAACAGACAACTTACCTTTAAGGTTGTGGCATCTTCCGGAACCCTGAATGAAAATATAAGAACTGCTAATGTTATCCTTTCTGGAACTGATGTAAAACAGGACACACTCCTGATCAACCAGTATAAGTTTGAATCAGAAAAAATATTTACTGCACCATATTATAGTTCGGGACATGCATTTACAGATTATGATAGTGACAATGATCTCGACATTACAGGCTACAACACCGCGGTGGGAGTCAATTCTAATGGCAGTTTCACATTTCAGCCATTTACAGATCTTCCCAATACAAATGGATTGACTTACTGGGGTGATTATGATAATGACGGAGACCTTGATTTTGTGCTTATAAACGCTGAATATGATCCAGCAGGTAATATATGGACACCTGATATTGCTAAAATATACCGCAATGACGGTCCGGGAATATATACCGATATAAATGCCACACTTGATACATTCGTGCCTGATGAAAGTGCTGTATGGAGTTTTGCAAGCTGGTGTGATTACAATAATGACGGAAAATCCGACCTGTTGATAATGGGTGCTGACATCCAAAACTCAGCCAGCACAATCCTTTATAAAAATCTTGGCAATGATAAATTTGTCAACTCGGGTATAAAGCTGAAAAAAATATTCAGGGGTACTTCAGACTGGGGTGACTATAACAATGACGGACTAATGGATCTGGCAATTCATGGCAGGGATGTAAATGGAAATTCCGTTACAATTATTTACAGGAATGAGGGTAACGATACATTTACAGATATCCGGGCTGGCTTATATGGTCTGTATTCAGGTAATGTCAACTGGGGAGATTTTGATAATGACGGGGACCTGGATCTTCTGGTAAACGGTGACAGCAATGATGATATCAGGATTAAAATATACAGAAATGACGGAAATGATGAATTTGCTGATATCAAAGCTGGTTTAACACTGTTTGGCAGGGGATTCTACAAATGGAATGATTATGACAATGACGGAGATCTTGACATTGCCGGCTTCGGAGATCTTAACAAGTTAGAAACTGTTGTCAGGTACCGGAATGATGGCAACGGGAAGTTCGTTGATGATTTTTCCATGGTTGTTCCGGGATCAAGTGACAATGGGATAACACGTATCTCAAACGGCGATTATGACAAGGATGGAGATCTCGATGTACTTGTTTACAGGATGTACCATAACTACTTAAAAGTATATCGCAATAATTCGGATATCCCTAATACCTCTCCTTCTGTTCCGGGAGGATTGAGATCATTCAGGAACGGAACAAGATTCTACCTTACATGGAATCCCTCATCCGACAACGAAACTCCTTCAAAATCTTTATCTTACAATGTCCGTATCGGTACTGCTCCCGGAAAATATGATATTGTAGCCCCACTCGCCGATCTTACAACAGGATTTATTAAAATTCCGGGCATGGGCAACTGCTCAATCGATACTCTGTTCTTTATAGACAACCTCCCTCTGGGAACCTATTACTGGAGTGTCCAGTCAATAGATAATATGTATGCAGGATCAGCATTCTCTACTGAACAGAGCTTCTCTGTCTCGCCACCATTCAGTAAACTTGATACGGGAATACCGATGCTTTATAGTGCCTCAGCCGCCTGGGGAGACTATGATAATGACAGCGATATGGACCTTTTTGTTACAGGCAGGGTGACACAATATGATGGCGAAACAACCAGGATTTATAAGAATGAGGGAGATACAACCTTTACTGAAATAATTCTTGTAAACCATGGAAGGTATTCCGGTTCAATTAACCTTGGTGACTTCGATAATGATAACGATATTGACATTCTGATATCCGGCAAAAATAAAGATGGACAGGAAGGGGCAAATATAATCCGTAATGATGGAAATGATAAGTTCACTGAACTCCCGCTGACTTTCGCCTCGACACAATTCAGTTCAGCTATCTGGGGGGATGTTGATAACGACGGAGACCTTGATGTGGCTGTAAATGCTGAAATTTACAGAAATGTCAGTAAGGGAGTTTTTTCAGAAAAGATTAATCCGGGAGGCTATGCTGATATGACAAATAATTCTTTTGCTGATTATGACAACGACATGGATCTTGATTTCTTTGTCAGCTGCCAGTGGATTAAAAAAGAGCTCTACAAAAATAATGATGGAAATTTTTACAGATCCTTATCGAATTTTGCTCCACTGTATTTTGGATCAATGGACTGGGCTGATTATGACAAAGACGGAGACCCTGATTTGCTAATTTCGGGTTATGATTCTTTAAGAAATAATTTTACTTTCATCAGCCGGAATGACGGAAAAGGAAACTTTTACAATTTTGATGCTGAAATAAGAGGTATATACCAGGGTCAGTCCCGGTGGGGTGATTTTGATAATGATGGTGATCCTGATATTGTTTTAACCGGATGGAGCGGGGCAAGAATTTGTAAAGTTTACATAAATAAAGGAAATGACCTGTTTGAAGAGATATATGACCATCCGATTAATCCGCATGATGTTGTTGAGCAGGTGAATTACGTTTTATGGGGAGATTATAACAATGACGGCAACCTCGATTTTGTAAAGAACGGACTCATCTTTTCCAATAATTACAATACCCCAAATATCCCTCCTGCATCTCCTGACAGCCTGAAGGTTACAGTGAAGGGATTCGATGCTGTTTTCTCCTGGGCAGATCAGAAAAATACCGGAGTTGTAACATATAATATAAGGATAGGGACCAAACCCGGAGGATATGATATTGTTTCTCCAATGTCTGATATAAAAACAGGATACAGGAAGATACCCGTTCAGGGAAATGTTCAGAATAATATGTCCTGGTTTATTAAAGGCCTGAAACCGGCAGTTACATATTACTGGAGTGTACAGGCTGTAGACGCCGCATTTAAGGGCGGGCCATGGACAGCAGAACAGTCATTTATTATGGGAGATATATATCCTGATTTTAAGGCTGATACAGCTTGTAACAGAACACCAACATCATTTACCGACCTGTCCGTTTCTCCACTTGGTCCGATAATTTCATGGAAGTGGGATTTTGGGGATGGTAAAAATTCAACCATTCAGAATCCTGAACATGAGTATCAGAATCCTGGTGAGTATAGTGTCACACTTGCTGTTAAGAAGGATACCGTTACATTCCGAAGAACCAGGAAAATACTGGTAAAGCCCTCTCCTGCTGCTGATTTTGATTATGAGAATATGCCTCAGAACAGAACAGTAATTAATTTTACAAACAAATCCGACACCGGGACTTTAAAGATTTCGAACTGGTCCTGGGATTTCGGTGATGCACTTAAATTCGAGGGAAGGGATCCTCAACCACATGGTTATTCCGAAAACGGATTGAAAAAAGTCCGCCTCGTAGTAATGGCTGAAAATGGATGTGCCGATACTGTCAGCAAAGATTTATTTATCTGCAATGAACAGCTCGATAAACCCGATATAACAGCTAAAGGACCGAGTGTCTGGTACCTGACATGCACCATTACCAATGCCAACCTTTACAAATGGTATTACAATAACCAGTTAATAGCAGAAGCCAATAACAAATACTACTACCTCGCAAACCAGAAAATGGGAACATACAGGGTAGAGATATCCAATATGGGAAATTGTTACATACCTTCGGATGAAATAACTTTGCCTCTGGGCATAACCGGAACTGAAGAAAATGAAATTTTCGACGATGTCAGTATCTACCCCAATCCAACAACCGGAACATTCACAATAGAGATGAACAACAATGTCTTCGGGGAACTTGTGATCGATATCTTCACACAGACTGGAAGCAAGGTGCTGAACATAAAGTTTGAAAAAACAACTGAACACTTCATTAGCCAAATTGACCTTTCCGGGCAATCGAAGGGATTCTACCTTATAAATCTGTCGCTCGATAAGTTCAGGGCAGTGAGGAAAATTCTGATAGAATAAGGGGCACACGACGCACGACGCAAGGCGTTCGACAATTGATGTCCGACACTCGGTCATATTACCTTGTGCCCTTTGCCATGAGTTGTATATCGTGTGTCGAGTGTAGAAATGGACTTCCGACTACGGTATTTATATTGTTATTCAATTACTGATCAGAAAATACCTCACATTAGCTAACTTGACTTCATATATTCCCATTTATCAGATCAAAAGCAGACTAATCGATATTATTCCTGAAATATTAATATAACATATCGATATTTCGTGAATATATTGTAGATTTGAAAAAATATTTAAAATGATCAAACGAGCAATAACACCTCTTGTCCTGAAATTTCTTGATAATTTTCCTGCAGTGGCAATAGTTGGACCCAGACAGGCAGGAAAAACCACCCTTGCCAGATTATTACAGACACAGATAGAAAAAGAATCAACTTATCTTGACCTGGAAAGGTCAGTCGATCTGGCCAGACTTGATAATCCGTCATTATATCTCGAAACCAGAAAGGATGAACTTGTAATTCTGGATGAAATTCAGAGACGTCCTGAACTGTTTCCTGAACTACGGTCTATAATAGACAGACACAGGTTGCCGGGAAGGTTTCTGATACTGGGAAGCGCAAGTCCGGAACTTATAAGACAAAGTTCTGAATCACTTGCAGGCAGGATTACATATATTGAACTTACTCCGCTCCAGATAATGGAAATAGACAGTGATGAGATTGAAAAACTCTGGATCAAAGGCGGATTTCCCGAACCATATCTGACTAAGGATGACGAAATAAGGCAGTATTGGTATCAGTCCTTCATATCAACATATATTGAACGTGACCTGCCAATGTTAGGACTGAATACATCAACAGTTCAGCTTCGGAAATTCCTGAATATGATAGCAGGGATTCAGGGAAACATTCTCAATATACAAATGCTTTCACGATCGATGGGAGTCTCCTCCGTAACAATACAACGCTATCTCGACTTTCTTGAAAAGTCATTTCTCATCAGACGCTTATCTCCATTCTATTTAAATAATAAGAAAAGGCTGGTTAAATCACCAAAATTTTATATCAGGGATACAGGCATTCTTCATTCTTTACTTGATATTACAACATTCAAACAATTATGGAATAACATCTATCTTGGAGTCTCATGGGAGTCATTTGTAATTGAACAGATAATAACAAATATGGGGAAACAACTGCAAGCCTGGTTTTACAGGACTCATGAAGGAACCGAATGTGACCTTCTGCTTACACGAAATAATATTCCGGTCTCATGCATTGAAATAAAAATATCGGAAGCACCTAAAAAGACCAGGAGTCTGACTTTAGCATTAAATGATCTCAAGACTACGAAAAACTTCATTGTTATACCAAAATGTGATGATGCATTTAATCTTACAGAAAATATCCTTGTTTGCAGTATTCGGCAATTTACAGTAAAATATCTTCCGAGCCTGTAAAAGCTGCTTTCAGAAATATTTTCCACTACCTGGGCAATCGAAGGGATTGTACCTTATAAATATGTCGCTCGATAAGTTCAGGGCGGTGAGGAAGGTGCTCGTCGAGTAAAAGGGTATTCGGTAATCGGTATTCGGTAATCGGTAATCGGACTGACTACATCGATTACTGATTACCGATTACTGATTACCGATTACTTCTTCAAAATAAAGTTCCATGGTTTTGGCTTTTGCACCGGGTGCCGGATGCCGTGAGTCGTGTGTCGTGAGTCGTGTGCCGTCTATCTTCTGTGAAATAATTAACAGTAACTTTCTGTTTATAAATATGATATAAACAATATTCCCGGCTTCGGTGTTATAGTTATGAATAGTTTTACTTAAACAATATTCCTGACTATGAAAACAAAATCCGGGATAAAAGGGCTGTTTACAATTACCCTGTTTTTATATGCTTCTCTTCTTTTTTCTCAGACATTCACCGAACAAACCGGGATTGTTCTTCCTGGAATTGCAAACGGTAACGCCCTCTGGGGTGATGCTGACAATGACGGAGATATAGATATCCTGATTTCAGGTTACGATGTATCAAATACACTGATAGTGAGGCTTTACAGGAATAATGGTTCCTTCGTCTATTCTGATGCAGGTAATATTTTTTCACCTGCCCTCCCTTCTGTGTCAGGCCAATACACCATGTCGACCCAGTGGACCGATATTGACAATGATGGATTCCTTGATATTATTGTAAATACGATATCTTCCGGCGATGCTAATAATATTCTTATCTACCGGCATGAAGCAGACCATTCCTATCTTCTGAAAACAACGCTCGATTTCTGGGCATGGCAAGGCAATTCTTTCGACTGCGGTGATTATGACAATGACGGTGACAGGGATATCCTTGTGGCCAATCATAATGGTTCAAGGATTTATCAGAATCAGGGGAATTTCGTTTTCAGGGAACAGGTCACTATTCAACTTGAAGGAGTGGGTGAAAGCTCATGCAGGTTCATCGACTTTGACAATGATGGCGATCTCGATATCTTTCTGAGGGGTTTCCAGGGTATTAATTATACCGGGATCGGAAGGTTATACAAAAATAATGGAAATAACACTTTCTCTCTTGTGACTTCATTATCAGGTCTGGCATTCGATGGATCCTCAGACTGGGGAGATTATAACGGGGACGGCTATCCTGATCTGCTCGTGAACGGGAAATATGATATTGCCAAAATATTCAAAAACAATGGTAATGATACTTTTTCATTCCAGAACCTGATTAGCCTTACAGGAGTATCTGAAAGCATGGCTAAATGGGGTGATATTGATAATGATGGCGACCTGGATATTGTCCTGAACGGCAAAAACGGCAGCAACAATATTACAAGAATATTCATTAATAACGGCAATAACAGCTTCACTAACCTTTCCGGCTTAACAATTGAAGGGGTATATAAAAGTTCTGTCGATTTGTTCGATTATGATAATGACAGAGACCTTGACATTCTGATAAGCGGGGATAATGGCAGTTCCAGGATAGTAAAAGTCTACAAGAACAATTCGACTGTAAATAATCCACTGCCCGCTGCACCATCAAACCTTTCGGTAACGACATCAGGTGATCAGATCATTCTCAGGTGGAATTCTGTAAGGAACGATAATACTATTTATAAATCAATGACATACAACCTGATGGTTGGAACATCGGCAGGAGGTGTGAATGTTGTGAGTCCGAATGCAGCATCAACAGGTATTTACAGGGCTGCCGGTATAGGGAATGCACAGCATGATACCACTTTCATACTAAGGAACCTTCAAAGAGGAGTAACATTTTACTGGCAGGTTCAGGCAGTTGACAACAGCTGGAAAGGGAGCCCTTTTACTTCAGGACCCAATTTTACATATAATGTGAGTTTAAGGGCAGGTTCACTGGCTGTACCTGTAAAGGATGCTGTTTCAGCCACTCTTACCTGGTCGAGAGGTAATGGCGCCAACTGTGCAGTTTTTCTGAAAGAAGCTGCAAGCGGTTCAGCCACTCCTGTTAATGGTTTCACTTATGCAGGAAATGCTGTTTTTAAATCAGGCACGCAAATTGGGACAAGCGGATGGTACTGTGTATATAATGGAACTGCCAGTGCTGTCAGTGTTAGTAATCTGAAAGCAAACACCGATTATGTATTTCATGTCACAGAGTATACGGGGTCCGGTGCAAGTACCAACTATGATATATCCACAGGAATTGATAATCCGCTGACATTCAGAACAGGAACATTAACTGAGATCAAAACTGCAAACCTCCTACCGGTATCCACTCCTGATTATAACAGTCCCACTTTTGCTTTCTGGTGTGATTTTGACAACGATGCCTCGAATGATCTCGATATTCTGATAGTAGGTGCCGCTTATTCAAGAATATACAGGAATGACGGTTCCAATATTTTTACACTTTTGCCTGTATCAATCGAAAACGGACAAGCTGCTGCAATTGGCGATTATGATAATGATGGTCTGGTTGATATTGCAATAGGTAAATATCCTGAAGTGTTACTTTACCGGAATACAGGTGGAGGAAATTTTGTTCTTCAGCCTGGCGCATTACCGGTAACCGGTGCAAACGGATCGCTTGACTGGGGTGATTATGATAATGATGGCGACCTTGATATTGTAATAAGTGGAAATTCCGGGACTGAAGGTAAATTTGTCAAAGTGTTCAGGAACAACGGAGGTGGAACTTTTTCCGAACAGCAGTCAATTGTCCTCGCAGGCATGGCTTTCGGAACTGTTAAATGGATTGACTATGACAATGATGGTTACATCGACCTGAACATCTCAGGCATGACTAATGATGCCTTTTATAATACCAGAATATACCGCAATAACGGGAATAACAATTTTACTGAACAGACATCAATTAGCCTGTCGGGTACCTCAAATTCATCGATCGACTGGGGAGACTACGACAACGATGGAGATGCTGATCTGCTATATACCGGTGATGTTATTTTTTCCTCACTTACAAAACTTTACAGGAACGATGGAAATAATACATTTACAGAGCAAACATTGGTAAACCTTCCAAGGGTTAATTACGGGACAGCAAGGTGGGGTGACTATGACAGTGACGGGGATCTTGATATTCTTATCAGCGGGTTCACAGGTGTTTTCTCCAATCCTATATCCAGGATCTATATAAATGAAGGTAACGGTAGTTTCACCGAAGATGCTTCTGCCATACTCCCTGGTACAGGATCAGCTTCTGCCGCATGGGGCGACTATGATAAAGACGGTGATCTTGACATTCTTCTTGTTGGCAATACTATTAATTCTTCCTTTGCCAGAATTTATCGTAATGAACTTAATATTGTCAATAATGCCCCTGTAGCCCCTTCAGGTATAACATCAACAGTTGTAAAGTCGGATGTAACTCTCCGGTGGAAAAGTATCAGGACCGACAACACTCCATACAAGGCCATAACTTATAACCTGAAGACAGGTACAACCTCAGGAGGAATTAACATTATGACTCCGCATTCTGCCTCCAATGGATCGAGAAGGCTGGCTACACCGGGTAACGCATTTCAGGATACATCATTTATTTTCAGGAAGATGACTTTCGGAACCTATTACTGGAGCGTACAGGGTATTGACAATGGTTTTGCAGGCAGCCCCTTTTCTGCCGAAGGGTCGTTTACCGTTTCTCCGGTGCAGGCTGGTTCCCTTTCTGCCAGGATAGTTGATAATAACAGCCTGCTCCTGAAATGGGACAGAGGCAATGGTGACAGATGTGCTGTTTTTGCAAAACAAACAGCTTCAGGAACTGCAAGCCCTGTAAATAATGCAGGATATGTTGCCGATCCTGAAATAGGGTTCGGAAGCCAGATAGGAAGTTCAGGATGGTATTGTGTTTATAACGGAAGAGCAGACAGTGTGCTTGTTACAGGGCTGCTTGCCAGCAAGTTATACAGCTTTCACATTTTTGAATACATGGGTAACTTCGGAAGTGAACAGTATTTTACACAGACAGCCGATGGAAATCCCGGGGTATTCAGTACAAGTCTTTTTACGGAACAGACCGGCATTACACTTAATTCAGGTTTATACAATAATGTTTCCTGGGGAGACTATGACAATGACGGTTTCATCGATCTCCTGATACCGGGTATGCCTTCAAGAATCTATAGGAACAACGGGAATAACACCTTTACTGAAAAAACAGGAATTGCCCTTCCTTCAGTTACACACGGATCGGCAGAATGGGGCGATTATGACAAGGATGGCGACCTTGATATTATAATAACAGGAGCAACAGTTCAATATCCGGCTTCAGTACCTGTTACAAAGATCTTCCGGAATGATGGTTCAGATGTCTTTACAGAACAAACTTCTATCATACTTGATCAGCTCCTATACAGCTCTGCAGCATGGGGCGATTATGACAGTGATGGTGACCTGGATCTTGTTCTTTCGGGAGCTACCGGTAATGATCCGAACTATGTTCCTGTTTCCAAAATATACCGTAATAACGGAAATAATTCCTTCACACATCAATCACAGATAACACTTACACCTCTGTACCGTGGTTCAAACAGGTGGATAGATTACGATAATGACGGTGATCCTGATCTTGTTATGACCGGATCACTGGATAACGGACCTTACTGGGAAGGAGTGACTAAGATTTACAGGAATAACGGTAATGGAACATTCACTGATCAGATGATATCAGGACTCAATGGTGCAGGGTATTCATCAACTGCATGGGGTGATTATGATAATGACGGTGATCAGGATATGATCTTTACGAAGCATGGTGCAATGATCCTTTACAGAAATGACAGGAATAATACTTTCATCCCTCACCTTACCGTTTCACTGCCCTACCAGGGTGCCTGCTATGCTGCCTGGGGTGACTATGATAATGATGGTTACCTGGATATTATACTTTCAAATCCCGGTCTCGACACTAAAATTTACAGGAACACTCATGGGATACAGATACCCGGAGCAATAACCCAATGGTTCAACAAACAGGATGATGATGCCGTAAAAAGCATCGGCTACAGCTTTGTAAACTGGGCTGACTATGATAATGACGGAGACCTCGATTTTCTTATTTCAAAAGAGAGTGGCCTTCCTACGAAGATATTCAGAAATAACAAAGTAATGAAATCAGGACTTTTCAAAGTCAATACCCCTCCGGATTTACCAGCCGGTCTTGCATATTCTAATACACCTCAGGGAGTCGCCTTAAGTTGGGCACCTTCAAAGGATAATGAAACACCCTCCGGAACACTTACCTATAATCTGAAAATCGGAACAACAGGCAGTAATTTCAATATAATGCCTTCACATTCCTCCGCTTCAGGTTTCCGTGAGATTCCGGCACCGGGTAACATGCAGCTCGATACTAATGCAATAATGGTTAATATGGCACCCGGAACTTATTACTGGAGTGTTCAGGCTGTTGATCAATCATTAAGAGGGAGCTCCTGGTCTCCGGTAATTACCTTTGAGGTCAAAAATGTTCTTGCATTCTTTACTGCCGATACCGTCTGCCAGGGACTGAATACAACATTTACAAATCAGTCAGTCGGATTCGGTGAAACAATAACCGGTTATAAATGGATTTTTGAAAGCGGAGTAATATCCACACAAACGAATCCGTCATATTCATTCAGCTCGGCAGGAGTTAAAAATGTCACTTTAATTGCCTTCTCGGCAAATACAAGTGATACCATTGTAAAACAAGTTCTTGTAAAAGGAAAACCACTTGTTGATTTCAGTGCAGCAACGGCCTGCCTCGGTACCGAGACTACCTTTACCAACCTGTCGGATATCACCGGACTCACAATAACTTCATGGTCATGGGATTATGGTGATGGCAGGGGTTCAACAGCCATGAACCCGGGAACACACGGATATCTGAATGCCGGAAATTATGAAGTAATACTAAGCTCAGCTGCAAATAACGGTTGTTCCAATTCAATAACCAAAACTGTTACTGTTGCTGCTTATCCTCAGGCATCGATTTCAGCCACTTCACCCCTTTCATTCTGTTTAGGTGACAGTGTCAGACTTGCTGTCGCATCCTACACAGGTCATACTTACAGATGGATGTCGAACGGAGTAAATATAACAGGAGGAAGTACCAACACTATTACAGCAAAATCAACAGGCAGCTATACAGTTGAAGTTATCAATCTTACAGGTAACTGTACAACTCTCTCTACTGGTGCAACCGTAACTGTACTCAATGCTCCTGCCGCACCGCTTATAACATATTCCGGATCGAATATAATATGTCAGAATGATTCATTATTACTCAGTGTTACTTCTACCCCTGGATATACTTACCTCTGGAAACTTAACGGAGGGGCTGTCGGGTCAAACACCAGCCGGCATTATGCAAAATCCAGCGGTACTTACTCAGTGACTGTAGCAAACAGTAACGGATGCTCAGTATCTTCATCAAACCAGATTCCGGTTTCTGTAAATGCCCTGCCCGTAGTCGGTAATATCAGCCAATCCGGTGAAACAAAATTCTGTAGTGGTCAAAGCATAACACTTAGTGTTCCTCTGAATACTTCTTACATATACAAATGGAAGAAAGGTAATACCGAAACAGGATCATCATCAAACAGCACCACTGTAAGTGAGAGTGGTGACTATTCAGTGGAAGTTTCAACATCTTTCGGATGCAAAATAACCTCCTCTCCTTTGAAAATTGAAGTTGTTGACAGGCCTGCAAAACAGGCAATTGATTATGGGTCATTCAGAATTGGTGAGTGCCTGGGAGAGAATCCTCTTAAGCTATCGGTTAAAAATATTTCTCCTGATTATACATATACATGGTATCTTAATGGATCCCCTGTAAGCAACGCTGCATTTATTGAAACCAGGAGTGAAGGCAAATATGTCCTTGAAGCAAATTATGACATATGTAAGAGTGACACTGTTTCACTGAATATTGTCTTCCCCTACACATTACCAAAGCCAGATATCAGGGCAAAAGGACCTACTCTCTGGTATCTCTCAACACCAGCCAAAGCAACTTACTACAAATGGTATCATAACGGTGAAAATATTCCGGATGCAGAAAACAAAAACTTTTATCTGGCAGGTCAGAAACTTGGTATTTACAGGGTTAGTATTTCCGATGACAAAAAATGTTACACTTTCAGTGATACAATAAGGATTCCTGATGCTCTGACAGGCATTGAAGACACGGACCCGTTCGAGGAGGTGAAAATATACCCCAATCCCACATCCGGTTTATTCACAATCGAGATGAACAACAACATCTTCGGGGAGCTGGTGATCGATATCTTCTCACAGACTGGAAGCAAGGTGCTGAACATAAAGTTTGAAAAGACCACCGGGCACTTCAGGAGCCAGATAGACCTGTCGGAGCAACCTGACGGGATATACCTTATTAATCTGTCGCTCGATAAGTTCAGGGCGGTTAGGAAGGTGCTCGTCGAGTAAAGGGGTATTCAGTAATCGGTATTTGGTAATCGGTCTGTCTGACACCGATCACTGATTACTGATTACTGAATTACCTATCACCTATAGACTTCTGTCTTCCGACTTCGGACTTCCAACTTCCGGCTTTTTTATCAAATTTCTGATAAAAAATTGGTACTTTGCTGAATTATTTGTATATTAATGCTCAATTCTCAAAAACCTGTATTATTGAAAAAATTTAGGATATGAAAAGATCTTTTAGCCTGGTTCTGACATTTATCCTGATTTATCTTCCTGTTGTTAAAGCTGCTGAATTTTCAGATAAGGAGAAAGCAGTTATTTATACAAACGCTGTCAAGGTCCTTGAAAACTATCAGACAGTGATAAATCAGATGGGCGAATATGTCGTTAATGACATAGAAAAGGCAAAAAGCAGTTCGGAGGGTTTCCTCGAACTGTTCGTAAACAGACAGGTTTTGCTTTTTAACGATCTCGACCCCTCACATAAGCTCAGTGAATTCTATGAGGCAGAAACCTATGCTTCAAATGTGATCCTCTGGTATCCCGACGGAGTTTCAATAACTCTCGATCTTGACAATGCCCGGGTCAGCAACATAATGGACCATGGAGAATCAGTATACTCTCTCGATATAATGGTCAAAAAATCCATGAACGGAAACTACCTTAACCAGACAATGAATAAGAATACAGAGGAGCTGACATTCAGAATTGCATTTGGTGTCGACAGTAAATCTCCCTCCAACTTCAGAATTGTCGGGATAAGAAATGCAGCATCAAATGTAGTGGTTGACTATTCAAAGGCTCTTCAGGAGGTTAACAGCGAGGATTTCAGTGCTGAGGATTTAGCCAAGATAGAATCTGAAGTTAAAGGCAGGATAAGGGATTACGCAAACTTCCTGTCATTGCTCGGCGACCCGCAGGAAACTACCGACGACAAGGAGTTTTATAAAACAAGCTTCACCGGTCTCTTCACCAATCCCGATACAAAGATTTTTAATGATATCAGACCTTCACCCGAAACTAAACTGATAACTGTGGCAGAATATCTGGCAGCATATGTTACCGACTACCCGAATGGTATCAGGAACTTGTCAGTCACAGCTGACTCAGCTAAAATTGGTAACGTAATGAAGAATGAAGATGGCTCATATTACACTTATGCCAATGCCATGAAATTCTTCTCGGGAAGCTACCAGGGAAAAGAAGTCTTTCGTGAGAATTTCCCCCTGATATTCAAAATATCATTCAATGCTGCAGGTAAAACATTTACCGATTTCAGATTCAACAGCGTCGATATAGCTGCCCAGAATTTCTATGATGCCGCCCCCGGAACCGTTGCTGATCAGAAACCTGAACTTGTAATCCAGCCAGTCTCCAGGAAAGGTTTCTGGCTTGGATTTACCGGTTCGTATGGCCTGACTCAGATAAATTCAGGTGATATAAGTTCCCTGAGTTCAGCTGTTACACCTTATTCCTGGGATGTAACAAATAAGACCGGATTTTCTTTTGGGGTCAACGCAATCTATTACCTTACCGATAATATCAGTTTAAAATCAGGAATCGAATACAACAGGTTTTCGGCCAATTATACTTTATTACTTGATTCTTTAGTGAATAAGGAGTATTCCCAGGATATAAACTTAAGATCGTTTAAAAAAATTGTCGATTCTGATATGGATTCTCTCGTTAATATCAGCTTCCTTACCATTCCGGTAACACTTAGCTATACGAGCGGAGAACCTGGGAAACTTGGATTTTTCGGTGAAGCAGGTATCAAAATATCAATCCCGTTAAACTGTAAATACACTTCCTCAGGAAGATTATATGAAACCAGAGGTTACTATCCGGATGTTGATGAGGTTTATAACTATGAACAGGATGCACTTGGGTGGTTTTACCAGAAGACAAACTTCAATGAAACAGGAGATGTCAAACTCAGGGGTATAAATCTGGCTTTTTATGGATTTGCCGGGGTTAATATTCCGATAAGCTATTATTCAAACATAAGTATCGGACCAGAAATAGTAATCGGACTAACTGACGTTATGAATCATGTGAATACATACCGTGATGTCTTCAGTAATCCTTATGAACATCAACCCACCAAAATAAAAAGTTTCGGTTTAAAAGTTAGTTTTGCATATAAATTGTAGTGTTATAGGAAAACAAACAACTATGCTTAAAAGAATATTTACTGTAACTGCACTGACAATAAGCCTGTTAGCTTCTGGCCAGACAAAAACTGCTGTCTCCAGCAAGGAGGCCAAAATAGTAGATGAAATAAACCTCAGCGAAGCAGACATCCAGGTTTTTAAGGAACAGACCAAACAAAAAGTTGACGAATTTCAGCAGTATATTATTACTCTTGGTAGCAAGGATCAGCCTGCTGAAAAACGTGATATGGCCGAAAAAGAGGCGATAAAACTTTTTTATAAAGGCGCCCAGATGGAAATTTCCATGGTACTGGCTGACGGAACTACACAAAAAGTAATGCGCCCAATGGAGAAGTACCTTGCCAGGCTTAAATCACTTCCCTATACCAAGGTTGTAATTAAATTCTATGATATAGCATATATCAGTGAATTCACAAAAGGTCCTGACGGGAAATACTATTCGACTGCAACAATTATTCAGGAATTCACCGGATTCAATGAAGACAATATTGTTTATACAGACGTTACCAAAAAAGATATTGAAATCATCATCGACCTTGTTGAAGATAAGTTCTTTAATGAGAAAAGATGGAAGATTTTCCTTGGCGATATCAAAGCCTCTGAAACAAAAACAACCTGATTATTGTGATTGTCAGACTTACATATAAACGAACAGCTATCCTGGCTGTTGTTA
>Ga0209314_10000366_pt1 | contig 19855 bp, 13 predicted proteins | sample I19B2metaG_FD_184146 | JGI IMG/M metagenome (GOLD analysis project Ga0209314, IMG submission 184146) | Lake sediment bacterial and archeal communities from Gulf of Boni, Indonesia to study Microbial Dark Matter (Phase II) - ​I19B2 metaG... | ecosystem: Environmental > Aquatic > Freshwater >... | reverse complement strand
GAAGATGCTCGGGGAACATAACCTCCGTATAGTTCAGAATCTTATGGCATTGCCGGGGCAATCAATCGATGATATCCATGAAGTCCGCTCCCATCCTATCGCCCTTGCACAGTGCATGGATTTTCTCAAACATCATCCCAACTGGACGCTTATTGAGAGCGATGATACAGCAGGAAGTGCAAAAGAGATCAGCATAAATAAAATAAAAGGAGTGGCTGCCATTGCCTCAAATGAAGCTGCAAGGATATATGGTCTGGAGGTAATCGCTCCCGGGATAGAGACGTATAAGCAAAACTATACAAGGTTCCTTGTTGTGGGACCTGAAGAGATGGGCAACAGGGAGGGGAATAAGATATCTATCTGTTTCTCAACCGGACATAAACCCGGGTCTCTCGCGAAAGTTCTTGTAATACTTGCTGAAAAGGAGATAAATCTTTCTAAAATACAGTCTGTTCCAAGGTTAAACGGAGAATGGCAATATATGTTCTACTGTGATCTGGAGATGCCTAAAAATGTTAATCCGGGAGTTATTTCCAGGATACTGAGGGATCATACACGTGACCTTGAAATACTTGGCGTTTACTATAAAGGAGATATGCTATATGATAGTTAAACCTGCAACAAGAACCGAATCTGTACAGGAATACTACTTCTCAAGGAAACTTGCCCAGATCGATAAGATGAGAAGAGAGGGAGCCAGTATCATTAACCTTGGTATCGGAAGCCCCGATCAGATGCCTTCTGAAAATACTATTAATGCTCTGATTTCCGAATCGGGGAAACCCGGATCCCATGGATACCAGAGCTATACCGGGATACCTGCACTCAGAAAAGCTTTTGCAGACTGGTATAAAAAGTATTTCAGGGTTGATCTTGATCCCGAAGGAGAAATTCTTCCGCTTATGGGAAGTAAGGAAGGCATTATGCATATAAGCATGGCATTCGTAAACCCCGGAGATGAGGTACTTGTACCGGATCCGGGGTATCCAACCTATACATCTGTTACAAACCTTGTTGGAGGAATTGTACGAAAATATGATCTGAATGAAAAGACAGGTTGGATGCCTGATCTTGATTCACTTGAAAAGGAAAACCTTGAAAAGGTTAAACTTATGTGGATAAATTATCCTCATATGCCAACGGGTACAAAAGGTTCGCTTGAATTATATTTCAGGCTTGTAAAGTTTGCAGCAAAGCATTCAATACTCCTCTGCAATGATAATCCGTACAGCTTTATTCTTAATAAGGAATACCTGAGCATACTATCAGTTGAAGGAGCAAAAGAAATCGCTCTTGAGCTGAATTCACTGAGTAAGTCGCAGAATATGGCTGGCTGGAGAATAGGCATGGTTGCAGGTCATCGCGATTATATTAGGGAAGTGCTTAAAGTAAAGAGCAACATGGATTCCGGAATGTTCCTGGGACTGCAGGCCGCAGCCGTTGAGGCACTTAATGCCCCCGAATCATGGTATGATAATGTTAATGATGTTTATGCAAAACGTCGCAGAATAGTAGAAGAAATTATGGATCTTCTGAAATGCAGGTTTAACAGGGAGCAGGTGGGGCTTTTTGTCTGGGGAGCTATTCCCGATGAAATCAAATCATGCGAAGAATACGTTGAAAATATTCTTCAGAAAACACATGTTTTCATTACTCCCGGTTTCATTTTCGGAAATAACGGTGAGAGGTATATCAGAATTTCATTATGTGCAACTGAGGAAAAGCTGAGAGAGGCTAAGGAACGACTGATAGATTTTGTTAATATTGGGTATTCAGTAATCGGTATTCAGTAATCGGTATTCGGTTCCCCTCCTGGGAGAGCCTGTCCCGCGAAAGCGGGAGGATAGGGGTGGGTTTCAAATTAAAATATTATTTAACGCGAATGACAATAACAATAGTAGGAATAGGTCTGATAGGTGGTTCACTTGCGGTGGATCTCAGGAAGCGGAAATTTGCTGACAGGATTATCGGTGTTGAATCGAGTGTCCGTCACCAGAATATTGCAGTACTGACAGGGCTTGTGGATGAAGTTGACACCCTGGAGAAAGCAACAGCAAAAAGTGATTTAATCATTCTTTCCACACCTGTAAGTACAAACTGTGAAATACTTCCTCAAGTACTTGATCTTATTGCAGGAACATCCAAAGTCGTTACCGATATGGGATCAACAAAAGTCGGTATGGCAGAGGCTTCAAGGAATCATCCTGCTCGGGGCAGATATGTAGCTGCACATCCTATGGCCGGGACTGAATATTCTGGTCCGCTGGCAGCAATAGGTAAACTATTCGATTACAAGAATGTTATAATATGCGATAAGGAACTATGCGACAGTGATGCTCTTCAGAAAGTTGAACAAATGCTTGACTTGCTGAATATGAGAAAGGTATATATGAACTCTGCCGAACATGATGTTCACGTGGCCTATATCTCCCATATCTCGCATATTACATCTTTCTCCCTTGCATTAAGCGTACTTGAAAAAGAACAGGAAGAGGAAAATATTCTGACACTTGCAGGCGGTGGATTTGAGAGTACTGTAAGACTTGCAAAAAGCAACGGGGAAACGTGGGCACCCATATTTCTGGAAAATGCAGGATACATCATAGAAGTCATGGATACTTACATTGAAAAGATGAATCTCTTTAAAAAACTGATCCATGAGAAGGATGTGGAAGGGCTTAAAAGACTTATGGAAGAAGCGAATAAAATACGGAAGATACTTAACTGATAACTATGCTGAAGAGTGAAACGAGTAATCGGTAATCGGTAAACAGTAATCAGTAGTTGTACTTTGAACTTTGAACTTTGAACTTTGAACTTTGAACTTTAAAACTTTTAACTCTATATTATGGTACTTAAAATCGAGAATTCCCAGATAACTGAATGGAAAGGCTACAAAGGGAGGCCGTTTCTTATCTCAGGTCCATGCAGTGCAGAGACTGAAGAACAGGTTATGGAGACTGCCAGGCAACTGGCTGAGCTGAAGGAGGTAAGTGTTTTCAGGGCAGGGATATGGAAACCCCGCACACGTCCCGATTCATTTGAGGGAGTAGGTTCGGAAGGTCTGAAGTGGCTCAGACGGGTAAAACAGGAAACCGGAATGCTTGTCGGTACAGAAGTTGCAAATGAACGTCATGTTTATGAGGCACTTAAATACGGGATAGATATGCTCTGGATTGGTGCCAGGACTTCTGTTAATCCTTTCACAGTACAGGAAATATCCGATGCTCTTCAGGGTGTAGACGTTATGGTACTTATCAAAAATCCCATAAATCCCGACATTGAACTATGGATGGGTGCGATTGAAAGGATTGCCCGTGCAGGAATAACACGTATTGGAGCAATTCACAGAGGATTCTCATCATACGAAAAAACATTGTATCGTAACCAGCCTAACTGGCAGCTTCCGATTGAACTAAGGAGGCGAATTCCCGATTTGCCGATTATCTGCGATCCAAGTCATATTGCCGGAGCCAGGATGTACCTCCATGAAATATCACAGAAGGCCATGGACCTCAACTTCGACGGACTGATGATAGAGTCACATATCAATCCGGCCAAAGCGCTGAGTGACTCTGCACAGCAGGTCACACCCAACGACCTGAGAGAGCTGTTAACCAGACTTATAATGAGGAACCCTAACCCGGCAGATCCTAAACTCCTCGATGTGCTGGGTGAGCTTCGTCAGCAGATTGACGTCTATGATGAACATCTCCTTGACCTCATGGAAAAGAGAATGAAAGTGGCAGAAACAATAGGACGTTATAAAAAGGCAAATAATATCACTATATTGCAGAGTATCCGGTGGGATGAAATAATTAAGAAGGCTATCGTCAAGGGACAGGCCAAAGGACTCAGTGCCGAGATGATCGACGCGATCTTCAAGGCAATACACCAGGAGTCGATCAACCACCAGATGAAAGTAATGAATGAGGATACCCCTAAATCCCCTAAAGGGGACTTAAAATAATCCAAAAGGATTACCCCCAACCCCCCAAGGGGGGCTTTAGAAACTGGTTTTTTAAGTCCCCCCTGGGGGATTTAGGGGTGACAGCCCTGGGATGAATGGAAACAAATAACAACTATGGAACGATACATTGATCCGTCAACACTTAAAGGCTCTGTAAAGGCCCCATCATCAAAAAGTATGACACAGCGTGCAATTGCAGCCGCATTGCTTGCTGACGGACCAAGCATAATTCATAATCCTTCGTATTGCGATGACTCCCTGGCAGCAATGAGCATAGCTGTAGGACTGGGTGCCAGATTAGAGCCATCACCTGATAAAATAATTATTGACGGTACCGGTGAACTCAGGGAGACAAAACTCAATTGCGGTGAATCAGGTCTTGCAATCAGGATGTTCTCTCCCATCGCTGCACTTTTTCCTGAAGAGATCATTATTACAGGTGCCAACTCCCTTAGAAAGAGGCCAATGAGCATGATTGAAGAAGCTCTGAAGCAGATGGGAGTTGAGTGCAAAACCTCATGTGGCTTCCTGCCTCTCGCAATTAAAGGTCCTCTTAAAGGAGGCGAATGTGAAATTGACGGATCGGTAAGCAGTCAGCTTCTGACAGGTTTGCTGATGGCCCTCCCTATGGCACAGGAAGATTCGATAATAAAAGTACATAATCTCAAAAGCAGGCCATACATTGATCTGACCATCCAGTTACTCAAAGACTTCGGAATTACAATTCAGAATGATAATTACTCCGTTTTCAGGATCCGTGGCAAACAGAAATACACACCTCATGAATATACTGTAGAGGGCGACTGGAGCGGAGGTGCATTCCTTCTCGTTGCAGGGGCAATTAACGGTGATCTGACTGTAACAGGACTTCAGCAAACAAGTCACCAGAGTGACATGGCAATACTTGATGCACTCAGGGATACCGGAGCAAAATATTCAGTAAGTGATAAATCAATCACAATATCTCAATCCTCTCTTAAGGCTTTCAGCTTTGATGCTACACATGCACCTGATTTGTTTCCTCCGCTGGCAGCATTAGCATCATATTGCGAAGGGGTAACAACAATTAAGGGAGTGTCAAGACTGAAACACAAGGAAAGTAACAGGGCTGAAGCCATAGTTCAGGAGTTTGGAAAACTCGGAATCAGGGTTGAAACTGAAGATGACATAATGAAGATCACTGGTGGCAAGCCAACAGGAGGAAGAGTGGAATCACATGAGGATCATCGCATTGCGATGGCAATGGCAGTAACTGCACTGAAGGCTTCCGGAAGAGTATATATAAAGGATTCACAGAGTGTTGGCAAATCGTATCCCGGCTTTTTTGATGATATGAGATTACTCGGAGTCACGGTTCATGAATAATACAAAATCAGACAATTACATACTATTCCGGAACAAAAACAGAACATCAGATTAAAATATTTCAAAAAAAATGCTTTTTTGTTTTGAAATTTAAAAAAATCACTATTTTTGTTCACATGAAAACAAATAACTCATATATCTGGTCTTGGCGCAGTTCATCCGCTGAAGCTGTGTAAAGCCATTTTATAAGAGTATTAAAATATTTTATAGAAGCACGCTGACACAGCGTGCTTCTTTTTTTGAATATAACTAACCAAAATAAAACAGAAACTATGGAAAAATTCAAAAAGATCATCTTAAGCGAAAATGAAATGCCAAAGCAATGGTATAATATTATGGCCGATATGCCGAATAAGCCATTGCCCCCTTTGCATCCTGCAACGAAACAACCGGTAGGTCCTGAGGATCTGGCAGCTGTATTCCCTATGGAACTAATCAAACAGGAAGTGTCAGCAGAAAGATACATTGATATCCCTGATGAGGTTCTTGACCTTTATATGAAATTCAGACCATCACCGCTTTTCAGGGCCACCAGTCTTGAAAAAGCTCTGGGTACAAAAAGTAAGATCTATTATAAATATGAAGGTGGAAATTATTCCGGATCCCATAAAGCCAATACTGCAATTGCACAGGCATATTACAACAAGCAGGAAGGAGTCCGCAGGATAACAACCGAGACAGGGGCAGGTCAGTGGGGCAGTGCAATGAGTTTTGCATGTAACCACTTTGGTCTTGAGCTACTGGTATTCATGGTTAAGGTAAGCTATAACCAGAAACCCGGCCGTAAACTTCTGATGAATACTTATAATGCCAAGGTTGTCCCTTCGCCCAGCACACTTACGTCTGCCGGAAGAAAAATCCTTGAGATGGACCCTGATTCACCGGGGAGTCTCGGAATTGCCATTTCAGAAGCTATGGAGATTGCAGCACAGGATCCTTATACAAAGTACTCTCTGGGAAGTGTCCTCAACCATGTAATACTCCATCAGACCATAGTTGGGCAGGAAGCAATGATCCAGATTGAGAAAGCAGGAGACTACCCTGATGTTGTGATTGGCTGTTTCGGTGGTGGATCAAACTTCTCCGGTATAGGATTCCCTTTCCTGCGTGAGAAACTGCAGCATGGCAAAAATGTCAGACTGGTGGCAGTGGAACCTTCTTCATGCCCTAAACTGACAAAAGGCAAGTTCACATATGATTTCGGAGATACAGCCGGTATGACTCCTCTGCTTCCTATGTATACACTCGGTCATAACTTTATGCCTGATAAGATACATGCCGGAGGTCTTCGTTACCACGGAGCAGGTGTGCTTGTAAGTCAGCTTCTCAAGGATGGATTCATTGAGGCTAAGGCCAAGATGCAGAGAGAATGTTTTGAAGGAGCAGTTCTTTTTGCAAGGACCGAAGGAATACTTCCGGCTCCTGAATCATCATATGCAATAGCAGGAGCACTTGATGAAGCAAGAAAGGCTGACCTTGAGGGAGTATCAAAAACCATCCTTTTCAATCTCAGCGGACATGGCCATTTCGATATCTCGGCATATGAGAAGTATTTTGAAAACAACCTGCCTGATCATGAACTGACAGCGGCAGAAGTTGAGAATGCAATATCGAAGATTGAGGTGCCGGTTTAAATACACCTCACCCTAAATTGGGCTGTTGAAAAACTATTTTTAACCACTAAGGGGACACAGAGATCTCACAAAGGGGACACAGAGGTAAGAATTTAATTACTATTTCTTTGTGAACTCTGTGTTTTCTTTGTGACCTCTGTGGTTAATGGATTTATATTTTTTCAACTTCCCACAGGGGGATGAGGTTAAAAGTCTGAATAGTTAGCAGGACGAAGCAGATACCTGTCAATAAATGGAGTTGTATTCTTATACTCCTCTTTAGGAGAAAGGGTTTTCCATTCGGAAGATGCTCCAAATGCCTTCCAATGCTCGTCACAAGACTGCATGTTTGTGAATGTTGTCATATACATCAGGTTAGGCTTAGATGGACCTGCCAGAACTTCACCATAAAATACAGCATTGAATTTGAGTTTTGTGAATATATCGATTTCACCTCCTTCATTAAACATATGTATTTTCCTGATTGCCAGATCCTCAGTGGCATTCTCATAGCTTCTCAGTTCATAAACCCTTTCTGATGCTGGATTTGTGTACTCCGGGAAAAATGGTTGTGGCATATTTCTAAAAGCTTTCAAAAGTATACTTTCATGCCTTTTGTAAGGAGGTTCATTGTAAGGTGCCGCTAAAAAAGATTTTCCAGCATCAAGGTATATTTTGTCTTTTGAAAGCACTTCTGACAAAAGAGCAAACTGCTCAAGTGTTTTATAAGGGATGAAGACAAAAATCATCTTACCAGAGTTAAAATCAGTCTCAAGTGGCTTAAAAACCCCCACTTTTTCAATACCTGATCTGTGCAAAGCAGGCAGATAAACATCCTTTAAAAATGCATCCACCTTTCCTTCCTGTCCACCATAAACATGGTAAATTCTTATCTCATAATACTCCTGTTTTGCCTGTGCTGATGTTATGCCGCACATCGCTGAAGTGAGCAACATCAGCAGAGCAAATACCATAATGAGACGTCCTGTGTTTTTCATAATCGTGATTGTTAAGTTTGAATATTTTAAATATTAATTCTCTTCATTTTGATTTAACTCGGCAAATTGCATTGGTTTCCTGAACCAGTTTGTGCGATATGCGCCGTAAAGCACTCCCAGCGAAAGCCATACAAATCCGATAATTTCGGCAAGTAAACCCAAACTGAACCAAAGGTAGAGACAGATTGAAAACCCAAGTACCGGTACTATGAAATTTAAAAAAGTTTTCTTCTTATTGTTCAGGAAGTAATGTGCAAAGGATGAAGCATTAACTCCCATAAAAGCTATAAGCGCTCCGAAATTAAGAAGCTGCGCCCCAAGTGAATATGATACAAGGAATACTCCTATCAGAACAAATACTCCGATAAGAATTATATTATTTGACGGGATCCTGGTTTTGGGATTTACGTAGGCAAAGAATTTCTTTGGAATGGCGTTGTCGCGGCCCATTCCGTACAGCAGCCTCCCCGCCCCCAGGTGTGCTCCTGCCCCTGAACCGATTGAGGCTATAAGCAATGCTAAATTGACAACATGGAAGAGCCATAGGCCTCCTGCCTTTCCTGCAACGTGAACGAAGGCTGTATCCTGATCAGGAAATGAAGTTCCGGGCCATACAAGCTGAGCTGTATAGACCTGAACAGAAGCCAGTAAACCGGTAATGATACATACTATTACCGATGCCAGAAGGATATTCTTCCTTGGATTATGAACCTCTTCTGAAAGTGTGGAAATTCCATCAAAACCAATATAGGATAAAACTGCCAGCGATGCCCCTGCCGATACAGCGGCAAATGAGAAAGTCTGCGGATCATAGAATGGTCGTGTCCACTCTGATACGCCTGCCGGCGGATTTATTATAAGATATCTGACTGCCGCTCCCAGGAACAGAACAATTACTACTCCAAGACCGGTAGCGATAACTGCATTCGTCCTGGAACTTGATTCAATACCTCTTAAATTCATCCCGGTAAACAGTATTGTATAAGCAACCGCATATGCAGCGAAAGGAATTTCCGGTACAAGGTTCATCGAAGCCTTACTGATCCAGATCACACATATTATCGGATTCATCACATAATCGAATATCATACCCCAGCCTATAAAATAACCAACAGAAGGATGAATCTCTCTTGTAACATAGGCATAAGCCGAGCCTGCACTGGGATAGACATTTGCCATTTTACCATAGCTTATGGCTGTGAACATCATGCCTATCATGCCAATAATTATTGTTGTTACAACATGCCCTTTGGCAAGTGTTGCAGCTGCCCCGAAAAGGGGCATAGGAGCTGTTGGCTGTATCAGTATTATGCCATAAAGAACCAGGGAAGATAACCCGAGTACTCGCTTCAGGCCGGGACCTGAGCCATTCGATTGGTTTGAACTCATTTTTTACAGAATAAAATGTGTATAAATGTAGTAAGCAGTATTTACTATCTTTGGGCTACTGCATTAATGTTATTCAAATATGCAAATTATAACCAAATAATTTCATTTGATTTTATAGTTTTAACGTAAAAAGACTATCACTTAACCTGTTTGACCTTCAAAATGAATTCACAATCCAAACCAGCCTCAAAAAGACTTCACTCCCTCGATGCCCTTCGTGGCTTCGACATGTTCTGGATTATGGGAGGTAAATCAATTTTCACCGGTCTTGCCACACTCACCGGATGGCCGGTATTTCAATGGTGGGCATCCCAGCTTGAACATGTTGAATGGCACGGATTCCGGTTCTATGATATGATATTCCCCTTATTCCTGTTTATAGCAGGAATTTCATTCCCATATTCTCTTGCAAAAAGAAAAGAAAACGGAGAACCTGAAGGTAAAATATACAGGCACATCATAAGCCGCGGACTGATACTTGTACTGCTTGGCATAATCTACAATAACGGAATCAGGTTTGATTTCGATACCATGCGATATGGCAGCGTGCTGGGAAGAATAGGTCTGGCCTGGATGCTGGGAGCAATTATATATATGAATGCGGGGCGCAATTTAAGGCTGGTGTGGTTCAGCCTGATTCTTATCGGTTACTGGTTGCTGCTTTTACTCTTCCCTGCCCATGACCTGGGATCAACAGATCCTTTATCGCAGGAAGGTAACCTGGCAAGCTATATCGATCGCCTGCTTATGCCCGGGAGACTTTACCGCGGCAATCACGATCCTGAAGGCTTGTTCAGTACAATACCTGCGATAAGCACAGCACTGCTCGGAATGTTTACGGGAGAATTTATGATGTCAAAATACCTTGGCGACAAACCTCTGAAAAAGGTTCTATACCTGGTTGGCGCAGGTATTGTCTTTATCATTATCGGAAAGCTATGGGATATTGCATTCCCGATAAATAAAAATCTATGGTCCAGCTCTTTTGTATGCTTTGTCGGAGGATTAAGCATACTGCTGTTCGCTTTGTTTTACCTTGTAATAGATGTTTGGGAATATAAAAAATGGTCATTCTTCTTTGTTGTTATAGGGCTTAATCCGATAACTATCTACCTTACCAGACAAATAATTGATCTGGACCATGCTGAAAGGTTCTTCTTCAAGGGTATCAGCGATCTGATGCCTGAAACATGGGCTCCACTCATAGAAGGTATCGGAATAACTGCAGTTGGATGGATTTTCCTTTATTTCCTGTATAAGAAGAAGATTTTCCTGAAGGTATAGACACTCAGATCTTCAGCTTAACCATATATAAAGAAATAGTGTAATAAGTGAAAGTACTGACAGATGCAGTCTCCAGTCTGTCAATCCTTCAAACTTTGCAATTTTACCTGTATATGTAAAGGTGGTTGTTTCAAGCTTTTCTGGTGAGGTCTTTTCAGTGAAGGCCGAAACTGCAAATAAAACTCCTGTAATTATTATCTCGGCCCAAAGTCCCCTGTAGCCAAAATTCAATGTCAGATTATGATGCAGAAAAGGGAATAGCTGCTGTCCTTTTTCAGGTCCGAGAAACTGATCGGTTACAAACAATGTGGCAAGAAGAATGCCTGCAATCACTGAAGCTGCAGCCCCTTTCAGTGTAACTCTTTTGCTCACAATTCCAAAGAAAATCGCCGGAAAAACCGGTATCACAAGGTAAGCTGTAATTGTCTGAAGATACTTGTATAATCCTTCCTCATTTTTATATACCATATATGCAGCTCCTATTCCCAGAAAAGTCACTATCATTATAATATACCGGCCAAGAGTAACCTGCTTTTTTTCAGGAATATCCGGTCTGAACTCAACTATAAAATCCCTGACAATCAGTGTGGAAACTGAATTCAGCACTGCTATCAGTGAGGTAACCAGTGCTGCCATGAGTGAAGCCAGAAGCAATCCTCTCAATCCCCCGGGTAAAAGGTTATTCAGCAAAAGGACAAATGTCTGCTTTGTGGCATCCCCCTCCAGCTCTCCAGGAAACAATGCACAGGCAATAACCCCCGGTAATGCAAAAATGAAGATCGGCAGGAGCTTAAGAGTTACAGCAAACATTGAACCCCACCTTGCCTGTTTAATATCAGGGGCAGCCAGTACCCTCTGAACATTTACCTGGTCAATACCCCAGTAAAATATGCCTGCATAAAAAGCAGTAGCCAGTATCCCCCAGAAGGGATAAACCTGGTCGCCGGGTCTTGCGATAGACATCATCTCCGGCACTTTTGTCATAAGTCCGTTCCATCCCCCAACCCTGTCAAGACCAATGAAAAGCATTATTGAAGATCCTGCTATCATGATGATCACCTGGATCGTATCAGAATATGCAACAGCTGTAAAACCTCCAGCAATTGTGAACAGAGCAACACCTATTGCAATCCAGAAAACTGTTGTCATTACATTCCACCCAAGGATACTGTTGAGAACAAGGGCGCCGGCAAACAAAGTGAAAGCCAGCTTTGTCATAATACTGATAATAAGCATTAACCCTGAGAAAAAGGTTCTGGCTCTCCTGTTGTACCGAAGCTCGAGGAATTCAGGAATTGTATAGATCCTGTTTTTCATATAATAAGGAAATAGAACAGCACAGGCAAAACCTAAGGTTATTGCACATGTGAGCTCAACCGATCCCGCCGCCAGCCCATACCTGTATGAATCTCCTGACAATCCTACGAGATGCTCCGCACCAATATTTGTCGCAAATAGCGAAGCCCCTATAACAGGCCATTTAATAGACCTACCTCCGAGAAAAAAATTTGAACTGTCCTGTCCGGCCTTTTTCCGGTAGGCCATATATAATCCGAAGGAGAGGCTGCCACCCATCATTATTAAAAGAACCAGCCAGTCAAGTGAGGAAAGTGAGAGACTCATCTATGAGATTATTTTAATTTGGATTCGATAATATTCAACCTGTTTATGCTCTGCACCATTGACCGTACAGTATGATAATTGATCTTCCATGAATGGCTCATGTGAGTCCATATCGGATCACCTTTTCGTGTCATCAAAGGAAACCATTCGCCCACTCCTTTATTAACCATCTTTTCCATTACAAAACGATGTACATTCCTGAAGGCATCCCAGTATTTATCATCACCAAATAATATTACTGCGTCGAGCATTCCTATTAACACCTCTGCCTGCTGCCAGAATTCTTTCTCCCTGTCATAAACACCTCCGGAATGAGGACCCTCAACGTAAACGCCTCCATACTCAAAATCGATCCCGTTATTGAGAGTATGATCAAAAATTATTTTTAACAAACCGGAATATCCATCGCTGTTTATTTTCAGTATTTTAAGTGCATGTATAAGCAACCATGCAAATTCTGCATTATGACCGTAGCAGGTATTATCCGTTGCATTGCCTTTCTGGCCTTCCTCTGAAAATCTGTCCCAGCCCCATACTATATCAAACCTGATCTGCGGGGCTACAGTCCAGTCCTTGAAGAATTGCGGAATACCTGTCTTATAAACAGGATGAATAATCCTGTGTATTAAAATGTCAATATCCTCAAGAAGTTTCCTGCGGTGAACATCTTTACCAGTACATTCATAAAGAGTTGTAAAGGCTTCCATAAGATGCATGTGAACATCGAGTGTTTTCCTGTCGCCACCCTGGCTCCCCGGACCGCAGAGTGTCCAGTCGCGATGGAACATTTCCCAGTATCCGCCGTACATTGAATCGACACAATACTTCTGAAGAAGGTCAAAGACTTTTTCAGAATATTCAATTCCCCTCATGTCACCTGTTGCCAGGGTATATTCACTGAGAGAATAGATCGCAAAGCTCTGACCATATATAATCTTCTTATCAATCTTAACATTTCCCTTCCTGTCCATCATCCAGTAGAATCCGCCGGAATCACTGTCCCACATTCTGTTTATCAGGAAATCGGCGCCATGCTTTGCCATTGCTTCCAGCCTGCCGTTTCCATATCCGGCACGATGGGCAGAGGATAAGGTATAAAGACACCGGGTCTGTGCAATAAGTGATTTTTCATCCTCCCCGCTGTCATTTCCATCCCTGTCGAAATGTGTCAGGTAACCTCCATTGTGATAATCCATCATACGTGTAGTCCAGAAAGGAAGTAATTCATTATTAAGATGATTTTCAGCCTCCAGCCTTAAACCGGTAACTTCAGTCTTTATCATGTTTTTTTTTTGAATTAAGCTGTTGATGTAATGCAAGCAGGAAATCGCGGTTATCAGCACTCAGGTAATTCATTTCACCTCCCATCCGTGAAAAAGTTTTGCAGTACCTCAGGTAATATGCAGGATGGTCAACCGGTGGTTCGCCGTTTTTCTGCCAGTCCCAGTCTGATTCAGCAAGATCAACAACAAGCATCTTATGGTTATCGATATGTCTTTTCTCCTGGATCATAATATTTTGTGCCATCGACAATGCTTTTTCAAATATCATGGGAGACATCACTGCCGATCCTATTGAAATGTAAACCCCGTGATCGAGCCTGGTTATACTTTCTGTAAAGGATAAAAAATCGCGCAAGGCACATCTTCCAAGTGCAGCCCCATGGTTTACCGGATGATTGTAAATAATATCATGTCCTATCATTGGATGACTGGTAAATGGAACCCCGAGTTCATATGCTGCTGCCTGAACAGAATACTTCCGGAAGGGATGTTTAACAGCCATGAAGCCTGGTATAAGTCCAAGCCTGCTAATGATGCCTGCCAGATCTGTTGCTGATGCTGAAAGATCAGGATCAGATTTCATCCTGGCGGCAGCTGTTTCATAAAGTGTATTTACATCAGGGATCTCCAATCCTTCCTGTGATATCATCTTGCCTACTGTTTCACCATAACCAAGTCCCTCATAGGCTCCGACTATGAGTGCCAGATTAATATAATAACCAGTCTCTTCCCATATCCCGAATTGCCCCAGCCTGACATTTTCCTTTACATCCTCACTTGATTCACCCTGAAAAGCAAACTCCCAGTCATGTATTATTCCTGCACCGTTTGTAGCCAGGTGAGTCAGCCAGCCTTCCCTTATCAAAGCTATGAGAGTCGGAGCCATCCCGTTCTTTATAGTATGGGCGCCAAAGGAAAGCATTACAGAACTGCCTTTTTCCCTTGCAAGTCTTATATCACCGGCAGTCTTCCTTATCAGTAATTCAGCTGATTCTGAAAGTTTGCCCGGACGTTGTGTTACAGGGATATGATCACTCTCAATACGAATCCTGTTTTTTCTTTCGGACAGCTTTCTTATAAAAAGCCTTCGCCTGTCAAATTCCTTTTGAGCCATTTCTATTGTTAAATATTTAACAGAACGGATAAATCCTTCGGTCCTGAAAAGTCGGGTATTATTATATCGGCGCCGGCTTTTATGAGTCGTTCTCTTTTCTTCTCATTCAATCCGAATCGCCTCAGTTCGCTGCTTGCCACTCCGACTGTAATTCCATTTCGTTTATGAGTTTCCCTTATCTCAACAGGACCGTCTCCAAATGTTGCTATTCCCCCCGGATCTGATCCCTGCAGTGAATCAAGAATCCTGTCAAGAACTATTTTTTTCGCTTCTTTGTTTATATCACCCACTGATCCGTAAATTCTTCCTTCAAACAGATGGGCATACCCGAGAATTTCTGCTTCATTTCTGACGTCCTCTTCATCAGTGCCGCTGGCGAGATAAAGCTTGATCCCCTTGTCATACATACTCTTAAGAAAGGCAACAGCCCCTTTTAATGTAAGGTCATCAACTGAAAGTTCACCCCTCCTGAGCTTTTCAACCCTGTTACTGACCATTTTCATTAATTCTTCATTATAGATCTGCTTATAGCCAACTTCATCCGGAATTTTGTCTTCGTCAACACATCCGAATTCCCTGACTAGGCTGACCAATCCCTTCATCTGTACAAGTGTCTGAATACCTGTTGTTTTGTCAATATACTCATCAACTCTCCGGCAGACTTTGCGATACAATAATTCATCGGCAGTTCCTGATTTATCCCCCAGAATTGCATTTATCATCATCGGTGCCATAATTCTCTCCCAACCCTCCCTAAGGGTGGAAATAGTTCCATCGTGGTCGAAAATTGCGTGGGCAATCGCCGGTTTGTCTTTCCATCTGTTTATAATCTCGATCTCGGTCCCGGGCAGATAATCGGCAAACCTGATATTCTCTGCAAGTTCTGAAGAATATATAAAATCCGGATCTTCCCCTATTGCAAGTATCTCTCCGGGTGTTGCCGTGCCTGTCTGGAAAAGTTTCTGAACCGTGACACCAGCCACGTAAGTTCCTATTAATGCAGCCTCTTTCATCTTATACCCTGCTGCAAGTGCAGATGCTGCTCCGGCAAGGTAACTGTCGCCTGCTCCTACTGTATCGACTTTTGAGAGGATCATCAGACCAGGAATCTCAGAGATACCTGAGCTGTCGATTGTTAAAGAACCTTTACTGCCTCTTGTAATGAAAACGGGTTTCCGGAATCGATTAAAAAGGCTTTGTACAAAACTGAGAGTTTCAGAATAAGATATTGCTTCATCAGGTTTCCGGATGACATCACACAACCTGGCCGCCTCAGTATCATTCATTTTGCGTATTGTACCATTGTAGAAATCATTAAAGTTCCGGCTGTCAGTAATAAAGAGCTTTTCGGGAAAATCACTTATCAAATTTAAAAGACTGCTTTTAAAGAAACCGGTATGTATACCTGAAGGCACCTGCTGATTAATAATCACAACATCGGCTTCAGGAATCTCTTTTCTGAGGTTAGAGATCAGAAGGGTTGCTGTTTCCTCGGATAAATGATTATAATTTCCGAAATCGACCCTGTTCAGCTCTCTGTTGTCAATATAAGGCTTTGCATAAGTATGTGTGTACCACTCTTCATTCTGCACCAGCATGTTGCCGGTTGAGATCCCCGCCTCCTTCATTATCCTGATCATTTCTGTCCCGAAAGGATCGGGTCCGATAACGCCGAATGCCCTGATGTCCTCTATTCCCATTGCAGCAAGGTTATTTGTCACATTTCCCGCCCCGCCTAACGAGTAACGTTGCTGTCTAACAGGTCTTGTCACCTCATTGGTCTCGATTGAGATCTCGCTCATGGCTTCATCGATAAACCAGTAGGCATCAAGACAGAAATCACCGATGACTATTATTCTGACAGAACTAATATCATCAAGTACCTTTTTTAGCTTTTCCTTATTCATATAATTGTTTCTCTCTACAAATTTGTCTGATTATTCCTCCAGGAGATTAACCTCACGGATTTCCTTCGTTATAAAGTTCAAACGAAGGGTCTTTATCTCGAATGGTCTGAAATTTCCTTCCCATTTACTGCCTGCAAATCGGAGATCCAGTGTTGCCCGTACTCCTGAGCCTGATGTTTCAACACACCTTATTATAATATCCTCTCCTGTTTCTGAAAGTTTTACTGCTGTAACATTTATGTTCGGTGCATCAACTGATAAAAAAGATCCTGATTTAGGCATAGATCCTCCGTGAATACCCTGGTAAATGGCAAGCGGCGGAGAAGTAAATTCATCAGCAATACCGGGAATGTTAATCTCTTTCCAGGTATCTGCATGTGGTACCAGAAGCATCCGGAAGGTTTGAATACCCTGATCCATCCAGAGATGTTCTGCATTCATATCAAGTACTTTTGGATTATGATGTGCATAGACGGCCGACCTTGCGACAGAGATTCTCATGTCATTTCCCTTAACGCTGTAGCCGTATTTTGCATCATTGATCACAGTAAGTCCGGCTCTGCTGCCATTCTTCTGACCACTCAGATCGATCCATCTCTGTCCCGGATCCTCATCACCGTTTGTTACCCGGACGATATGTCCATAGGGGATTTCATATGTAGCTACCGGTGCTTCCACATCGACAGGGAAAGAGAATTTAAGCATTTTCAGATGCTCGTGCCAGTCAAGTGTGACTTTTGCTTCCACATTACGGGACCCTGATGAGAGTGACCAGTCAATAGCAAGAGATGAATCTCCATATTCTGTTCTCACTCTGATCTTTGCTCTTAAGGGACCATTTTCAAGAACTTTAATGGTTGCATTTCCAAAAGCACCAATTTCATTTGAGTATGATTTTATATCATGGCTCCATGTATCGCTCGGATCATCTATTATTACTGCACTGCAACCGGTGGCTCCGCCTTCAAAAACTTCTTTCCCTTTTTCCTTGTCATAAATGCCAATGGTGCCATTACCGGAAAAACGGACTCTGAGGAACTTATTTTCCATGACATTTCCTTCAGCCTTTACTGTCTCTTTTGAGATTAAAGGATCTCCGTCGAACAGCCTTATCTGCCTGTAGCCAAAAGCAGGGATTGCTGTACTGACAACCAGCTTTTTCCTGCTGCCTGTTTCGGTTGATCCGGGTACCCACTGATGAAGCAGAGGATTTCCCTTTTCATCCTCGACACGGGATGATTTAAGATATTTCCCCTGGTTGAGATCATACTCAATAACTGAATTGATATCACGGGCATGAGGATTGAAAACAAGAAGATACTGGGAGGATGGATCTTCAGCAGGCACCTGCCATTCAAGCTTCTGAAGGGCAAGGAGAGTTGCCTGTCCTGCAATATCGAGGGCATAGCCATATCCTTCGCGGGCAGTTTGTGAATGTTCAAAAAGGGATGTTCCGGCAAGGCTGTCATGAAATTGCAGGAAAAGAACCCTTTGCCATGCGCTTACAAATTCCTTCCGCGGATAATTTGCTCCCCATACTTTTGATCCGATTGAGGTTATTTTTTCTGCTGTGACCAGAGCGGCTTCCGAAAGCCGGTTATTCTTTTTAATTTCCCATTCTGCCGTGTAGCAACCGACTGCATGATGCTGTAGATCGTCCTTTATAACAGGAAGAATCAGTTTCTTATCATCCCGGACCTCCCTGAAATAATTGTCTGTTGTGCTGAAGAAAACTGCAGGTGCACCCTTTTCGGTTTTAAGTGCTTCTATCGACTTTATGCTCACTTTTGTTGCACCTCCACCGTGATCGCCGACACCATAATATCCCATAAATGATTTCATGGGCTGGCTGGTGGCTTTATCCAGAATATTTTTGATTCTGCTTTTAACTGAACCATCATTATTATAGCTCAGCTGTATACGGTATGTCAGAACCTTTGTACCATCCGGACCTTCCCACCAGAACAGGTCTGCAGGAATTGTTTTCTCTCCCGGACCGGGTCTCATAAAGATATAATTCTCCATTCCCTGGAGCTTTATGATCTGAGGCAGAGTGTTTGCATGCCCGAAAGAATCTGGGTTTGTGGCGACAACCGCTCGTCTTCCGAGCAGCTTTTCAAGAGTAAGCTGACCGTAAAGGCCCTGTCGAACCATGGCCTCTCCTGAAGGAATATTCATATCAGGTTCAACCCACCAGCCGCCTACCAGATTCCACCTCCCTTCCTCAACACGCCTACGGATCTCTGCAAGCATTGCGGGATCATTTTCGGCAATCCACTGAAAGAATTGCGCTGAACTTGTGGTAAATGTGAAATCAGGAGTTTCATTCATCCTGTCGAGTGCCGACCTGAAAGTACTGTGGACTATTGCTACTCCTTCAGCCCATGACCAGAGCCAGACAGGATCAATATGTCCATGTCCTATCATATGGAATCTGTACTTTACAGCATCTTTGGGCCAGGCTTCGTTTTTCTGATTACCCTCTGAAAAAAAACCTGTAACCGGACCAGCTGCAATAAATGCACTACCTGCTGCCGCATTACCAATAAATTTTCTTCGTGTTATATTACCGCAATTATTTTTCTTACTCATCTGATTCAAGTATTTTTTCCGAAAAATGTTGTCTCAAGGATCTGGCAAAGAACATGATAAACCGGAAGATGGAGCTCCTGAACCAGGGCTGTGCTTTTTCCCGGGACATTAATCAGTATATCACACATGGATGCCATTTTACCTCCTGTTTCACCTGTCAGTCCGATTACAGTCAATCCCTTTGCCTTTGCAGCAATAATCGCATCCAGTATATTTTGTGAATTTCCTGAAGTGCTCAATGCCAGCAGAACGTCACCTTCGTTTCCGTAACCAATCACCTGCTGGGCAAAAACAAGATCGGCATCGGTATCATTTGATATTGCCGAAATCAGTCCGCTGTGTGCAGAGAGAGATATAGCCGGAAGGCCCTGCTGCAACTTTTCTGCAAGATATTTCCCCCTTTCTCCACCTTTATTCAACAGTTCCTTCTTAATTTTTTCGACCAAATCGCGTTTTTGTTCGAAACCCTTCATAAGTTCTCCGACGATATGATCTGAATCGGATGAGCTTCCTCCGTTCCCGCAGACAAGGACTTTCCCACCGTTCCTGTAGCATTCTGTCAGACAATCTGCAGCTCTGCCTATATTTTCCTTTACCGGCATTAATTGGGGATATCTTTCCACCAGTTCAGTTAACTGAATGTAGTTTTTCATATGTTGTTTTTTTCTGACAGTAAATTTAAAACTCCCTGCTGAAATTGCACATTCAGGTATTTCG
>Ga0209314_10000365_pt1 | contig 19881 bp, 15 predicted proteins | sample I19B2metaG_FD_184146 | JGI IMG/M metagenome (GOLD analysis project Ga0209314, IMG submission 184146) | Lake sediment bacterial and archeal communities from Gulf of Boni, Indonesia to study Microbial Dark Matter (Phase II) - ​I19B2 metaG... | ecosystem: Environmental > Aquatic > Freshwater >... | reverse complement strand
ACAGAGGGGCACAGAGCGTTTTTTATAGCTTCATCGTTTCCTGACGATACGAATCGACAGGATCACAGGTACAGACCAGATTACGGTCGCCATATCCATCGTCTATCCTTCCCACAGATGGCCAGAACTTATTCTCAACCACCCATTTCAGCGGAAATGCAGCCTTTTGCCTGTCATACTTATGGTTCCATTCATTTGCCGTAACAACCTTTACAGTATGGGGAGCATTCTTCAGTACATTATCTTCCCTGTCGGCCACACCGTCCTTTATCTCCCGGATTTCACGACCAATTGAGATCATGGCATTTATGAACTTATCAAGCTCCTGCAATGATTCTGATTCCGTTGGTTCAACCATTAATGTCCCGTGCACCGGAAATGAAAGTGTTGGGGCATGGAAGCCATAGTCCATGAGTCGTTTCGCAATATCTCCTTCTGTAATTCCCGCTTCAGCTTTGAAATGTCTGCAGTCGAGTATCATCTCATGTGCAACGAATCCTTCAGTTCCAGTATAAAGAGTCTTAAACCAGTCTTTTAATCTGGCAGCAATATAGTTTGCATTAAGAATGGCATATTTTGTTGCGGTGGTAAGTCCATCGGCACCCATCATCATCACATAGGCATGAGAGATAGTAAGCACATGTCCGCTGCCAAAAGGTGCACCTGAAACAGCTGTTGTTCCATGGCTTCCGCCTGTTTTGACCACAGGATGAGACGGAAGGAATTCGGCCAGCTTGTCATTGCAAAGAATAGGTCCCATTCCCGGACCACCTCCTCCATGAGGTATTGCGAATGTTTTATGCAGATTGAGATGGCAAACATCAGCACCGATATGACCAGGGCTGGTAAGGCCAACCTGTGCATTCATATTTGCACCATCCATGTAAACAAGGCCTCCGTATGAATGTATAACATCTGTAATCTCAATCACCCCGGCTTCAAATACACCATGGGTAGAAGGATAAGTGATCATGAGACATGCAAGGTTTGCCTTATTTGCCTCTGCTTTGGCTTTAAGGTCATCGATGCTTATGTTGCCCCTTTCATCACAATCAACGACAATTATCTGCATTCCTGCCATTGCGGCACTTGCAGGATTTGTACCATGTGCAGAAGATGGAATTAATGCCACGTTACGATGGCCTTCTCCCTTTGTCAGATGGTATTCACGAATAATCATAAGCCCGGCATATTCACCTGCAGCACCTGAGTTCGGCTGAAATGAAATTGCCTGGAAACCTGTTATCTCCTTCAGGGCTTCGCCCAGTTCATTCATTATCTGGTAATAACCTTCCGCCTGATCGGCTGGCACAAAGGGATGAATATTACCGAATTCAGGCCAGCTCATGGCAAACATTGAGGTTGCAGGATTCAGCTTCATGGTACATGAGCCCAGGGATATCATACTGTGTGTCAGAGAGAAATCCTTACGCTCCAGCATCTTGATGTAACGCATCATTTCTGTTTCACTGTGATACCTGTTAAATGTTCCTTCCTGAAGAAACGATGACTTCCTGATAAACTTCTCCTCAAGGATCTCGCAATTGCAGTGAGCGTATATTCTCTTATGCTCTTTTCCTGCTGCCTTTGCAAAAACTTCAATAATTGCATCAATCTCTTTTATTGTGGTAGTCTCATCTGTACTGATATTCACTGTATTGTCTCCTGGATAAAAGAAGTTGATCTGAGCCTCCAGTGCGTGTTTTCTGATATCTTCCACAGTAACGCCGGATGGCAGTTCAATCTTCAGCGTATCAAAAAACATTGAATTAGTCTGCCTGTATCCTATTTGTTTGAGATTATAGTTTAATGTACAGGCTGACTTGTGAATATTGGAAGCGATTCTTTTAAGACCTTCCGGTCCGTGATACTGGGCATACATTCCCGACATAGTAGCCAGAAGAGCCTGTGCCGTACATATATTGGATGTGGCTCGTTCACGCTTTATATGCTGTTCACGTGTCTGCAGGGCCATGCGCAATGCACTTCCTCCCTGTGCATCCACGGATACTCCAATTATACGGCCCGGCATATTTCTTTTAAGTTCATCCTTTGCAGCAAAAAAGCCTGCATGCGGACCTCCAAAGCTCATGGGAAGACCCATTCTCTGGCTGGAGCCTACAACTATATCAGCACCCCATTCTCCCGGGGGAGTAAGCAGGGCAAGACTCATCAGATCAGCTGCTACTCCAACAAGCATTCCCGATGCATGAGCCATTTCTGTAAAAGAGGTATAATCCCTCAGCTGGCCTGAGCCTGCCGGATACTGTACAAGAGCGCCAAAGTACGATTCATCAAACCTGGCAGTTGTATATTTTCCTGTAACGAGTTGAATGCCAAGCGGAGTACTTCGTGTCTTAATCACATCAAGAGTCTGCAGAAAAACATCTTCATCAACAAAGAACTTTACTGCTCCGGCCTTTACTGCAGCTCTCGACCGGGCATTAAACATCATAATCATTGCCTCAGCAGCAGATGTTGATTCATCAAGAAGGGATGCATTCGCTATCTCCATTCCTGTGAGCTCGATTACCATAGTCTGGAAATTAAGGAGAGCTTCAAGTCTTCCCTGGGATATTTCAGCCTGGTAAGGTGTATATGATGTGTACCAGGAAGGATTTTCAAGCACATTTCTTATTATTACTGACAATGGAGCCACTCCGTAATACCCCTGTCCTATAAATGATCTGAACATTTTGTTCTTCATGCCTGCCGCTCTCAGGTGGTTCAGATAATCAAACTCACTCATGGCATAAGGAAGAATAATAGGCTTTTTGAGCATTATATTTTCAGGTATTGTTTTCCTGACCAGTTGATCGAGAGAACTGACACCTACTGAATCAAGCATATGAGGTAGTTCATGTTCACGCGGTCCATTGTGGCGGTCGGCAAATTTGTCTGTTGACATATGTTGAATTTTTAATAAATCATAATGAAAAAATGAATTGGCAATAGTATAAAATTACAGGCAAACCATTTATGCTTTAAGTCATGTTAAACCAGGGATTTGTTCTGATCTCTGTCCCTATCGTTGACTCAACTCCATGTCCGGAATAAACAATTGTAGATTCGGGAAGTGTAAATAGTTTATTCTTAATGCTGTTTATAAGAGTCTCATAGTTTCCACCCGGGAGATCAGTCCGGCCTATGCTGCCTGCAAAAAGGGCATCACCGGTAAATACACATCCGTCTATTTCGCTGTAAAAGGCAACACCTCCTGCCGAATGTCCGGGTACCGGCAAGACTTTAAGTTCATTGGTACTGAACTTAATAACCTCATTATCCGTAAGGAATCTCTCAGGTTCAGGCGGCATTTCCATTGTAAGGCCGAAAATTACTGCATGCTGAGGGCCGTTCTTACGGTTCATTTCTTCCTTTTCGTGACTAAGAGGCCTGAGATTGTACTTGTCAAGCAGATACCTGTTACCAAAAATATGATCAAGGTGACAGTGAGTGTTGAGCAGAAGTACCGGATTGAGTTTCTTTTCTTCAATGAAGGAAGTAAGCTCCCTGAATTCTGCGTCATCATAGCATCCGCAATCGATAATTGCACAATCGCGCGAGCTATCTGCAAGAATGTATGTATTTACATCTATCGGAGAAAAAACGAGTCTGAATATTTCCATTGCAAAATTATTTTCCGTTTACAGTTCCCTTGAGCATGGGAACAAATACAAAATCTCCGTGCGTTGAAGATTCGAAAGTATCTTCACCTGTACGTTCCACTACGGTCATAACCTGCGACATGGAACTTCCCACCGGCACAACAAGCCTTCCGCCAATCTTCAGCTGCCGTGGGAGTTCTGCCGGTATATCCGGTGCTGCAGCCGTGACTATGATACCATCAAACGGACCATACTGAGGTTTACCGGCATAGCCGTCACCATAGAAAAAATCGATATTATATCCGAGTGAGGCAAGTGTTTTCTGTGCTTTAAGAAAAAGATCCCTGTAGCGTTCAATTGTATAGACCTTTGCTCCCATTTGTGCAAGTACTGCTGCCTGATATCCTGATCCTGTACCTACTTCAAGGATTTTGTCCCTCTTTTTAACTCTCAGAAGGGAGGTCTGAACTGCGACTGTATATGGCTGTGATATAGTCTGACCTGAACTTATCGGAAATGCCTTGTCAACATATGCATGTATCAGAAAAGCAGCATCCATGAAAAGATGGCGTGGTACAGTGTTGATAGCCCTCAGAACTTCCTCATTGGAAATACCTTTCTTCCTGAGTTCTTCAACCAGCTTTTTTCTTTTCCCTTTTGCCTCAAAAGAATCTGTCATCAGGAATCATTGATAGTATAAAAACGATGCTGCAAAAATATGAAAAATGAGGGAGGACATTCTGATGATAATGCTATTAGTTATTGACGTTTTGTTAACCACAATTCTTTTTGTATTTTTATCCTATGAATCGTGCTAATTCTCTATTTTACAGGATCATTAAAACAGCCGGGGATTATTCATCTGCTGTAGTTTTCCTAATTGCTGCAAGCCCGTTGAGCATATTGCTGTCACTTACTATTTTTCTGACAGGAGGATGGCCGGTTATTTACTCACAGAAACGTACAGGGTTAAACGGTCAGACCTTTTTAATCTATAAGTTCAGATCACTGAAACACGGGATAAGTGAAGGGACGGATCTGATTTCCTATAAACATGATCCAAGGATTACTAAAATTGGCAGGGTAATGAGGAAATACAGGATGGATGAAATCCCTAATTTCATAAACGTGCTCAGGGGAGAGATGTCAGTGGTTGGTCCTCGCCCGGAGCAAAGATTCTATATTGATAAGATAATTCAGGACCGACCGGAATATAATGAATTACTTAAGATTAAACCCGGAGTTACTTCCTGGGGAGAAGTAAAATACGGATATGCTTCTACTGTTGAGCAGATGATAGAAAGGCTTGAATACGACCTTTATTATCTGAAAAACAGATCGTTATTGTTTGATCTGCAGATCATTCTTCATACGATCAGAATAGTGTTACTGGGTCGAGGGATTTAGGGACGAGTGAGGTGTGAGGTGTGAAGTGTGAGGTGTGAAGGTTTGAGTTCCCCTCCTGGGAGGGGCCAGGGGTGGGTTTAATCCAGGAAAAGGCAACCATCACCTCTATAATGAATATCTCCCGAGTGGCTTGTACACCGGTCCTTCAGGCCGAAGAACACTCTCATAAAGAATAATCTCAGAGACCCTGAGCCTTTGAATCTCCTTATCCTTATAATTTCCGATAAGTCCTGACAGTTCCTGAGTATCTTTTAACCTTTTTATCCTTCCGAGGGTTAGATGAGGGTTGAAAACTCTATCCTCGAACTTTGCTCCTGTTTCACGAAGTGCAGCTGTTATTCTTTTATTAAGTTCAGACAATTCCTGAGAGCTATCGATCCCTGCCCAAATAATCCTCGGATCCCTCAGACTTCTGAAAATACCGGCACCCCTGAGATTAAGATCATAGCTTCCGAAACCACCGCATATTCCCGACAGAATTGTATCAATCTCCTTTATCCTCTTGTCCTCAGTATCACCAAGAAAGACTATGGTAATGTGTATGTTTGAGGTTTCTGTCCATTTAATGCTTTCATCTTTTAAAGCTAACTTAAAAACCGAGATCATTTTCAGAAGCTCTTCGCCGGGTTCAATCCTTACAGCAATAAATATTCGTTTCATCTTTTCGATATTTAAACAGAATATTACAATCTGCCTGCCTCTATCTCGAGCAGAATCATTTCAATAGCTGCATCATCGCCGAACCTGTCGTATTCAGCTTTAAGGTTTGTACCAAAAAGCCGCGCTATTCCCTGCCAGAAAGCAGCACTTATCCTTCCCCTGTATTCCTTTATCAGTTCATATGAGGTATTCTGCGTCTCCCTGTCGATAAGCTTTATAAGGATCTTCCCCTGGCTGATCGTAAGATGTGCAATCTCATCCTCATATTTGGCGAATACATCCTTTTCCACCTCCTTAAGATATGCCTTCCTCTCCCTCTCAGATTCAATGGTTTTCAACTCTTCATTTACCTGGTTGAGTCTTTCCCTTACAACAATGGCATAAGGGTAAACCTTTTTAATATTGTAAATCAGTTTTTCATATTTCCTGAAATCCCTTTTTCGTGCTGAACTCCTTGAGCCTCCGCCGACAATAGTAACCTCCTTAATTTCAACTTCAGGCATCGTAACTCCGTTCCTTTCAACTTTCTGCAGAAGGTAAAACCTGTCAGGCAGAGTATCATTCTTTTGTTTTGATGTATCAGTCTGTGCCGACAAACCGGAATAAAAAATAAGTATTAATATTACAGAAATGTAATGCCTCACAGAGTTTCCTTTCTGCAAATGTATCAAATAATAGGCCACATTAGATTTTAAGTTGCAGCTATCAGGTAAATAAGAATGTCGTTTTTTACAGGTTATTTCGTTTAAAACCACGGAGTGACACGGAGTCATAAACTGAGTTTCACTGTTTTCAAACTCCGTGATTACTCAGTGAAACACAGTGCAACCGTGGTAATTAAAAAAAAGTAAATTTGTTGAAAAGCATAGGATGACTTATAAAGTTGAGGATTTAAACGAAGATCAGAATTTCAGACAGATACTGGCATTAGATTATTCTGACATTATTCCGTTCATTTTCAAACAACTTAAAATTGTAACATTTGTTACAATTCTATTCTGGTCTCTTTGCAGTGCTTCTCTTATAATTGCACTTTGGATCAGGACCGGAATTGAGAACAATCTGAGCACTTTAGGTCATTCACTACTCGGGTTAATTATTTTCCCGCTAATCATAATCCCTGTGCATGAAATTCTTCATATCATACCCTATTACCTTTCAGGCGCAAGAAAAATAAGAGTTGGCATGGACCTTAAACAATACCTGTTTTATGTTACTGCTCACAGGCATGTTGCAACTCCCATTCAATTTATTTTTGTAGCACTGGTACCATTCATTGTCATAAGCCTGGCATCAGTTTACCTTATAATTGTTCTTCCCGGCCCCTGGAAGTGGAGTCTCGCCTCCTTCCTTTTTGTACATACCACAATGTGTGCGGGAGATGCTGCACTTCTTAACTTCTATTTTAAAAACCGTGATAAAAAAATTTATACATGGGATGACGCGGATGAGAAAATGGCGTATTTTTATGAGAAGACGGTATGACGGTGCGACGGTACGACGGTACGGCGGTGTGACGGTGCGACGGTACGACGGTGCGACGGTGCGACGGTGCGACGGTGCGACAGTGTGACGGTGTGACGGTGCGACGGTGTGGCGACGGTACAGCGGTTATGTTTTTGGGTTCCCCTCCTGTGGAGGGGGCAGGGGTGGGTTAAAGCTATTTTTTAAATACTAAACTAATATGAATAAAAGTACTCTGCTCTCATTTATTCTGCTGACCATTTCAGCCTCATTTGCCCATTCCCAGGTAAAACCGGATACTCTATCATATAAACAGTATATCTGGAAATCAGAAACACCTATAGGTTGTCCGTTTAAGCAGTCTGAAAGTCTTAAAGGAATAAGACTTCTTGGTATGAAAAACGGATTTCATGTTGCAGATACATGGTATCCAACCTGGGCGGAGGATGACAGGCTGTATTCTCCCTGGACCGACGGATCCTGTCCAAGACTTGACGGTTCCTGGGAATCATCAGGATCAGGGGGTGAGACAGCAACCACAGGTCAGGCGGTTATTGAAGGGAATGATCCCTTAAACCTTACAGTCTACAGCCTTGGATTATCAAAAGGATCGCCTGCTCCTTACCAGGGACGATACCCGTGCGGAAGTCTGATTTACAACAAAATATGGTATTATGGCACCTACTGCCTAGCCCCTGCAGGTAGTGCCCAGTACGGAGATTCCACATTCAACTGGCCATGGATGGGCCCTTTCGTAGGATTCCGTTATTCAACCGATTACGGACGTACATGGAAAGAAACTCCGCATACACCGGCTAAACCTTTATTCGGAGAATCAGGCATCAATGGTTACCCGGTGAAAATAGGATCACCTCACTTTGTCGACTTCGGGAAAAATATGCAATATTCTCCCGATGGAAAAGCCTACCTGGTTGCTCACGGAGCGGTTAGAAATGATAATCCATATCGGTTTTACAATGTAAGCTGGATTACCGGGGATCAGATCTACCTTATAAGAGTAACTCCCACTATTGAAAATATCAATAATCCTGAAGCCTATGAATATTATGGAGGAAAAGACTCCGGGGGAAATACAATATGGACCAGTGATTTTAAAAAAATAAAACCTCTTCTTGAATGGGATAACAATATGGGTTGTGTAACAATTACATATAATGCTCCGCTAAAAAAATATCTGATGTGTGTTACTGACGGTGGCAATACCTGCGCACGCATGAACACCTACATTCTTGAATCAGACAGGCTTGACGGTGAATGGAAGATTATAACATACCTTAAGAATTTTGGAGAACAGGCATATTTTGTGAATATCCCTTCAAAATTCATTAGCAGGGATGGTAAAACTGCCTGGCTGCTCTATTCAGGAAATTTTGCGACAGACTGGAACGGAATGAAAATAAAGTCTGATCCTCCGGGATCACATTACGGAATGGTATTCCAGAAATTTGAATTTACTAAATGATAACATATTGAATAATCCTCCTTTTTAATTTCGGAGTGTTGAAAAAATCAAAATCCATTAACCACAGAGGTCACAAAGTCCTTCGCCTTCGGCTCAGGATAACACAGAGCTCACAAAGAAATAAAAATCAAGGTTTTATCTTCGTGCCCTTTGTGAAAACTCTGTGTCCTTTGTGGTTATTTTTTTTATATTTAAAACTTCTCTTTTGAAATTTTAAGAATATCATCTTCACTGTTAACAGGCCGCATCCTGAAGGAATACTCATATCTCCTTTCGGGGAGCCTGTATTTCAGATGTATCGGCGCACCCCAGGAATCATCCCCTCCCACACCCATCTGACCAAAGTCAACATTTAGATTTACAAGGTCTCTTGGTTTAAGGTCGACTGTATGAGTATTGGCTGATTTGGCATCTTTCCTGTACTGTGATAATTTCCCCGGTGATTCAAAATCATCATGTATGTAATTAAGTACAGAAAAACATATTACCGGATCGCCAATTATCATAAGTCCGGTTTCTTCATCATTTGTAAGCAGCAGCCAGCGTGTATCTGTTTTGTATCCGTTTTCCTGTGGCCTGATATATGATGTATACTGGTCAGCAACAGTACTTACATACAATCCAACCTCAGATGCTGTTTTCCTGTCCAGGTAATTTTCATAAGGACCTCTTCCAAACCATTTCAGGTTTGAAAATTCCTCGGGAAGCTGCATCTGCATTCCCATCCTCGGAATTTCAGGGATGAGTTCGGAGATCTTATTGAACTGATTCTTTACTACCACACTTCCATTTCCGTATATCGTATAAGCCGATACAAATCCTGCAATCTTTGCCCCTGAAGTATCCTGTATATCGTAGAAGAATGTTATAAGTACCTTTCCCATATCAGGATTGGTTATTGAAGCTTTTGTTACGACTGCCCTTTCTCCGGCCTTTTTCCATACACCAAGCTTTCTGTCCATTCCATAACCATAATCATTATCTGTTGGTGGTCTCCAGAAATCAGGTTGCGGGGCCTTCTTAATGAACTCCGTTCCTTTATAGTTATAAGATTCCATCTGACCCTTTTCAATATCAAAAACAATCTTCATATCAGGACCTGCCACTTCAATTTTTTTGTCAACTGTTTTTGGTTGCAGTATTGATATATATGTCTGTTTAGCTGAGAGTTCCTTTGGTCTTGAAGCAAGCGGGAACTGGGCAGTTGCATAAACATGACCTTCCGGTACAAGATTCCATGAATCGGTGCGTTTAGCCCGGATATTAAGGAAATATTCTGTACCGGGTTCAGGATTGATCTTTTCATAAGGCAACATCACCTGTGATGATGATCCGGGTTTGAATTCAGGAAGATTGATTGTACCTGATTGAAGTACAATCCCGTCGGCAACCACCTCCCATTCAAAAATAAACTCTGCCAGTTCAGTGAAGTTGTACTTGTTTTTTATCAGTATCATTCCTGTCTTTAAATCAACAGGTTCAAAACCGATATACTGATAAACTTTCTTGACTTCCTTCAACCCGGGTTTTGGAGTCCTGTCAGGCCAGGTGAGTCCGTTCAGACAGAAGTTACCATCGGATGGTATGCCTTCCTCTCCATAGTCACCACCATAAGTCCAGTATTTCTCACCTATCTCATTGGATGCGAGCATTCCCTGATCCACCCAATCCCATACAAAAGCGCCCTGCAGCTTTGGATATTTTTCAATGACATCCCAGTAGTCCTGCAGATTTCCGGTTGAATTACCCATGGCATGAGCATATTCGCACATTATTAGCGGCCTGTCCTGAGTCTTGTCTTTGGCATATGATTCTATATATTCGATTTTTGAATACATCGGACACCATATATCTGTATGTCTTTCAGGTGCATTGGTTGAATGCTCGGCCCTTTCATACTGAACAGGACGGGTTGCATCTCTTCCTTTTATCCATTTGTATCCATTGAGGAAATTGTGACCGTCACCGGCTTCATTCCCCATTGACCAGAAGATTATTGAAGGATGGTTTTTGTCTCTTTCAACCATGCCCTGCATCCTTTCCAGGTGAGCTTTTTCCCACTCCTGCTTATCAGCAATAGTCACATCCTTATCATACCCTATTCCATGAGATTCAATGTTAGCCTCATCAACAAGATAAAGTCCATATTTATCGCACATCTCGTACCATAACTCCTGCTGCGGATAATGTGATGTCCTCACAGCATTGATATTATGGCTTTTCATAACGCGTATGTCCTTAAGGATAAGAGCCTCATCAACTACATGACCGTTAACATCATCATGCTCATGCATATTGGTCCCTTTAAAGAGCACAGCAACTCCATTAATAAGTACCTGTGAATTTTTTATCTCAATCCTGCGGAATCCGATTTTCGAGCTGACACTCTCAAGTACATTTCCGTTTGCATCTTTCAGAGTTAAAACAAGCGGATAGAGGTTGGGCTTTTCGGCAGACCATTTCCTGACGGAAGGAAAAGATTTGCTGAAACTTACCATGCCTGATCCATCAGATAAAGAAATATCCTTCGATTCATTATAGATTTCTGTCGTACCGTCATAAAGTGATGATTCAATCTTTAAAGAAGCATTATCCTTAAGTGAATTTGTAACAGTTACATCCAGGTTTAAGAGACCGTCAGTGTAATTATTTTCAAGGTCAGCTGTTGCAAAGAAATCAGCTATAAAGTTTTTTGGCCGTGCATGAAGGTAAACTGATCTTTGAATCCCGCTTAGCCTCCAGAAGTCCTGGTCCTCGAGATAGCTGCCGTCACTCCAGCGATAAACTTCAACAGAGATTGAATTCTTTCCGGGCTTTAAAAATTTTGTTATGTTGAACTCTGCCGGCAGTTTACTGTCTTCACTATATCCGACAAGATCTTCATTTATCCAGACATAAAAAGCCGAACTTACTGCCCCGAAATGTAGAAATATCTCCCTGCCTTTCCATTCCGACGGTACCCTGAATGTTCTTTTATATGAACCTACAGGATTCCATTCATGAGGTATCCGTGGAGGATCCATCTTATGCGGGTAGGTTATATTTACATATATCGGGACATCATACCCTCTCATCTGCCAGTTGGATGGTACGTCAATATCTTTCCAGTCGCGTGTATCGTAATCATTTTTAAAGAACCATGCAGGACGCAGGTCAGGTGACCTGACCCAGTTGAATTTCCATGTTCCGTCGAGTGATAGTCTGTTTGGAGAATTAGTCTTTATTCCTTCAAGAGCACCAGCCTTGTCCGGGAAACTTAAAAGTGTAGCATGGGGGTTCTCCCGGTTTATCTGATTGACAGCAGGATTCTCCCAGTCGCGCGGTTCTTTCTCAGCGAATGGTACTCCTCCGTACTTACTGTATTTTTTGCATGATATGGCAGTTATCAGGACAACTATAATCAGTAACGGAATTCTCTTCATAGGAATCTGCATTAAATTCAGAGCTAAAGTTAATTATTCTAAGGTGTTTTTATGTCTTCCGGTTTTGAATATTCTTTCAACCTCTGAAATGTCGGAATCTGAGTTAATATTTAAAAAACTAACATGTCTATCCTTCTCGATATCCATAAATTTCACATTTACTGTCATGCAAAAATCCCTGACAGCCATACTTTCGGCTGTTGAAATATAATCCTCAAGCTTTGGCAATATAGACCTTTTGTAAATTGAATGAAGAGGTTCAATGTCTGTCCCTGTTCGTGGAATAAGTATGTCGCAGTTCAGTCCTTCAAAAAAACCTGCCTGTTTCATAATCAGATCATTGTTCAGTAAAGGCATGTCACCTGCAAAAATAAATACGGCATCACCTGAAGCAGCTTTCAGTGCAGCATGTATTCCAGCAAGTGGTCCGATACCCTTTAAATGATCGCTGGTAATAAGCAATCCTTCGTACCCGGTATATGTTTCCGGGGAATTTGTAACAAGAATTATCTCGCTGAAAATATTTTTCAGGACAATAAGGGAACGATCCAGTATTGTTTTCCCGTCAAGAATGATTTTTGGCTTAACAAGTCCCTTCATCCTGCTACCTGGTCCTCCTGCCAGAATTGCAGCAGAGATATTCGTTCGCATCAGAAAAGACCTTTTATATTACCCTCTGAATCAATATCAATATTTTCGGCTGAAGGAACTGCGGGCAGACCGGGCATCCTCATAATTGTACCGGCTATCGGCACAATGAATCCGGCACCCGATGAAAGCTCAACCTCGCGGATCTTTACGGTGAATCCGGTTGGCCGGCCCCTTCTGGCGGGATCATCCGAGAGTGACTTCTGTGTTTTTGCAATACAAACAGCCAGGTCACCAAGTCCAAGCTTTTCAATCCTGTCGAGCTGTGATTTTGCCTTAAGTGCATACTCAACATGGTCTGCGCCGTAGAGAAGCTTGCATATCGTTTCTATCTTTCTCTCGAATGTCCAGGAAAGTTCATACAACGGCTTGAATTTATTTTCCCCGTCCTCAATTGACCTGAGCACGGTATTTGCGAGATCAACGGCTCCCCTGCCTCCTTCTGCCCATGAATTGTTGAGTGCAACCGGGACATTCTGGCTGCCGCAGTGATGCATAAGAAGCTCAATCTCCTCGGGAGTATCGGAAGCAAACTTATTTATTGCCACTACCGGCCTGAAACCGAACCATCTCATATTCTCAATATGCTTATCGAGATTCTCAAATCCTCTGATCAGCGCCTCCAGATTCCGCTTCTGCAGATCAGCAAGCCTGGCTCCCCCGTGATATTTAATTGCACGGATAGTTGCAACAAGTACCACGGCATTCGCACTTAAATTACCAAATTGTGATTTGATATTGAAAAACTTCTCAGCACCAAGTTCGCTGGCAAAACCTGCTTCGGTCACAACAATTTCACTGTGCGACATACCCATTTTTGTTGCAATAATGGTATTTGTACCCTGTGCGATATTGGCAAACGGACCTCCGTGAATTATTGCAGGGGTACCTTCGAGAGTTTGAACCAGATTCGGCTTTATTGCCTCCTTCAGCAATACGGCCATTGCACCCTGTGCTTTCAGATCTCGTGCAAAAACAGGCTTGTCGGAAAAGGTATATCCGATAAAAATGTTTCCAAGTCTTGTCTTCAGATCGTCCAGATCCTTAGCAACGCAAAGAGTAGCCATTACTTCAGAGGCTGCAGTAATATTGAAACCCGACTGACGTGGTACGCCCTCCGTTGTTCCTCCCAGACCAATAACTATATCCCTGAGTGAACGTTCGTTCATATCCATAACCCTTTTCCACGCCACGGTTCTTGGATCTATTCCCAGGTTTCCTTCCTTAAGCTGAAGGTTATTATCAATAAGTGCAGCCAGCAGGTTATGAGCCTTCTCTACCGCCGAAATATCGCCTGTAAAATGGAGATTTATATCTTCCATAGGGATAACCTGGGAGTAACCGCCGCCGGCAGCACCTCCCTTTATACCGAACACAGGGCCAAGTGAGGGTTCACGAAGAACAACCGTTGTCTTCTTTCCAATAAGGTTCAATCCCTGGGCAAGACCAATTGACGTAGTGGTCTTTCCTTCACCGGCAGGAGTAGGAGTGATTGCAGTAACCAGAACAAGCCTTGAATTCTTAAGCTTGCTTTCATCGATAAATTCGAGCGGAATTTTGGCTTTGTACTTTCCGTAGAGATCAAGCTCATCCTTAGGTATTCCCAGTATATCAGCAATCTCTCCTATAGGTCTTATCTTAGCCTCCTGCGCAATTTCAATGTCGTGTTTCATATTGTTTTTTGTTAATGCAATCTTTTATCAGTAAATTACTGGTCCACTAATAAGGGAAGTTAACAAATGTAAAAAAAATATGAAGAGTAATATAACCGGTCTCTATGAAGACTACAAAAATGGGAGAACAAGCCGACGTGACTTTCTGAAGAAGCTGACAATGGCAGCCGGAAGTACTGCTGCTGCAATGGCTCTTCTTCCTGTGCTTGAAGAAAACAGCCTGAATTTATCTGAACTCCCTGTAGAGGAGGATCTTATAACACAATTCATTGAGTATCCTGCTGCAACAGGTGATATGAGAGGTTTTATGGCTCATCCGAAAAAAGGGAAGAAGTTTCCTGCAGTTATCGTAATTCATGAAAACAGGGGCTTGCAGCCACACATCCAGGATGTTACAAGAAGAATGGCTAATGAGGGTTTTCTTGCCATGGCTCCTGATGCACTGAGTCCGCTTGGTGGCACGCCTGAAAATGACCCTGCAAAAGCCGGGACAATGATGCGTGAACTAAAAAGTGAAGAGACTGTAAAAAATTTTGTGGCTGCTGTAAGTTATCTCAAAACTCACCCAAAATCAAAAGGTAAGGTCGGATGTACAGGCTTCTGCTGGGGAGGTGCCATGACCAACCAGGTGGCTGTCAACTCTCCTGATCTGGATGCTGCAGTTCCTTACTATGGCAGGCAGCCTGCAACAGAGGATGTAGCTAAAATCAAAGCTCCTGTAATGGCACATTATGCCGGCAATGATCCCGGCATAAATGCAGGGATAGAAGCTTTTGAAGCAGAGCTTAAAAAACAGAACAAGGAATACCAGATATTCATGTATGAGGGGGCCGGGCATGCTTTCAATAACGATTCAAATCCCGAGCGTTACAACGAAGTGGCAGCAAAACTGGCATGGGAAAGAACTGTTGGATTTTTTAAAGAGAAATTAAAATAAATCTACTACCAACCCCCCAAGGGGGCTTAAAAATATTACCCTGCAAAGTCCCCCATAGAGGGGGATTTAGGGGTAAGAGAAGCTATCGCCTCAACAAAGGGTTTGCAGTGGTTAAAGAAATGTTTATACCCGCTGCATAGGTAGTTCAATCCCGGTTCTCCGTCAGGTGAAGGTATAAATCTGTTTTTCGGACACTCCCCGTTACACATTGATCTTACATCACAATCCATACAGTATCGCGGAAGTGTCAGATATTTCGCCATTCCGAATTCTTTTTGCTCAGGGCTGTCAAGATAGTACTCCAGTGGATTGTCATTCAGGTTCCCCAGCCTGTGACTTCTGTCAACATAGTGATCGCATAAATAAAAATCACCAGTATGTTCCACCACCGGAACCCCGCCGCATTCCTTTTTAAAAATACATAAGGTGTGTTCCTGGTTAAAAGCTGTCCTGGCTGCCTCTTCAAAGATCTGAACTTTTATCCTTCCGATATCCTTTGCCAGCCACTCATCGAAGACAGATGAAAGAAATTTTCCGAACTCATACGCCGGCACCGAATCCTCAGAAGCCTTTTCACCCTTTTTTCCCTTTCTCTCAACAAGGGGAAGAAATGTAATATACTCTGCCCCCATCTGCCTGAAACAGTCATAAACTTCAAGAGGAAAATTAACGTTATGTGAATTTACAACGCACAATAATTCAGGATTAATCCCATGTGACTGCAAAAGATTATGCCCCCTTATAACTCTTTCGTGAGAAGCCTGTTTATTAATATCATAACGGTGTTTATTGTGAAGTTCACCCGGACCGTCAATACTGATACCAATAATAAAATTCTCATCAGAAAAGAATCTGCTCCACTCATCATTTATTAAAGTGCCATTCGTCTGGATTCCATTTAGAATTCTTTTACCGGGAGGAAGATTTTTTTTCTGAAGACTGACTGCTTTCCTGTAAAAGTCTATCCCCGCCAGCAAGGGTTCGCCGCCGTGCCAGGAGAAGAAGATCATATCATCGGTTGTCGCAGAAATATGTTGTACAACATATTTTTCAAGAAGTGTATCAGACATTAAATGAGATCGACCATCCGGGTATAAAGAGTGCTTTTCAAGGTAATAACAATAGGAACACCTTAGATTGCAGCTTGCTCCCACCGGTTTTGCAAATACCTGGAATTCACGGGAAACAGGTTTCATATTATTCCCATTTTATAAGACCCTTATTACTGTTCGCAGGCACATTCATTCTGATCCTCCACTCGACAGGGAAATAGTTGTTAAGTCGCTTTTCAAGAATATTCACAAATCCGAGATTTACTCCCATGAACGAAACCAGGTTCCATCCCCGCGAATCCGGCCTGGTATTAATGTTATCTCTCCTCAGAAAGGCAACAGCATCATTATAATTCAGCTCGGTGCAGGGGAAATTTTTATCTCCGGCAAGAGATGATATGGCAAGGTCATGCGCAGGAAGATAATCATTGCTCTTGACAGCCGCGATCCTGGTTCCTGCTTTAATTACTCTCAGATGCTTAAATAGCCGGGCATATTCATCCGGATTGCAGGGCAGAAGCCAGATATCATCACCTTTTTTGATAAGTCTCCGGGGGTCTCCGATAATCCAGTTTCTCACAGCTTCAATCTCGCGGTTTGAAGGTTTCAGATCGCCTGACCTGGTGCTGTGAAGATTAGTATTTCCTAAGCCTTCTGTTTTTCTTACAACTGCCATGAAGAATCCTTCTCCTTCTGTTTTATAAGGATAAAAACCATACCCTTTCACTGAAGAAAGTTCGATTTCCTGTATTCCTCTGAATCCTGATAAATCCATTGCAAGTGAATATGCCTTTTGCTTTTCGATAAGCCATTTTATATTCTCCTCATTCTCGGCAGGATTAAAAGTACAGGTGCTGTAAATAAGCAATCCATCCTTTTTCAGTGATGGCCATATATCATTAAGTATTCTCCGTTGCCTTTCTGCACAGTGAACTGTGTTTGCTTCTGACCACTCATTCCTTGCAACTTCAGTACGGAACATGCCTTCCCCGCTGCATGGCGCATCAACCAGAATCACATCAAAATATTCTGCCAGAGAGCTGAATGCAGAAGGATCGCTCTGTGTCACAAGTACATTTCCTGCACCCCATTTGGTAAGTGTCTCTGAGAGAACGGATGCCCTCGATCTTATTACTTCGTTGGACACCAGCAAGCTGTCTGGTCCGATGATATCTGAAAGAAGTGTGCTTTTTCCCCCGGGGGCACCACACAGATCGAGAACTTTTATCCGGCCTGATTTACCGGCATGCTGACGAAAAGCCTGTTCAATAAACATGCTTGATGCTTCCTGCGGATAATAGCAGCCTGAATGGAAAAGGGGATCGAGGGTGAAAGATGGCCTGGCTTCAAGATAGTATCCCGTTGCTGACCATGGAACAGGTTTTGAACTGAGCGGTTTATGATTCCATTTTGTTTTATTGATACGGATGCTAACCGGAGATGGTTCTCCGAGAGCCCTCTGAAGATGCTCCGGATCGATATATTTCTGAGTCTGTATTCGTTTTATGAATCCTTCCGGTAACATAATAGATCCATTAACCACAGGGGACACAGAGGAATAATCAATTTTAAAGCTCTGTGCACTCTGTGGAGTCTCTGAGAGGGTGTCTCAAAAGTCAATTTTTCTAAATCCACCCCTAAATTCCCCAAGGGGGACTTATTGAAAATCAGTTGATTTGAAAGCCCCCCTTGGGGGGTTTGGGGGTAAAATCGAACTTATGAGACAGCCCCTCTGTGTAAGTTCTTAAAATATATTTTAAATATTAAATACTTTCTTCTCTCTCCCCTGAAGATTTATTGAATTTCTTCCACAGGTAGAATACAGGTATCCCGAGTAGTACAATTCCCAATCCCGGGAAAGTGTAATTCGGCTTATAGATCAGCAGGATCACCATGATGGTCAGTGTGGTAAGAATATAGAGCGCGGGGATGAACGGATATCCGAAAGCCTTGTAGGGTCGTGGTATATCAGGCCGTTTAACCCTGAGAATGAAAATTGCCAGTATGGTAAGTGCAAAGAAAAGCAGCACAGCAAAAATTACATAATCAAGAAGGTCTCCGTATGTGCCAGATAAACAGAGCAGTACCGACCAGACTCCCTGGATTACCAGGGCAAAGGCAGGTACTCCTCTTGCGTTAAGTCCTGCTACCTTTTTAAAAAACAATCCGTCAACAGCCATTGCATAATAAACCCTCGGACCTGCAAGAATCATAATCTGATTACAGCCGAATGTGCTGATCATAATAAAAATTGCCATCACAACTGCTGCGTAATCACCAATAATAACACTCATTGCAGATGTTGCTACCCGGTCGTCTGTTGCAAACTGAATACCCTTTGCTATGGCATCTGCCCCGTCAGGGGAGCCGTGCAGAGGAAGAATCCTTACATAAACGAAATTGGTAAGAAGGTATAATCCTGAAACAAGAAGGGTTCCGAACAACAGGCTGAGAGGAACTGTTCTTTTTGGATTTATCACTTCTCCTGAAATATAAGTTATATTATACCATGCATCTGAAGCAAAAAGAGAACCTACCAGCGCAGTGCCTATTGCAGCAACAAGAGTGAAACCGGCAATAGGTATGATCTGACCTCCGTCACCGATCCGGCTGGCCTGCCAGAATACCTCACTGTTTCCGGAAAGGTTGTTGATACCGTTGGTGAATAGTAGTCCGACAATGATAAAACCGAGCAATGCAATAACCTTTGTTGAGGTGAATATATTCTGAACTGTTTTTCCCGTAACAATACCCCTGGTATTCAACCAGGTAAGGAATACTATCAGAAGAATAGCCACAAGCTGGGTGGAGGTTATGTTAAGTGACGCAATTTTGACCAGAACATTGGAATCGGAAATCCAGGGAAAAATCACCCCTGAGAATTTTGCAAAACCAACGGCCACTGCAGCTATTGAACCACACTGTATGACCAGAAAGGTGGTCCATCCGAACAGGAATCCGATAAGCGGATGGTAAGATTCTCTCAGATAAACATACTGACCCCCGACGCTTGGCATCATTGCAGCAAGCTCTCCATAGCTCAGGGCCCCGATTATTGTAATGATACCTGTTATAAGCCATACCATCATAAGCCATCCGGGCGATCCGACACTGCGTGCTATATCGGCGCTTACAATAAATATTCCCGATCCTATCATGGCTCCGGCCACTATAGATGTTCCATCGAACAATGTCACCCTTTTCTGAAGCAGATGGTTTTCACTTTGCATATAATCACTTTGAGTTTTTGAATGCTGAATTGTCAGTTCTTTTAATACTTGTTCCTCCTTAAAAACTTATTATATTTGGATAACACAAGTTTAATAAGATAATCTGTTAATTGCTATCCTCCCTTGTAAAATTTACACCCATGAGTATAAAAAAAACATTTTGCAGACTTTTAATGCTGAATTTATTTGTGGCCTTTCTGATTTGTGATGCTTCCGGCGTTTCAGCATCAGATTTACCATTAATTTTCCCACTGCCTCAGGAACAAAAAGTAACCGGTGAAGTATTTTCTGTCGATGAAA
>Ga0209314_10000364_pt1 | contig 19889 bp, 18 predicted proteins | sample I19B2metaG_FD_184146 | JGI IMG/M metagenome (GOLD analysis project Ga0209314, IMG submission 184146) | Lake sediment bacterial and archeal communities from Gulf of Boni, Indonesia to study Microbial Dark Matter (Phase II) - ​I19B2 metaG... | ecosystem: Environmental > Aquatic > Freshwater >... | reverse complement strand
AACATGAGGGCTCATGACAGGTACTAAGTATGCCGCGCACTATCGACACACGGTTCTTCCTTACACACTATCTTGCACATACAGATCAACTCAAGTCGAAGACTTCGAGAAAGATGGTTGAGCTCCAGCGGGAAATAGCGATAGTTCCAACGATCGTGCTCCACGAGATCTACAAGTTCATGTACGAGAATGTAGGAAACGAAGTTGCCGAACTTCGCGTTGACTCCATCATAGCATCTCGTTTCAGGATAGTGGAGTTAACAACGAGGATTGCGGTTACGTCTGCCAATTTGAGATGTCGATATAGGGGATTGCCCACAGCCGACTCCATTGTTGGCGCGACAAGCATAGAAACCAGATCAAGACGTGTGCTTTCAGACGATCCGCACTTCAAGGAGATACGTGAGATACGGTCCGAGTGGATCTGAGGAGAAGAAGGAAGAAAAGGATATAGGTATACTTGTATATTATGACACTGGTGGAGGAAATGGTTACAACCGTCAAATTGGACGAGGATAGGAAGCGAGCCCTAGACCGGTTCCTAGCTTCTCTGTTTGTTGAAGGGGGCGTCAAGGTGAGCCTCCAAGAAGCGCTTGGGCTGATGGTAGACTACTCGCTTGAGAACCGCGACGAGCTTGTTAAACGAATCAAGAAGCTACCCCCGATCGAAGAGGACGTGGCTTGGAAAATGCTCGAAAAACCTGACGACTGGGGTGTTGAAGACGCCTCAGAGAGGATAGATGAATACCTCTACGGTGAGCGCCGTGGCAGTTTTCGTTGACACTGGCATATTCGTAGCTGTCAGGAACAAGAAGGATAGAAACCATCGGAGGGCAACAGAACTCATGAAACGTGCTCTTTTGGCCGAATTTGGCATTATTCACACGTCAGACTATGTCACAGATGAAGCTGTCACCACAGCCCTCGCCCGCACGCGCAACCACCAGATAGCAGTCAACACGGGGAGATACATTCTCGACTCGGAGAGGATAGAAAAGCTTCCAGTATCGCGAGAAGACTTCGACGTAGCATGGAGCAAGTTCCAGACAATAAAAAACAAATTTCTGAGCTTCACGGATTGCACATCCCTAGCTCTCATCGAGAGACGTGGCATCGAAAGGATCATGAGCTTCGACTCCAACTTCGACGGGTTAGCCGAACGACTCTGCTGAAGCGACTGAAAATTCAGACGCCTCCCTTCATTGGAGTTCATTTAGTCAAATTCCCCTCCCGCGATGATGTAACCATACGCGTGAGAGGGAGATGGAGATCTGGAACTCCAGTGCCCACAAGCGAGCTCTCTCGATACAGGTAGTTCCGCACCGGTAAACTCCGCGAGATCAGAACGGAAAACCCGAGGAAGGATTCTATTCTCTCAGGGCCTGAGCGAGATCTTTTGCTCGAACGAACAGAACGCGAACATGATTGTTCTCGATGAAGTTCTCTGGGCTCTCTCCAAGAAGTACGGTCTGCCTCTGGCAGATGGCTTCGAACTTCTTGATAGGGTGCTTCCGTTGCTGGGCATAGTTCCACTGGATTCTGCTGACCACACCTTCATGAAGGAGACAGCTCTCAAGTATGGTTTGAAACCATCAGACTCACTTCATCTGGCATCCATGGCGAGGACTGGGGCTGAGTATATAGCGTCCGAAGACAAAGATTTTGACAAGGTCAGTTACGCGACTCTGGTTGGATGCGGGAAATCTACCCGATTCAACTCCGTAGTACGGATTTGGCTTCTGGTATAGGAAAGGATATGGCTTAGCTTCCACGAATCCTGAGAATAGACTGGCGTAAACCGGGGTCTCAACTATTGAGCCTGTAGAACGGCTTCATGATTCTGCTTTGGGCTGAGGGGATCTACCTTCGCCAGCAGGCTTCTCCGCAGCCTCCTCAGAAGTAGGCGCAGGAGGAGTCTCAAACTCTATCGGCTCCGGCGGAGGCGTCGTAGCCATAGTCCAACCGATCCATGCAAGGATCACGAGCACGGCAGCCACCGCCAAGAAAGCTGTAATCTGAAGAACCACCATCGGAAACCCGTAAAGCAACCACCCATACACCGCCAACCCAGCTAGACTACCGACAAGTATCAACGCGCCGTATGCCTGATCTTTACTCACTACGCTTCACCTTAATCGTTGCGAATCTTTCTAAGCCCACTGAAAGCCGCTTAAAGCTTGCGGTGCAATACATTGGAGGAAACTCTCTCTGCTTTATCAAAGGTTAATGTGAGAGATGACATGTTATTCTTTCTCCTCCCTGCCCTTACGCGCAACCCATATCAGTTGACCCACGGCTCCAGCTGCAAGCAGGAAGAATACTAGAGTGGCAAATTGATTCGCCACGTTGTAGGCCTCCCTGCCAGTGAAGCGCCCTGCCACGTAAAGACCACCAACCATCACTGCGCCAACGAATCCGACAACATAGCAAGCTGCAATGAATAACGTGGGGGGGTTCTCCTCAAATGTTCTAGTCAGATAATTCACGATCGACGACACAATTTCTCTGGTTGGCTCTACGAGAAAATCAATGAGGACACTTCTGATGCGACGATCGACCACGCCCCAAAACTCTAGAACCGCTAGAAAAGTTATCAAAGCAATCCATTTATGCTCTCTGTAGAGCCATTGGCTGGTCCAACCAACCAATAGCAGCGTCACTAGCACTGTGAAGGTCAAAGCCTTATGTCTCATACGCCTAATATCGCTCGCCATCTCGACAAGCTTCCTGCGGTAAACTAGGGCTCCAGCAATCGCCACGACTGCAACCACCCCACCCACAATCAGCCACATCTGCCACTGCCTAAGTTGCTCCTGACGCAGCTCTTCGGGGCTTGGCAAGACCTCATAGCTCATCTGAGCGCTCTTGCGCTTGTTGCCAGCGCTATCGCATGCCTCCACATAATAGATGACCTTTGAACCAGTCTTCTGGGCTGGAACGCTAGCCTCGTAAACCTCTCTCTCCGAATCCGACATCACTACACTAGTCCAAGTCTTTCCATCGCTAAGCGAGTAAACGAGAGATACCTTGCTAATGCCTGAACCCAATGGAGCTTTTGAAACCCTTGCGCTTATCGAGACCAAATCCTCGCTTGTAGGAGTCTTCGGGAACTGCTCAGTTGCGCAGATCTCAGGAGGATAGGGATCCTTCAGGACGAATGTACACTTGTCATCTTGAACGTACGGGTCCCATCTACGAGCTTCACGGCAACTGAGAGCCAAATTGCCAAATCTGTCTCGGGCTTCCGCATACAACACGATCTTTGTATTCCAAGGCAGAGAGTCCTGATAGACAGAGCTGGGGACCGTCACAGTGAATACGCTCATATTAAAGCCAGCAACCGAATAGGCGAGTTGAGCAGCCAAAACCCTCCATTGTCCAGCGAGAACCGTTCCATTCAACAACGGCATGTAGTAAACCGCTACACAGGGGAGCGCTGTTCCGTCATGGGCAACGACAACATCCACGCGCACAGGCTTATCATAAGGGGTGGATGGAGCACTCAACACTGAAACTATCTTAAGGCTGTGAGGTTGAGCAGAAACATTGCAGACCATAAGCGAAGAAACGACTACGACCAAGGAAGTTAGTAGAAGTGTTCTCCTCATATACACACGACTGCCTAGGTCTCAGAGATTCGATGCCCTAGAGGCTCCATTAGGAACCGACCTGATATTAAGCAGTAACGCTTCGACAGGCAACGGAGGATGACGGAAGATAGCGGAAGAGAAGAAGAGGAGACGAGTAGCGCTCACACCAGGGCATAGATCTAAGCTCACAAACTAGCCGACGCTGAGACTCTTTTGCCCCTTCTGGCGTCGTCAAGAAGGGCTTGCCTCGCCACACTTCGCATGCGTATGAATCACCTATCACGCAACAAGGCCTTTCGGCAAGGCTCATGGTCCAGGCCCAACCTTGTCCAAAAACTCTGACATCAAGTCGAAGCAGTTAGTTAATTACTTGGATGCCAGTAGGGCAATGCTGCGAGGAAGACCTTATGGGTCATGTGAGGGTTAAAGGCCTTGTAGGCTGCGACGCGCAACATGTGCAGGAGATCGAATTGTTAGTTGATACAGGTGCGTTCTACACGATAATCCCGCCAGCTGCGGCCAAAGAACTCGGCCTCGAAGTCTACAAGACTGCTTCACTTACATTGGCTGACAAGCGGCGTGTCGAAGCAGGGATAAGCCTTGCGTACATGAAGTTCTTGGATCGTGATGGGGTGCTCCCAGTCGCCGTAATGGACTCTCCTGAACCCTTGCTGGGGGTCACGGCTCTTGAAGGTCTAGGCCTGAGAGTCGATCCTACAACCGGTGAACTTCAACATTCAAGACCGTACGGGCTAGCCGTGTTATGACGCCTAGCGGATATAGGAACCGAACTTGCCTGAACATTGATACGCTCAACATCAATGTTCTGATAGAAGCCGACCAAAGCATGGGATGGCGAATCCAACGTATCTATTCTGGCACCTCGCTTTTGCTCTTCTCCTAGCAGCATTACTGTATCGCCCAACACTAAGGAACCCGGCCGTATTTCATTTACTCACAACTGTCTCTGCAGGAGTTCTACCTGACCTTGACCATCTGCTCTTCTGGGATCCGAAATACCTTTCTGAACTGTTCCCCAGATTCTTTGGGGAAGGCCTAGCGCTAACGCCGCGCACAGACGTCTACCCGTTCGTCCTACACCTATGGCTTTGGCCGCTAACGCTGCTCGCAGCAACCTTCATCCTCAGAAAAAGAAAGCTTCACACGTATTTGCTCGCCGCCTGTGCGGGCTGGGGCCTCCACCTTGCTCTAGACGGCGTACTCGTCATAATCTGATAAAGCAGTAAGCTTCGACGCTTCAGCTGACCAACCTCTCCCATCCTTTCCTCTGAAATAGCGTCTACCAAGGGCAGACATTGGGTAGATGTTTCCAAACCGACAAATACCCTGCGAAGGCTCATATTCAGTTTCCAAGTAGCAGCTGCTGGGAAGACGGATTCCATATGCAATCTGCAAAAGCTGGAAGGGGCACCGTATACCTGACGATCCAGCAGCTGGCCCAATATCTCGTAGCATTCATCTTCTACGCTGGGGTCGCAAGGTTCATCACTCAGGCGGAAGTTGGTCTATGGTCGATTCTGATAGTATCAACAGCTGTCTTCACTACGCTCACACTTCTTGGGCTGCCAGCTGCGACTCAGAAGTATGTCTCAGAAGACTATGGAAGAGGAGATCTCGGTGCGGCAGCGTCGGTCTCGCGGGTCAGCTTCACAATCATGGGGCTATCTACCATCCCGGCCTTGATAGCAGTCTTTCTGCTCTCGCCATCTCTCTCTACGCTTGTTCTCGGAGGAGTCGAGTACACGGTCCCATTCGTCCTAACTATTTCAGCCTCAGCCACACTGAACTTCGCTGCTCTATATGGCGCTGACATGCTCGCTTTGGGAATGTATCTAGAATTCGCAATCCAGAACCTAACCTTCATCCTCATAGGTAGAGCTTCAGGTTTGGCATTGGCGTATGGAGGCTTTGGGCTACTTGGACTAGCAGCGGGCTCTTTTATCGGAGCGCTCTTCTGCCTCATACTATCAATTGGTTTTATGTGGAAGAAGCTCCCCAAGCCGAGTGAGCGTCTTAGAGACCTGTATGGAAAGGTCTTCAGGTATGGCTACCCACTCTGGTTCCTAGCTATTATTGCGTTGGCTCAAGGCTGGGCTGACATAACGATCCTCTACGCTTTGACAGGTGAAGCAGCTCTGACAGGTATCTACTATCTTGCCACAGCTGGTGCCACACTCCTTGCCATCTTCTGGGCGGCGATCTCAACGGTCATACTCCCACTGATGTCCTCTGAGGAAGCACGAGTGGGCAGGCAGGCACTGCCTAAGATATATGATGCTTCAAGCCGACTCCTCAACATTCTAATCCTCCCCGTGGGAGCAGGCTTGGCAGCCATCTCCCCAACGGCCATCACAATCGCATATGGACGAGCCTACATCGAAGGCGCGGTTCCTTTCGCTCTTCTGACAGCCACGGCCATACTGCCGGCCTACGTTTCCCTGAACACTTCAACCCTCCAAGCCATAGCTGAAACAAAGGTCTTAGCGAAGATCGGCGCAGCCTCAACCATCATCGACTTAGCACTCGTCACAATTCTCGTCAAACCCTTTGGAGCAAATGGAGCAGCCCTAGCCAGAGTAGGAGCGTACGCAACGGCATTCGCTCTGATTCAGAAGATACTTGCCTCGAAAGCCCAGATCAGAATCGATCTCAGCCACTTTGGAAAGACGATAGCTCTAGCTGTAATCGTTGCTCTGCCACTCGCCGCAGTCGACTATGCTCTCACCTATCTATATCAAATTAGCACGATGACGAGAATCATCTTGGAAGGAATCTCGTTTCTAATAGCTTACACAATCTTCTCTAGGCTCTTCAGAATCATCGAGAAAAGAGACCTCGAGCTTCTAAGGAAAGCACTGCCAAATCAACTTGAGAAGGTTCTGGACATGCTTGAGGGACTTGTCATTCACCGAACCCCACCATAAACCGATCGAATGCCTGTGGGCAAACTGGACTCTTAGGCGCGGGCGTTCTTCACATGATAAGGTCAATGAAGCTTCTAAAAGACTCTTGTATCTCGAACGGTAAGGACAAGATGCGGCATCTGGGGAATGCTGTTGATTGTCGAAGATCTTTGGGCATTCTGTGATTAGGGTTAGGAGCGCTATCCACGTTTTAGTTGTGAAACCGCGCCCTCACAGTGGTTGATGATCTCTGTCGCGTACGCAATCATCCTCTCAGCTATTTTCTTAGTATATAGGCTTCCCGGGAAGCCGACCGGGTGCACGTTCGGGTATCGGCTTGGTATGTAGACTTGATCTAGTTCCAAAGCATTCTCTCGAAGATCGGAAGGTCTAGCATCATCTGGAAGTGCGTCCATCAACGCGGCTACTGAGTGGCCCCAAGCTTCTCCTCCTAAGCTTTGAATCAGAGCCTTGACAGCTTTCTTCGCGGCTTGTTGAGCTGCAAAACATGCCCATTCATAGAATTCATCTCTGAGCGACGCCTGTGCCTGCTTCAAGTCACGTTCAGCTTGATTCAGCCAGTCCCTGCTTCTCTCGACCACTCTTTTCCACCCTTGGTAGTTCCCTGTATCATGACGCCTTCCTTGTCAAGGGTTTCAGCATACCTTGAATTGGCAGCGATCAGCGCATTGAACTGCTCTTCAGTGTACACCTTAGCTTCCAGCCTTGGAAGCCTCACCTCATCAGTGACAAGCTTGTAGGCATTCTCTCTCAGTTTTCCTGCGTACACAACAATAACATCTATGTCGCTTCCTGCCGTATGGCGACCTTGGGCGTATGAGCCATATAGAATCATCCTAGAGACAGGCAGTTTCCTCTTGAGGCTGATACAAGCCTTTCTGAGCTTCTCTATCACTTCGCTCCTGCTCAGGCTCGGGTAGGTGACTCTTACCTGACTCATCGCATAATCCTCTTTGGCATATGGGACTGTCTGCCCTCAAATAATAACCGCCTTCGCTCATGAGTACGCCAGACTGAAATCACATGCGTTAGAACGAGACATCATATCACAAGCCTGGGTGCAACGAAGATTGTTTAGTTCTCGCAAGTTGGTCCATTCAGACGAGCGTTAGGTTCTGGTCAGGAGTACGCTTTGGATGGGCTCTGCATGACATATATCGCACAGTGGTTCCAAATGCGAGCCATGCCGCCTTTCGTGGGATAGCATTTCAGGAGGCTACCGTATTCTGGGTCTGGGCCGACCTCTTTCATCACAGCCTCAATCGCCTGCGTGACGGTTGACCGCTCGGTCAGAACCTTCAGAAGTGAATTGATCGCCTTATCCGTATGTGCCAGATTGACTGGTCCATCCCAACCTATCACCACTGAAGCTCCCCGCTGTATCAGCCGGTCTGCGAACTTCGGCGAAGACAAACCATAGCAAGTACTCAGGACGATTATGGCGCCTCTAAAGTTGCCTTCCATCTCATAAGTCACAAACGACGGGGAAATTGCGAAGTAGTACGGCGGATCCTTTGTGACGCTTCCTTTCCCCACGTAACCCATCAACTGCTCGAAGGGGTACGCGCTCTCGCTGTACGGCTCTGAGGTGAAAGGGTACACCCCTCCGTCATCCGAGACCGCGCTATGAACCCTCAAAACAATGAGACCGTAACCGAGCGATGGCAGCTTCTTGTACAGGTCCACAGTGACCTCTTGTGCTGGGTGGTATTTCACAGTCAGACCCCTTGACGTGAAGATTCTCTTCGCTTCCTCGGCAAAGGCCACGTCAGGTGAGAAAGCGACGAGCTGGTCAATTATCGCAGCCTCGAACTTGAGAGGCTTCTCCAATCCTGGGGAAGTGGAAGTTGTGTAGGTCAGAGGGCCCTTCCTCTCCGGAGGAGACCAAGCAAAGAAGGCGACAGTGACTAAGTATGCTATCGCCAGAACAAGTGCGAGCAGCTTCAAGCTGCTCCTAAGCTTGCGCTTCTTGTTGCCAGTCCTTCTCTTATCCTTGCTCATGGACTGATTTCACTTGGCAGGAGGAACTTGAAAGAGGAACAGGGCTGCGGTCTACTTAGACCTCACCTGGAAGCGGATTCCTTCTGGATGTCGAGCAATACCTTTACTTCTAGGCTTTTGGAGCCAGTCATTACCACTTGAATGGTCTTGGTGGCGTATCCGGTTGCAGAGAACGTCAGGTTGTATGTGCCCTCATCGACGTGGATGAAGTATTTTCCACGCATGCTGTAGCCACCTTCCTTTCCAGCGAATACAGCCACCCATGACAGTGGTATCGCAGCCTCTTCGACTGCTCCCTCTACTGTTCCATGGATCTTCCCCATGCGTCTGACTGAGAGAAGAACATCGTCTCCCAGATATTGCAAGGTCAGAGTGGCCTCGCTCGGTTGGCGGTATCTCCAGTCTTCTCCGAAGTCAAGCACCTTCAACTTGCAGGTTCCAGGAGGGATGCCCGCATCCTTGATTCTCAATCCGTCACGCGTGACATAGAAAAAGTGGCCCACACCGCGAAGTCCCATCATGGTGAAGTTGAAGCTGTTTGCCCCAGCCTCAGCAGTCACTTCTGTTGCAGATATCAGTTCTCTGCGGGTGTTGTATACCTCTACAGGAATCTTCACGCGTTCGGTGAGACTGCCAAGGAAATCGCCTGCTCTGACGAGAACTGTTCCGTTAAGGCTGAGTCCTCGATACATTCGGACAGCGCTCTGAGTTAGAGTTACTGCGGAAACGATTACTTCATTGTCGAATCTTTGCACGTAGCCATAAGTGAATACTTTGACGCTGTACCTGCCCTGCTTCACGCTGTTTGGTGTCGATCCGTAGAACGTGATCTCCCTTACTGAGGGGTTCATCCCTGTGAAGTTCATGGGAGCAGTCCTACTGGTGGTGATACTCGATGGGATCTTCGTCTCGACATATCCAACCTCAATGCCTGAGAGATAGAAGTAGGCTCGGAGATAGGGGGGATATGGCGCGCCTGTAAAGGCCCACGGAATCTCCGGTTTCGAAGTCTCAGTAATGATCGGATATGAATTCGCAACGATGCTCGCCGCGCTCTGTCTGAGCATCCTGATCGTCAATGTTTCGTTAGAGCCTTCCTGAACATTGACTGCTGCAGAATCTAACTGCTCATATCCTCTAACCTGCACCTTCAGCGTGTAGACGCCACTCGGCAACCCGTAGTCCTTCTTTCGCCAGATACCTGAAAAGGTCCGGTTCAGGGACTCACTGAACCCTGTCAAGTAGAACCTGACCGCGGAACTGTCTGCGTACGCCGTTGTCCCATTCGGCATAGTTCCCCCGATAATAGAGAGCGCCGCTAGCTGGCCGTTTCCGTTGTAGGCAGAGACGAGAATATTGCCGCCATAGAGAGTTCCAGTCGCTGTCCCAAAGTTCAGAATCTCAGCAAGTCGAGGTGATTCAGACTTCTTGTTCGTTTGGTCGAAGAAGCTCAATCTTCCGCTGATCAGGCCCCCTGTCACCAATGTCACTTCAATATTCCCCACAGAGCCGGAGGCCACAGTTATCTTGCCCGGCTCCCTCTGTATGTATCCGAAAACCCAAGCTCTTATCTGGTAAGTTCCGGCTGGAAGCCCCGAGTAAGCTGTTCCAGTAGGCGGATAACCCGCGGACCTCAAATCCTCTCTCTGAAGAAGAACAAACGGATCCTTGTCAGATCCCATGCTCCGACCCATGAATGAAGCTGCAACCACACCCCTCTCATCGACAGCTTCGACTGTGTAGTTCAGCGAAGTCAGTCGGTCTCGACCATTGCTCCAAGGATGCCAGAGCTCCCTGAAACCTTTATGGTCGAGGGAAGCGATCGGGCTTCCATCAGGATTCGTATACTTGATTTGACCCTTTATGACACAGCCCCTTCTCAAAGGCAGATCAAGAGTCACATTGCCTCTAGCCCGGATGCCAACGACATCAGTGTACCGCGTCAACTCATACGCGTATCCAGTCCCGTTACAGAAGCCAGCTGACCCTTCAAGCACGTATGCCCCCTCAGCCAGTCCCGTAAGCGAATACCTGCCCGTTGTCTCATTCACAAAGCTTCTCGCAGCAACCTTTCCAGCCATCGTCAGAGCGTACACGATACCCTTAGCCCTGATCACAACTCCAGGAGGTATCAGTGGATCAAAAATGTAACCGCTGATCCTGCCCGGATTCGGCTTCAAACTTACGTAGATAGGAATAGCAGCGCTAGGTGTAACGGGATAGATGGGTTGCCCAGTTGTGGCATTAACCGTCGCGGCCACGTAGACCGTCAAGTCATATTTTCCCGCGACTGGGGGAGCAGTAAGATTTCTCATCCAGACAAACTTGGGCGGCACAAATCCTACAAATGCAGTGCCGTTGTGGCTCCAGATCTCAACCAGATAGGGCGCGTTAGGATCATAGGACGAGGCATTGGGTCTGCTTCCCAGCGCCTCCGGAAGATACGAGTAGTGAAGTGATTCGTCAAGTACTGAGTAGAAGTAATAGTCCCTGCAAAGGTCGGATGAGACAAAGGAGGTATCGTTCTCTTTCCTCCCAGCCAAGAACTCCCGTGGAACCTCAATCCTGGCAGCTATTCCCGATGCTTCTATCTTGACCTCCAGGTCGCCCCTCGTCCCGGCAAGGATCTCCCAACCCTTCGAAATGGCAGCAGGTGAAAGCTCCAAGCATCTTGTCCAAGTCGCACAGTAAGAGAACCCTAGGGTCACCACTAGCAGGATGGCGAGGCAGGCCTTCGCTACACTAGGAGCCCTGGGGTCAACCATCCCCCGAATCACATCCAATTAGTGGCGCTCTTCGGTTTATTAGAGTTTCCGAAGAGAATCACGCCTTTTTCCCGCTACCACATCTGACAGCCGTATCATGCAAATAAGAACGCCCCGAACAAATGTTTGTTCCAAGTAGCAGACAAGCCTGTCCGGAATACATCCAGCTAAAGCAAATAAGGTATGGACAACTCCACTAGGCAGCAGTCCTGGTAGCTGGATTAGACGTATGCCGCTGACATACATCTCTTTATTACCTATCAAGAGAAGACTTCGTAAGAGAAGGATTTTGTGCTGTCCAACATCTCAGCCTAGATGGGGAAGTATCATTCATGCGTGAACCGATGGGAGAGTCGAGAATGAGTCCAATTGAGCTACGCTCTCATCCTATGAAGAAGGGAAAACTCTTCCGTAATCTTCTAGCGATGTGCCTACTGCTGGTGTCTTCTTCAGTATTCATCGCCGGGTACTGGCGCGTCTCCGCTGATCGCGCAGAAAACAAAGGTTCCTACCCGCCATACTCGTCAACAGGGATGACTTCAGGCTTTGATTTCTCTCTGAGCAATAGCGACGGGATCACCCTTGTCCCAGGTGGTTCTGGTTCCAACACCATCACAGTGACCCTTCTCTCTGGAACCCCTCAGACCGTGACCCTCTCCGCAGACATGCTAACCACCACAATAGCATTTGCTGCAATTGTGTCCTTCAACCCTCGCTCTGGAAATCCAAAATTCACAAGCACATGCATGATCACGGCCTCGTCCTCTGTACTGCCTGGATCATATCCGGTAACTGTGATCGGCACAGGGGGAGGATTGACACGCACGACCTCGTTCACGCTGACCATCACAACACAGGACGTGAAGGGAAGGACGCGGATCGCGTTGGATGCTTCGCCAAAGCCGGGCTACGTGAATACACCGGTGACCATTTCAGGTGCACTGTATGGTTCTTGGCGCTCCATCAACGATGGCATGGTCGTAGGCAAGCCCATTAGGATAACTGCGAATTGGGATTTCTCAGCCACTGTTGTAACCGGCCCTGATGGCCAATTCTCTGTCACGACAGACTGCCCATCCACTGGAAGCACACATTCGATCACAGCGACCTTCTATGAGGATCAGGACCTTACCGGAAGCTCAGCAACAGTAAGCTATGAGGTCATCGCGAAAATACCGACCACCATCACGATAAGCTATGTCGGGAACCGAGAATTCGGAGGATATCTGAGACGCGCAGACACAAGCTGGACCCTGCCATATAAGCCGGTCAAGCTAACGGTCACCTACTTGTACGCAGGAATGTGGTGGACAGCGACCTACGAGCTGCAAACAAGGGCTGACGGCTACTGGAGCCTAGAGTTCCTATTCTACTGGAGAACTGCAACAATTGTCTTCGAGGGCGACGATACATACGCCGCAAGCTCCGCTTCAATAACACGATAAGGCTCTAACAGGAAAACCCAGCTATCCTAAACTGTAGAGAGCATGGGCCGTGCCCGCAAGAACGTAGAGCAGAACGATTTCAATCGCTACCATCTGTGATACTTCGCCGTGGGCAAGATCGCATAGCAGAAACCATTCCACGATCATGAAGCACAGCACTACGGGAAGCAGAGGTGCAGAAAACAGAAGCGATGCTGCTCCACATGCAAGAAGGCCGAAAATCAGAAGTGCCCCCCGAGGCCAAAGCTTGTCTCGCCCGTTTGCAGTGTGAGAGTCCTTCAGAAGTTTCATCAATGTGACTATGTAGATAACTCCCTCAGCTGCAAGGACTTCCATAGGCACCATATAGAGTAGCCTCCACTGCTCGACCCTAGGTATCACAAGGATGCCTACAGTGGAGACGATCGTCCATGACAATACTAGCTGAGCATGGTCTTCTCGAATGCGATACAACCTGTAAAGGCCAAACAAGGAGAGCGCATAGGTCAAAGGCATTGCGTAGCTTCCCTTTGCAAAGTAGCTTGACAGTAGGACCTCGTCTTGGAGAAAACGAACGAAGTTAAGGGGGCCGACCTGAGCCAGATTCATCACTACCTTAGACCATGCGTCTTGAAAAGTTGCAGACATCTCTGGAACGGCTAGGCTAACAAGAAATATCGGCAGAACCGCAAGGAGGCTGCCCAGGGCGATTTTTACAGGAAGAAACCTCCCTGTCTCCGAAAGAGGCCTCACCTTAAGTGAGATTAGAGAATAAGCGATCAGGATGAGGACTGCAAATAGCCATGTCGGATAGTGGATTCCTAAGATCAGCCAAGAGAGAACTACAGCCAGAATCACCCACCTTTGAGATTTCTCTTCCTGGCTTTTCAGCATGGCAACGTAGAGAAGCATCAACAAGACCAATGCAAACCAGTTTCCAATTATGAAGTATCTGATTCCAATTGTGACGTGAGGCGAGATTGATGCTAGGAAAGCGCTGAGGGCGGCGAGTCTTTCATCCTTGAAGCAGGAACCTATAAGCAGGTACGTTGAGGCTGTGAGCGCGCCTGTCAGCACTATCTGAAGATAATTGAGGAGAGCTTCAGCCTCAATCGAAAGGCAAGTTCTCACTGAATACAATGCCAGAAAGAGCAAAGGCCGATCGGTCGATAGAGCTTGAGCTACTCCAAGGCGATCCATTTCCCGCAGTATCGACAAGTAGTATCGAGCATCTCCAGTCAACGGATATCCCAAGATCAACCGATAGGAACAGATTAGAATGCCGACCATCATTGCCATAACCAATAGCGCCGCATCGCGAGGGGTATCTGGCTTCCTTGACATGGCCCTCACTCCTGCCGTCCGTTCCGAAGGGGCTCTCGAACTCGTTCTGCCCCACTTGGCTATGACAGGCAACCATAGAAGCTGCGTCGCCAGTGCAACGAATAGCACCACAGTATACGGATAGAGCCCCATCTCAGCTCCTTCGATAAAGCCATATGTGTCAAAGGACGGTCTGCGTGAGGCAATCCACACGACGAGAAGCAGACTCCCTGCTGCCCACACCTCTAATACTAGTAACGGTGACAAAAGGGATGACAGTAATCGCAGAGCTACGTGTTCACTTGCGAACCCAAAGAGTTGTTGAGACATCTGTAGCTGAAGACATGTCACGATGATGGTTCCTCCAGACATCAGAGCGGCACCAAGCACGACTATGACTGACACAGGGGGAGACGGTTCAATGATCATTGAGGCTGCTGTTAAGACGGATCCGAGGCCAACTGCCAAGCCAATTCTTGAGATCACTCTTGACTGAGGGCGAAAGATACAGTAATTAGCGATGCCAGCAATTGCGCCTGAGATCACCCAAAGTGCGGAGTCAAGGCTGGGCGATGCAAGAACAAGAGGGATACGCCAGAAATAGTTCAATGAAAAGAGGAAGAAGAGGAATATGTGGGGTGATTCAAGGCAAAGGACGAATATGCAAATCCCTGCATTATCAGTTCTTCGATTTGGTGCTTGAAGCGCTTGGTCAGGCAAAGCCTTTGCCGCTCAGAGAGGATTCCAATAACGTTTCCTTTCTTATGCTTTGCCTAGACACATTCGCGGCTCTCTGGGCAGTTGGTTTATCTCTTTACAGAAACCATTTCTAGAAACAATAGACTGAGCTAAGTCACAGGTGCCTGTCGTTGGAGCGTCAAAGATCGCTCGATAGATGCATGCATATCTCACGGCGCCATTCGCGAAGAAGAATCCAGAAGGCTCTTTGGCAGGGAAATTGCTCCTCCGTCGAGATAAGCCATATCTTGACCTCCCGAGATTCTATCAAGATCTTGCTGGTAATCCTGTTAGCGATCACAAGCATCAGAGTCACAGCCTCAGGAAGCCACACCGCTGTCATCTATTTCAACGGGGGATGTCCTAGTTGTATGGGATACGTCCAGATGCTTGATCATGCTTTGCGTTCTTCTGGAATCACAACCGTATCAACGTACGACTACTACACCAACGCTACAGCACTCGCTAGTCTATTAAGTCTGCGAGAAAAGCTTGAAGTTCCCTCAGAGTTCTTCAGTTCCGTCACTACGGTTGTAGATGGAAGATATGTCTTTGAGGGTTATTTCCCTGTCGACATCATGACCAGCTTTCTTAGTTGGAACTCAGGTTTTGACAAGTTGGTTGCGGCTCAAGGTCTAAAGTTAGATACATATCGGTTGTGGGACGGTGGCATAACACTTGAGTGCAATTCGTCGCAGAAGATCGCTGACTGTCTTTCCTCAGGCACGTCGGTCGGTATGATAGGGACGTGGACGCTTTTTCTGGTTTCTGGATTCGTGAACGGCTTGAACCCTTGTGCGCTTGCGGCTCTTGCCTATTTTGTTGGCGTGGTCTCCTTCCGTAGGTCGAGAAGAGAGGTTCTAACGATGGGAGCATTCTACGTTTTGTCAATCTTCCTCGTTTATCTCGTGATAGGAATCGGGTTGATGCGTACGATCCTTTCGAGTGGATATCTTCATGCTGTCGCGAAAGTTTTCGCAGCGTTCGCCATAGCGGTTGGGATCCTAGGTCTCAACAGCGCCTTCCGGTCGGGATCAACCTTCCGAATGAAGATTCCCAAGAGGTTAATCTCTCCGATTGCGAAAAGGTTCAGCCGTTCATGGATTGAGAAGTCAATAATCCTCGCTGCGTTAGTGTTTGGGGGGGTTGTAGCGGTACTCGAATTTCCTTGCACAGGCGCGGTCTACATGGCACTGATTGGAATGCTTTCGGTTCAGAGGATGACCCTTGCTCTAATGCTAGGCTATAATCTCATGTTTGTTATGCCTCTGATAGTCCTGTTGGTCCTCTCTTACAGCATTGCCGATTCACCACGGTTCGGGGAGACGATGCAAAGGCATAAGTATCTCTCAAGAGTTTGCTCGGCAATCCTTACGTTGGGCCTTGGGATTTTTCTCTTGCTTCACTGATCGTGCTGATCAATGCGCAAGGCGAAGCAGCCGCTTTTTCTACGCGAAAAACCGCATCGTTGTCCCCTTTCCATGATAAGTCTGGCATTCATGATTAACGGGCTCTCCTACTTGCGACCTATGGTTGCAGTGAAATTGATTCAAAGAGAACAACTGAGGGCTGAGTTTTGTCCGAGTAACCCGTGACTGTGAGTATTCCTTCTATTCCGAACGTTGATTCAGGCCACCCTCCGGTCGGAGGAAGAGGCAAATACGGAGGCCCAGGAGGACACCCCGGTGTCTTGTCCGTGATTGCCAAAGGGTAAGCCATGCAATAGTCTCATTTTCTCAGTTTCCTAGTACTTCCTCTCATTTGGCGATCTCGAAAGAGCTATATACAAATCGTCAGACTTGGACGCGGTTCCCCGGGTGGAACTTGTTGCACTGCAAGGAGTATGTTTCTGGATTTGCTCTATGTCTCATGATAGTTGCGTCAGCTCTGTTACCCATTATTGGCAACTCCCCGGCCTTTGTAAGTGCCCCTGGTTCTACCTCGCCCGGCCGTACTCTCGGGAGACCTGTTTCCGGATTTTGGAATCAGACATATGGAACTGGGGGTCTGCCTGAGGCTATTCCACTCACCGGTCAAGCTATTATGGTTCGTGGCGGTGTGCCTGACAGCTTTTCTTGGAGTGGGTGGGATGGAGTGGCTGTAATTGGACCTAATTACATGACCCCAGTAAAGAATCAGGGATCTTGCGGAAGTTGCTGGGCTTTTGCTTCCGTCGGCGACATGGAGGCTCAGTACCAGATACAGAAAGGCAGCCCAAGCACAGGATTCGACCTGTCCGAGCAAAACGTTTTGTCATGTTCTGACGGAACTTGTTCAGGGTGGTACTTGAGCAACACTCTAAACTTTCTGAAGAGCTCAGGAACTCCCGACGAGGTATGTTGTCCTTACGTCGGTATCAAGACTAGTTGCGGATCCGGTCGCTGCGCCGACCATCTTTCGAGAACGTATTACATTACCGATTGGACTTGGATCTCAACGGACACGTCGAACATCAAGAGCTATCTATATAGAGTTGGCCCAGTTATGGTTTGGATGCCTGTCTTCACCGATTTCCCATGGTATGATGCCAACTTCTGGTACTATCACTACTATTCGCATGAAACAAGCGGATCCTTTGGTGGGCACTTCGTTGTAATTGTAGGGTGGTATTACAATGATTATTGGATAGTGAGGAATAGCTGGGGTACGAGCGGGGGGGATGTGAACAGCGGACACGGTGGCTACTTCTACATGACGCAGGATCCCACAACAGGTTTTTTTGGGATATACAGAGAAGCCGCAGTGATTTCTGCAGTCACTCTTGAAAAGGGAACGACTCGAGTCGCACTGGACGCTTCTCCTAAGCCTGGCTTTGCATACCAGTCAGTTACCATATTCGGCACGCTATATGGTTCTTGGCGATGCATCAGGGATGGTATGGTTGTAGGTAAACCAGTTGAGATAGTGACAGGATGGGGCTTCAACAAAGTTGTCACTACGGACTATGGCACATTCTCCGTCACAACGAGTTGTCCGCCGCAGGGAGGCACATACCTCATCACAGCGACCTTCCACGAGGATGAAGACCTCACCGGAAATTCCACAACAATTCAATATCAAGTCATCGCGAAGACCCAGACCACGATCACGATAGGCTATGTTGGCAACAGGGAGTTCGGCGGTTATCTGAGACGTGAAGATACAAGCGCATATTTGGCATACAAGCCTGTCAAGTTAACAGTTCATTACCTTTCCGGAGGAACATGGCAGACAACGACGTACGACCTGCAGACGAGACATGACGGATACTGGAACCTAGAGTTCCTCTTATACTGGAACTCAGCAACAATAACCTTCGAAGGAGACGCAACGTACGCAGCAAGCTCAGCCATAATCACACGATAAGAGACTCATCAACCTATAATATCCGTGAAACATCCTCTTTTCTCTGTGCTCAGCAGAAGCAGCACTTAGTCCAAGCGTTGGGCAAATCGAATTGTGAGAAAGGCGTCACGAGGGACCTCCCACATTTCTCGACTCGGGTCAGGTGCTCGTTCACATATTCAAATCCCTCTTCAGACACGTTCCTAGGACAAGCCGGAGAACCGATTCCTGAACTGTTCCTACTCACGTCCAACATAGGCGTACAAGCCATGGAAGATGCCTAAATAGACCTCTGCATCTGAACATTTGAAAAAATACTTGAATACTTGAACGGTTACCTAAACATTTGAACAGAAATGGTCCGCTAGCCTATGTGGCCCTTGTTTTGCCTGCCACGATCGCACCCAGCCTCAGAAGAATCACCAGGCTCCTCTACGCAAGGGATAGGCGAGGCGTCTTCGTCGATCAGCGCACAATCAGGTGGTGACCGTAAGAAAGCGACGGACACCTTTCTCTTTGGGACATAGATGAGTGCAGCGTAACATCTCAGGTCAGCGAGATAGAAAAAACCCACTCACACTATTGTAAGATCCTCCACCACATCAGAAGCATGAGGACTAAACTTCTTTGACTTTGCAAAAAGGGGAGGCTTAGGTCCCTCGGTTGGGACCTGCCTTCTATTTCTTTCTGCGCCGTAGTGCAAAGAGCGACACCGCTGATGCCAGGAGGGTAAGTACTTTCTCTATTTCTCACGAACGATTTCCGTAGCACTTTCCCAGAGCAAAGAGAAGTACGAAACTGATGAGCATGAGAACCCAACGCACGGTCCTGTCACCTATGTAGTACAAGGATCCCCAAGAGAAAACCAGCAACGGAAAGAATATTGCTTGATTAGTGTTTTTCCTCAAAACGTCTTGATACCGTCGGATTGTCGCCTCACTAGTCGCCTTACACAGACGACGCATGTAGGCATCTACAACAACAAGCTTCAAAAACAGATAGGAAAAGGCGCCAGAGAACACTCTTACGAGAAATTCTCCTGTGGCAGGAAGCTCGTGGATATCAAGAATTTGGAGGACTAAAGTAGATAGTACAAGTCCTCCACAAAAAAGAACGCTACACCACGCAAACACCTTCAAACTCCATTTCTGTCTTAGGATGCCTACTAACCCCAACAATATGCTAATGGTTATGCCAAGACCCATGTCAACTGCATAGTACGGGATACGTATCGAGGTGACGGTCAAGTCGTAGACGAAAACCGCAATCGTAACCGCTACTCCTAAGGCTGAATCCACATGATGGATGACGTCTAGTTCTGATCGCGCCTCCTCTGCCATGTTAGGGCTCCCTGCCTAGGGGAAACAGGAGAATTCTGTGCTTCCCAGAAAAGGGGGATATTAGGTCCCACGAAAGGGACCTTGGCTTACTTTCTTCTGCGCCGTAGTATGACTAGAGACGCTGCTAATGACGATAGCAGGACTATTGCTGCTACTGGGAACTCTGGGATAGGTACGCCGCTCTGTTCTAGGTAGACGTTGAATGCGCCTAGTGATCCGTCGCTGACGAAGTACGGCATGGTTTGAACCTTGTATCCTTCTCCTTTAGCCGGTGTCCAGAAGATCACAGCCGCGGTGTATTGTCCAGTGCCCAGCCATGCTGCGAACCATCCGTCGAATGTGTAGTGGCTGAACACGGTGCCATCAGCTGCGGTGAACTGGACTGTGGTCCATGCGGCGCTTCTCCAGTCGTCGCAGTACGTGTAGCCTACCACTGTGC
>Ga0209314_10000363_pt1 | contig 19909 bp, 20 predicted proteins | sample I19B2metaG_FD_184146 | JGI IMG/M metagenome (GOLD analysis project Ga0209314, IMG submission 184146) | Lake sediment bacterial and archeal communities from Gulf of Boni, Indonesia to study Microbial Dark Matter (Phase II) - ​I19B2 metaG... | ecosystem: Environmental > Aquatic > Freshwater >... | reverse complement strand
CGGTGGAGAGGCGGTTGAAAGCCTCCTTTGCCTTTTCAGGGGTGCCGCTGCGCAGTCTTGCGGCGCCGATGAGGTACCAGGTTTCGTCGTGCAGAGGGCTCTTCGGCTGGGCGGCGAGGAGCTCCTCCAACCGCTTGATGGTAGCGGCAAACTTTTCCGTGCGGTAGTAGAACCTTGCCACGTACTGCTCGTGCTGGATCTGTTGAGTAACGGTCGCCTCCAGCTTGTCCTTTACCTCGCCGGCGTACTCCGACTTGGGGTGCCTGCGCAGGAAATCCTCGAAGTGGATCACCGCGTTCTTCTGCGGCGTCTGGTCAGTGTCCAGGCCGGTTATCTGGTTGTAGTTGGAGAGGCCGATCCTGTAGAGGGCGTATGGGGCCTTCTCGTGGGTCGGGTGGAGCTTGCGGAACTCCTCGTAGGCTGCTGTCGCCTCGATGAAACGCTCCGAATCGAAGTAGGCGTCGGCTATCTTCAGCTCTGCGCTGGTGGTCAGCTCCGGCGATGCATAGGCTTCGCGGACCTTTTTCCACTGGGCTATGGCGTCCTCGTACCTTTGGGAGGCGTAGAACGTCTCCCCCTCCTTGTAGAGGGCCGCAGGCCTGTTGTCCAGCGGGACGGAGCTGCAGGCGGCGAGGAGGGAGAGAAGCAGGGGTGTAAGGACAAGCTTTCTGTTAACCGTCATGGCGGTACCCTCGGGCATTTTTAGGCAAGGTATTAAATGCGGCCATTAAAGTCAAGGGAATGAGTCATCAGGACTGTTTCCTCTTGCGCCTGGTCGGATCCAGCTCCTTCTTGCGCAGGCGGATAGACTTGGGGGTGACCTCCACCAGCTCGTCGTCGTCGATGAACTCCAGTGCCTGCTCCAGGGTGAGTAGCCTTGGCGGCGCCAGCTTGACCGCGTCATCGGAGCCGGAGGCGCGGACATTGGTCAGCTTCTTCCCCTTGCAGGGGTTGACGTCAAGGTCGTTGTCCTTGGCGTGCTGGCCGATGATCATGCCGCCGTACACCTCCACGCCGGGGCCGAGGAAGAGGATGCCGCGGGGCTGGAGTGCGTCCAGGGCGTAGCCGGTGGTTTCGCCGTTTTCCATGGCGATGAGGACTCCGTTCTTGCGGCCCGGGATCTCCCCCTTGTACTCCGCGTAGTCATGGAAGGTGTGGGTCATGACCGCCGTGCCGCGGGTGTCGGTGAGCACCTCGCTCCTGAGGCCGATCAGCCCCCTTGCCGGGATGATGAATTCGACGCGGATAAAATCCCCCATGGGCTGCATGGAGGTCATCTCCCCCTTGCGCGGCCCCATCTTCTCGATGATCACCCCCTGGAATTCGCTCGGCACGTCAACCACCAGGTACTCCATCGGCTCCATCTTCTGGCCGTTGACGTTGCGGATGATGACCTCGGGCTTGGAGACAGCCATCTCGAACCCTTCGCGGCGCATGTTCTCGATGAGGATGGAGAGGTGCAGCTCACCACGGCCCGAGACCTTGAATGTGTCCGGGTTGCCGGTGTCCTCCACCCTGAGGGAGACGTTGGTGCGCAGCTCCTTTTCCAGTCGCTCGCGGATGTTGCGCGAGGTGACCATCTTCCCCTCCCGGCCGGCAAATGGTGAGGAGTTGACGATGAAGTTCATGGAGATGGTTGGCTCGTCGATGGCCACGTATGGGAGGGGGACCGGGTTATCTGCGCTGGCAAGGGTCTCGCCGATGCCGACCTCGTCGAAGCCGGCCACGGTGACGATGTCGCCGGTGACCGCCTCTTGGATCTCCACCTGCTTCAGCCCCTCGTAGCCGAGAAGCTTGCTGATCCGACCCCTGGTGATGCTGCCGTCACGCTTGATCACCGCCAGGTTCTCGCCGGTCTTCACCTTGCCGCTGTAGATCTTGCCTGTGGCGATCCGGCCGATGTAGTCGTTGTAGTCGATATTGGTCACCAGTAGCTGGAACGGAGCCTTCGGGTCCCCCTTTGGTGGGTGGACGTTGCTCTCCACCACGGCAAAGAGGGGCTCCATGCTGGTGGATTCTGAGGCCATGTCCAGCTTGGCGTAACCCATCTTGGCGCTGGTGTAGACGATGGGGAAGTCCAGTTGCTCGTCGTTGGCGTTCAGTTCGCAGAAGAGGTCGAAGACCATGTCCACCACCTCGTCCGGCCGGGCGCCGGGACGGTCGATCTTGTTGATGACAACGATCGGTTTCAGCCCCAGGTCCAGGGACTTCTTCAGCACGAAGCGGGTCTGGGGCATGGGGCCGTCCAGGGCGTCAACCAGGAGGAGAACCGAGTCGACCATGGTCAGGACCCTCTCCACCTCGCCGCCGAAGTCTGCGTGCCCCGGGGTATCGACGATGTTGATCTTGTATCTGCCGTGGTGAACGGAGAGATTCTTGGAGAGGATGGTGATCCCCCGCTCCTTCTCCAGGTCGTTGCTGTCCATCACCCTTTCGGTGATGGCCTCGTTCTCCCGGAAAACACCGGCGTGCTTCAGCATGGCGTCAACCAGGGTTGTCTTGCCGTGGTCGACGTGGGCGATGATGGCGATGTTGCGAATAAGCTCCTGCATGCTAATTACTCCTTTATCTCTTGAACAAAAAAACGGGCTCTCAGCCCGCTAGAAAACGAAACAATATCGCAGTAAATGTCTGAAAATGCAAGTTAAATAATTGTCACCCTGCCGACCCCGGGCATATCCCAGAGATGGGGCAGGCGACGCACGGTTGAGTGGTGGCACCGCCGCACCCCTCGGAGATCCCCAGGTGGCATAGGGAGAAGTCGTATTTCACCGGATCCTCAGGGTCCAGAAGCCGCAGGGCGGCGGTGATCTCCTGGGCCATCTTCCAGTCAGCCTGCTTGCGGGTGGTGAAGCCCAGCAGGCGGCAGATCCTCTGGATATGGGCATCCACCGGGATGACCAGCTTCGCCGGGGATACGGCTTGCCACAGCCCCAGGTCTATGCCGTCATCGGGTCGGACCATCCAGCGCAGGAACATGCAGAGCCTCTTGCAGGCGCTCCCTGAAGCGGGGGAGGGGAAAAGGAAGTGGAAGTATGAACCGGGCGGCAGGGTTTGGCTGTTGAACACGGCGGAGTAGTCCAGTCCGAGGAGGGTGGTGGAGAAGCTGTTCAGTCCCCGGGTGATGTCAGGGTCGTCTTCTCCCATTCCTGCCAGGAAATAAGACTCGATGGAGTCGGCCTCTTCGAGCATTGTCCGTATGGCCAGGAGGAGGGCGCACAGGTCGCGGTGGTCGTTGAAGCGGTGCTTGAAGCCGGCGTAGAGGCGCAGCCCCGCCTCGGGGTCGAAGTTCTCCGCGAAGCTCCGCGGAGATTTCCCCATGGGGGCAAATACCCTCTCCAGGTTGCGCAGGATGATCTTCACGTTGCCGTAGGCAAGGGAGGAGGCTATCAGCCCCACGACCTCCCTGTCCCGCGGGTCGGGGTAGCGGTGGCAGAAGGAGAGGGGATCGTTCTCCAGGTGCCTCCGGGAGCGGCCGGCATAGAGGTCATCCAGGACGGTTTTCAGCTTGTGCGTTTCACTATTCACTCTTCACATCTCACGGCTCTTCGGGCTTTCCAGGATGAAGGTGACTGGGCCGTCGTTCACCAGGGCGACCTTCATGTCGGCCTGAAATATGCCGGTGGCCACCGGGATGCCGCTCTCCGCAACCTTGGCGACGAAATATTCGTAGAGGCGCTTCCCCTCCTCTGGGGGGGCCGCATCGGCAAAGGAGGGGCGCCGCCCCTTGGTGCAGCTCCCTGCCAGGGTGAACTGGGATATTGCCAGGATGCTCCCCCCCACATCCTCAAGGGAGAGGTTCATCTTGTCGTCATGGTCGCTGAACATGCGCAGCTCCACAATCTTCCTGGCCAGCCACTCCGCGTCCTTCTCACCGTCTCTCTGCTCGACGGCCAGGAGCACCACCGTCCCTTTGCCGATCTCTCCGACACTCTTGCCGTCAACCGATACCCTGGCTTCGCTCACCCTCTGAATGACAGCCTTCATTTACTCCCCTTCAAAGCTGAAAGCCTCTCCTTCGCCTTGGCTGCCGTGGGGGAGTCCGGGTACTTGCGCACGATCTCCTCGTAGAGCTGGATCGCGTGATCGCGGTTGTTCTGCTTCTCCTCGAACTGGGCGGTCTCGAACTGCTCCCTCCCCTTGTCGTTGCTGCAGGCTGCAAGGGGGAGCATGGCAATGGCGATGAACGCCAGGACGATTCTCTTCATGATGGTCTCCTGAGATTACAGTTTTTTCAGGGTTTCCCGGTAGATTCTGGCTGCGTCAGCGCCGAAAGGGGTGAAAAGTACCCGTTCCAGGCATGGGTTTTCAGCCACTGCCCGTCGGGCCTCATCCATTGCTATGCGGCACCCCTCTTCCATGGGGTAGCCGTATACTCCGCAGCTGATGGCGGGGAAGGCGATGGAGTTCAGGCCATGTTCGGCGGCGATTCGGAAGCAGCTCCGGTAGCAGGAGCGGAGGAGCTCCGCTTCTCCGCGACCCCCTCCGTGCCAGACGGGCCCCACGGTGTGGATGACATGTTTCGCCGGCAGGCGATACCCCTTGGTTATCTTGGCGTCGCCTGTGTCGCACCCGCCGAGTCTGCGGCACTCGGCCAGCAGCTCAGGCCCGGCTGCACGGTGGATGGCTCCATCCACCCCGCCGCCCCCCAGGAGGGTGTTGTTGGCGGCATTGACTATGGCGTCAACAGCCAGGGTGGTGATGTCGGTCTGGACGATCTCGATAATGCCGGGCATGGTCTCCCCCTTAACCGGTAATAAGACTCCTCAGTATTGCCAGGTTGATGGCATCCATCTCATCAGTCTCCCCCTTTGGGGTCTCCAGTATCTTGGGTACTTTGGCGAAGCGGGGGTCATTGAGGAGCATGCGGAAAGGCTCCAGCCCCAGCTCCCCTTTGCCTATATGCTCGTGGCGGTCCACGCGCGAGCCGAGCCCCTTCTTGGAGTCGTTCAGATGGAAGCAGTCGACCCTCTCCAGGCCGACGAGCCGGTCGAGCCGGTCGAAGGTCTCCTCATACCCCTGGCGTGTCATGAGGTCGTAACCTGACGCCACTCCGTGGCAGGTGTCGAAGCAGATGCCGAAGAGCTCGGGGCGGCTGCTCCCTTCGATGATTGTCTGGAGATGCTCGAAGCGGTAGCCCAGGTTGGTCCCCTGGCCGGCGGTGTTCTCCAGGAGGATCTTGCCGCCGTACTCCGGGACACGTTGGAAGAGGGTGTCGAATGCCTCGACGATCCGCTTCAGGCCGGTATCCTCCCCCTCTCCCAGGTGGGAGCCGGGGTGCATGACGATCTTCCCTATCCCCAGGCGGGAGCAGCGCTCCATCTCCTCGGCAAAGGCAGCCATGCTCTTCTCCCTTGTTTCTCCGGGGGCTGAGGCGAGGTTGATCAGGTAGATGTCGTGGGAGATGATCTCCCCGATGCCGGACTCCTGCCACTTCTCCCTGAAAAGGGCCACATCCGAGTCGCTGGGCATCTTGCCGCGCCACTGGTTGGAGTTCTGGGTGAAGAGCTGGATTGACGAGCAGCAGGCATCCCTCCCCCTGCCTGGGGCCAGGTGGATGCCGCCGCTGATGGACATGTGGGCGCCGAGATAGTCGTGCATGGTGCCTCCGCTGGTCAGGGGAGGAGAGAGCTGCGGATCAGGTTGATGCGGGCTGCGGTCTCTTCCCCTGTGAGGATTACTGGGGCGTGGGGTTCGCTCCAGATGGGGCGTGGCCAGAGTGGGTCTGAGGTGAAGCGGGGGACGACATGCCAGTGCATGTGGGGGACCATGTTCCCCAGGAGCTCGTAGTTGATCTTGGCCGGCTTGAAGGCGGCATAAAGGGCCGCCGCTACCCGGTTCACCTCCTCGATCACTGCGCCGCGGGTAGACGCATCCAGGAGAAACAGTTCGGTCACATGGTTCTTGGTGAAGACGAAGCAGTAGCCGGGGAAGAACTGGTCGCTGTTCAGGGTGACGTAGCAGTGCTCCAGCTCCATGATGCGCTGCTTTGGCTCGTCATCCCACTTGCTGCACATGGGACAGGTGGTCATGGTGGCCTCGACGCGAAGGGCTAAGGGCTAAGGGCTAAGGGCGTTTTTGCCCCGGGCCCCCAGCCTTGAGCCAGGTTTATAATGCAATTTCGCCTGAGAAAACCTCGGTTGCCGGGCCGGTCATGTAGAGATGGCCGTCCTCGGCCCACTCCAGCTCAAGATCTCCCCCGGAGAGGTGGTTGAGGATCTTCTTCTCCGTCAGACCGTTAAGCACCCCGGCCACGCATACGGCGCTGGCTCCGGTGCCGCAGGCCAGGGTCTCGCCCGCACCCCGTTCCCAGGTCCGCTGGCGGACTTCGCTGCGGGAGATGATCTGGACGAACTCCACGTTGGTGCGGCGGGGGAAGATGTCGTGGTTCTCGATGAGGGGGCCGTACTTCTCCACCTGGAAGTTCTCCACGTCGTCGACGAAGATGACGCAGTGGGGGTTACCCATGGAGACGGTGGTGATGTTGAAGGTGGTGTGGAGGATGTTGAGGGGCTGGCTGACGGTCTTGCCGTCCACAGGCTCCCCCAGCATGGGGATCTCCTGCTTGGTGAGTCGCGGCTTCCCCATGTTTACCCGCACCAACTCCACCTTGTTGTCGCTGCCGGTGAAGAGCTGCAGGGTGAGTATCCCCGCGCCGGTCTCGGCGGTGATCTCCTTCTTGTCGACGATTCCGTGGTCAAAGGCGTACTTGGCCACGCAGCGGATGCCGTTGCCGCACATCTCTGATTCGGAGCCGTCGGAGTTGAACATCCGCATCCTCACGTCGGCCTTGTCCGAGGGCATGATAAGGATAAGCCCGTCGGAGCCTATGCCGAAATTGCGGTTTGATACCTTGATGGCCACTTCCGATGGATTCTCCACCGTCTCCTCGAAGCAGTTCACATAGACATAGTCGTTGCCCGCACCATGCATCTTGGTAAATTTCATGGGTGTCTCCCCTGTATGTTGAATAAAACAACCAATTGTTGATACCAAAAATGGGGCGATGCAACAAGAAAAAACAGGTGCTCCTTGACCGCTTTGCAAATTTGTGTCAACAATCGTCCCTAAGGAGGAAGCATGGCATGTCGCTGAAGACGAGAATCTGGATGACTGGCAACCTTGACTGGTTCGCCCTGATAGATGGCAACGAGGTATGGCTGGGGAGGCGGGAGGTTCCGGCCCCCCTTGGCGAGGGGGATGCCTGGATCAACCAGGTCGGAGACTCCTTCCGCGTGGAGGATGGAGAGATCAGGCTCCTCGGCCGCGTAGATCCGCCTGAAATCACCTGGTAGGGGGTCGCCCTTAAGGGGGCAACACCCCTCCCGATAATTCTTGACAGTGCTGCTCGTTGAATGTACATACTGGATTGTACTGTCAGGAGGTGGAATATGCGTCTCTCCACAAAGAGCAGGTACGGCCTGCGCGCCATGTTCGACATAGCATACAACTGCGGGACCCTGCCGACCCAGATCCAGGACATATCCCGGAGACAGCATATCTCCCAGCGCTATCTGGAGCAGATCTTCCAGTCCCTGAAAAAGGGGGGGCTGTTGAAGAGCAAGCGTGGCCCCCAGGGTGGGTACATGCTTGCCCGGGAGCCCCATGAGATAACCCTCAAGGAGATCATCCACGCCACCGAGGGGGACCTCCTCCTGGTGGAGTGCACCTCCAAGGGGCGGAGGAAGAGCGGCTGCGAGTTCGACGGGATCTGCGTCACCCAGTCGGTTTGGCAGGAGGCGGCCGCCAACCTGAACAGCTTCTTTTCCACCCTCACCCTCAAGGACCTGTGCGACCGGGGGGAGGCAATGGGGGTCAGCCGTGAGCAGGACCTCCGCTTCGTTTACCAGATCTGAAGCCATGGGGACCGATACGACCGATGACAAGCTGGCCGCGCTGCGGGATATCCTGCGCCGGGAGGGTTCGGTGCTGGTGGCCTTCTCCGGCGGGGTCGACTCCACCTTCCTCCTCAAGGTCGCCGTGGAGACCCTGGGAAGAGAGGCCGTCGCCCTGACCATCGATTCCCCCTTCTCCCCCAGCGGGGAGCTCTCCTCCGCCAGGGGGCTGGCGGAGAAAATCGGTGCCAGGCACCTGGTGCTGGAGATGAACCCACTCTCCTCAGCTGAGCTGGTTGCCAACCCCAGGGAGCGCTGCTATCTCTGCAAGCTGCTGCTGATGAGGAGCTGCCTGGAGGTCGCTGCCAGGGAGGGGCTGTCGGCAGTAGTCGAGGGGAGCAATACGGATGACCTGGCCGATTACCGGCCGGGGAAGAGGGCCCTTGAGGAGCTGGGGATACTCAGCCCGATGCTTGAAGCTGGCCTGGGGAAGGGGGAGATTCGAGCCCTGTCCAGGGAGTTCGGCCTCCCCACCTGGGACAAGCCGTCCATGGCCTGTCTTGCCAGCCGCTTCCCCTACGGCATGGAGATAACCGCCTCCGGCCTGGAGATGGTCAGGCAGGCGGAGGATCTCCTCGCTGCCAGGGGCTTTAGGAGCTACCGGGTGCGTCACCATGGGGAGATCGCCCGGATAGAGCTGCCGGAGGGGGAGCTGGGGCGGCTGGCGGCTGGGGAGCTGCGCCGGGAGATCTGCGAGGGGCTGCGCGGCATTGGCTTCAGGTACGTCACCCTGGATCTGGACGGTTACCGCTGCGGCAGCATGAACTGAAAAACAGTGAATAGTAAGAAGGAAGAAGGAAGGAAGAAGAACATCTGCTCTCTGCTTCCTACTCACTACTTACTGATTCACTTCACTTCCACGGTTATCTGTTTCGGCGTTTGCTCTTCCTTCTTCGGCAGGGTTATGGTCAGCACCCCCTTGTCGCAGCTCGCCTGGATATGCTCCTGGTCGATGATCTGGGGGAGGGAGAAGCTGCGCTGGAACTGGCCGAAGCAGCGTTCCACCCGGTAGTAGTTCTCCTTCCTGATCTCGGAGGAGTGTTTCCTCTCCCCCTTGATGGTCAGGGTATTCCCCTCGATGCGCACATCGATGTCCTTCTGGTCCACGTCGGGGATCTCCGCCTTGATGACCACCGAATCCTCGTCTTCGTAGATGTCCACCGCCGGTTGCCAGGTCCCTTCCCTCATCTCCTCGCTGAACTCGCTGTTCCAGGCCATGTCCAGCATCCTGTTCATCTGCTCCTGCATGGTGCGGAGTTCCCTGAAGGGGTTGTACTTCACGATCGCCATCTCCCACACCTCCTAGATATTGGGTTGTCTGCTGCCAGAAATATAAGCAGGCTTTCAGGAAAAATCAAGGAGACCCCAGTGGGTTCTTGAAGCGGGCAACGGGTTTGGGGTAGTATTCGCTGCATTACGCGATAGGGGGATAGAATGCTCAAGTACAAGGTGGTGGAGGTCTCCATGGTTTCCGAGGATACCCTGGAAGAGGTGCTCAACGAGTGGACCGGCAAGGGGTGGCAGTACGACGGCATGCACTTCGCCATGCGCGAGTCCCAGAAGCGCCCCTCCATGGCCTTCGTCATCTTCACCCGGGAGGAGGGGTGATGGCCGAATCTCTCTACCTCATCGACGGCTCCTCCTACATCTACCGGGCTTACTTCGCCATCCGCCACCTCTCCTCGCCGAGCGGCTTCCCCACCAATGCCCTCTACGGCTTCACCCAGATGCTCCTCAAGGTGCTGAAGGACCGTCAGCCGGACCATGTGGCTGTGGTCTTCGACGCCGGCAGGGTCACCTTTCGTACCGAGATGTACCCTGAGTACAAGGCCAACCGGGCGGCCATGCCCGACGACCTGCGCCAGCAGATAGAGCCTATCAAGGAGATGGTGCGGGCCTTCAACATCCCGGCCCTGGAGCTCTCCGGCTTCGAGGCGGACGACATCATCGCCACCCTCGCCAGGGAGTGCGTGGAGCACGGTGTCAGGGTGACGGTGGTCACCGGCGACAAGGACCTGATGCAGATCGTCTCCGAGTCGGTGCGCCTCCTGGATACCATGAAGGAGAAGGAGAGCGGCCCTGCCGAGGTCGTTGAGCGCTTCGGCGTCGGGCCGGAGCTGGTGCGCGACATCCTCGGCCTTGCCGGAGACAGCTCGGACAATATCCCCGGTGTCCCCGGGGTGGGGGAGAAGACCGCCATCAAGCTGATCCAGGAGTTCGGCTCCCTCGATACTCTCCTGGAGCGGGCGGGGGAGGTGAAGGGGAAGACCGGCGAGCGGCTGCGGGAGTTCGCCGAGCAGGCGCGCCTCTCCAGGCGCCTGGCCACGGTGGACGACCGTGTGCCCATGGAGTACTCCTTTGCCGACTTTGCCTTCTCCCCGCCGGACAATAGCCGCCTCGGGGCGCTCTTCAAGGAGTACGGCTTCACCACCCTGTCGAAAGAGCTCACCAGCCACTCCACCCTTGCCACCTCAGGTTACCGCATCGTCACGGACGAGGGTGGGTTCGCACTCCTCCTCAAAGAGCTGGATGTGGCCGAAGCCTTTGCCATCGACCTGGAGACAACCAGCCTCAATGTCCTTGAGGCCGAGATCGTCGGCATCTCCATCTCTCTCCGCGAGCACGAGGCGTTCTACATTCCGGTGGGGCATGTCAAAAGAGTTCCCTCTCCCTCGATGGGAGAGGGGGAGGGAGAGGGTGGTTTTGAGCTTGTCGCCGTGGGAGAAAATCTCCCCCTCCCCACCTCCCGCCAAGGGATGGGGAAGGATGTTCTTGTCCCCGGCCAGCTCCCCCTGGATCGGGTCATTGATGGCCTGCGCCCACTGCTCACCGATCCTGGGAGAAGGATCATCGGCCAGAACATAAAGTACGACTACCAGGTGCTGCGCCGCTACGGCATCGCCATCGCCGGCATCTGGTGCGACACCATGATCGCCGCCTACCTGCACAACCCCGCTCGACAGAGCCAGGGGCTGGACTCCCTGGCGGTGGAACTCCTCGACCACAAGATGATCAGCTACAGCGACATCACCGGCAAGGGGAAGGAGCAGAAGGGTTTTGCCGAAGTTGACATCGAGACGGCCGGGCGCTACTCCTGCGAGGATGCGGATGCCACCTTCCTCATCCAGCGAATCCTCCTCCCACGGGTTGAAGCGGATGGCATGGCCGAACTCTTCCATAAAGTGGAGATCCCCCTGGTGCGGATCCTGGCGGAGATGGAGCTGGCCGGTGTGAAGCTGGACCTGGCGCTCCTCGGGGAGATGTCCGGCCGTTTCGGCGCAGAGCTGGCCTCCCTGGAGGAGAAGATCTGCTCCCTGGCGCCGGAGCCGTTCAACGTCAACTCCCCCAAGCAGCTCGGGGAGGTCCTCTTCGAGAGGATGAAGCTCCCCACGGGGAAGAAGACCAAGACCAAGAGCGGCTGGTCCACCAACGTGGATGAGCTGGAGCGCCTTGCCGAGGGGGGGTACGAGATAGCCTCCCTCATCCTCCAGTACCGCAGCCTGGCCAAGCTCAAATCCACCTACACCGATGCCCTCCCCAGGCTGGTGGATGCCGGCGGCCGGGTGCACACCTCATACAACCAGGCGGTTACCAATACCGGCCGGCTCTCATCCTCCGAGCCGAACCTGCAGAATATCCCGGTGCGCACCGAGGAGGGGCGTCTCATCCGCCACGCCTTCATCGCACGGGAGGGGCACTACCTCATCTCCGCAGACTACTCCCAGATCGAGCTGCGCGTCCTGGCCCATCTCTCCATGGACCCGGTCTTCTGCGACGCCTTCGCCAAGGACGAGGATATCCACACCCGCACCGCCAGCGAGGTATTCGGCCTCTTCCCGGAGATGGTCACCCCCGAGATGCGCCGACAGGCCAAGACCATCAACTTCGGGGTGATCTACGGCCAGAGCGCCTTCAGTCTGGCCAAGCAGCTGGGGGTGGCGCGCCGGGTGGCGGAGGATTTCATCGACAGCTACAAGGCCCGCCACAGCGGGGCCATAGCCTACCTGGAGGGGTGCATCCGCCAGGCCGAGGAGCACGGCTTCGTCACCACCATCCTGGGGCGGCGGCTCCCCATACCGGACATCGGCAGCAGCAACTTCACGGTCCGCTCCTTTGCCCAGCGCAACGCCATCAACTACCCGATCCAGGGGTCGGCGGCCGACATCATCAAGATGGCCATGGTCAATATCTCCGCCAGGCTGCGCCAGGAGGGGCTGGAGAGCCGTCTGATCATGCAGGTGCATGACGAGCTGGTTTTCGAGGTGCCGGAAGAGGAGCTGCTGCATATGGAGCTGCTGGTTGCCCATGAGATGGAGCTGGCCATACCCCTTGCCGTCCCACTGAAGGTGGACCTGGGCCACGGCCGCAACTGGAGCGAGGCCCATTGAGACAGGCTGAGAGCTGAGGTGTGAGGGTCAGCGCATGAAGAAACTGCTGAAAAAAAGGTCGCGCAAGGCGGGGATGTCGCCGGGGAGCCTGGTGCACATCGGCGAGGTGCGCCAGGCGGCCCCCCGGACCGAGGTCATTACCTATGACCGGGATAAGGTAGAAGTCACCCATCCCGATCTGGAGGGGGAGTGCCTGCTTCTTCCCGGGGAGAGTGCGGTTACCTGGGTGAATGTCGAGGGGCTCGGCCGGATGGAGCTGCTTGGGCGCCTGGGGGAGTGCTTCGACATTCACCCCCTGGTTCTGGAGGATATCGCCAACACCGACCAGCGCCCCAAGGCGGAGGAGTACGAGGAGTATCTCTTCGTGGTGCTGAAGATGCTGAACCCCGTGGAGAATGGGGTGGTCAGCGAGCAGGTGAGTCTGGTCCTGGGGAGGGGGTGGCTTCTCACCTTCCAGGAGGGGCTGGACGGCGACCCCTTTGGCCCGGTGCGGCTGAGGCTGCAGAACGGCCAGGGTCGACTGCGCAGCCAGGGGGCCGACTACCTTGCCTACGCCCTCATGGATGTCATCGTCGACAACTACTTCATCGTCCTTGAGGGGGTGGCGGACAGCATCGAGTACCTGGAGGAGGAGCTGATGCATTCCCCCACCCAGCGTACCCTGGCGGAGATCTATCGCCTGAAGCGGGAACTGCTCTTCATTCACAAGTCCATATGGCCCCTTCGTGAGGTAGTCGGCAGTCTGGTCAGACGCGAGTCCCCCCTGGTACAGGATTCGACCCTCATCTACCTGCGTGACCTGTACGACCATACGATCCAGGTGGTCGAGACTGTGGAGACCCTGAGGGAGATGCTCTCCGGCATGCTGGACATCTACCTCTCCAGCGTCAGCAACAGGATGAACGGCATCATGAAGGTGCTGACCGTCATCGCCACCATCTTCATGCCCCTAACCTTCATCGCCGGGCTCTACGGCATGAACTTCAGGAACATGCCGGAGCTGGAGTGGCGGTGGGGGTATCCGGCGGTGCTCATTCTCATGGTGGCCATAACCGCGGGGATGCTCCTCTTCTTTCGCAGGAAGAGGTGGCTCTAGCCCTCCCCTTTCCCTGCAAACAAGTGAGACCTCCCCAACGGCGCCGGCATCATGGCAGGGAGGAAGATCGGGGGAGCTCAGCAGAAGGGGTAGCCCGGCCGGCGCCGGCGGATCAGGTGCTCCGCCAGGGAGTAGGCCCGGATGAAGGGGATCTTCAGGCGGATCAGGTCGAAGGTGTCCAGCAACAGGTGAAAGATCATCCCCAAGAGGATGAGCCTGATCAGGGGGAAGGGTTGGGAGAGGAGCGCCACTGCCAGGATAAATTCGGCAGTGTGGAATATGCAGACCCCCAGGTAGGGGATGGCGTCCAGGTGCTTGTCCACATCCTCCCTGAAGTAGCGGAACATCCCGGCAACATCCCAGCTCTTTCTTCTCGTGTAGTAGAAGATGAGGTGGTCAGCGTCGATGAGGACGCTGCCGCAGGCGAAGATGAGCAGCTCAAGGGCGCTGCAGCGCGGGGCGATTATGGCTGCGGCCACGCCTGTTGCCGCCAGGTGCTGGGTGAGGGTCATGATGTTTTTCTCTCCCGAGGCAGATCGGGTGGGACAAAAAAAGGGAAAGTAGCATTATGATAAGCCAATTTGAAGCATTGCGCTCATTTTTTTGCTACTGTATAGTGCTGTATACGATAGTGGTGGAATTATAGCAGCAAACCGCGACCATTACATAGTCTGTTACTGAAATTGCTTAAGGGGTCGGAATTGGTTGCCAATATGTCATCGGGGCAGGGAACAGTCATTAATGTTCTGATCGTGGAGGATTCGGAGACCGCCGTCGCCATGATCAGGCACTCCCTCGAATCGTCCGGCGGTTCGCTGTGTCTGACGGTGGTGAAGAGCATTGCCGAGGCAAGGGTGTGGCTCGGGGAGAATACCCCGGATATCGCCATCGTCGACCTGATGCTCCCCGACGGCAAGGGGACGGCCCTGATCCATCAGAACCGGGAGCGCGCCAATTACCCGGCAATCGTCCTCACCGGGGCAGGCAACGAGGTGGAGGCGGTGGAGGCGATGAAGAGCGGTGCCATGGACTATCTGGTCAAGACGCCGGCGGTTCTCTCCGACCTGCCGCGGGTGGTTGACAGGTGTCTGCGGGAGTGGGGTCACATCGTCAGGCACAGGCTGGCGGAGGTGGCCCTTCGGGAGAGCGAGGAGCGCTTCCGCTCCATCTTCACCAGCGCGGCCGCCGGCATGGCTGTCGTCTCCCCCCAGAGGCGCATCATCGAGGCGAATCCCGCGTTCTGCCGTTTCATCGGCTACACTGCCGACGAGTTGACGGGACGCCTTGTGGATGACATCTGCGTAGCCGAGGATCGGTGCAGGATTGCGGAGATGTATGCCGACCTGCTTGCCCAGCGGGTCCCCTCACTGGACTGCGAGAGGCGCTACCTGCGCAAGGACGGCACTCTTGTCTGGGGGCATGTCTCCTTGGCCTGCGTCCTTTCCGGGGAGAAGGGGGGGGGCTACTGTGTCGCCCTGGTACAGGACATTACCGCCCGCAAGGAGATGGAGGAGAAGCTGCTCCTCCTCAACCGGGAGCTGGATGCCTTCGTCCACACCGTTTCCCATGACCTCCGCTCACCACTCACCCCCATCATGGGGTATGCCCAGTTTCTTCAGGAGCAGTACTCCGGTACGCTGGATGCCACTGCCATGGAGGTCCTTGGGGAGGTGCGTCGTCAGGGGGAGAGGATGCACGCCATGCTGGAGGACCTGCTCCGGCTGGCGACTGTGGGAGGTCTGGAGAGGCCGGATGCTCCGGTGAGCTGCAGCCAGATAATCCAGGAGCTCATTGCCGACATGGGGAGGGTGGTTGCCGCGACCGGCGCCACCCTGGACGTGGCGGAGCTTCCCGAACTCTACATCCCGAAGACTCTCTGCATGCAGATTTTCGACAATCTGGTGGGTAATGCGCTGCAGTATGGAGGTGGAGGGGCGGTTGAGGTGCGCGGGGAGCGGAGCGGCGACAGGGTGCGGCTCTCGGTGCGCGACCATGGACCTGGTGTGCCGGACGAGGAGAAATCGCGCATCTTCGAGCTCTTCTACCGGGGCTCCTGCGGCAGCAGGACAAACGGCACCGGCATCGGCCTGGCTACGGTGCAGAAGATCGCCCGTCACTACGGAGGATACGCCTGGGTGGAGGATGCCCCCGGAGGGGGGAGCATCTTCTTGGTGGAGCTGATGGACGGCGGGGGGTGATCCCCCCGCCGTTTCTGCATTCATTGCGTCAAGCGCACTTTACTCTCTCAGATCTTCACCAGCTCGTAGCTTCTCCTGCCAATTCCCATCTTCTCCCCATGTTCCAGCTGCACCTCCCAGTCGATGTCAGGATGAACGCCGCGGAACTTGTCCCCTCCCGGCTGGTGGCCGCTGGCCAGGGCGGTGTTTCTGTTCCCCTCGGCGGCGTTCACCAGGTCGGCGCAGGCCTGGTCCAGGGCTACCGGGTCGGTAGAGGCGCAGATGCCGATGTCGTTGACGATAGGTGCGTCGGCATGGCCGTAGCAGTCGCAGGCAGGTGAGACCTGGGTGATGAAGTTGATGAACAGGGTCTTCCCCCCCTTGCCGGCAACTGCACCGGCGGCGTATTCGGCCATCTTCTTCATTACCAGGTTTGCGCTCTCGTTCCACTGGATGTTGATCGCCTTGCGGATGCAGGCGGTGATGCAGCGGCTGCAGCCGACGCAGGCGTCGGCATCGATCCTGGCTTTCCCTTCGATGATGGCGATGGCGTCGTGGGCGCAGGATTTAAGGCAGAGGCCGCAGCCGTTGCAGAACTTCTCCGCTACCTTGGGGGCGACGGTGGAGTGCTGCTGCATCTTCCCCGCCCTGCTGGAGCACCCCATCCCCAGGTTCTTCAGCGCCCCGCCGAAGCCGGTCAGCTCATGGCACTTGAAATGGGAGACGGTCACCAGGGCATCGGCCTCGACTATCTCGGCGCCGATACTCACCTGCTTGAGGATCTCCCCCTGCATCGGCACCATCACCGCGTTCTGCCCCTTGATGCCGTCGCACATGATGAGCGGAGCCCCCACAACCGCATAGGCGAAGCCGTTCTCGATGGCGCAGGTGAGCGCCGATACCGCCTCCTTCCGCTCACCCGGGTAGAGGGTGGAGGAGTCGGTGAGGAACGGCTTGCCGCTCACCCTCTTGATCTCCTCCACGATCCTGCGGATGAATACTGGGCGGATGAATGTGTGATTGCCCCGCTCGCCGAAGTGGAGCTTAACTGCCACCAGATCTCCGCTGCCGACGATCCCCTCCACTCCGCAGCTCTCCATGAGTCTACCGATCTTGGCAAAGAGATTCTCCTTGTGCCCTGCCCTCATGTCGCTAAAGTAAACGGTGCTCTTCATGATGCCGCTCCCCCCCGGGTACTGTAATGGTGCGCCTTGCAGCCTGATTCGCTGAAAAAACTACGTGAACTGACTGGTATCACAGGGAATGTCAATTTTCAACTGGCATATGGGGCAAAATTGATTAAACTTATATTGCCGGGAGGAGAATTGTGTTATCAATTTCCCTCTGGTAACCACTTATCGTGCACTGGAGAGGCAATGTCAGTCACTCAACAGGAGAGAGAACTCTGGATCATGGGGTTGGGGGAGCGCATCGAAAGGGGCACCCTCATCTGCAGCTATCTTGCCGAGGCCGGTTACAGGAGCCGCACCGCCAGGGTAGAGGAGCTGGAAACCGATCGGCCCCTGGGCATCATCCTCGATATCTCCCCCCACGCCGTTGACGGCTGGGGGATCCTCGCCAGCATAAAGAGCAGGCCGGAGACCCGTGATATTCCGGTGCTCCCCGTGTTCCTCAGCGAGAAGGGGATGGTTGGAGGTGTCTTCCCCGTGGCCGGCTTCTTCCTCCTCCCCATAGACAGGGATCATCTGGCGGAAAAGCTGGCGGTAATGGGGTTTACGGAGGATGCGGAGGATTATGACCTGCAGGTGATGCTCGTCACCCGCAAAGGGGACGAGGGGTTGGCCCATGCCATTTCCGATCTCGGTTTCTCACTCATCAACGCCTACTCGGCCAAGGAGGGGATTGCCCTGGCCACGACGGCCCACCCCTATCTGATGTTCACCTCCTTCATGCTCCCTGACTACTCCGGCTTCGAGATGCAGGAGCGCCTGCGGCTCTATCCCCAGACGCGCAACATCCCCTTCTTCGTGCTGCTCAAGGAGAGCACAAAGGATGGGGAGAGAATGGCCATGAGCAGGTCCGTCGAGCACCTTGTCAGGAAGAAGGAGCTCAGCAGGGAGGAGTTTCTTGCCTATTTCCGACGCAGACAGACCTCTTCGGCCTGACCATCACCTCTTTCGTGGCGTGTTCATGAAGACTGCCTTTTTTGTGTGCACCCTTCTCCGGAATGCACATTTTCGCGGCAGTCCCGCCGCTGCAGATGTTGCCCCTTATCGGTCAGCAGCCCCTGTCGCCATGCCTTGCCGAGAAAAAAATCACACCTACGGTAGCTTTAGACAATGAATACAGTACTTAGAATCGGTTCGCTTGAGCTGGCAGACAATTTGCTTCTCGCTCCAATGGCAGGTATCACCAATCTCCCCATGCGCCTTCTGGCGAGGGAGCAAGGGGCTTCCCTCTGCTTTACCGAAATGGTCAGCGTCAACGGCCTGGTGAGGGATGGGGCAAAATCCTTCTCCCTGATGAAGAGCAGCCCCATGGACCGCCCCCTGGGGGTGCAGCTGTTCGGCGACGATCCACGGCTCCTTGCCGAGGGGGCAAGGCTCGCCGAGGAGTTCTCCGACCTGATCGACATCAACATGGGGTGCCCGGTGCGCAAGGTCGTGGGGAGTGGAGCCGGCAGCGCCCTATTGCAGAGTCCGGAGAAGGTCTGTGCAATAGTGCGGCAGGTGCGCAGGGTCACATCTCTCCCCCTGACAGTCAAGATCCGCACCGGCTGGACGGCGGAATCGGCCAATTACCTGGAAATAGGCAGGATCGCCGCCGGCGAGGGGGTTGATGCCATCACCCTTCACCCCAGGACGAGGGCGCAGATGTTCGAGGGGCGTTCAGACTGGAGCCAGATTGGGGAGCTGAAGCAGTGCCTGACCATCCCCGTGCTGGGGAGCGGCGACATCTTCACCCCGGAAGATGTGGTGGCCATGCTGGGGCAGACCGGCTGCGACGGTGTGATGATAGCCCGCGGCGCCCTGGGGAACCCGTGGATATTCCGCTCGGCCAGTGCGCTCAAGGGGGGTGGGGCGGTGCTGCCGCCATCCCCTGGCGAGAGGCTTGATGTTGCCAGGCGCCACCTTGAAATGTTTGCCGCTGATGCGGGGGAACGGGTGGCTGTGCGGGAGATGCGCAAGCATCTCTGCTGGTATGCCCACGGCCTCCCGGGGGCTGCCCAGTTTCGCGCGGCTGTGAACAGAACCGATTCGCGGGTGGAGCTTGAATCAATCATGGCCGGCTTCTTTCGCTGAAAAGGAGAGCATGAAACCGGAACATCTCCCAGAATTTTATGCCAATGTCATCGACAGCGTCGGTGACGGCGTCATCGTCCTCGACGGGTCAGGGGGAGTCATCCTGATGAACCCGGTCGCCGAGGAGCTTGCCGGAGTCTCGCGGCGCATGTGCCTGGGGCAGCCACTTTCCGCGCTTTTCCGCGATGAGACCCTCCTACTTGAGATGGCAGAGAAGAGCGCCTCCAGCGGCATGTCCATCTCCGACCATGAGAACATCCTCCTCAGACGGGGGGGGAGGGGCACACCGCTTAGCGTAACCGTTTCCCCTCTCCTTCTTGCCGACGGTTCCAGGGCAGGGACCATCGTCCTTCTCAGGGATCTCACCAATATAAGGGAGCTGGAGGATGCGGTGAGGAGGGCTGACCGCCTCTCCGCCATCGGCACCCTGGCGGCAGGATTGGCCCACGAGATCAAGAACCCCCTGGGTGGGATCAGGGGGGCCGCCCAGCTGCTGGAGATGGAGCTGGCCGAGGACGACGAACTGCGCGAATGCACTGGCGTGGTGCTGAAAGAGGTGCAGCGGGTCAACCGTATCGTCGAGGAGCTCCTCGACCTGGCCTCGCCGAGACGTCTCAATCTGGTGGGGGTAAACCTGCACAAGGTCCTGGCCCACATTGTCTTTCTCCAGCAGCAGGCCACCAAGGGTAAGGCTATCACCTTCCAGCGGCAGCTTGACCCGAGCATCCCGCCGGTCATGGCCGACGAGGGGCGACTCACCCAGCTCTTCCTCAATCTGATCAAGAACGCTGTTGAGGCCGTGGGGGAGAGCGGAGTGATAGTCATTTCCAGCCGCATCGTCGCCGAATACAGCATGACCCAGAAGGGTGAGCGCCGCTCCCGCATGGTGGCTGTGGAGATAAGCGACGATGGCCCGGGGATACCTCCGGAGGAGAAGGAGAGCCTCTTCACCCCGTTCTTCACCACCAAGGATAAGGGGACCGGCCTCGGACTGGCCATCTGCCAGAAGATCGTTGCCGAACACCGAGGCATGATCAGGGTTGAATCCAGCCAGGGTAGGGGGACTGTCTTCACCATCCTGCTGCCGCTG
>Ga0209314_10000362_pt1 | contig 19909 bp, 18 predicted proteins | sample I19B2metaG_FD_184146 | JGI IMG/M metagenome (GOLD analysis project Ga0209314, IMG submission 184146) | Lake sediment bacterial and archeal communities from Gulf of Boni, Indonesia to study Microbial Dark Matter (Phase II) - ​I19B2 metaG... | ecosystem: Environmental > Aquatic > Freshwater >... | reverse complement strand
CCACCTGCGGCTATCCGCGTCGCAGCCTCGGGGTCGCCGTGCCAAACCCCCGCGCCGCCAAACCTGAGAACAGGCTTCCCATCCTCTTCCTCAACCCTGAGCAGGGAGAACTCCATCCCGTCGAGGTTATGCTTCGCGATCAGAAGTGAGGCTTCACCGTCTGTCCAAGCCCAGCCCTCGGAGCCAAACTCAGGTGAGGCAACACATGCCTCAGGTCTAAACCAGGGTCTAAACCACCCCTGCTTAGAAAGTAGGTCTTGGAAGGAGTAGTCCACGTATAGGCCTTCACGTTCCCGTCGGAATGGAACCGCCACTACACGGCTGTCCTCGAAGCCCTCTAGGACACGTCCACCAGCAGGCTGAAGCATCTTGGCAAATCCGAAGGCGATGCATGGTGTGTCAAGAACCTTTCTAGCAGTATTTCTAACCGTAATCATTTCATCAAGGTACGGTTTATCGTCGGGGATGAAGAATGTATGGTCAATCTGGACATCTTCCAACGTCCCTGTGACAGCAACCTCTAAACCCTCCTCAGCTCGAGGGTTAACAGAGTGCGTAACGTAACGCGGGTGGACGCCTTGATGCTCCCAGACACGATACCTGTACCGATAACCTGCGTCAGCGTAAACGCGCCCAGTTTTTTTACACGTGAGGTTAGTTGGGTTAACACCTTCCTCGAGGATGATGTCCAGCGAGAAGTATTCGTTGCCTAGAACAAGTCTTCTATCAACCTTTATACACTCAGCTTTAATACTCAAAAGGACACCGTTCTCTCAACTCACCGTTACGTCATATAAGACTTACGCGTTAAGTGGGTGAGGTGAGGGGAGGGGGTAACGCTTATACGGAGGATAGCCTCAGAAACGCCCATGGATAGTAAGGTGCTTATCAAGCATGCTAACCAAGTCAACTTTTACTTTACTGACCTCCATCACCGAGCCGTACAGTTACCCGTGTACAGGCGAACCTGGGATAATGGCGCGTACGTGGTGGAGGTATCCAGCGTTGTGCCCATAGCGGTTAACGCTTACCTTGCTGTTCCACGATTCGGTTACACATGGGTTTGCGCTGACAACGCGGGTGCCGGATATGTTGAAGGCGAGGTTTCACTTGTTAAAGAACTTGCCTCCAGCCGCATCGCTAGGTGTGAACGCGCCGCTGAAGCTTACGGCTTAGAGCCGAAACTGGGAGAAGCACGGTTAAGGTTGAATGCAGGCGATTTCATGGACGCCTTAGCCTCAGCCCTAGTAGCGGGTGAAGAAATCGAGCTTACGCATGCACGTGAGGTCCTTGAAGCCCGCAACCTATTAGACCACCCTGGACCCATAGTTTCAGCCCCCCTCTTCGGTGAACGCCTAGACCGATGGGCTATAGGCGTCGGTCCAGACTGGTCTCCTGAGCAGTTTCCGAACTTTCTCAGACCGATAACGCAGTGGAGCCTCGTCGCCGAACTATGCAACGGCACAGTCCTACCGAATTTCTGGCGTTGGGTCGAGTATGAAAAAGGGCGTTACCGATGGGAACCCCTCGACCAGATCGTGGAGTTCGCCAAACGCAGGGAGATGGCTGTGAAAAGCTTCGCTATCTACTGGGGAGGCATCGGAGGAACGCCTCCATGGTTTAGAAATTTAGGTTTCGAGGAAAAATTGGAAGCGGTTGAAAAGTGGGCTACGGATTTAGTTACCCGATATCGAGGGAAAGTCGCGGTCTGGGAGATCGTTAATGAAATGCACGATTGGGGATTCACATGGTTTCCCACCCGTTTCTCACATGAACGAACATTGGAGTTAACCCGGTTTGTGAGCGGGTTAGTGGGCGATTTAGACCCAGGCACAGCTAGAGTCATCAACCACTGCTGCATATGGGGTGATTATGTGCAGGAGGGTGTAAGGGGAGGACCGTGGTGCCCAATAACCTACCTAGAGGATGTGGTCAAAGCGGGCATAGATTTTGAGGGAATCGGGCTGCAGTATTATAACCCAGGCCGAGATTTAATGGAGTGCATCCAGCTCCTAGACAGGTACTTATCCTTCGGTAAGGATGTTTACATCACTGAGATGGGTACACCCTCGGATCCACGTCCCCTTGGAGCGGATGAAACCGCGCAGGTCGACCCTAACGTGGGTTGGCGTGGACCATGGACTCAGGAACGTCAAGCTGAGTGGGTGGAGTACTGGTACACTTTAGCGGCGAGTCGCCGTAGAGTGAAGCTTATGAACTGGTGGGACTTCGATGACAGGCAGGCTTTCATAGCTCACGCAGGGCTTCTAGACGGGGAAGGTTGCCCAAAACAAGCCTACCCCCGCCTACGCGCCCTATGCCGGCACTACGGTTTTGGACTTAAAGAAAAATAGGGAGCAGCTGGCTTAGAACCCTCTCACTACCTCATCTAATGTCCCAGATAAGCGTAGACAAAAGGTACAGCTGGTAACGCTGATGCAAGCTTATTAAGAAAGCATTTGATATTTTGCGTTGGTGGGAAACATTATGCAGCCAGAGGTAATGCAGGTCTACCAGCAACCACTACCAGCATGGATATTCATACCTATCTGCTTCGCCGCAGCCGTCTGGTTCATAGTGAACATTCTGCTCTGCGTTTGGGTATACCGAGACGCTGAGTCCCGTGGAATGGGTGGCGCGATATGGTTGATAATCATCCTCATCGGAGGGATCGTCGGGTTAATCATATACCTAGTTGTTAGGAAAGAGAAAGCAGGCGCGCCTCCTCTACCACCGACTCAACCAGTTCCACCGGTGTTAAGAATATGCACAGCCTGCGGTCGAGTAGTTTCACCAGATGCGAGGTTCTGCCCACACTGTGGAAAGGTGCTCCCAGAGTAAAAGCCTGAAAGCTTAACCTTTAACGCGGGTCGTAGGCTACAATAGCTGTTAACTGAAAAGCGATACTGAGGATGGCTGCGGATGGACAATGTCTCCTATGGAAGATAACCTTGTTCAGGTATTCAACGACATCGGTCGCTTAGTATGCCACCGGATACCGGAACGTACTTTTTACGTCGGCGGCGCCTTCCTCCCCGTATGCGCAAGAGACACCGGCGTATACATAGGTCTTTACGTAGGCTATCTTCTTCTATTCATGCGCCGGAGGGAAGCCCGCGGTCCCCCGAACCTATGGGTTACGCTTCTCATGAGTTTACCGATGATCGTTGATGCTGCAACCCAGTTTATCGGTTTAAGGATGAGCACAAACGCGTTCAGGTTATTGACTGGGCTGTTTTTCGGAACGGCTTTAGCCCCCTTCCTCGTATACCTACTCGCCACGATTCCTCTTAGCATGAGGCTTCCAATTCTGCGAAAGGTTCTCCCCGAGGAAGTTATCCTCGATGATAAAACTTCATGGCTGAGCTCTAAAGCCCTAGTTATCGGCTTCCTACTCGCAACCATAATCTTCCTTCTCATCAACTCTGTTACCGGGTCCACCGACCCCCTTTTCTACTGGTTGCTAAGCCCGCTCATCATAGCCTCCATTATTTTACACATTCTTCTCTTACCCATTTTCCTCGCAATATCGGGTTTACACTACCTGAGAAGAAGGTTCAAGCCTAAGGATAAATCTCTATAACCTACTCCTTTTTACTCCACCTATACGAACTCTCCGACAAACCTCAACCATACCCAATACTACGTATCCCACACCACGGTTTGAAGAATCACATAATATCTTTTATTAAGCATGGTCCCGCGGCCCGGATTTGAACCGGGGACACTCCGGTTTCTGTCGCCTAGAAGGCTGGGTGACCCTGCCGTGGATAGGCGAGGTCTACAGCGTCTCCTCCCGCCTTTCTATAACGCGGGATCGGAAGCTCTTCCAGGCTGAGCTACCGCGGGACGATATGAAGAGCGTCTTAGAGGTTATAAAGGTTTTTCCCAAGCAGTAGCCGCATCCGAATGACCTATCCACGCACTTTTTTCCGCCTACAACCTTGATCCAGCGTTATCTACGCCTACACAATTGAATCCACGGTTTTTCACTCGCCTGAGTCAATCGGGGTTTACTCCACTGAGGTTTCCTTTTCTAGCCCAGCTTCAGGGTAGGGGTAGACTAGGATGTGGTCTGCGGGTAAGCTGAGATTAACTTTGTCTCCCATGTGGAACTCGGGTTCCTCAGCGGAGATAGGGTGTTTAACCACCAGCTTTTCCCCGTTGGTAACTCTGACATCGTAGCGTGTGACGGTGCCGGTGAAGCTTTCGCCTTCTATTTCTCCAAGCCAGTCATCTACGCCGTGAACTCGATGGTTCCTGATGGATATGAACTCCGGGCGGACGGCGGCGATAACCCTTTCCACGCCTGGTATTGCCTTACTCCGCACACGCAGTTTCAGTCCGCCTACGTTCAATATGCAGCCCTCCTCCGTTTTCTCGGCGATTTCCACATCCATGAAGTTCGCTTCCCCAACGAAGTTAGCTGTGAAGATCTCTTTCGGCTTCAGGTAGAGTTCCATGGGGGTGCCGACTTCAACGATTCTCCCAGCCCTCATCACCACCACCCTATCCGATATGGACATGGCTTCTTCCTGGTCGTGGGTCACGTGGACCGCTGTAAGGTGCAGGTCTTTCACAAACCGTCTCAGCTCATAGCGGAGTTCAGCTCTTACCTTGGCGTCAAGGGCTCCGAGGGGTTCATCGAGGAGTAGCAGGGAGGAACCTGAAGCTAAGGCTCGGCTCACCGCGGTTTTCTGCTGAGCTCCTCCACTTAACTCATCGGGAAACGCGTTTCCCCTGTCGCTTAATTTAATCATGTTAAGAAGCTCTGTAACGATGCTCCCGGTTTTATCGGAGGCCCAGCCCTTCACAGTGGGTCCGTAGGAAATGTTTTCACGGGCGTTCATATGAGGGAAAAGCGCGATTTCCTGGAAGACGTAGCCTAGTTCCCTATCCTGGATCGGAAGCCTGTCAACGTTTCTCCCATCGACGGAGATTTCACCCTCATCAGGATGGATGATCCCCGCGATGCATTTTATAAGCGTAGTCTTCCCACATCCACTCGGACCGATGATGGAAAGGTACTCCCTATCCCTAACCTCTAGGCTTACACGGTTTAAAGCCACGATGCTGCCATACCTCTTCGTTAAATCGGCGATGCGTACATGGGGCATCTAAGAGACCTCCACTTCCTTAAGCAGTCCCAGTGATGGATAGGGGTAGACCATGGCATCCACCGGGTGGAAGCCCACCTTAACCCTGCTCCCAGCTGTGAACGTTTTTTCTAAGGTATAGGTGGGAACCCGTGAAGCCACGGTGTCACCGTTCTCCAGCCCAACCTCATACCTCGTGAAGCATCCGAGGAACCTTACCGCTTTCACCTCCCCGCTTAAGGTGTTCGGCTCCTCATCCACATCAGCTTTGATGAGGGTCTTCTCCTCTCTTACCGCTACGACAACGGTTTCATCCACTAGGTAGCTGATATCTTGAACCTGAACCTGTAGGTCCCCGCGTAAACGTATGTATGAACCCTCTCTCTCCCTTCCAGCTACGACGCCCTCGAGGAAGTTGGTTCCTCCGACGAAGTTGGCTACGAAAAGGTTTTCAGGTCTTCTGTAAACGTGGAAAGGCGTTCCCTGCTGTTGAACTCTTCCCTCCCTTAGAACGATGATCCGGTCTGCCACTGTAAGCGCTTCTTCTTGGTCGTGGGTAACATGGAACGCGGTAAGCCCCTGTTCCTTCACCAGCTTCCTAAGCTTATCCCTGAGCTCCACCCTCAGCCGCGCATCGAGGGCTCCGAGGGGCTCATCGAGGAGCAGAAGCTTAGCGCCTGAGGCTAATCCCCGGGCGAGGGCGACGCGCTGCTGCATCCCCCCGCTGAGCTCCTCTGGAAAAGCGTCAGCCCTCCAACCCAGCCTTACGAGTTCCAGTGTCCGCCGCGAGTTCTCAAACGCCTCTTCCCTATCAACGCCCTTCGCTGTAGAGCCGAAGGCCACGTTTTCAAGCACTGTTATATGGGGGAAGAGGGCGTACCTCTGGGGAACATACACGGCGTCCCTTTCCTCCGGGGGATACTGGTTGACAAGCCTGTTACCGATGTAGACCTCACCCTCATCTGGTTCCACGAGTCCAGCGATCAAGCGGAGCAGCGTGGTCTTCCCGCTGCCGGTAGGGCCGAGGATGCATACGTATTCCCCGTCTTGAACCTCTAAGCTGACGCGGTCTACGGCTCGGATCCTACCGAACCCCTTTGAGACCTGGACTAAGCGCACCCCCGGCATACCCGTCACCTCTTACCCCGGATCACGAGCCTAAGTATGAGGAGGGAGAGGAAGGATGTTAAGACGAGGAAGCTGACGCCGAGGGCGCGTTCAGACGCGGTTACGGGAACCACGCCCTTCACCCAGTCGACTAAGAGCACAGGCGCCGTCTTCAACTGCCTCGAAACCGCTATAGCGGCTCCCGTCTCATCAACGCTCCTCGTGAAAACAAGTACGGCGCCGGAGAAAACCGAGTACTTGGTTAAGGGGAGGGTGATCCTCCGGAACACCGTGAGCGGTCTTCCCCCGAGGGTGCGGGCTGTCTCCTCCATCTCAGCGGAGACCCCTTCAACCGCGGCGGCCATAGCTCTCACAAAGTAGGTGTACGTGATCGTTGTATGGGATAGGATGAGGACCCAGAGCTCCGGGAGTGAGCCTAAGGCGTTCCAGAAGAAGCTGAGGGAAACCCCTAAAGCCACTGAGGGAACCATTATCGGAACGTTCACCAGCATGTCCAGAAGGGTTGTCGAGGTTTTACCGAGTTTATTCCTCGCGATCATTATGGCTACCGGTAACCCTGCAACGATGTTTATCAAAGTGGCGACAACCCCGATCCCGTAGGAGAGGAGCATACTCTGCCAGAAACCACCCCAGACTCCGCGGCCGCTTACAGCCTCGGTGAACGTTCCGTCCAGCAACGCGTAGGTTGCGGGTAGGGAAACGAAGAGGGAAGGAGCGAGCACGAAGATTATGAAGATAAGCAGCGTCACCCCATCTCTTGCCGCTACGCTGCGGGTACGGCTTAACCCCCGTTCAAGGAAAGGTGAAACCCTCCCCGTGGGAAGCCTCAGCCGGGCTCCTAGAAACCTGATGAGGGCGAAGATGAGGACCGAGGCGACGATTAGGATGAAGCTGACGAAGACGAGGGGTCCCTCTAACCCCGCGTCCTTCGCCTTCTTGATGAACACAGGGCCGTTCTCGAAGACTGGTCCAGCGACCATAAGCGTAGCCCCGGTCTCTGAAAGCGACCTTCCAAAGGCTAGGAGGAACGCGGCTACTAAGGCGGGTTTGATGATGGGTAAGGTCACGGTTCTCACGGCTGTGAAGGGTTGGGCGCCGAGGGTTTTCGCCGCGATTTCATAGGTTTCCTTATAGCCCAGAAGCTCCCCAACGATCACTCTAACGATCACGGGGAAGGAGAAGGCGAAGTGAAGCAGCATAACCAAGATAACGCCTGGGGGGATTAGGGCTTCCACCCCGAAGAGCGTGGAGATGCCTCCGGGGCTGCTCCAGAAGAGGAAGGATGAGAAGCCTAAGGCGGCTGTTGGGATGATGAAGGGTATGTCAGCGAGGGTGTCGACTACGTTAACCCACCTCGACCCACTTCGGACGATAAACCATGCGAGGGGCAGCCCAGCGAGGAGGTCTAGGGTGGAGACGAGGAAAGCTACGGTGAAGGACCAGACGATGGCGGATTGAGCCCTTCCCATAAGCGCTGGGTCTGTGAAAACCTCCCCTATGCTTTCACGTTTTAAGAATATCCCTAGCATGGACGGTAGCAGGATCAATGCCGTGAAGAAGATGAAGGCGGATGCGTAGACGGTTTGCCTCGCGTTTGGGTTTGAGGAAAGGGTGTCTAAGAAACCCATAAGCCCACGCGCCGATTGAGAAGAGACGGTTTGTCCACCTTTCTTCCTCAGGTTTAAATACACCCTGAACCCATCCCCCTCTACGAACGCCTTTCAACAACGTAACATCTGCTACCGCATTTCATCAAGTAACCTTTCAACCTGCACCCTGATCCTGTCCCTGACCTCCCTGAATTTCGAAAGGGGCTTCCCCGAAGGGTCTTCGATTCTCCAGTCCTCAACCTTCGGTAGGAAGGGTGCTGGGCAGACATACGCTCCACAACCCATGGTTACAATCCTATCCGCATCCCTGATCATGTCTTCGGTTAAAGGCTTCGGCTTCTTAACCGATATGTCTATACCCACCTCCTTCATCACGAGGACGGCGTTTGGATTAACCCTGTCAGCTGGTTTTGTTCCCGCGCTTATCGCTGTCATCCCCTTTGGAGCCAAGTGGTTGAAGAAGGCCTCCGCTATCTGGCTTCTACACGCGTTTTCAACGCAGACGAAGAGCACTTTTCTCAAAGTTCTCACCCTACGCCTTAACCGCGATTGCGGTAAAGCTGTTTGGGTCAACCTTCTTAACGGTTCCTCCTCGAACTCCCCTAGACAAAGTTATGAGATATGTACTCTCCCTATATTGTATATATACAGGTCCGACATCTATATATGAAATTCACGCCCCCCAATCCTCAGAATAAAAGAACGAAGCGTTAACAGGGAAATCAGCGTCTGAGACCTATTAAGAAAACTGAGCTTATGTGAAGTTGAGCAGGTATCTTAGGGCGTCATTACATATCAACTATGCCTGTTCTGCCTTACACTCAGTAAATGCGTTTTGTGGTTATCGGTTCCTGTCTATCGCTATCTCTGCCATGTTTGCACCGTAGTCCGCGATTCTCTCGATGCTATCAGTTATGATTCGGAGGTTGACTGAGCCCTCGCCCTGTCTCTTTATAAGCTTCTCGTTAAGCGGGATCAACGTGGATTCCACACCATCCTTAACCCCTACGGCCGTGTTGGCGAGTTGAACATCCTTGGTGAAGAAAGCCTTCATAGCGTCCCTGTTAATTCCATTCGCTTGGCGACCGACTTGGACGAGGGATTGAAGGATCTCTCCCTCAACCATGTCCATGTTGGTTTCAAGGATCATCTTACCGATCCTAGAGGCGTGGTCGGCTATCCTCTCAATAGACTTCGCCAGCATCTGGTAGTCCATAGCCTCGACGGTTTTAATACCCAGGTTTTTTAGTAAGCCTGGGTTTTGAAGCGCTGAGGTAAGCTGCCTAAGTATGAGGAAGTAGAGCCTATCCACGCTTGGCTCTCTCTCGATTACATCCTCCGCCATCCTGCGATTCCTCGTTTCAAGAGCATTGAGTATGGTCTCGCACATCGATGAGGCGACGAGGTGAGCCCTCCTAACCGCCTTCTCCACCGTCAACTCCTCCGGTGAAAGGAGGTCTTGAATCTCAACGGTTTTATCTGTCTCCTCTAAGACCTCAAGCCCTATCAATCCCGACGCTTGACTTGTAATCACCCGCCTCAACTCCAAGGGCATCGACTGAGCTGAACTGAACCTGAAAAGCTGGTAACCCGCTAGGTACTTCGATATGAAGATACGCATGAGGGATTGGGGATCCGAATGGGCGTCTATCCTTATATCTGCAACCCGAGGCTCAGGCTCGGTCCGAGCGCTGGTAGCGACTTGCAGAGAACCGTCCGGCTGCTCCGTAACTGAGAGCTTATCCCCTCGTTTAAGCCCCACACGTTTACACCACTCCTTAGGCAGAGTGACGATGAACGAGGCAGAACCTGTAAACTGAACCCTCCGGCTTTCAGAAACCTCCCCTTTCTCTGAACCCATACCGGCTCACCTTAAACCTATTCACATAATGTCCCTATATAGATATTATGCTTCTTCAATATAGATGCCTGACAAATGAATGGAATATAAATAGACTTTTATAGAAGTTAGCTGACTCCGTTCTCCTATAGGAATAAGAGTGACGCGGGAGCACCTACACCTAAGATCATCGGAAAAAGGGCTTAAGAGCTAAAATATTTAGAGGATTGGCTGCGTATAAATGGGTGACATACCTAACAGCGAGCATTCATTAACTCTACTCTTCAACCCTATATGGAAGGCTTTCGCCCTTTACCTGATAAAAAAATGTGAAAATTGTGGGCAAGAGCGGTTACTCACGGTCTTCGATGATTACTCGTCGAGCTATCACCTAAATTGCCAAACTTGTTCGCTTACAGGGAAAACCCTGAAGCCCATGATCCACTTCTTATTCTCCCATCTCGGAGTGAGCGATGAGGCGACGAGGCTTCTTCTGAAAGACCCGCTTATCCGCAGATGCATGCTGAGCGTGGTGAAGGGAATCGCCAGCTTCGGAGTAATGTATCCGCAGCCCACAGGCGCTCCGATAACCGTCGTCTGGAACTTCACCAACCGATGTAACCTCAACTGCCTCCACTGCCACCAAGACTCTTCACCCGCGTCCACAAACCTGGAACTCACCACGGGTCAAGCCTTCAAAGTGATAGACAACATGAGCGACGCAGGGGTAGCCATACTGACCTTCTCAGGTGGAGAACCCTTACTGCGCAAGGACCTCTACGAAGCGATCAAAAGAGCCGATGACAGCGGCATGCTTTGCACAATCGCCTCCAACGGAACCATGATTACCTCCGAGGTGGCGTCTAAGCTTGCCAAAGCCGGTGTTAAACGCGTGGAGATAGGATTAGACGGTGCACGGGCTGAAACCCACGACTTCCTAAGGAATAGATGTGGAAGCTTCTTAACCACCCTCGAAGGGATAAAGAACTGCGCCGCCGTGGGCTTCGATGAGCTGGCTGTCACCATGACTTTACACTCGAAGAACGTCGCTGAACTGGGGGAAACCATGAGCTTAGCTGAAAAGCTTGGCGCGACGAGGTTCTATCTAAACCGGCTTATACCCGCCGGCCGTGGGATAGACGTGTTATACCTCGATGTGACAAGGAGTGAAAAGATCGAGGCCTTGGAAGCTTTGTACCACAAGTTCTACGCGAGCGTAATGAATGGCTTCGGTATGCAATGTTACGCTCGGGGAATGACCTACTATGCCCGCCTAGGTTACGAACGTTCAAAGGGGCGGGTTTTCACGGTGAGTGAAGCCTTATCAGGGCATGAAAGAATGTTTGAAAAGAAGTTCGGCTCCGATGTTGCCAAGATTGTGAGGAGGCTTTCAACAGGTTTCAGCGGGTGCTCGTCTGGATTAACCTACGCAGGGCTCAGCGCTTCAGGCGACTTGCTACCCTGCGTTCCCGCCCCTGTGAAACTCGGAAACCTTCTTGAACAAAGCCTTGAAGAGATCTGGGTTAACAATAGCCTGCTGAACTATATCAGAAACCGAGGGGCGTTGACGGGCTCCTGTAAAATATGTGCGTACAGCGACATTTGCGGCGGATGCCGATATACCGCGTACATCTTTAATGGGGATTGGTTAGGCCCAGATGCCTCTTGTCCTTTTGTGGCTAAGCAAGTAGAGGAATAGACTCATAAAGTCTATCGAAAAATCTATATAGATACTAGATATCTCTATGTAATATGTTAGGAATCTTTATACATGCTTGTTTTCTAAATACAATCGGAGGTGGAAAGATGATAAGCACCACGCAGTTAGTCATAGCTTCACTTAGCGCCCTGATTATAGGTGCAGGAATCGGGTATGCTGTAACGCTTTCGATGGGAACAACTGAGGCAGAGTCCCTGAGAAACCGTATTCGAACTCTAGAAACACAGGTAACAGGGCTACAACAGCAACTGCTGCAGGCAGGTGGTACCCTTCAGAATAATTCGGTTGTGGTACAAGGGTCGGATACCATGCTCATTCTTGCTCAGCGATGGGCTGAAGAATACAGGAAGACGCATCCAGAGCTGAATATAGCCGTCACTGGCGGTGGTTCCGGCGCTGGCATAGCCGCTCTCATAGATGGACGCGTTGACATCGCAGACGCTTCGAGGCCTATGACTCAGAGTGAGGTAGACGCGTTGAAAGCCAAGGGGAAGACACCTGTTCAATTCTCTGTGGCACTGGATGGAGTCTCGATAATCGTGCATCCAAACAACACCGTTAGGGAACTCACCATACAGCAACTAGCGGCTATCTACACCGGGAACTACACGAACTGGAACCAAGTCGGGGGACCCAACCTCAGGATAACAGTATACGGCAGACAATCAACATCCGGAACCTACGCGTTCTTCAAGGAACATGTCATGAAGAACAAGGACTATAGAGCTGACATGCAGTCGCTTGCTGGGAACTCCGAGCTGGTCCAAGTGGTTTCACAAGACCAAAGCGGCATCGCCTACGTAGGCGTAGCCTATGTTGAGAGAAGAACCGATGTAGTCATATTAGGGGTTAAGAAAGACTCTTCATCCCCAGCGGTTAAACCAACGGTTGCCACGATAAAGAGCAACGAGTACAGCATCTCTAGGCCTCTATACGTGATAACAACCGGTTACCCACAGGGCAAATTAGCAGCTTACGTATCATGGATCCTCAGCCCTGAAGGGCAGAGGATCGCTGCTGAGGAAGGCTATGTCCCGATCATCTAGAGGATGAGCGTTAATGAAGCCTAAAAAACAGGCCACTTCACGAAAGGCGGTTATAGGTCCTTTTGTGGAGCGGCTTATGAAAAGCCTCTTCTTTCTTTGCTCAGCCGTGGTTATACTCGTCACGTTACTTATAACACTCTTTCTCTTCAGAGAGGGGCTCCCAGCCCTCATGCAGGTTCCTCTCTGGGATATCTTCACCGGAGTTATCTGGCAGCCCCCCGCGGAGAACCCTAAGTTCGGCGTGTTACCGCTTATCACAGGTTCAGCAGTTATCACGTTAACTTCACTCCTCTTAGCTACTCCCCTCGGCTTAGCCGTTGCCCTATATCTCTCGGAGTTCAGCCGTTCTCTTGAACGGGATGTTCTGAAACCACTAGTGGAATTACTCGCAGCTATTCCATCGGTGGTATTCGGCTTCTTCGCCTTAGTCGTTGTCAGCGGATGGATACATGGATTGTTCGGTGTGGGCACGAGGTTGAATGCGTTGAATGGGGCAGTGGTTCTCACGTTGATGGTGTTACCGACGATCGCGAGCATCTCTGAGGATGTACTTAACTCTGTGCCAAGGGATTTAAAGGAGGCCGCCTACGCCTTAGGTGCGACGAGGCTTCAAATAATCCGTAGAGTTATTTTACCCTATGCGCGGAGAGGCATCGCAGTCGCTGTCCTGCTGGGCTTCGGCAGGGCGATAGGTGAGACGATGGCGGTGCTTATGGCGACGGGAAACGCGGCGGTGATAAGCCTTAACATTCTTACATCGATGGAAACCATGACCGCCGCCATTGCTATCGAGATGGGTGAAGTGGTCTTCGGCTCCCTACACTACCAGATGCTCTTCTTCCTCGGCATCCTTCTCTTCCTCATCTCCAGCGCCGTGAACATTATAGCGGATTACATCATTACAAGGGGTAGGTTGAGGTGAAGGAGCGACTCCGAGAATCCCTAGTCATCTTAAGTCTTAGGGTTGCCGTCGCAGTGGTTTTAGCAGGGCTCTTAACCGTGCTCTTCGATATCGTATCTAAGGGTGTAGGCATTTTTAGCTGGGAGTTCCTAACGGAGTCTCCGAGGCAGGGTATGACGGCGGGGGGTATCTTCCCAGCTATCGTAGGCTCCGTCTATCTGGTAGCTCTCTCACTTGCAGCCTCTGTTCCCATTGGAGTTCTCGCCGCGATCTACTTAGTAGAATACACGCCGCAGGGGCGATTCCTAAGGGTTATAGACATATCAATTCGGAATCTAGCGGGTACACCCTCGATCGTCTTCGGTCTCTTCGGCCTCGGTCTCTTCGTTAACTTCTTAGGTTTCAGACAGTCCCTCCTATCCGGTGCCTTAACCCTAGCCTGCATGTCCCTGCCTGTAATAATCACCGCCAGTCGTGAAGCCTTACTAAGTGTACCTAACGAGTTTAGGGAGGCAGCCTACGCTTTGGGAGCGACAAAGCTCCAAGTCGTTAGGAGAATCGTTCTACCTAATGCCTTATCGGGTATATTAACCGGCGTGGTGCTTTCCTCATCGCGTGTGGTCGGTGAGACAGCACCTATACTCTTAACCGCGGCAGCGTTCTACGCTCCAACCCTTCCAACATCACCCTTTGACAGAGTGATGGCGCTCCCGTTTCACCTCTTCGTGATGGCAACCCAGTCTTCAAACCCGTTGAAGACCGCTCCTATCCAGTATGGCACAGCGCTTGTACTACTCCTCGTCGCCGTGGGCTTGAACGCCGTTGCATTAGTTGTGAGAGCTAAACGTAGGAGGCTTAAAGTATGGTGATGGACCCGAAGATCGAGGTGAAAGAGCTCAGCGTAAGCTATGGAAGCAAACCGGTGCTGAAACATGTATCGCTCACCGTTCCACGGGAAGAGATTACGGCCATCATAGGGCCATCGGGCTGTGGGAAATCAACTCTAATAAAGGCGTTAAACAGGATGGTGGAGCTAGTCCCTGGGGCGAAGGTTACGGGGCAGGTCCTTCTTGATGGACGGGACATATATGGACCTGGCATAGACCCCGTTGAGATAAGGAGGAAGATGGGAATGGTCTTCCAGAAGCCCAACCCGTTCCCGATGTCGATCTATGATAACGTAGCTTTTGGGCTGAGGATTCTCGGTTTGGGAGACCGTAGGAAACTGGATAAGTCCGTTGAGGAGAGCCTTATCCGAGCTAATCTCTGGGAAGAGACGAAGGATAGGTTGAAGGAGAACGCCTTATCCCTATCTGGTGGTCAGCAGCAGAGGCTGTGCATAGCACGGGCTTTGGCAACGCATCCCGAGGTCTTATTGCTCGATGAGCCAGCCTCAGCATTAGACCCGATCTCGACGGCGAGGGTTGAGGACCTCTTGAAAGACCTTAAGAGTGAAGTTACCATAGTGTTGGTGACGCATAACATGCAGCAGGCGATAAGGGTCTCTGATAGAACCGGTTTCATGCTTCTAGGGGAACTCGTAGAATTCAACGGCACAGCAAAACTCTTTGAACATCCAAGCGATGAGAGGACGGAGGCTTATATAACTGGTAAGTTCGGTTAGTCGCATATATGGGAAGGAATGTGCTTTGAGCACGGTTAGGAAGCATTACGTGAAAGTGTTTGACGAAGAGCTTGATAAGCTTAAGTCCTCAGTCAGTCGCATGGCTCAGATCGCTGATATGCAGCTGCTAAACGTTATGGAAGCCCTTAGAAGAATGGATCATGGGTTAGCGGAGAGCGTCATCGACACAGATGAAGGGGTTGACCATATTGAGTACTCAGTGGAAAACCTCTGCATAGAGCTTCTCGCCAGGATGCAGCCTCTCGCAGGTGACCTAAGGCTGATAACGACGACCCTTAAGATTATCACAGACCTAGATAGGATAAGCGACTACAGCATTGACATCGCTCTCAGGATTAGGCAGCTTAGCACCCCTCTTCCAGAAACCGTTTACACAAGGCTTTCTGAGATGGCTTCCCTTTCAAGGGAGATGTTGAGGAGCGCCGTGCAGGCCTATGTCTCAGGTAGGCTGGACGAGCTTGAGGATGAGATCGTGAAGAGAGAAGAGCGTGTGGACGATCTCTTCCATGAGTTCGTTGCTCATCCCTTAAATGGGTTCGGGGAAGAGACCGTCAGTCATCTAAACGTAGTAAGCGCGGTTCTTGTATCCAAGTACTTGGAACGGATCGCCGACCACTGTGTAAACATCGCGTCGAGAGTATACTACGCAGTTGAAGGGCGAAGGGTAAACCTGAACGTTAGAATACGCCATGGCCTTGTAAGGGCTTAAAAGAGCAGGAAATGAATGGCTTCACCGAGCAACCTCACCTTGCTTTCATCGCTCAACCTATACATATTTATAGGTATAGCCTGGGAATTTACACTCGGTGATTAAGTTATGGTGGGTAAGGTAGAGAAACCTTCTTACGGTTACGTCGACACCCCTTTTCTACCTAATTCGAGGTGGAGGGTGCATGATGGAACGCGTCCTCAGCCTAGAAAAGTTACTCCGGGTACTTGTAGTACACAGGATAAGCCTGGGCAGCCTCCATCAGATGCCGTCGTGCTCTTCGATTGGAAGGATACTTCTCGTTGGATGGGCCGCGATGGGGGGCCGATCCAGTGGGCGGTTAAGGATGGCGCGTTGGAAGTCACTAGGACGGGTGACATAGAAACTAGGGAGCACTTCGGGGACTGCCAGCTGCACATCGAATGGGCTGCGCCCGCGGAGGTGAAGGGTAAGGATCAGGGACGCGGTAACAGCGGCGTATTCCTTATGGGTAGATACGAGATCCAGGTTCTAGATGGGTACGATAACGTAACGTATGCGGACGGTATCACCGCCGCCATCTACGGGCAGTATCCTCCTTTAGTTAACGCATGCCGTAAACCTGGTGAATGGCAGACATACGACATATTCTTCTTAGCCCCACGTTTCGAAGGTGAGAAACTCACCCATCCGGCTTACATAACCGTAATCCACAACGGCGTCCTAGTTCACCACCATCAGGAAATCATGGGACCCACAGGGCATAGGATCATACCTTCATACACACCCCATCCCATGAAGGGCCCGCTTAAGCTGCAAGACCACGGCGACCCAGTCCGCTACCGTAACATCTGGATACGTGAACTCAAAGGCTACGACGACACTTCCCTTTAGATAAACTATGAAATTCAAGGCTTAAACCTCCACCCCTCCAAATCTAATATTTTTTCAGGGATTAGCTGGCTTCCTAACCCATAATTAATCGTAAACTCGTTTTCCGACGGTATGAACCCAACGATAAAGCGTCCTAAGTTTAACCTAAATAGATTAAAGGGAATTCGATTCAGTAACGAAATGTTTTTAGGAGCCTTCTTCTCCAAGGTATGAAGCGTGTAATTAGATGAGAACCGTCCTCTTAATCCTTGGTTCTCTCTTCGTGGTAACAGCGTTCCTCATGATCTTCGGTGGTTGGGCGATGTTCTTAGCGAACAGCGCCCTCACAGCTGGCGACGCGTTTCCAAACAGTCGTCTCCACACATCTTCATACGCCTTGGTCTTGAAGCAGGTTAACATCAACATCGGGGACGCTGCTTGGTGGCAACCGTCACCCAGCGATATCGTAACGATCAGGTTGAGCGCATCCAGCAACGATCCTTCGAAGCGAGTCTTCATCGGCGTCGCTCCCGCGGCAGACGCTGACGCATACCTACGCGACGTGCTTTATGCTGAATTAATCAACCTCCAGGTTTCAGGAGACCCTTTCCATGGCTTCAGCTTCACCGTAGAGTATATAATTCATCCAGGTGAGTCTCCTATATGGGCTCCAGCTACAAGAAATTTCTGGACGGTTTCAGTTAAGGGTTATGGGACTCAGACCCTTGAGTGGTCGCCGCGTACGGGTAACTACTGGATCGTGTTCATGAACGAAGATGCCTCAGCGGGAATTGACTTAACTGTAGGGGTAGGTGCGAGAGTCCCACTCTTAGCCATGATGGCTTCAGGCTTTCTCATCGGCGGCGTCATCGTGTTGGTGATAGGGGGTGTCCTGCTTTATTCTGGCATACGGCGTCCATCTCGGGTTGAGGCTGCGAGGACTGAGCCTCAGCCCAGCGCTGTAGTCTACTGCCGCAGCTGCGGTGCAGCGAATCGACCGGACAGTAGGTTCTGCCGTAACTGCGGAGCAGAATTTAAACCCTAGCATAACCTACCATACGCATCTACAAGTATTAAATCGGATGAATGGATCGAGGTCATAGGAAACGTGAGGGGTCTTTTGAAGAGGAGATGGGTTGCCGCGGTCGGCGCAAGCGTGGCGACCTACCTGCCTGTAGTAGCTGGTATTATTGAGCCGATGATCTGGCCTCTTCTAATCGCGTCTCCGCTACTCTACCATTTCTTGTACTGGTGGTGGGGTCCCTTGGAGCAGTACTTTTGGCCTCAATGGTACTTCATCACCTGCTATATTACAGACACCCGCTGGGTTAACCATCTGGCTCCCACCGTGATCACAATCGGTGGTAGCATTTTCATTATAGGTTTAAGCCAGATCGTGCAGGCGAAGGCTCGGAGAACGGGGTTGGTTACAACAGGACTCTATCGCTTCATCCGTCATCCCCAGCATCTCGGCATCGTGGTTACGTCCCTAGGCTTCATGATGTTGAACGGATACGGGATCCGGGTGGGAGACATCTACGCTTGGAGCCTCGTAGTCTTCATATACATCCTCCTCGCGGACAGTGAAGAGGAGGCTCTGGAGAAGGAATTCGGGGACTCCTATCTAAATTACAAGCGGCGAGTACCCTTTATGGTTCCATTCCTGCCTTCCAGCTATGGACGTGTGCCTAAGCTCCTCCCGGAAAAGGGTTGGAGAAGGAGGCTTGCGCTCATCGGAGCCTACGCCGCTGTGCTTGTTATAACCACATGGCTTCTAATCCTCATTCCAAAGGTACACATCAGGTAGTATTCTATATTCCCAAATATGAGAGGATTCCCCTTACAAGGAGTGGCGGGTACACATATAATTCAATTAACAATTAGGGAGGGAAAATCCCTTAACACACCTCTCTTTTTCACAATCTGCCTCAAACAGCGAGAAATTCCTTACGCGCTTCCATGAAAAGCTTTATTAAAATATAATTGATACACCAAAGTAAAACTCCGCTTCAGTAAAAAGCAACGTATAGGGATGGATGGATAAAACGCAGTACGCGAAAGTAGAGGAATGAGGGTCACGTGTTTAAAAAACGTGTTAAGGGTCTAGGAGAGCATAGCTAGGTCGAGGAGATTCATGGGTTGACAGCAGGACGTAGACCTTCGAGGAAGCCTGGTGGACGATCGGGGCCGCCATCGGGGTATCCTAAGGAACAGAGCCGCTACGCGGACCCTGAGAACTGGAAATACCCTGTACACACACCGTATCACGCCATGGCGGCGAGGAGATACTTTAACAAACCGTGGAACCGGGCGGTCTATGACCCTGAGGAGCAGTTCTACGTAGATTCACGGATTAACCAAGCTCTACAGCAATTCGGCGTAGAGATTAAGCCTATGCCTGGAAAAGGCGGTGAAACGCTAGTTCAAGACACGGCTGAAGCTCAGGTCCCGTTAAACATTCAGACCGCGTCCCTGGAGGAATGCCTCCAGTTCCTTCTCGGAGAAAACCGGCTTCAAAGAGCTAAGGCCATAAGCGACGGGGAACTAACCATTCTCCAAAACGATGATAGCAGGCTTAACGCGGAGATCCGAGCCTACAAGGTTCAAATAGACTTCGATAAGAAGATGATATCCCATGACTGCGCTGACTGGAAGAGGAGGAAGCATCTACCACCTTACAAGAAGCTCTGCAAGCACATCGGGAAGATCCTGCTTACAATACCTGAGAAGAAGGCGGAAGCCTTAGCTAAAGACCTAATATCCAACCCTGACTCCTGGACCGTAATCTTCCCAAACCAGTTTAAACAACTAACTCACCCTGGGAAGATCCAGGAAACAGCGTAGTTAGCGGTGTAACCTGGATTCACATATATAAAAGATATCTGAACATAAATGGGAGCGGGCCCGCCGGGAATCGAACCCGGGACCACCGGGTTTCCTTGGTTAACCCATAAAAGCCCGGTACTCTACCTTACTGAGCTTCCCGACCATTTCGGATATGGTTTACGGGCCCAGACCCGCCCCGGTAGATATGCAAAGGGCTCTAAGATAAGGTTTCCTTCACCTACGCCTCTAATGCTACTTACCCTTGCACATCATCTGTCTAACTGAAATCCCATATGGAATAAACGCATTTAAATGATGGTTGACCATGTGGTTTCCAGGTTGAAACACACTCGATGAGGATTTAATAGATTATCGCTAAGTTTAAGTAGCCACCTTTTCATAGATAAACCGCGCCTTGGCCTTTGACAGCCCTGGTAGTATAGTCCGGTTAGTATAGGCGGCTGTCGCCCGCCCGACGTTATGGAGAGAAACGTAAAGTAACGGGAACCGGGTTCAAATCCCGGCCAGGGCGCCAT
>Ga0209314_10000361_pt1 | contig 19911 bp, 15 predicted proteins | sample I19B2metaG_FD_184146 | JGI IMG/M metagenome (GOLD analysis project Ga0209314, IMG submission 184146) | Lake sediment bacterial and archeal communities from Gulf of Boni, Indonesia to study Microbial Dark Matter (Phase II) - ​I19B2 metaG... | ecosystem: Environmental > Aquatic > Freshwater >... | reverse complement strand
CGGTACAATGGGCCATGGAGAGCTATGAAAGAGGGGTCCTCACGCAAGGTGACACTGATGGCTTAAAGCTCATTTTCGGAAACGGCGACGCGCTTTTGACGGCAATCCCTCTCATAGCACATAGAGAGGGGAAGATTGGCGATCTCTTGGCTGAGGGAGTGAAAAGAGCCGCCGAGAAAATCGGGAAAGACTCTTGGAAATGGGCCATGTGCAACTCCAAAGGCCTAGGACAGGCAGGAACCGACACCAGATGGACAAAGGGATACGCTCTCTCGTTCGCAGTGAACCCCAGAGGGCCAGACCATCTACATAGTCAAGTGATTGGAGAATACGGTGGATCGCCCGAGGCAGTCGAGCTGATAGAGAAGATAACAGGGGACGCAAAGTGGGCATCCCCGAAGTACACAGAGTATCGCCCGGAGATCGTGAGATTCTACGAGGACTGCTATGCTGCAACAGACGCGCTCGGATTCTGCACATTCACGGGAAATGCGATTCACACAAATCCTGAATTCATGGCCGCGATCTTCTCGGCTGCCACGGGAATCCGAATCGATGGCAATGACATTAAACACATCGGGAGACGCATCCTGACGCTCGAGAAATGCTTCAATGTCAGAGAGGGTGCAGACAGAAGACTCGACGATCTGCCTTGGAGAATGATGTACGAACCCGGGTCCCAGCGTCACGAGTATGCGAGAAACTCCCCAGAAGAACTGGAAACCATGTTGGACAGGTACTACTCCTTACATGGTTGGGATACAAGAACAAGCTGGCCGCGGAAAGAGGCTCTGGAGATGCTTGGACTGAGCGATATCGCAGAGGAGCTTAGAAGAATAAATAGGTTGCCGGAATGATCGAACATCCGAATGGTTGAGCCCGCCATCTGGATTTTCACGGAAAGAAAAAATGATTATGGGAGAACCGCCGAATCTACGGCAGTTCCTTGTATATCGAATAGTATGGGACGACCGCCTGATAGTTGGGGTTGTAGTCGTATCCGTAGACCCAGCTTCTGCTTACGAAGGTGTTCTTTACTTGAACCAGATAGATCGTTGCAGCCTCTTCCACTAACATCAGCTGAGCTTGCCTGTATAGCTCGACCGACCTCGTTCTATTGGTCACGCTGACGGCGTTGGCTTCATCTATTATCCTTTCGAACTCAGTGTTGTTGTAGAACGACCAGTTGAAGTATTGGTCACGATAGAACATGCCGTAGAGATAGTCGTATGGGTCCGCGGCCCAGCTCGGCCACCAGTCGTGAGCACTCATGTGAGGTGCCTCAGACGGTGTAACGCTGAAGGGGTTGCATAACTGTTCCAGTTCGCTGAACGGGTAAGCTCGCGCATCCAGCGTTATTCCCAACTGTGCTAGGTTGCTTCTGAACAGCTCTGCCATCATTCTCTGCGACTCGGATCCTGTGTAGTAGTACAGTGTGAGGGTGAATCCGCCATTCGGATAACCTGCATCGGTCAGAAGCTGTCTTGCCATGTCGAGATCAAGTTGATACATGAATAGATTGTCATCATGGCCCCAGATCCCTTTGGCAACTGGGCCTTGTAGCTGCTCTGCGTATCCCTTGAAGATTTGATCCACGGCTACCTGATAGGGGAATGCATAGCTGATCGCCTTTCTCACTCTGACGTCGTTGGTCGGCGGCTTCTGAGTGTTAATTCTCCAGTAGTAGGTATGGTAGGTTGGGCTGATCCTAACCGTGAAGTTCGGATTATTCTGGAAGTCGCTCAGCTTTTCGGCGGGTATCGACCAAGTGGAGTCGATTACACCTTGCTTGAGTTGGAGTTCATGCGTGGTGGCCTCCCTCACGATTCTTATTATCACCGTGTCAACGTGCTTTCCAGCCCATCCACCCCAGTAGTCTGCGAACTTCTCGCAAACGACCTGCTGCCCATGCGTCCATTCAACGAGCTTGTATGGCCCAGTTCCGCACTCGTGATCCTTCATCCACTCCTCCGCCCAAGAGTCGTCAGTAGTGGCATGTGCCAACACATATGTCGGGCTCACAATGTAGGTCGTATAAGCTCCGCCGATAATCAGATCGAGTCTCGAAGGGTATTTCATCAAAAATCTAATCGTGAGGCGATCCACAACATCCATCGAATCAACTCCGTAGAGCATATATGCGCCGCCTTTGTTGATTGCCAAAACCCTCTCAAATGAGAACTTCACTGCCGAGGCATTGAGCTCCGTCCCATCATGAAACTTGACGCCGTCTTTCAGGCGGAACGTCCAAGTCATCGCATCGGTGGAAGAATTCCAAGATTCTGCAAGATGTGGTAAGGGTTCGCCTTCAGGAGTGAATCTCGTTAGCGTCTCGTACATTGGCCCCATCTCAACCAGTGAGTCATCGAATACAACCGCCGGATCCAAGGAGCTCGGGTCTGCTGTGAAGGCGTGGATTAGAGTTGTGACGTCCGTAGGTGGTGGAGCGACCGGCCGCGAGGTGTACAGCCATATCCCAGCGACAGCGACGATTACAACGACAACGATCCCAACAATGTATTTTAGAGATCCTCCGCGTTGTGCCATCCTTCCTAACTCCCGCCCATACTGCAAATTACGAAACTTATTAGCTTATTCGACTTCTTTGTGAGCTTGCGCTGGACTTACGGGACCATCCAGCCTCTCCGATTTTGAATATAGGGCAGATGGCGGTCTATGGCCTTTCTGGTAGAATATTCAATAGACCGGAGCTCCGAGACATTGAGTTGGAAAATCACCACGGCAATTCCATCCGGCAAAAACCCCTTATGCCGATCGGAGTGGTTGCCGGAGTGACGAGGAAACGAGGTCGATGAAGGCAAGGATGGCGAACCAGTCGTATCTCCAAATGGAGCCATTTGAGTCGTCGAGCGACGGATGCAGGCGACGGATCATCTTGTCGCGATCGAGATCCTAACGTGGAATGAAATCCGAGGTTCGCTTGAGTCCCAGAACAACTCGCGCCAAGAGTTCAGAAGTATGCTCAACGTCTTTCAAGGACGCTACGGCGTTCGGAGTGTGCGTGTATCTCGCAGGAATGTTGACGTTGACGGTGGCTACACCTCCTCGCGAGAGCTGGACAACCTTGGCGTCCGTCGCTATTGGCGTTGGAGCGGCTCTCAACTGGACGGGGATACCGCTCTCTCGAGCTGCATCCTGAAGCATCTGAACGAGGACTGGGCTGTTATTCGCTCCTTTGTCTATAATTGGCCCTGCTCCCAAACGCGTATCACCGAGATCCTGTTTCTCAAGCATTGTGTCCGGAACATCTGATGTCCAACCTATGTCGACCACAAACGCAGCGTGAGGCTCGATCTGATAGGCTGCGGTAACGGATCCACGAAGTCCAATCTCTTCTTGTACCGTTGAAACAAAGAAGACTGCTGCATCGTGTTCTTCCCTCTCCGAAACCTTCCTCAGAGTCTCCATAATGACAAAGATCCCGAGTTTGTCGTCAAACTCCTTGGCAACGATCAGGTTCCCATCGCGGAATCTTTCAAAGGGCGAGTTGAAGGTCACTGGGTCCCCGACGGAGACCAGTTTCTCCGCTTCGTCTCGACTGTCAACTCCTATGTCTATCCATTGTCGCTTAAATGAGACGACCTTCGCCTTTTCTTCTGGTGAGAGTACGCCGACCTGCCTACTACCCACCACGCCAAGAACCGGTCCTCCCCTTGAATGTATGGTGACTCTACGTCCCAGCGTGATGTGCTCATCTAATATGCCGATCGGCAGAAAATACAGAAAGCCTTCTTGCGAGATGTGGCTAATCATTAGCCCTATCTCATCACAATGTGCCAAGAGCGCGACTCTTGGATGTCCAGCCGGTTTTCGAGCAGCAATCAGATTTCCCATGATATCTATCTTCACGTTATCAACGTACTTTCTTATTCTCTCGGCAATCAAGGATTGAATCGTGGTTTCGAATCCCGAAGGGCTGGGGGTTTCGGTAATCTGCTGCAGAACCCGGAGTCTCTCTTCGTTCCAAGGTTGATTATGTGCCAAAAGAATCCCCGATGTCACCCGTCCTTTCAGTCTTTAGCCTTGTACGTTGACGTTCGATAACTGATTTGCGTTGGCACTTTTCGAACCTGCCAAACCAAATTCGATGCTCCCCAGACTTAATATACAAAACGTCCAAGTTCCAATCTGAGCTGAAATCATGTCCAAAATCGATCGTCGAAGGCAGGGCACCAGATGCGTATGGGGTGGCGAATACAAGGACGGCTGGAAGGGTGCAACTCAGGTACCCGTGGTGCACAGCGTCGCCTTCGGCTATTCAGATGTTGATCAGTGGTTAGCGGTTGCCAAGGGACGGAAGCCAGGCCACATCTATAGTCGAAATACAAATCCGACGGTCGCGGTGTTCGAGGATAAGATTCGAGAGTTAGAGGACGCTGAAGCGGCCACAAGCTTCTCCACGGGCATGGCAGCCATAAGCAACACGTTCTTCGCGCTGCTGACGCCCGGTGATCGAGTGGTGTCAATCAAGGATACCTATGGCGGTGTAAGCAAGATCTTCTTAGAGTTCTTCCCGAGATTTCGAATTGAGACCGTCATGTGCGACACCACCGATTATGGAGAGATCGAGGCCGAAGTGAGAAAAGGATGCAAGATGCTCTATTTGGAGACTCCCACAAATCCCACACTCAAGATCGTAGATATCGCTCGCCTCGCTAAGGCTGCCCATGAACAGAATGCTATAGTGGCTGTGGATAATACATTCGCAACTCCCATCAACCAGCAACCACTGAATCTTGGAGCTGACCTTGTGATACACAGTGCAACCAAATTCTTAGGAGGCCACGCAGACGCCATGGGAGGAGCGGTCTGCGGAGCCAAGAAACTCGTCAACGACGTCTTCCACTTTAGAGAGATCAACGGGGCTACGCTTGACCCAATGTCTGCCTACCTTTTGTTGCGGAGCATGAAGACCCTGCATCTTAGAGTCAGCCACCAGAATCAGAGCGCATTGAAGATCGCCGAGTTCCTAGAACCGCATCCAAAAGTCGAGAAGGTCTTCTATCCTGGATTGGCATCGCACAAGCACCACGATGTCGCCAAGCGACAGATGAGCGGCTTCGGAGGCGTACTTAGCTTCCAGTTGAAGGGCGGCTTCAACGCAGTCAGGAAGTTCCTGCCTCATCTCAGATATGCGCATCTGGCGGCAAACCTAGGAGCTGTCGAGACGATCGCAGGTCCACCAGCAACAACGAGCCACGTTGAATGCACCCCGGAGGAACGAGAAGCGATGGGGATACCTGAGAGTTTGATTAGGTACTCTGTGGGTGTCGAAGACACAGAGGATTTGATAGGCGACATAGAGCAGGCCTTCTCGTATTTGCCCAACTGACGCGATCACACTGAGTCTCGCAGCGCGTAACCGCTCTTACAACATATGAACTTGAAGAGAAGGTTGAGTAGAGGTCCTACTCTTTCCAAGCAACTAGGCTATATGGCACGTGCGGTGAAACTCGATATTCCCATAAAGTTGGACACCGAAAGAAGAATCCGCAATTGACTATGCTGTCATGGTCTCTCGATTCTTTCTCTGGAGCCTCATTCAAACAGGTTCTTCGATGATTCGGGAGTCTGATCCTGACCTCTACGTTTGACTTGTTCCGACTTCCGTTTCTTTTCAAGAAGGATCTGCCAAGCTTCAAACTCCAGCGCTAACCGCCGCTCTTTCTGGAAGGCTTCAATTCGCATCTTGAGACCGTCAAGGCTCTTCCTCAGGCCCAAGAGAGACACTAATCATCGGAGCACAGCGTACAATATTTAACCGTTCTTCCTACATCAGGTTCTGTGCGCAATTCTTCAGCATGACGCACATACAGGTGACCATGAGTAACGAGAAGCTGCGGAGAGATGAGAATGGATAGAGAGAGATCGTTCATTCATCCATACATTCCAAACTCCGTTCCGCAAGTCAAGAACCAGATGCTCAAAGAGGTGGGCGCCAAGAGTGTATGGGACTTCTACGAGGATATTCCCGAGGAACTACGGCTTAAGAAGCCCATGAAGTTGCCCGAACCGCTCTTGTCTGAGTACTCGCTGAGAAGGCACGTGGAAGCCATTCTCTCGAAGAACAGGACCTGCCAAGAGTACCTTAACTTCTTGGGAGCCGGTTGCTGGCAGCACTATGTCCCAGCCATATGCGATGAGATCAACCAGAGAGGTGAGTTCCTAACCGCCTACGCAGGTGAACCGTACGACGACCACGGGAGATTTCAGGCGCTTTTCGAGTACACGAGCATGATGGGCGAGCTTCTGGATATGGACGTCGTCAACGTCCCAACGTACGACGGACTGCAGGCGGCCGCAACCTCCCTTCGTATGGCCTCGAGGATTACTGGCCGACGTGTGGTATTGGTCTCAGGAACAATCGGTGTGGATGAGCTCTCGAAGATCAGAGACTATTGCAGACCTGATATCAGAGTTGAAACGCTGGGCTATGACGCCAGAACAGGACAACTCGACTTGGGCCGTTTGAAGTCCAAAATATCCTCGGAGACAGCGGCCGTCTACTTCAAGAACCCCTCATACTTGGGGTTCATCGAGTCTCAAGGAGACGACGTTTCAAGAATAGCGCATGACCATGGGGCACTGTGCGCGGTGGGGGTCGACCCAATCTCCTTGGGAATCTTGGCTCCGCCGATCGAATACGGAGCAGACATAGTATGCGGTGACATACAGCCGCTCGGCATTCACATGCAGTTTGGTGGTGGCCACGCAGGATTCATCGCGACCCGAGATGAAGAGAGGTTTGTGATGGAATACCCTTCCAGACTCTTCGGAATAGCCCCAACCTCAGTCGAGGGAGAGTACGGCTTCGGCGATGTCGCCTACGTGAGAACCTCGTTCGCACAAAGAGAGAAGGGCAAGGAGTTCGTGGGCACAGCGGCCGCCCTGTGGGGCATAACTGCAGGAGCGTACCTAGCTCTGATGGGCCCTCAGGGTATGCGCGAGATTGGAGAAGGAATCATGCAGAGGTCCCGCTATGCGATGATGCAACTATCCGAGATCAAGGGAGTCGTCTCTCCACTTTTCCAGTCAACTCACTTCAAGGAATTTGTAGTAAACTTCGATGGCACCGGAAAGAAGGTGGACGAGATCAACAAAGGCCTTCTCAAGCACAAGATATTCGGCGGAAAGGATCTCAGGAGAGAGTTTTCCGAACTCGGAAACAGCGCACTATGTTGCGTCACCGAGGTCCACACTAAAGAGGATACTGACAGACTCGTCAGTGCACTGAGGGAGGCGGTCGAGTAAGATGGAAGACATAACCAGGAAACGACACACTGACGGAAGACCGAAGCTAAGACGCTTCCACCAAGCCAAGTGGGACGAACCAATAATCTTCGAGCTGAGCAGAGAAGGAGAGAGAGGCATCCTCATACCTGAAGTCGAGGACGATATCAAAAACACGATCGGGGACGTCATCTCAACTATTCCTGAGAAGATTAGGAGGAGACGACCGCCTAGGCTGCCTGAGATATCCCAGTCACGAGTACTGAGGCACTACCTGAGACTGTCACAGCAGACTCTGGGCGCGGACCTCAACATCGATGTCGGGCAAGGCACCTGTACAATGAAGTACAGCCCGAAGATCAATGAGCAGCTGGCCAGAACGCCGCAGATGGCGGAAGTCCACCCATTACAGGCCGAAGAGACAGTCCAAGGAACACTTGAAGTGATGTACCGATTCGAACAGATCCTGAAGGAAATCTCAGGGATGGACAAGTTCTCCTTCCAGCCTAGGGGCGGCTCCCAAGCCATCTACGCCAACGCCTCAATCATAAGAGCCTACCACGCCTCCCGCGGAGAAGCGGACAAGAGAAACGAAATCATCACGACAATATTCTCTCACCCCTCAAATGCGGCGTGCCCCAAGACGGCAGGCTTCAACGTAATAACACTGTATCCAGACGAGGATGGCTACCCTGATTTGCAGGCGCTAAAGGCGGCCATCTCTGAACACACCGCTGGACTGATGATAACAAACCCCGAAGACACTGGTATCTTCAACCCCAAGATCGAGGAGTTCGTCAGGACGATACACGAGGCAGGAGGACTATGCGCCTACGATCAAGCCAACGCCAACGGAATACTAGGCATAACCAGAGCAAGAGACGCAGGTTTCGATCTCTGTCACTTCAACCTCCATAAGACCTTCTCATCCCCTCACGGATGCGGTGGACCAGCCATCGGGGCGATTGGAGCCGCAAGCGAACTCGCAAAGTTCCTGCCAATCCCGGTCGTTGAATATGATGGAAGCAGATACTTCTTGGACTATGACAGGCCCGAGAGCGTCGGCAAGATAGGGTCATTCTATGGAGTTGTACCAGTCGTATTGAAGTCGTACGCTTGGGCGATGAGCCTCGGTGCAGAAGGCCTGAGAGAGGTCGCGGAGATAGCCGTCCTCAATAACAACTATCTGCTCAAGGGGATGCTCGCGATACCCGGAGTGAGCGCACCATACGCCAAGGGTAAACGGAGAGTTGAACAGGTCAGATACAGCTGGGAGAAACTCACGAATGACACCGGCGTTCACTCCGAGGACGTAGGACTCAGAGCTGCAGACTTCGGTGTGCACTACTGGACAAGCCACCACCCATGGATAGTTCCAGAACCATGCACGCTTGAGCCAACCGAATCATATTCGAAGGCTGATCTCGACGAATACATAGAAATACTCAAGCACGTGGCTGACGAAGCCTACACAGATCCAGAACTAGTTAAGACTGCACCGCACAACAGCACCGTTCACAGAATTGACCACAAGCCACTAGACGATCCATCGCGGTGGGCGATGACTTGGAGAGCATACCGGAAGAAAGTGTCCAAGAAGCAAGGATAGACCGAACGACGTGAGGCCTTGATAAGGAAGATTGGGGTCAGCAAAGCAAGGGATGGCATGAAGTGCATGGAATACTGACACCCATTCCTTGTCAACCCTTTTTTCAGCAATCATTCCTGACTGGAATCTGGTACAGACTCTATTGTGCGCTGGAAGTCGCAATACAGCATCTCTGTGACGAAGCGCTCACAGCGATGGCAGTTAACCTTTTGTGAGACTCATGACCTGAGGTTTCGAGAAGGTGGCATTTTGCCGATGTCAAACTCCGTTGGAACGAAATCCTCCGGAACGTTGAGTGGAAAGGTGGTTCTAATCACCGGTGCTGCATCGGGCATTGGGCGGGCGACGGCGCAGCTCTTTGCCAGAGAAGGAGCGGCTGTCGTGGTGGCCGACATAAACGAGACTGAAGGTCAGGCCGTAGCCCAGACGATTCGAAACGAGGGAGGAAAGGCAGTCTTTCTGCGTGTTGACGTGTCCAAAGCGGCCGAGTGCCAATCTGCTATAGAACAGACGATTCAACAGCTGGGCAGACTGGACATCCTTTTCAACAATGCGGGAATCATCCGACGGGCATCGGTCGTAGAGACGAAGGAGGAAGAATGGGATCGGATCATGGCGATCAACGTCAAATCGATCTTCTTGCTCTCGAAGTACGCCATCCCTGTCATGGCAAAGGCGGGGGGCGGGATCATAATAAACACCGCATCCGGATGGGGCATAGTTGGCGGCCGTGATGCAGCTGCATACTGCGCATCAAAAGGAGCAGTCGTCCTTCTGACAAAGGCCATGGCCATAGACCATGGAGGGCAGAACATCCGTGTCAACTGTATCTGCCCAGGCGACATCGACACAGCCATGTTGCACAGCGAAGCCAGACAGCTCGGCAAACCTTGGGAGCAGTTCCTCTCCGAAGCGGCGCAACGTCCACTAGGAAGGATCGGCCGACCAGAGGAGATCGCTCAGGCGGCCTTGTACTTGGCCAGTGACGCTTCTTCCTATGTCACTGGATCAGCGCTAGTGGTTGATGGGGGCGGGCTCGCAGGATCATGAAGAAGGGCGCAGATCTTATCGTCATCCGACGAGGCGGCGCCTTTTCATTTCATGAGAGCCCAGAATCATACCTGCCGAAGATCTGAAACACATTATGTGTTCCAATCGGCGAGGAAATGGAAAAAGTCAAGATAAGGGACTCATCTGAGGCAGGGGGTCACCGGCGCGGAGGAATATTCAGTATCTTCCTTGCCTCCTCCGGCGTGGCGATGTCTCTACCGAGTTCTTTGGCCAGTCGCACTACCTTACCGACGAGTTCGGCGTTGCTCTTGGCGAGAACGCCTCTAGATAGGTATATGTTGTCCTCGAACCCGACTCGAACGTGTCCGCCCATTGGTATCGCGACAGCTGCCATCGGCATCTCGTATCTACCTATGGCGCAGACTGACCAAGTGGCGTTCTTTGGTATCTCCTCAGCCAAGTATGCCAGATTCTTCACCGTCGGCGAGATGCCGGTCTTCCCGATCATGACGAACTGGTAGTGTGCTGGCTCTTTGATCGCTCCTCTCTCGATCATCGTCGCTGCAATGTTGATCATGCCCGTATCGTAGATTTCCAGTTCAGGTTTGACGCCTTCTTCCAGCATCCATTTGGCCCATCGTTCGACGCGAGCGGTTGAGTTTATGAATACGTCGTCGTTGATCGGCGTGAACCAGACGTTCACGGAACCCATGTTCAGCGAATCCATGTCGGGTTTCAACTTGATTCGCTCGTGGATTACGTCATCCAGCTTCTCCAGAGGTACTTCTCTGCCTCCTCCCGTGGTTATGTTCACGATGATATCGCATTTCTCGCGTATTTTGTCATAGTATTCTTTGAATAGCACATTATTGGCGACAGATTTCCCGGTTTTGGGATCCCTTGCATGAAGATGAACGATTGAGGCTCCAGCTTGATAAGCTCGATATGTCTCGTCCACAATCTCATCTGGTGTTATTGGAACGTATGGTGTATCGGCCTTCATCGCTGAGAAGCCCGTGACGGCGCAGGTTATGATCAACTTCTCCATCCAGATCACTTCTCGACGATGATCTGTTATCACAGCCCTTTAACATTTGCACAGGCAGGAAAGACCAAACTCGTCAGCGTGAGCGGTCATGACGCGCCGTTATCGACAGGAATCATAGGCGAAAGGCGTCTTCTCTCCTTTACAGGAAGAATGAAGACTGCGCCAGCAGCTGAGAGGAGAGCTGTAACGATAAAGGCTTGTTTGAATCCCCAGAGATCTATGATCAGACCCAAAACGAGCGGTGCTATGCCCCCCAGAGTCATCTCAATGGCAAAGAAGAGTCCGAACACCACGTCTCTGATCTCTGGATCTGCAACATCCGCTAGGAAAGCCTGCAGAACTGATGCGGACGAATAGAGAGTAAAACCCAGAAAGAGTAGATCGGCCACGACAGCGTACAGGTTTGTGGCCAGGGTCAACAGATAGATTGAGAGGGCAGAACTCAAAACGGCCACCAAGATCACAGGCCTTCTGGAGAACCTGTCTGAGGCGTATCCAAAAATCACCGGGCTCATCGCTCCCGCAATCAACATTATTGTGAAGAAGATACCGGCCTTCGCGATGTCGAATCCTAGTACACTCGTGAAGTAAGATGGGGCAAAGTTCGTCACAGCCCTAAATCTAAAACTGGTCAACGATCCGATAGCCGTTATCGCCAAAACCCGAGTATCGCGAAAAGCGGTGAGCAGACTTGCGCCAGACTTCTTGATCGATCGATCTTGGCCAACATCTCTAGCCTCACTCACTAGGAACAAGAATAGCAGGCCCGTGATCACTCCAGGCAGGATGAATAGGTATAGAGTGTTTCGCCAACCTAGATAGACGATCATGAAACCGGCTGCTATCGGAGTCAGAGAGGTCCCGATGTTTCCGCCAGTAAGGTGGAAACCCATGGCTCTACCTCGCCCTGCCTTGAAACGCTCCGATATGAATGAGGTTCCGATCGGATGATAGAGGCTCGCCCCGACTCCCGACACCCCCTGCAAAGTCAGGATTTGGGCGTACCCCGCTGAGGTTCCAGTTAGAAATGTCGCCACAGCCATCCAGATCATGCAGACTCCGACGAGTATCCTCCTCTTGACGTACTTGAAGAGGAAGCTGATTGGGAACTGAAGTGCAGAGAAAATCAGTATAAAAACCGATCCAAGGAGTCCGAGCTGCGCGTAAGTGAGATTGAACTCTTGCCCAAAGATAGGATAGAAGAGCGGCAGCAAGGCGGTGTAGACGTGATGTATGCCATGAGCCAGAGAAAGCATGACTAGCAAACCGAGCGAGGAGTTCTTAAACCGCTGTAGAGCCACGTCTCAGAGCCCCGTCACGGATGAGAGGCGTGTCAATGTTGCAGGCCAGATATATCTTCGACTAATCCTGCCGACCTAACTAGATCGTAATGTCGCAAACGTCAGCTTGATTGAGATCTCTGATGTCGGCAGTCCTCAGCTCAACGAGCTTCGATCTGGATCCCCCTCCTGAGAAGAGCGTCTCAAATCGGAGAAGGCTCTCGTCCATCAGCACCCTCATCTTAGTCTTATGTCCAACTGATGGGGTTGCTCCGGGCGGGTAGCCGCTGACCTCCTCCGCCCGGTCAAAGGGCACCAGCCCCACCGACTTGACTCCCAGAATCGCCGCAACCTTCCGGAGGTCCACTTTATTGTCTCCGGAGACGATCAGCAAGACGTACTCGCCGCGATGAGTTTTCGCAATGAGATTCTTCGTTACCTTTTCTAGAGGAAGTCCCGCAGCCTTAGCAGCATCTGAGGTATGAACGGTCTCGCTCTTCTCGACAAACCTGAACCATATGCCCGTCTCTAGTAGGAATGACCCAAGATCCATTGCAGACACCTGTACTAAGCCACCCCAGGGATTTCATCACGGTCTATCACAAAGTCTAGGATAAACGGCCCGTCAGAGTTCAGAGCTTCTCTCACCGATGGTTCGATCATTCTAGGATTCTCGATTCTCTTTCCTTGGGCGCCCATCGACTCTGCAAGCTTCACAAAGTCCGGCGTCCTCCTGAACTCTGTTGCCGTAATCCTCCCGCTGTAGAAGCGCTTCTGCATGTACCTTATCATCCCTAGGCTCGAATCGTTCAGGATGCAAACAGGAATGCTGATGGAATTTTCGACTGCTGTGGTGATCTCTTGGCAGACCATCTGAAAGGCGCCGTCGCCGGTGAATGCTACCACTTGTCTGCCGGGCAGAGCCAACTTGGAACCGATGGCTGCGCATAGTGAATAGCCCATGGGAGTGAATCCGGCCGGATGGATCCAAGTTCGAGGCTCGTAGATCTCGAAGTAGGTCGAAGGCCATTCTTTGCAGAATCCAGCCTCCGCTGTGACGATCGCATTCCTCTTCAAGACCTGCCTGATCTCTTTCATGATTCTTTGAGGCTTGATCGGAACTTGATCAGATTTCGCCTTGTTCTCGACCGCCTTTCTCCAAGCTGACTTCAGTACAGATACTTCTTCAAGCCACTGTTTGCGCAAGGATTCAGACGGCAAATCCAACCCCACAACATGAGTTAAGAGCTGCTCCAAAATGGTCTTTGCATCTCCGGTGATGCATAGGTCTGGACGCACGTTCTTGCCGAACTCCGAAGGATCGATGTCGATCTGTATGACTCTCGAAGAGCTGTTTGGGAGAGTCCAGTTGTTGGTTGAAACGTCAGTGAATCTGAAACCTATCGCAATAACCAAATCCGCTCTCGAAACAACTTCCGACGCAAACGCGGGAGTGAACTGTCCAGTTCTACCCACACTTAACGGGTGATCCTCGGGCAAAGAGCCTCGACCGTTGTAGCTGGTTGCAACCGGAGCATGAAGGGTCTCCGCCAACTTTGTAAGTACTTCTGAGGCACCAGACGAAATTACACCGCCACCCGCCCATATGAGGGGTCTTACAGAAGAGCCAAGCATTCTAGTCGCCTCTTCCAGATCTGCGGTGCAGGCGGCAATACCCGAGAGGCTCGGCGTTTCGATGTGACGCGCAAGCTCGGCATCCGTCTTGCCCTTCTGAACATCGACTGGAATATTAACATGCACAGGACCGGGCCGAGGTCCACGAAGATAGGTCATCGCACACTTGAGTATGTTGGGCAGATCCTTGGAACTACTCGCTCGAACACTCCACCTCGTAATCGGTTCAAAGAGCTTTGCGTGATCGAAATCCTGCTGAGCGTTGCGCCCCATAAAGTCTGTTCTAATGTTGCCTGTGATTGCCAAAACTGGAATTGAGTCGAAATAGGATCCAGCTACTCCTATCGTGAGATTTGTTGCGCCAGGCCCTACAGTTGCCATGCAGACGCCGATTCTGCCAGTTACCCTAGCGTATGCATCTGCCATGAAGCTTGCCGCCTCCTCGTGTCTCACAAGGACGTTTCGGATCTTCGAATTGTGTCTTAACGCGTCGTAGATGGGGAGAATCGAGCCTCCAGGCAGTCCGAAGACTAGTTGAGTGCCTTGCCGTTCAAAGGCGCCTACTAGGTACTCGGCACCAGATGTCTGTTGAGCCATGGATTCTCCTCTGTTGTCTGCCTTATAGTCGATACGGTTTCACGGGCCGGTGTACGGCGAAGAACAATTAGATCCAAACGTGGCAGTTTGTCAAACGTCAATTCTCGGCCTTTTTTTTGCGGCAATTGGTGTCTAATTCTGCCATAGGAGTAACTTGGCTTTTAGATGATTATGTAAATGGTCTTCGAGATGGAAACTGGGATCTGGCTCAGAAACGCTCGAAAACGACTGAACCGAGCTGGAAGAGCATAAATGAGCTGAGAGAACACAGAATATGGGCATCCCCGAAAAGAGGGCAAGAAAGACGACGGAGGAAGCTAGTTGCCAACAAAGTTCCTGAAGAACTGGGAGAGGGATGAAGGCTACTCGGTCTTTCGAAGGGTTCAAGACAGAATTCATCCCGGTCCACCCCTCAAAGAGCGGCTTACAAACTCAATATATCGAATACAAGTGATGCGGCACCGAATGGACGACACTGAAAACAGGCTAACTCAGAAAGACAAAGATATGTTCAACAAGTGCGTTAACGCTCAGATGGCAAAGCAGACCGATAGGGCGGCGATGTACGCAAATGAACTAGCGGAGATGAGAAAGATTGCAAAGCTCATACTGCGAAGCCAAATGGCACTTGAGCAAGTGGAGCTTCGACTAGCAACCATAAGAGACTTCGGTGACGTCGCGGTCACTATGGCGCCGATCATAGGAATAGTCCACGCCATCAAGAATCAGCTCATGGGCGTAATGCCTGAAGTGTCATACGAGCTGGGAACGATCGGCGAAACTCTGAACAGCCTCGTAGTTGAGGCCGGAGACGTTACAGGGACAGGTTATGATATCGAAGCGTCCAGCGAAGAAGCGACAAAGATCCTCACTGAGGCGAACGCAGTGGCAGAACAGAAGATGAAAGAGAGATTCCCGGAGCTGCCGATTGCCGTTCCCGCCGCGGAGAGGGAAAAGGCAAGATCTCCGTAATGCCTCTCCCTTTTTTCTAGTCAATCTGTCAAGGCATTCTCTCGAGACCGATCGCGCTGGCCGAGCACTTGAGTCCTGATTCAAGCAGTGTAGACAAAAGACGATTCACATCAGAGATGGAAAGAGAAGATTGGGCCGATGATCTACCCTTCGGCATAGAAAGACTGGTTCGATATGAGCTATCCGGGGAGGGAACCCAAGCTCGCCTAGCACTCTGTGCCAAATTCATGAAAGAGCATAAGGCCTTTTCCATGGATCTACTCTCAACATGGGAAGAACGGGACGAACTGAAGACCGAATACGGGGAGAAGATCTACCTGATCTACAGGATAGTTGAAGGCGAGAGCGATGTTGATGTCGTCTTGCAGTATCCAGACGAAGAGAAAGTGGTCGGAACCCTGACTATGCGAATCTTCGACAACGGAGTCAGAGTGTTCTAACTCGGCAGATGGAGTCGAGCTGCCCAAAGACGAACCATTCATCGTATTTCTCTGAATCCCCTAGAATTGTTGACCGTCTCCTTCATGATCTGAAAGGGTTCAGATTCCAAGGTCAGCCACGCCGCAAAAGCATCCCCCTTCTCTGTCATAGAAATCGATATTGGTATCCCCGGTGACTTCTGAGACCTGATAGAACTTTATTCACTGATACAAACCGAAACGGGATACATTTGCAGGTAGAATCGCAATCTGAGGGCATTGATGATCTGCTTCTGGATCTTCTCTCAAGCTGGTTCGAGGCGATCGCCAATCCTGCTGAGGCCCAAGAAAAGGTTCTACGAGACCTCCTCAAGGCCTACTCGACAACAGGACTCGGAAAGGAACATGCGATCTCTGAAGGCCTGAATCTTCAAGAGTTTCGACAGAGGCTCCCAATCTTCAGATACGAAGACCTACTTCCGTACTTCGACCTGATAGAAAAGGGAGAATTCGACGCGCTCTTGGCCGATCGGCCGGTCGGATGGGTGATGACCAGAGGAACCACCGGCCAGTATAAGGTAATCCCTGTAACACAGAACCACCTCGATAAGATCTTGATTTGCGGCTCCAGAGCGGTCACCAACTATATACTCAAGACTCGTGACTACGCCCTCCTAGAAGGGAAGGCCCTGAACCTGAACTTTCCCTCTGTTGTCTATCAACGGAGATTGGGCGACCAACTTGTGAGCTATGGATACAGCTCAGGAACCTACGCGCGTCTACACCCTGAGTTCATCGGCATGGAGCTAACCCCTCCCCAAGAAGATATTGACAAACAAGGAGCAGACCTGACCAGAGAAGGCTGGGAGAGAAGATTCGCAGTGACGTACGAGGCGTCAAAAGGACAGAATGTAAGGAGCGCCATCGGCGTCGCTCCTGTTATCCGCTCATTCGCAAGATATGTTAAGAGAAGACACGGAGTCTTCCCCAAAGACCTCTGGAATACGCACACAATCTTCTGTACCAGTGTCAGGAACATTCATTGGAGCTACGAATCCACTTTCAGAGCCCAGTACGGAGCAAAATCAGTGGTTGAAATATACAGCGCGACCGAAGGCGTCTTCGCGCAGCAACTCGACAAGTATCCATACGTAGTTCCGAACTTCGATACATATCTCTTCGAAGTTGTATCTGGAGGCGGAGTGAAGCTCCTTCATGAGATGAAGAGAGGTGAATGGGGCAAACTCATAATCTCTTCGCGTCTCCTCCCTAGGTATGATATAGGCGACCTAGTAGAATGCGCAGGAAAGAGATACTATCGTGTCATCGGCCGCGCCAAGACCCGCACTATCCTCGAGCACTACCTGAGGAGAGCCATCACTTCATGGTTCATCTAGGCGTGGGTGTACGTCGATAAGTCGAAAGCGCGGAAATCACGATTGCGATTCCCAGTCCTATAATAGCCAAGGGCCACCACTCGGCTATCTCAGCTATCGCCGCTACGCCTATGAAGACTAGTACCAGGCCGCCGACCAGTGGTGCAGTTGCTGGTCCCCGATAAGTCGTGGTGCCGAATCGCAGCACAGCGAGGACGAGGAGAACGGCTCCAATTCCCAATAGGAAATATCCCCACCAGTGTCTCCATGCCAATATTCCAGCTTGAGCTAGGAAGAAAGTCACGCCCAGTAGAACTAGTATTAGTCCACCAACGATCGGGCCAGTTCTGTCCTCGTGTTTTTCTCCTTTCTCTTCTTTCTCGCGTTTCTCCTCCTTCTCTTCCTTCTCGTGCTTCTCCCCTTTCTCATATCTTCGAGGAGGCGCGGGTGTAACTAGCTGAACGGGGCTTCCACACCTCGGGCAGAAGGTCGCTCCTTCTGGCAACGCGTTTCCGCATCTTCGACAGTAGGGCATGAAAATCACTTTGCAGAGTTAATCCCCGACGAACCTGATTTAAGTGTAGTGATGTCTTGGTGTCGTCGGCCTAGTCGAGCTTCATGATCCTCCTTATTGTTGGGAGAGAGCGTATGAGATCCACAAGTCCTTCAATCATGAGCCTGAAGACCTTCTCTCCCTTCTCTCTGGTCGCTTTGGTCGCGTCCCCGACTACTCCTGTCTCTGACAGTTCCATGATACGGCGGAACTGACCAAATCTAAGAGACGGGCCGGGGATGATAGGGTCGGATTTCGAATATCTCTCTTTGAGGATCGGATTAACTTCCTTGACGAGCTGTCCCTCTCTGACTTCGCTCGGTCTCAAGGCAAGAGCCAGCGACGATTCGGTCTCGCAAGCATGCATCACCATTCGATCGTCAAGCGCTCCAGGCTCGCTTTCTCTGTGTTGCTTCATATATTCTGACGAGAAGATCCAGGGGCTGACGAGGGTGGCTAAGACGTTTGGAAGATCTCGTCTGAGTTCTTCGATGACGAGGTTCATGGGTGTGATATTGCCGCCGTGGCCAGTCACGAAGATTATGTTTCTAAATCCGTGACCTGCTAGGCTTCGTGCGATATCTTTCACGCATGCCATGAAAGTTTGAGGAGTCAGAGAGATCGTTCCGGAAAATCGAAGAAGCTCATCAGACATCCCGAAGCAGAGTGGTGGTGCGACCACTACATTCTCACATCTAAGAGCGGCATTGATGCAGAGCTGAGTCGAGTTGAAGATGTCATTGTCGAGCGGTATCGCTGGGCCATGTTCCTCTGTCGACCCGATTGGCACGAGAGCTGTCTCGACACCTCCACCAATGCACTCCTTCATCTCTTTCCACGTCTTCTTTCCCAACAGGACATCCTCGCTCCCACTCCAAGGCAAGAACACAGGATATAATTTCGCGGCCTTCACTCTTCTACGATCCATGGCAGAATCTCTCCATTACTGTATCAGTCTTGATTGACAGATCTTAACTTAACCTAGAGGGTGCAAGGTCTCTTTGCGCCTCGTCTTTCGGCTTATGATAGGATGTTATATCGACTGTAACCGTATGAAAATGGTTTCAGCAACTGATAACGTGCATCTCCAGTGGGAGGAGTTCGAACAATGAGGGGTATAGAAACTCTCGCAAGAAGCGAAATGGTGGTCGCAAAGCATACCGCAGCGGCCAAAGTCGGTGCCGATGTGTTAAGGAAAGGAGGAAATGCTGTCGATGCGGCCGTCGCCACCGCCTTTGCTCTTGGGGTTGTAGAGCCATATATGAGCGGAATCGGAGGCGGAGGCCTGATGGTCATCCATCTTGGTAGTGAGGATTACGTTATAGACTACACGATGAGGTCTCCGAACAAGGCCTCAGCTTCGATGTATGATCTTGAAGAAGGCATCGCTCCGAGTCTGTTTGGATGGCGGAAAGTCAGGGATGACGCGAACATCCACGGATACCTCTCAATATCTGTTCCAGGAACGGTCTCTGGATTGAGCAAAGCGATGGAGAAGTTTGGACGGCTGAGCTTGGAAGAAGTCATCGCCCCAGCCGTGAGATTGGCAGAGAAGGGGGTCGAAGTTAATTGGTTCACGACTATGTTGACGGCAGGCGAGATGGACCTTCTCGTGAAATACGAAGAGATCTCGAAGATTTTTCTGAAGAGAGGTTTTCCTTACAAGCCGGGCTTCACATATCCTCTTGAGATGCCCGAGATACTCAGACAGCCTGACCTAGCTAGAACCATGAGGACGATAGCCAGAGAAGGGGCAGACGCCTTCTACAAGGGTGAGATTGCCGGGAAGATCATAGAAGATGTCGAGAGAAACGGAGGCATTCTTTCAGCGCAAGATCTTTCGGGATACCAAGCAAGGATAGAGCGAGCTGCCCCAAACGACTACAGAGGATTCACAATCCATTGTGCAAAGGGTCCTTCTGGGGGGCCAACTCTAGTTGAGAATCTGAATGTGCTAGAAGGTTTCGACCTGAAGGCTATGAGGCACAACAGCCCTCAATATCTCCACAGAGTGGCCGAGACAGGGCGTCTATCTCACCACGACAGGTTCAAGTTCTTGGCGGATCCAGACTTTGCTGATGTTCCGTTAGACCGATTGATGTCAAAGGAGTATGCGGCGCAACTACGATCGACGATGAGCTTGGAGAAGGGGAGAGAATC
>Ga0209314_10000360_pt1 | contig 19919 bp, 14 predicted proteins | sample I19B2metaG_FD_184146 | JGI IMG/M metagenome (GOLD analysis project Ga0209314, IMG submission 184146) | Lake sediment bacterial and archeal communities from Gulf of Boni, Indonesia to study Microbial Dark Matter (Phase II) - ​I19B2 metaG... | ecosystem: Environmental > Aquatic > Freshwater >... | reverse complement strand
GGGGTGGACGGGGCGCGCTTCGCCGACAACCTCTTCGGCAGCTGCGTTTCAGGAGTCTTGCGCGGCGGCCTGATCGACAGGGCCGAGGGTGGCACGCTCTTCCTCGACGAGGTTGGGGACCTGAGCCGCGAATCCCAGATCGCCCTGCTGCGCCTCCTGCAGGAGGGGGAGTACTACCGTAACGGCTCGGAGATCCCCATGCGCAGCAGTGCGCGGATCATAGCCGCATCCAACCGTGACCTGCGCCAGTTGATCGATAGCGGCAGCTTCAGGAGCGATCTCTTCCACCGTCTCAGCGCCCATCAGATCCACCTGCCGCCGCTTCGGGAGAGGTGCGAGGACATACCGCTCCTCGTCCAGCACTACGCCGAAGCCGAGGCGACCCACCTGGGGAAAGAGCTCTCCCAGATACCACGGGAGCTCATGGACGCCCTGACTGCCTGCGAATACCCTGGCAACGTGCGGGAACTGATCAACATGGTAAGAAACGGAGTTGCCCTGAGCGACGGCCCCCACCTTTCCTTCGACGGATTCCCCCTTCTCCCCAGGTCGAAAAGGGTAGTTTCCGATCTCCTCAGGGTTTCCAGTGACGAAAAGTACACCATTCACGCCGTATTCGACAGGTTTCCCACCATGGAGCAGTTCGAAAGGCTGGTAATAGAGGAGGCGATCAGGTTCGGCGGCAGCAAGGCAAACGCCGCCGACCTCCTTGGCATCAGCAGGCCGACTCTCAACAGGAAAATCAACTCCGGCGGCGATGACAATTGACCCTGAACGGCAGTCGGGTGGTGATAAAGAGAGTTAGGGGATGGTATGTTCTGTTTTTCGCGCCCGGGGCTGAACACGAATGGTGAGTTCGTCTTTGATGGTGAAGTGAACCTGGAATCAGAGCAACAGGGCCTTTGCGCGAACATAGACACTGCTTAGCTGCCGAATCCAGCTGATCTCTGCGGGAGCCGAAGGGTCTAAGAATCCTGCTCCGTCATCATGATTGGGAGGGAGACCCTGAAGGTGGAGCCCTCCCCGGGTTTCGAATCCACGCCGATGCTGCCGCCGTGCTCTTCGACGATGAACTTGGAGATGTACAGCCCCAGGCCGCTCCCCCCCCTGTCGATCCGCGTCGAATAGAACGGGTCGAAGATCCGCGGCATCTCCTCCGCGTCTATCCCTCTCCCCCTGTCGCTGACCTCCACCAGCACCTCCCCGCTGTCGGCGGCGTAGCTGGTTGTCACCCGCACCTCACCCTTCTTGTCATCGTAAGCTTGGGCGGCGTTCATGATCAGGTTGAGCAGTACCTGCTCCAGCTGCTTTGGGTTCCCCTTGACCTGGGGGATATCCTCACCCAGCTCCGTGACGATACTCACATCCTCCCGCCTGCCGTGGGCGCGGAGTATGGAGACTGCCGCCGTGGCGACGTCGTTGATCATCACCATCGACTCCTGGCTCAGGCGCTCGCCGAGGCTGTAGTTTCGCAGGTCCCTGATAACCTGTTCAATCCTCTCCGTGCATCTGCCGATATTGGCGCAGGCGCTCTGGATCTCCTCCCTTGCCTGACCGTACGGCAGGCCGCAGAGGGTAAATTCTCCGACCATGTTTCTGGTGCTGTCCAGAACCGGTATGGCAGCCTGCCACATCTTGGAGAGGTACTCATTGGTAAGGCGGATTGAGCCGTTTGGGTTGTTGATCTCGTGGGCCATGCTTGAAACCAGCAGTCCAAGGGAGGTCATGCGGTTGGTGTTGATCAGCTTGGCCATCAGCTTCTTCTTCTCTTCGCGGATCTCCAGCCTGAGGGAGCGCACGAGCTCATCGTTGAGCCTCTTGTTCTCCTCCTCCCTCTGACGCAGACTTGTTGCCAGATCCAGGACCGCGATCGCCGCCTGTTCCGTTTCATCCCCATGGGAAAAGGTTATCTCCGGGGAGAGGTTCCCCCTTTCTATCTCCCTGATCCCTGCCAGCAGGTTCTGGAAGGGGGCTGTGATGTGCCTGAGAAGGAGGTAGCCGAGGAGCGTCGCCCCCCCCCAGAAGGCCAGGCTGAGAATCAGCGCCATCCGGTAGAGGTTGCGGAGCTGACTCGTCAGGCTCTGCATGTTCATGGTGACTTCGATGTAACCGATCACCCGGGAGCGTGTATAGTCCTCACCCAGAAGGAGCGCCTCGGGGGTATAGTTGAGATCCTTGATCAGCACCTCCTCACGCACGCTGATCGTCTCCCCACCCAGCTTTACCGCCGGTCCCTTCCCCTCGGCGAGGAGGATGTTGTCGTGATTGAACACCCGGATGGCCGTGACGGCGCTGTTGTCAAGGGATTCGGCTATGCAGGTTGCTATCCCTTCGCGGTATTCGGCGTAGAGCGGCAGCCTGATGCCGCTCTTCAGGGCGGTTATGACAAGCCTACCATCCTGCGTGAGGCGTTCGATGGAGCTTTGGCGCTGCTGCGCCAGGTAGAAAGAGGTGAAGGCGGCGATGGTCAGCGCCGAGAGGATGGTGAAGAGGATGAAGAGGCGGAAGCGGAGGGTCTTCCTGGCGAACAGATGCGAGAGAAATGGGCTCATGGGGTAGGCCGCTGCAGTTGATGCTCAGTCCTAAGCATCGTTTTCCCGTTTGTCGATTGCGCCGGAGATGAGGGGGATCCTGATACCCAGCCTTCTGGCGACCGCGTCGTTGAAGCGCACCCTCCCCGAAGGGGGGTCTATCGACTCGGACTGTTCGCCGTTTTTCACCCCATTGATCATGATGCAGAGGTTTTTGCCGATATCCTGGCGAGTAAGCTCGATGCTCGCCAGCGCCCCCTTGGAGAGGTACGCCGATGAGAAGCCGATTACCGGCAGGTTGCTCCTCTGGGCGAAGTTGAAATAGCTCTCCAGGTTCTCGGCAGTGATGGCGGTGGTGTCGGGAATCATCCAGATTGCATCGATGCCCCGCTTGAACAGGTCCTTGAGCCTGTCCGTGACCTCCCGGGGCGAACTTACCTGCATGTCTATGAGCTCAACACCGCTGCCGCCAGCCGCCTCCCGGGCACGCTGCAGGTAGGCGCCGCTCCGCTTCTGGTCGTAGAGCACGCCGACCCGGTTCAGTTTCATCCTGTGGAAGAGCTGCAGGTAGCTAGACGGGGATACCATCATGCTCACCCCGGTGACATTGCGGCCGACCCTCTCCGTCTCGGCGCCGAGGGCCATGGCGTAGATCACCGGCACGGAGCGGATCTTCCTCGCCGCGGAGAGGGCATGGTCGCCGATGGCCACAACCACTGAAGGGCGCTCCTCCCGCACCATGCGCTGGACATCCACCTCGGCGTAGTCGGAGAGGATAAGGGTCCTGTTTCTGTTGGCGCAGTCGTTCTGCACCAGGCGGGTCACCTGCTCAAGGGCAGGGGAGGTGCTCCCCTGGAGGATGAGGACCTCGGCGGCAATGGCGGGGAGGGGGGCGAGCGCAAGGGCCGCTATGGCGAGAATGAGGTATCTCAAAACTTGAACCTCACTCCACCCTCGATCCAGCGGGGGGTATTCTTGTAGAGATCGTTTATGTACTGAGAGCCGTTGAAGAGATTGTGGCCGGTGAAGAAGATTTCCGGCGATAGATCGTTTAACGGCAAAAGCTTCTGGGTGAGGCTCAGGTTCCAGATCATCGACGAGTAACGGGCAGGGTAGGAATCCGGGTTCCACCAGACGTAGTTGGCGGAGAGCACTCCACACAGGCCGAAGCTGCTCTTGTAGTCAAGGCTTGCCTTCAGTGACTGTTCGGGAGTATTCGGCGCAGGATCGTGACTATCCTTGTCTCGGTTGTCGCTATATGTATAGGCTGCGCCCAGTGTGAAATCGTGGAGCGGCAGGCTTCTGGCCTCCAGTTCGACACCTTGTCGAACCTGGGTAAGGCGCTGGCCGGGGGATGGTTCAATGTCCCAGAGATAGTTGTAGAATATAGTCCCCTTCAGCCAGACTGCGGGCAGTAAGGAGGATTCCGCGCCAAGTTGAACGGTGCGGATTTTCTGTACATTATGGGAGTTGGAGACCGTCGGCAGGCCGTATCCCTGGGCCGCATAGCCGCGGACGACTGTCTTGTCGTTAAACTGCCAGGTTGCACCGAGGGTTATGCTGAGGGGGTTTCTCCCCAAGGCCGTATGGTCGAAGCGAATCCCGGGGAGAAGGGTAAATCTGCCACTGGTCCAGGAGCCGTTCAGGTAGGTGGCCCAGCGGTTGAGATTCTTTTCGCTTCCTGTGGCATCAGTTAGATTCTGGTGCTCGATGTTAGTTCCGAAGAGGAGTGAGCTGGTAGTCGTATCCCAGCGAAGCTTTGCACTTGCAATGGAAAAAATCTCTCTTACAGGAAACACCCATGGTGGCATGAGCGGATCAGGAACAATGCTTCCCCAGATGACCTTGTCCTGGTAGGATTGGTGTCTGGCTGACAGTTCGATGCCCAGGTTGTTTCCCAGGGGCTGGGAATATTCAATGAAACCATGGTAGAAGATGGTATCATCCGTATCCTTATAATTAAGTGGGACCGACGCCTCCAGGCCGCGGAAAGAATCCCGCACGCCGCCTCCCAGGGTGACGGTACCTCTTGAGGGGAGGTCGTAGGCGAGCTTCAGCCAGCCATGGTTGAAGTTGATGCCGTTGCCCAGGCGCAGCCCTTTGGAGTGGAGATGGCCGCCTCCCAGGTAGTAGCCGAATCGGTCTAAAGTACCGGACAGTTCGGCGTTAAGCTCAGTGGTTCCATTCTCTCCGTAGGTAGTTAGGGCAGTGCCGCCTATGTCTCCCTCCGGGTCGGGAGACTTGGTGACGATGTTGATAACCCCGCCAAGAGCCGGTCCCCAGGCAGCCGATGCCGCCCCCTTGACGATCTCCACCCGCTCGATTTGCTGGGCGGGGATCAGTCCGATGTCGGGGAAGTTATTGAGAAGGTCGTTCTGCACGATGCCGTCGAGTATGACGAGCACATGCTCGAAGCCGAGACCATTGACGGAAAACGCCCCCCAGCTTCCGGGGGTACGTCGGGATCCAAGTTGGATGCCAGGGACGTGGAAGAGGACTTCCTCCAGGGTATGGACTTTCAGCTTGGCGATCTGTTCGCTGGTGATGACCGTGACGTTCTCGGCGATGCGGGAGATCGGCCGTGGGGTGCGGAGTGTTGCTACAAGCGGCTCTTCCGTTGATTCCGGACTCAGCAGGAGAGACTCGTCGGCCCGTGCCGACAGGGGGGAGAGCAGGAGAAAGCATAGAATTAAATTGAAAATATGACGCAGCATAAAATTATCCTTGCTCTTTTGTCACAATATCAAATATATATTCATTAAGTTTAAAGTATAAACGCCTTAACTTTATAGCAGAATCCTTTTCGCGAGTCCAGAAGCTTTGATGTTTTTTCACACCCCTTTCAGGGGTGAATTCCAACCGGGAGGTGTTGTCATGAAAACTGCAACGAGGACGCTGGAAATTTTGGACCAAGGGCGTAAAGAGACGAATCAGCTTGTGACCTGCTGTTCAGGAGCAACTTCCAAGGCACGCCAGGCGTAACATCAAACAGCGGTGGCGGGGGATTGCTCCCGCCACCGTATCTATTTCATTCATTACCATGCCACTGTCAACCTACCACGTCACTTGGCCTTGCTCCGACTCGGCCAACCATTTTCTCCTCTATTCAACGCGCAAAGGCTCCGTAGTCCGCGTCTCTGCGCCGCTTCTCGATGCCGCCCGCACCGATTCTTTAACGGACGAAGAGAAGTCAGCATTGATGGAGCTATTGCTCTGGGTCGATGATACAGACGCCGAACGACGGGAGATGAACTCCCTCGTGGCAAAGACGAACGCCGAGCGGAAACGCTTCCGGGCCGTCGTGGTCCTGAATCTTGACTGCAACCTTGCCTGCCCCTACTGCTACGAGGATACGTTCCGCGGTAAGCATTTCATGAGCTACGAAACTGCCGACCTGTTTGTTGAGATGGTCATCCGCGACCATATCACGCAGGGGAGGGATATCGTTCTCGATCTGTACGGCGGCGAACCGCTCCTCTCCGTCCCCACCATCAAGCGGATCGCAGAACCCCTGGATGCCGCAGCGAAAGATGCAGGAGTGACGCTTTCCTGTTTCCTCTTCACCAACGGCACGCTCCTCAATCGACCACTGGTGGAGGAACTGCTCCCCCTGGGGCTGACCGGCGCCCTGATCACCCTAGACGGGCCACGGGAGATTCACGACAGCCAGCGCCCCTTCGTCTCCGGCAGGGGGAGTTTCGACCTGATAGTTGGGAATGTCCGCTCCGTCCGCGATCTCATCGAAATCCAGATCAATGGCAACTACACCGAGGGCAACTACCGCCGGTTTCCAGAGATGTTGGACCATCTCATCGCTTCCGGTATCGAGCCCGCTCGCCTCGGCCTGGTCCAGTTCAGCCCGATCTCGGAGAAATCGTCCCCATCCCGGCACCACGACGGCATGGCGCACTGCCAGCCGGTAAGCGATAAAAGCATCATGGAGGCGGGGCCCTATTTATTCAGAGAGACAGCACTGCGGGGGTTTCGGGTTCCGGTGCCGACCATGGGGGCCTGCATGGTGGAGTTCGACCACGACCTGGTGGTCAATTACGACGGCTCCCTCTACAAGTGCCCCGCCTTCATGGGGTGGCCAGAGCTCTCCGTCGGCACCCTGGAGAGCGGGGTCTCCGACTATTCCGCCTCCCACAACCTCCTCTACTGGCAGAACGACGAATGCCTGGAGTGCCCCTATCTCCCCATCTGCTTCGGCGGCTGCCGCCTGAACCCCCTCCTGAAGAACGGCGCCATCAACGAGGTCGACTGCCGCCGGGAGTTCTACGATGCCACCCTGGAGCAGATCGTCCTCATGGGGCAGGTGTGCAGTCCCTCCTAAAGCGAAACATCTCCATTCAAGAGTCTCTCCACACTCATTTGAAGAAAATAATCTAGCCCTGGTGCCAACAGTGTAAACATTTTTTACGCGGCCATAACACATTGAAATCACATGAATGTGTCGTTGGGTGTAACAAAATGTTACGTCAGTGCAACTTGCCGGAACCATGTAGTTTCCTGGATACGTAAAAGTTTGCAAAAGGCGCTACTGCACTGCAAGTAATTGATATTATTAAATAATAAGCAAATATGTCCTTGCATGTGCGCATCCCCTGTGCGATATTTAATTCAAAGAAACGTGTTTAGACGCGGCTTGCTTATGTGATTGCGGTCGGGAGACAAAAATGAACGCCATGAGCGCTAAACAGTTCGGCAGATTATCACTCTTCATCGACAGCGTCGCCATACCGGAAACCGGCGGTTTCATCGGCATGACCAGCTGCCCCGGGAAGCAGGACGAGTACTTCTTCGAGCCGTCCGTGACCCGCCTCGATGCTGACCTGCAGACCATCTCCAGCTGGGGGGCGTCCACGGTCGTCACCCTGATGGAGTCGGTGGAGCTGAACATCCTCAAGGTTGACAACCTGCCGGAGAAGATTGAGGAGCAGGGGATGAAGTGGCTGCACCTCCCCATCAAGAACAGGTCGATCCCGGGGAGCGATTTCGAGGAGATGTGGAAGATGGTCGGCGAGGGGCTTTTAAGCTCACTGCGCAGGGGGGAGAAGATCGTCATTCACTGCCAGGAGGGGATCGGACGCACCGGGCTGGTTGCTGCCAGGCTTCTCATCGAGCTGGGGGTAGACAAGGATGAGGCGATAAGCATCGTCCGCAAGACCAGGCCCGGAGCACTGGAGACCTGGCCCCACGAGAACTACTGTCGCACACTCGGAGAGGAAAAATAAACTGATTCAGGATTCAATGTGATGCGGTGTCATCCCCCCGGCTAAAACCGGGGGGTTTTTTTTGCCCTTGATCCGACGGCTTGCTGCCGCCTCTTGCAAGGTCTATCGGTCGGCGCTGGCGGCTATGTCGGCAGCAAGGTTGAGTACATCGGCGCTGGTCGTCTCCCAGGAGCACATGAACCTGGCCCCCCCTGCGCCGATGAAGGTGTAGAAGTGCCACCCCATGGCCTTTAGCCTCTCGATCCGCTCGGGGGCCATCTCCACGAAGACCGAGTTGGCCTGGCGTGGGAACTTGATGGTCACCCCCGGGAGGGTGGAGATCTTCTCCTCCAGCAGGGCTGCGCAGCTGTTGGCGTGGGAAGCGTGCCTCAGCCAGGCGCCGCTCTCCAGGAGGCCGTTCCAGGGGGAGGAGAGGAAGCGCATCTTGGAGGCCAGCTGCCCCGCCTGCTTGCAGCGGTAGTCGAACTCCTGGGCCAGCTCCCTGTTGAAGAATATGACCGCTTCCCCAACAGCCATGCCGTTTTTCGTCCCGCCGAAGCAGAGGACATCAACCCCCGCCTGCCAGGTGATCTCCTTGGGGGCCACCCCCAGGGCTGCCACCGCGTTGGCGAAGCGGGCACCGTCCATGTGCATCTTCAGGCCGTGCCTGGCGGCCACCTCGCCGATATGCTGCAGCTCGGCCACGGAGTAGACCGTCCCCAGCTCGGTTGCCTGGGTGACGCTGAGGGCCTTGGGCTTGGGGTAGTGGATGTCGCTACGGCGGCAGACGGTGTGCTCAACCTGCCTGGGATCGATCTTGCCGTTCTCCCCCCCGACAAGGAGCATCTTGGTGCCGTTGGAGAAGAATTCGGCGGCGCCGCATTCGTCGGTCTCCACGTGGGCGCTCTCGTGGCAGATAATGCTGTGGTAGGACTGGCAGAGGGAGGCGAGGGCGAGGGAGTTGGCCGCCGTGCCGTTGAAGACGAAGAAGACCTCGCAGTCGGTCTCGAAAAGGTCGCGCAGGGCGGAGCAGGCCCTGGCGGTGCACTGGTCGTCTCCGTAGGCAGCCGCGTAACCTCTGTTGGCAAGCTCCATCGCCTGCCATGCCTCCGGACAGATGCCGGCGTAGTTGTCGCTGGCGAAGTTGTATTTCATCCTCGAATCCACTCTTATCTCTCTCCCTTCTTCATATGCCGAGGACCTCAGCCAGGCGGAGCATCTCCTCCTGTGGGCGTTTCTCCCCCTTGATCACGTCCTCCAGGGGGGTGGCAAGGACCGTGTTGCAGGAGAGCCCGACCATCACCCCGTGGTTCCCGGATACGAGGAGCTCAACCGACTTCTTGCCAAAGCGGCTGGCAAGGAGGCGGTCGAAGACGCTGGGCGCCCCCCCCCGCTGGTAGTGCCCCAGGACGGTGACCCTGGTCTCGAAGCCGATGGCGTCCTTGATGCTGTCGGCGATGCTCTGGCCGGTGGCTGCCCCCTCGGCGAGGATGATGATGGCGTTGTCCCGCCCCTCCTCGTAGCGCTGGCGCAGCTGCTGGCAGATCTCGGCCAGGTCGAACTCCCTCTCCGGCACCAGGGCGTACTCGGCCCCGGAGGCGATGGCGGCGATGCTCGCCAGGTAGCCCGAGTTCCTCCCCATGACCTCGATGACAAAGGCCCGGGCATGGGAGCTGGCCGTGTCCTTGATGCAGTCAACCGCGTAGATGATGTTGTTCAGGGCGGTGTCCACACCCAGGGCCATGTCCGTGAAGGGGATGTCGTTGTCGATGCTCGCCGGTATGCCGACCACCGGGAAGCCGAGCCTGTGCAGCGCCAGTGCGCCTGCCAGGGAGCCGTCGCCGCCGATGACCACCAGCCCCTCGACCCCCATGCTGCGCAGCGTCTCCACTGCCTGGGCTTGCCCTTCGGCAGTTTTGAATTCCGGCGATCTGGCGGACTGGAGGAATGTGCCGCCGCGGTGCATGATACCCGAGACCCCCCTGGAGTCGAGGCGGATCGCCTCCCCCTTCATGACTCCGTGATAACCCTTGCGGAAGCCGTAAACCTCCACACCAAGGCGCAGGGCGGTGCGCACAGCGCTGCGCACTGTGGCATTCATCCCGGAGCAGTCACCCCCGCTGGTGAGTATGCCGATCTTTTTCATGACCCCTCCCCGGTCTGTTCAATTTTCCTCTTCTTCATCCACTCCATCCGCTCGGCGATACTCTTCTCGTAGCCGCTCTCCTTCGGTCTGTAGAATACGGTGCCGGAGAGCCTCTCCGGAAGGTACTCCTGGGCCACCATGCTGTCAAGAAAGTCGTGGGCGTACCGGTAACCCTTGCCGTAGCCCGCCTCCTTCATCAGCTTCGTCGGAGCGTTGCGGATCTGGAGCGGCACGGGTAGCGAACCGCTGCGCCTCACCTCGGCGAGGGCCTCGTTTATCCCCGCGTAGGAGGCGTTGGACTTGGGGGCGGTTGCCAGGTAGGTGACCGCCTGGGCAATGATTATCCTCCCCTCGGGCATCCCCACCAGCTGGAAGGCCTGCATGGCCGAGACTGCCAACTGCAGCCCCCTGGGGTCCGCATTCCCCACGTCCTCGGAGGCGAGGATGACCATGCGCCGCAGGATGAAGAGTGGGTCCTCGCCGGCCTCGATCATTCGCGCCAGCCAGTAGAGGGCTCCGTCCGGGTCCGAGCCGCGCATGGACTTGATGAAGGCTGAGATGACGTTGTAGTGCTCCTCACCCCCCTTGTCGTAGAGGAGGGGCTTCTGCTGGATCGCCTCCTGCACCGCTGAGAGGTCGATGGCCTCGCCGCGGCTGAGCCGTGCGCAGCTCTCCAGGGTGTTCAGGGCGCGGCGGGCATCCCCACCGGCATAGTCGGCGATTGCTGCCAGCGATTCGTCGCTTGCCTCAAGCTCCATCCCACCCAGCCCACGCCCCCTGTCGGCCAGGGCCTGGCGGAGGATGGTGACCAGCTCCTCCTCGCCGAGGGGGTTGAGGATAAGCACCTTGCAGCGCGAAAGGAGTGGGGGGATTACCTCGAATGAGGGGTTTTCCGTGGTGGCACCGATGAGGGTGAAAACACCCCGCTCCACGTAGGGGAGGAAGGCGTCCTGCTGCCCCTTGTTGAAGCGGTGGATCTCGTCGACGAAGAGGATCGTCGTCTGCCCCCTGTAGGCGAGCTGGTTTTCCGCCTCGGCGACGATGTCGCGGATCTCCTTTATCCCCGAGAGGATGGCGGAGAAGAAGATGAAATGGGCGCTGGTGGCGTTGGCGATCACCCTTGCCAGGGTCGTCTTCCCCGATCCCGGGGGGCCCCAGAAGAGGAGCGACGGCAGTCGGTCGCTTTCGATCATCCTGCGCAGCATCTTTCCTTGGCCGAGGAGATGCTCCTGACCCACGTACTCCTCCAGGGTGCGGGGGCGCATCCTCTCCGCCAGTGGGGCATTCTGCTCCGCGCTCCCCCGGGCAGCGTGGCTGAACAGGTCATTTGGCTGCGTCATCTACCCCGTCCTTCAGGGTGCCCGTGGTGGGACTCCCCGTTGCCGTTGTCAGCCCTGCTCCCCACCTGGTGGGTGGAAACACCCCATATCTCCCGGGCATATTCGGCTATTGTCCGGTCGCTGGAGAACCTCCCCACGGAGGCTGTGTTGATGATCGACCTGCGCAGCCACTCCTCCCTGTCCAGGTAGAGCCTGCCGGCTTCTTCCTGGGTGGCGACGTAGGAGCTGAAGTCCGCCAGGAGCATGTAGTAATCACCGTCGCCAAGGAGCGACTCCACCAGTGGGCGGAAGAGGGTAGGAGAGTTAGGGGAGAAGTGGCCGGAGGAGATCATGTCCAGAACCTTCTTCAGTTCGGGGATGCCATAGTACCACTCCTTCGGGTTGTACTCCCTGCGTAGGGTGCCGACCTCCTCGGCATTCAGGCCGAAGATGAAGATGTTCTCCCTCCCCACCTCCTCCATGATCTCGATGTTCGCCCCGTCCAGGGTGCCGATGGTGAGGGCGCCGTTCAGGGTGAATTTCATGTTGCCGGTGCCGGACGCCTCTGTCCCGGCGGTGGAGATCTGCTCGGAGAGGTCGGCTGCCGGGAAGATCTTCTCCGCCAGGGTGACGTTGTAGTTGGCGAGGAAGACGACCTTGATGCGATCGGCTATCACCGGGTCGTTGTTGACCACCTCCGCGACGCCGTTGATGAGACGGATTATCAGCTTGGCCATCTGGTAGGATGGGGCGGCCTTGCCGCTGAAGATGAAGGTGCGGGGGGCTATGGCCTCCTGGGGGTTGCGCCTGATCCTGTTGTACAGGGCTATGATGTGCAGCAGGTTGAGGAGCTGGCGCTTGTATTCGTGAATCCTCTTTACGTGGCAGTCGAACATGGACTCCACGTCGACGCGGATGCCGTTGTGCTTGAGAATGTAGGCGGCAAGCTCCCTCTTTGCCTCAAGTTTCACCCGGTGCCACTCCTCCCTGAATACGGGGTCGTCGGCCAGGGGGCGGAGCTTCTGCAGCTCGCAGAGATCGGTGCACCAGCCGCTGCCGATCCGTCCGGTCACCAGGGAGGCTAGGCCACGGTTGGCCTTGAGGAGCCAGCGTCGCTGGGTGATGCCGTTGGTCTTGTTGTTGAAACGCTCCGGGTACATCTCGTGGAAGTCGCGGAAGAGGTCGTTTTTGAGGATTTCGCTGTGCAGAACTGCCACCCCGTTCACCGAATGGCTGCCGACAATGCAGAGGTTGGCCATCCTGATCTTGCGTTCCCAGTGCTCCTCGACTATTGACATCCTCTCCACCCTCGCCTCGTCGTTGGGGAAGCGGCTGCGCACCTCGATGAGGAATCTCTCGTTGATCTCGTAGATGATCTGCAGGTGCCGGGGGAGGATATGTTCCAGGAACCAGATGGGCCATTTCTCCAGGGCTTCGGGGAGGATGGTATGGTTGGTGTAGCCGAATGTCCTGACCGTAATGTCCCAGGCATCATCCCAGCCGTAATGCTCCACGTCCAGGAGGATGCGCATCAGCTCCGGGATGCAGAGGGAGGGGTGGGTGTCGTTAAGCTGTACGGCCACCTTCTCCGGGAGCTGGCGCAGGTCGCTGTGCATCTTCTTGAAACGGTAGATGACGTCGTGGATTGTGGATGAGGCGAGGAAGTACTCCTGCTTGAACCTGAGCTCCCGCCCCTCCTGCACGTTGTCCGCCGGGTAGAGGACCTTGGAGATGTTCTCCGACATCATCTTCTTCTCCACCGCCCGGATGTAGTTCCCCTCGTTGAAGAACTGCAGGTCGAACTCGCGGGTTGCCTTGGCGCTCCAGAGTCTCAAGGTGTTGACCGTGTGCGTGCCGTAGCCGGGGATCGGGGTGTCGTAGGCCATGGCCATGATGTTTTCCGTGTCAATCCACTGGTGCTGCACCCTGCCGTCCGGCCCCTGATGCTCCACCACCCTGCCGTAGAACTTCACCTCGTGCAGGTGCTGCTGGCGGTCGATCTCCCAGGGGTTGACGTAGCGGAGCCAGTTGTCCGGCAGCTCCACCTGGTTGCCGTCGACGATCTTCTGGCGGAAGATGCCGTACTCGTAGCGGATGCCGTAGCCGTAGGCAGGGATGGACATGGTAGCCAGGGAGTCGAGGAAGCAGGATGCCAGGCGCCCCAGGCCGCCGTTACCCAGCCCCGCATCCTCCTCGGTGTCGACGATCCTCTGGAAGTCGTATCCCAGGGACTCCATGGCGTTTCTGTAGTCGTCGTAAAGCCCCATGTTGATCAGGGCGTTCTCCAGGAAACGCCCCATGAGGAACTCCATGGAGACGTAGTAGACCCTCTTAGGGTCCTTGTGGTAGTAGTCCTGCTGGGTGTCGAGCCACCTCTCTATCAGCCGGTCGCGCACCGCGTAGGAGAGGGCGTTAAAGATATCCCTGTCAACTGCGGTATACTTGTCCTTGCCGAGGGTGTACTCAACATGCTCTAGAAAGGATTTTATCACCCGCATCGTTGCGTCGAGTTCGGCATTGGCCATGTCACTCTGCTCGTATGTTTCGCTCATCTGATCTCCGCTGGGTCGTGGCAGCTCAGTAAACTTCGTCACCGTCACTTGCTGCCACACCCAGATAACTACTTCAATTCACGGCAGTTAGCAAGCATTGTCTCTGCATCTGGTGCAGAGGGTGCTCTCCCCAATTTACGGTTGATACATTATAGCCACTAAAAGCCGGTTTTCCATAGACAGGCATATTAAACCGTGCTAGTAGAATCTTCTCATTTCAGGCTAAAGAGGCTGGTCAATGAAAAGAGTTGCCGTATTTGCAAAAGTTCACGATCCCCGTTGCCAGGATGTAGCCGGAGAGCTCTTCCGCTGGCTCGAAGTGCGGGGGTACGAGCCCCTCGTAGAGGCCCACTTGGCGCGCCACATGGGGTGCCCCGGAGTTCCTGCCGCCGAAATTCCGGAGCAGGCGGACCTTGTGGTCGTCCTCGGCGGCGACGGAACCCTCATCTCCACGGTGCGCATCCTCGGGGAGAGGGAGATCCCGATACTGGCGGTCAACCTGGGCAGCCTCGGCTTCATCACCGAGATCGCCCTGGACGAGCTCTTTCCGGCGCTGGAGAAATGCCTTGCCGGCGAGTTCAAACTCTCCGAGAGGCTCATGCTCCAGGCAGTGGTTGAGCGGGACAACCGGGAGATGGCCTGCCACCAGGTACTGAACGACGTGGTCATCAACAAGGGTGCCCTGGCCAGGATCGTCGATCTCAAGACCAGGGTGAACTGCTTCGACCTTACCAACTTCAAGGCCGACGGCCTGATTATCAGCACCCCCACCGGCTCCACCGGCTACTCACTCTCCGCAGGGGGGCCTATCGTCACCCCGACCATGAACTGCATCGTCATCACACCCATCTGCCCCCATACCCTGACCAACAGGCCACTGGTGATCGATGACGACTCCATCGTCACCGTGACCGTCAAGTCCCTGGACGACGAGGACGTTTATCTCACCCTTGACGGGCAGGTGGGTCTGGAATTAAAGTCAGGAGACGTGATCCATGTGCAACGTTCCCCCCACTGTGCCAGGCTGGTTACCTCGGAGCGGCGCGACTACTTCGAGATCCTCAGGACGAAGCTCAAATGGGGGGAGAGATAGGACAAAAAGCAGGATCGAGGTTAGAGGAGCGAGGAGCGAGAACAATCAGGCTCGACACTCCCCGTGCCTCGAACCTCGTGCCTCGAACCTGATTTATGCTAACAGACCTTACCATCAGAAACCTTGCCATAATAGAATCGCTCCATGTGCCGTTCTCTTCCGGACTGAACATCCTCACCGGCGAGACGGGTGCGGGGAAGTCGATCATCATCGACGCGGTGAGTCTCCTCCTCGGATCCCGCGGAGGGGGTGACATGGTCCGCACCGGCTGTGACGAGGCGGTGGTTGAGGCAATTTTCGATCTAAGGGGGCAGGTCGAACTGCGAGCGGCAATCTCCGCCATGGGGATCGATTGCGAAGATGAGCTGCTGGTGAGGCGCGTGGTATCCGCCTCCGGCAAGGGGAGGGCCTTCGTCAACGGCGGCCTGGTCACCCTCTCCATGCTCGGCGAAATAACCCGCAGGCTGGTGAACATCTATGGACAGCACGAGTCCCAGACCCTGCTCCGGGTGGAGAACCACCTCCATATGCTGGACGGCTTTGCCGGCCTTGGCGAGCTGCGCGACGAGTTTGCAACCCTGCACCGCCGTCACCGAGGCATAAGCGAGGAGCTGCGTCAGCTTGAGGAGGGGGAGAGGGATGCCCTGCGCCGGATAGACATCCTCGCCTATCAGGTGGAGGAGATCGCCGCCGCGGCCCTCGTCCACGGGGAGGAAGAGCGCCTTGAGCAGGAGAGGAACCTACTCGGACACGCCGAGAAGCTCCTCAGCCGCACCGAGGGGGCCTACGACACCCTCTACGGAGGGGACAGGGCGCTCCTCGGCTCCCTGCGTTCGGTGGAGAGCGCCGTTGCTGAGGCGGTCAGGATCGATCCGTCCCTGCAGGGGGTCCTGGAGAGCATCTCCTCCGCCTACCTGCAGTTGGAGGACGCCTCCCTCTCCCTGCGCGATTACGCTGCCGGCATCGATTCCGACCCGGAGCGCGTTCAGGCGGTCGATGACAGGCTGGAGTCGATCCGCCGCCTGAAGAAGAAGTACGGCTCCACCATCGCCGAGATCCTGGAGTGCCACTCCCGCATGGAGAGGGAGCTGGCCTCGCTGCAGGGTAGGGAGGAGTCCAGGGGGGATCTGGAGCAGCGTCTCGCTGAGGTGGAGGCGCAGATGCTCTCCCTCGGCAGCGAGCTGGGGAGGAGGCGCAAGGAGGCGGCCGCCAGGATGGAGAAGTCCCTGGAGGGGGAGTTGCAGCAGCTGGCCCTGAAGCACGCCCGCATCGACATTCTCGTCGAGCCCCTGGAAAAGCCCCGGGAGACTGGCTTCGAGAGGGTAGAGTTCCTCTTCTCCCCCAACCCAGGTGAGGCTGCCAAGCCCCTGGCGAAGATCGCCTCTGGCGGGGAACTGTCGCGCATCATGCTGGCAGTTAAGCAGCTCCACCCAGAGAGCGATGTGCCGACCCTGATCTTCGACGAGGTTGACACGGGGATAGGGGGTGCGACCTCGGCCATGGTGGGGAAGAAGCTCCGCTCCGTGGCCGCAAGGCAGCAGGTGCTCTGCATCACCCATCTCCCCCAGGTCGCCGCCCATGCGGACAGTCACTACCTGGTGGCAAAGCATCTCCAGGGTGCAAGGACCAGCACCGAGGTAAACCTTTTGGACGACTCCGCCAGGGTGGAGGAGGTTGCCAGGATGCTCGGCGCCCTGGTCGTCACCGACACGAGCCGCGACCATGCCCGGGAGCTGATCCTGGATGCGGCTGCCGGAAGGAACTGAGCAGGCAAACTGCGAGAAAGGACAGCCATGCTTCGCAAAGCACAGATATCCGATGTAAAGGAGATCCAGAAGCTCCTCACCCATTACGCCAGCCGCGGCGATATGCTCTCCCGCTCCCTCTCCGAGCTGTACGAGGCTCTGCGCGACTTCTACATCATGGAAGAGGGTGGTAAGCTCCTAGGCGTCTCGGCCCTGCACATCGTCTGGGAGGACCTGGCGGAGATCCGTTCCGTTGCCGTGGCCGAGGATGCCGGCCGCAAGGGTGTCGGCACCATGGTCGTACAGGCCTGCATCGACGAGGCAAGGGAGCTGGGTCTGAAGCGCCTCTTCTGCCTGACTTACAAGCCCGACTTCTTCGCCCGCTTCGGTTTCCGCGTCGTCGACAAGTCCGAACTCCCCCACAAGGTCTGGGGGGACTGCATCAAGTGCGTCAAGTTCCCGGACTGCGATGAGATCGCCATGATCGTCGACCTTTGATGCAGAGGGGAGCCTGCAAGTGGATATCATTCGCCTAGCCGACAGAGTCGAGAGCATAGTCGCCGCCAGGGCCCCGGACGGCTACGAGATCATGACCGGTCACTCCCGGACCCTCTCCATCGAGGCACGGGAGGGGAAGCTGGACACTTTCAAGTCCGCCGAGCCGGTGGGGGTGAGTGTACGTATCCTCAAGGATTGCGGCATGGGGTTTTCCTACTCCTCCAGCTTCGCCACCCACGACCTGGAGAAGATGGTGGACAACGCCCTGGTCGGCGCCCTTGCCCAGTCGGCAGACGCGGAGAACATCCTCCCCATGCCCGAGCCTTTCAGGCCAATGCCGGAGCTGTTTGACAGTGCCCTGGAGGGGGTCGACCTCTCCCGCAAGATAGAACGGGCCCTGGAGCTGGAGCGTCTCGCCCTGGCGATGGATGCCAGGATCAAACGGGTGCGCAAGGCTACCTACGGCGAGAACATCTACTCAGTTCACCTGCGCAACTCCAACGGCATCAACGGCTCATACCATGGGAGCTCCGTATCCAGCTCCCTGGCGGCCCTGGCCGAGGCAGACGGCGATTCCCAGCTGGGGTGGGATTTCGAATTCGCCACCGGCTTCGACGGGGTGGATATCTCCCGCATCGCCGCCCGGGCGGTCGAGAGGAGCGTGGGGATGCTCGGCGCCAGGCGGATCGGCACCATGCGCGCACCGGTGGTCCTGGAGAACGGCGTTGCCGCCGAGTTCCTCGAACTCCTCGCACCCTCCTTCTCCGCCGAGAACCTCTGCAAGGGGAAGTCTCTCCTGAAAGGGAAGGATGGCGAGAAGATCTTTTCGCCACTTCTGACCATCAGGGATGACGGCACCCTGGCCGGCGGGATGGCCACATCCCCATTCGACGGCGAGGGGGTCCCCCACCGCAGCAATCTGCTCGTCGATGCCGGAGTGCTCCGATCCTTCCTCTACGACACCAGGTACGGAGCCAAGCTGGGGATCCCCTCCAGCGGCAACTCCGCCCGTGGCGGGGTCAAGGGGATACCTCACCTGGGGGTGAGCAACCTGTTCATCGACAACGGCGTCAGCCGTTTGGATGAGCTCTATGGCGGCATCTCCAGGGGGATGCTCATCACCACCCTCATCGGCATGCATACCAGTAACCCTGTCTCCGGCGATTTCTCGGTGGGAGCGGGAGGCTTCCTCATCGAGGATGGTCGCATCTCGATACCTGTAAAGGGTGTGGCCATTGCCGGCAACGTGATGGACATTTTCGCCAACCTGGAGATGATCGGCGACGACCTGAGGTTCTTCAGCCCGGTCGGCTCCCCCTCCCTGAGGATATCGGCCCTTGATATAAGCGGCGATTAGGAGAGAAGCATGTACGTGGTAATTCTTGCAGGAGGTTCCGGAACCCGTTTCTGGCCCCTTTCCCGCACCAAGAGTCCGAAGCAGTTGATGTCGGTCTTCGGCGGCAGCTCCATGCTGCAGCGCACCGTTGAGAGGGTCCTCCCCCTTGCACCGAAGCGGATAATTGTGGTTACAAACATACAGCAGCAGGAGGAGACCGCCAGGCAGATCGCCGCCCTGGGTGATATGCCGGTGGAGATAATCGCCGAGCCGGTAGGGCGCAACACCGCTCCGGCCATAGCCCTGGCTGCGGCGGTCATCTTTGCCAATGACCCTCAGGGTACAATGCTCGTCCTCCCCGCTGACCACTACATCCGCAACGAGGAGCTCTTCTGTCTAACGGCCCAGGCTGCAGCCGAGGCAGCTGCCGGAGGCGCCCTGGTCACACTCGGCATTGAGCCCAACCGCCCGGAAACCGGTTACGGCTATATCGAGGCGGAAGGAGCGGAGGCTGGCGCCCCGATGACTGTCAAGCGCTTCGTGGAAAAGCCAGATCTTGCCAGGGCTATGGAGTTTCTGACAGCGGGGAATTTCTTCTGGAACAGCGGCATGTTCATCTGGCGTGTCGATGCCATCCGCAGGGAGCTTAGCCTGCAGATGCCCGAGCTTTTCGCTGCCATCGAGTCAATCGGCTTCGGCAGCGGTTGGGATATGCGGGAACTGGCTCCACGGGTGGAGAGGGTCTACCCGTCAATCAGGGGGGAGTCCATAGATTACGGGGTGATGGAGAGGGCGGAGCGCGTGCTGGTTATCCCAGCCTCCTTCGGCTGGAGCGACGTGGGTAGCTGGAGCGCCCTCCCGGAGGTGATCGAGCCGGTTTCTGACGGCAACGTGGCCATCTCCGTCAGGGAGATCGTCTGCCTCGACTCCCGCAACAACCTGGTTTACGGCGGGGACAAGGTGGCTGCCCTGATAGGCGTCGAGGGGCTGGTCGTGGTGGATACTGACGATGCGTTCATGGTCTGCAGGCAGGACCGGGCCCAGGATGTGAAGAGGGTGGTTGAGCTGCTGCAGGAGAAGGGGATGGCGGAGTACCTGTAGATGCATGCCTGGAACGGAAAGATGCTGCGGGTCGACCTGACCGCCGGTACGGCGCGGGTGGAAGAGATCCCGGCGGAGATACTCCACGCCTATCTGGGCGGCAGGGGTCTGGGTGTGCGCCTTATGCGCGACAGCTACCACCTGCAGCCGGACGACCCTGACCTGCCGCTGATCTTCGCCGTCGGCCCCCTTTGCGCCACCTCAGCCCCCACTGCAGCCAGGATGTCGGTCGTCTCCCGCTCCCCCCTGACCGGCACGGTCTACGACTGCTCCGCCGGCGGACGCTTCCCCTGGCGCCTCAAGGGGGCAGGGGTTGACGCACTGTATATCACCGGCAGGAGCGAAAAACCGCTGGTCCTGGCTGTAACCCCGGAGGGGGGGGAGC